>Ga0156283_1043_pt2 | contig 10798 bp, 11 predicted proteins | sample RifCSPlowO2_12_FD_107932 | JGI IMG/M metagenome (GOLD analysis project Ga0156283, IMG submission 107932) | Betaproteobacteria bacterium RIFCSPLOWO2_12_FULL_65_14 | reverse complement strand
GCTCCTGTCGGCGCTTGCGAGCATCGCCGGCCGCTTCCTCACCGGCACCACGGTGGGGGCGCTGATCGACGGCATCGGCTATGTGAACTTCTACGTGCTCACCACCCTCGTCGCGCTTCCGGGCGTGATCCTGTTCTGGTTCATGATCCGCTCGGGGCTGGCCGACGTGTCGATCGGCTCGGCGGGAAAGGAGGAAGGCGGTCGCTGAGCGCGCGGTTGCGGGCGTTGGTTTCGTCGGCGATCGCCCTTTCGTCGTGGCCCACCAGCTTGCCGTCGCGCACGCGGATGCGGCCGTCCACCATGGTGAGCTTCGCGCGGGTTTGAGAGCCCGCAAGCAAGAAGCCGGCGAGCGGATCGGCGAGCGCGCCGGCGACGTCGAGGCCGCGCATGTCGAAGGCGGCGAGGTCCGCCCGCTTGCCCGGCGCGATCGCGCCCAGCTCCGGGCGTCCGAGGATCGCCGCCGCGTCGCTCGTCGCCATGGCGAGCGCGTCTTCCGGAGAAAGCCATTGCGACGCATCGCTGCCGCCCGCGCGATGCAGCAGCAGGGCGAGACGCACGTCCGCGATGAAGGCGCCGGCGTCGTTGCTCGCGCCGCCATCGGCGCCGATTCCGACCTTTACCTTGGCGCGGCGCCAGGCGTGCAGCCGCGGCATGCCGTAGCCCAGACGCAGCACGGTGCGCGGGCAATGCGCGATCCCGACCGCGCGCGCGGCGAAGCGCTCGATCTCCTCGTCGTCGAGCTCGGTGCAATGCGCGAACCAGGCGCCTTGCCGCAGCCAGCCCGCCCGATCCAGGTAGTCGATGGGCGCGACGCCGTTCAGCCTGCGGCACAGCTCGCGTTCCGCGGCGCGCGGATGGTAATGCGCGTGCAGCCCGCAGCCGTGCTCGGCGGCAAGGGCGGCGAGCGCGCTCATCAGCGCCGGCTTGTCGTAGGCGATGTTCGAGGGCCCGAGGTCGAGGCGCAGCATCGACCCGGGCGAGGCGTCGTGCCAGCGGCGTAGGTCGGCGCGGCACTGCGCGAGCCAGGCGTGGTCTTCACCGATCAATGCCTCCACCACCGTTGGCGAGAGGCGCGCCTGCACCCGAGCGCCGATGCCCGGCAGCCCGGAGCGCACCAGATGCTGGCGCAGTCCCAGCCCCGATACGGCCTCGAGCTGCGCTGCGAGCCGCTCGTCGCCGCGGGCGCCGAGGAGGAAAGCGTGGTCCACGGCGGTCGTGGTGCCCGAAAGAAGCAGCTCCGCGGCCGCATTGCGCGCCGCGGCGGCGATGTCCTGCGAATCCATTCGCGCCCACACCGGGTAGAGCTTCGCCAGCCAGTCCTCGGAGGCGGCGCGGTGCGCGCCCGGCCAGGCGCGCGTGACGTGCTGGAAGAAGTGATGGTGCAGGCTGATCAGGCCCGGGATCAGCAGGCAGCCGTCGAGGTCGATCGCTTCATCGGCCGGCCCCGCGATGGGCGCGGCCTGCACGCTTTCAATGCAACCGTCACGCACGGAAACATGCGCCTGCTCGATGAGCGGCTGCCCGGGCAGGCCGGTCCAGACCCACGCGAGGTTGCGCAACACGGTCCGCACGCTGGTATATTACGCTTCGAAATGCTGGTATACCAGACGCCCACGTCGCTTAGCGCGCAAGCCTACGCCGCCCTCAAGGCGCGCATCGTCGCCGGCGAGTTTGGATCCGACGAGGCCTTGTCCGAGCGCGGGCTGGCGGAAGCCCTCGGCATTGGCCGCATGCCGGTGCGCGAAGCCATAAAGCTCCTCGAGCGCGAAGGCGTGCTGCTGGTCGTGCCGCGCCGAGGCATTTTCGTGAAGCGCCTTTCGCCCGCGGAGGTGCGCGAGCTCTACGTGGTGCGCGAAGCGCTCGAGGGCATGGCGGCATGCCTGTGCGCGAAGCGCGAGCAGCGCGGCGAGATGGCTTTCGAGCGAGCGCGCCTCGCGCGGCATCTCGCCGCCCGATTCATCGACCGCGCCGAAGTGCAGCGGGACAACGCGCGTTTTCACCGCCGCCTTTTCGAGCTCGCAGGAAACAGGCGACTCCAGGAGATGTACGCCGGAATCGAGCCGCAGATCGATCTCAACCTGCGGCTGACCGCCGTGCACGCTCCCGAGCGCATCGAGGCGGCGCTGCACGAGCATCTCGAGATCTGCCGCGCGATCGAGGCGGGCGACGCGCCGCTGGCCGAGCAGCTCACGCGCGAGCATCTCGAGGCGGGGCTGCAGGCGAGGCTCGCCATCCTGTGAGCGTCGAGCGCCTCTGGAGCGATGTGGTCGACGCCCCGACGCGCGCGCTGCTCGCCCGTCGCAAGGTCCTGCCCTTTCGCGGCAAGCGCCCGGTGCTGGTACCGGTCGATCTTTACGACCTCGTGTACGACGGCGGCCCGCGCCCGGTGCGCGAGTTGATGGCCGAGTACCCGGCCTCCTGCGGCGAGTTCGCCTGGCGCGCGCTGCCCCCGACCATCGAGCTTTACAGGACCGCGCGCGCGAGCCGCGTGCCGATCGTGCACGTCACCTACGACACGCGCAAGGAAACCGACCCGGGCGGCATCCACCCGACGAACCGCAAGCGCCGGCAGCCCGACCTCTCGCTCTACAGGATCAAGGAGGAACTGGCGCCGCTCGAAGGCGAGCTCGTGGTGTACAAGAAGCGCGCGAGCGCTTTTTTTGGCACGCCGCTGCCGGCCTTTCTCAACGAGCTCGGCGCCGATAGCCTCCTCATCGTGGGCGAGAGCACGAGCGGCTGCGTGCGCTCGAGCGTGGTGGAGGCCTGGTCGCTCGGCTACCCGGTGGCGGTGGCGGCCGACTGCGTGTACGACCGCTCCGAGCTCGCGCACAAGGCGAGCCTCTTCGATATGCACCTCAAGTACGCCACGGTGATGGAGCTCGCGCAAGCCTGCGAGCTGATGCGCAATGCGTGATTTCGAAGACTACTGCTGGCGCGACCTGGTGAGCGACGAGATGCGCGCCATCTATTCGGCATACGTGCGCGAGCGCAAGCTCGGCCCGCAGCCCGCGCTCATCGTCGTGCACCCCGGCGAATCGGCGGGCGACAATGCCTGGCAGTCGGCGGCGGCCCGCCTGCTCGAGGAGGCACGGCGGCGCGCAATGCCCGTGATTCATTCCGTTTCGCCGGACTCGACTCCAGTCGAGGTTCTTTATTCGGAAGGCGAGGCGGTCTGCGCGCGGCCCTGCGAGAGCGCGTTCTTCTCCTCGGATCTCGAGCGCCGGCTGAAAGCGCACGGCGCGCGTGCGCTCGTGGTGTGCGGCGCGCCGACGAGCGGGGCGCTGCGCGCGACCGCGGTGGAAGGAAAGTCCTACGGCTACAAGGTGGCGATCGCCGAGGAGACGGTCGGCGACGAGTCCGGCTTCCTGCACAAGATGGCGCTCTTCGACGTGGCCCACAAGTACGCCGACGTGATGTCGCTCGAGGAGCTGCTCGCCCAGCTATGAAGCCCTCGCCCTACGGGCCGTTTCCGTACAGCCCGATCAACCGGCGCGCGAAGCTCGAGCTGCCCGGCGGGGCGCGCATCGCGCTCTGGGTGGTGACGAACATCGAGTTCTTCGCGCTCGACAAGCCGATGCCCGGCGACTCCAACGAGCGGCCGAAGCCCACCGACCACACGCCGATGGTGCGGCACTGGGCGCAGCGCGACTACGGCAACCGCGTGGGCGTGTTCCGCCTGATGGAGCTGCTCACCGCGCACGGCATTCGCAGCAGCGTGGCGCTCAATTCCGCGGTGTGCGACCAGCATCCGCAGCTGGTCGAGGACTGCGTCAAGCTCGGCTGGGAGATGATGGGGCACAACCGCACCAATACCGAGCGCCTGAACGAGGTGCCCTCCGGCGAGGAGCGCGCGCTGATCCGCGAATCGCTGGAGCGCATCGCGCGGGCCACCGGCAAGCGCCCGGTCGGCTGGCTGGGCTCGGGCCTGCAGGAGACCTGGAACACGCTGGATCATCTCGCCGCCGAGGGCTGCCTCTACGTCGCCGACTGGGTGAACGACGACGAGCCCTACGCGATCGAGATCGGCGGCAAGCGGCTGGTGTCGGTGCCGTATTCCTACGAGCTGAACGACATGGCGGCGATCGTGCGCTCGAAGTACACGCCGGGAGAATTCGAGCGCATGATCCGCGATCAGTTCGACGTGCTGTGGCGCGAAGGCGCGCGCTCCGGGCGCGTGATGGCGATCTGCCTGCACCCGTTCATCATGGGGCAGCCCCACCGCATCGGCGCGCTGCAGCGGGCGCTCGGCTATATCGACCAGTTCGACGGAGTGTGGAAGGCGACCGGCGAGGAAATAGCTCGCCACTACCTTGATTTTTTGAAAAACGGAGATTCACGATGAAAGCCTTGCTGCTGCTCGCAGCTGCGCTGCTCGCCGTTCCGGCGTTGGCGCAGGACTATCCCGCCCGGCCGGTGAAGCTGGTGGTGACCTACACCCCTGGCGGTGGTGCCGACACAACCGGCCGCGTATTCGCCGAGCGCCTGTCCGACCTGTGGAAGCAGCAGGTGTTCGTCGAGAACCGGCCGGGCGCCGGCGGCTCGATCGGCGCCGAGGTGGTGCACAAGTCCCCGCCCGACGGCTACACGCTGTTTCTGGCCACCAACACACACATCATCAATCAGGTGGTGTACCCCAAGCTCAGCTTCAACTTCATCACCGATTTCACTCCGATCGCGATCGTCACGAACGGGCCGATGGTCATTGCCGTGAATCCCTCGCAGGTCTCGGCGACGAACATCCGGGAGCTCATCCAGATGCTGAAGAGCGCGCCGGGCAAGCATTCCTACGCGAGCTGCAACGTGGCGAGCCCGCACCACTTCGGCATGGAGATGTTCAAGCACGCGATGAGCATCGATGCGCTGCACATCCCGCACAAGGGCTGCGGGCCGGCCGTGACCGACGCGGTGGCCGGGCATATCGGCATCGTGGTGGCGACGCTGCCGCCCGCCGTGCCGTTCTTCAAGCAGGGGCGCCTCCGCCCGATCGCGCTCCTCAGCGCCAACCGCTCGCCTTCGGCGCCTGACATCCCTACGGTGCGCGAGTCGGGGATTCCGGAGCTCAAGGACTTTTCGCTGGAGAGCTACTACGGCTTCATGGCGCCGCCGGGAACGCCCGCGGCGATCGCGCGCAAGATCGAGGCCGACGTGCTCAGGATCGCGGCGCAGCCGGAGCTGCGCAAGCGCCTGGAGAACGCCGGCATGGACATGTTCGTGCTCGACTCGAAGAAAATGATGGAGCTCATACGCGCCGACTACGAGAAGTACGGGAAGGCGGCCAAGGCGGCGAACATCAGGGCCGAATGAGCCTCGAGGATTTAACGGGGTAGAATTTCGGCGAGGAGGAGCCAACCATGCTGAAGACCGGTATTGCCGTTGCGATCGCTGCAGCCCTGTTTCCTGTCGCCGCGTCGGCCCAGGACAAGGTGCGCTTCCAGACCGACTGGATCCCATCGGGCGAGCACGCCATGTACTACGGCGCCTGGGTGAAGGGCATCTGGGCGCAGGAAGGGATGGACATCACCATCACCCGCGGCTACGGCGCGGGCGACACCGCGACCAAGGTCGGCGCGGGCGCGGCCGATTTCGGCGTCGCCGACGCCGGCGCGGTGCTCACGGCGCGCGCGCGCGCCAATCTGCCGGTCAAGGTGATCTCGGTGCTTTATTCGCACTCGCCGCACGCCCTCTTCGTGCTGAAGAGCTCGGGCATCACCAACTTTAAGGGCCTGGAGGGCAAGAAGATCGGCATTACGCCGGGCAACGCCCACCGCGTCTACTTCCCCAAGATCGCCGAGCGCTCCGGCACCGATCCGAACAAGATCGTCTGGGTGAACATGGACGGCGCCGCGATGGCGGCGCAGCTCATCGCCAAGAACATCGATGCCGCGCCGTTTTTCGCCATCCACCACTACTACCAGAACAAGGCGGCGAAGAAGGCGGGCGAGGAAATCGTGGCGCTGCCCTTCGTGCAGGTCGGCTTCGCGATCTATTCCGCCTCGCTCATCGCCTCGGACAAGACGATCGCCCAGAAGCCCGAGCTGGTGCGCAAGTTCGTGCGTGCCGCCAAGAAATCGTTCGACTGGGCGCGCGAGAATCCGGCGGAGGCGTGCAAGCTGCACGTACAGAAGGTCCCCGAGGTCGAGTTCGACGACTGCATGGGCAGCCTGCGCGCCACGCTCACCTACGTGTACAACGACCACGAGAAGAAGCACGGCTGGGGCGCCACTTCGCCCGAGCGGCTTGCCGCGACCTGGACCAACGTGGCCGACGCGCAGGAGCTCGACAAGAAGTGGGATCCGAAGCAGGCGTTCGACACGCGCTTCCTGCCGGCGAAATAGCGCTTTGATCGAGCTCGAGAGCGTCTCGCGCAGCTTCCGTTCGCGGGACGGCGACGAGATCGCCGCGCTCAAGGACGTCTCGCTCGGGATCGCCCGGAACGAATTCGTCACCCTGGTCGGGCCCTCGGGCTGCGGCAAGTCGACGCTGCTGCGCATCGCCGCCGGCCTGATCCTGCCGACGCGCGGCATGGCGAGGATCGACGGCGCGCCGGTCCGCGCGCCGCGCGACGAGACCGCGATGGTGTTCCAGAGCCCGACGCTGCTGCCCTGGGCCACGGTGCTCGACAACGTGCTGTTCCCGCTGCGCATGATGGGCCGCATGGGGCCCGACAGCGCGGAGCGCGCGCGCGAGCTCGTCCGCCTGGTGGGCCTGCAGGGTTTCGAGCACAAGTCGCCGCGCGAGCTCTCCGGCGGCATGCAGCAGCGCGTGGCCATCTGCCGCGCGCTGATCCACGAGCCCCAGGTGCTGCTCATGGACGAGCCCTTCGGCGCGCTCGACGCCCTCACGCGCGAGGAGATGACGCTGGAGCTGCTGCGCATCTGGGAGACGCGGCCCAAGACCATCGTTTTCGTCACGCACTCCATCCCCGAAGCGGTGCTGCTCGCCGACCGCGTCGCCGTGATGTCGCCGCGCCCGGGGCGCATCGCCGAGATCATCGACGTGCCGCTACCCCGGCCGCGCAGCTTCGACCTCGAGGCGCAGCCCGATTTCCAGCGCTGCACCCACCGCATCCGTGAGCTCATCTTCGGACACCGCGCCGACCAGCGCCGCGCCGCGTAGGTCGGGCCGGCTCGTGCGCGGCGCGCGCGACGCGCTCGTGCCGCTCGCCGTCGTGGCGGTGCTCGTGCTCGTGTGGGAGGGAGCGGTGCATCTGTTCAGCATCCCGGCTTACCTCTTGCCTGCGCCGAGCGTGATCTGGCGCGACTGCGCCGCGATCGCCGGCAACATCGCCTGGCACACCGCGGCGACAATGAACACCATCATGCTCGGCTTCGTCGCCTCGATCGTGATCAGCCTGCCGCTCGCGGTCCTGCTCACCTCCTCGCCCGCGGTGGCCAACGCCATCTACCCGGTGCTGGTGTTCACGCAGTCGATTCCCAAGGTGGCGCTCGCTCCGCTGCTCGTGGTGATGCTCGGAGCGAACGAATTGCCGCGCGTGGTCATCACCTTTCTGGTGGCGTTCTTTCCGCTGGTCATCTCGATCGCCACCGGGTTCCTGGCGGTTCCGGCCGAGCTGCTCGAGCTCGGCAAGTCCTACCGGGCCTCGCGGCTGCGCGAGCTCTACCGCATCCGCCTGCCCTACGCCGTGCCGTTCATCTTCAGCGGCCTCAAGGTGGCGATCACGCTCGCGGTCGTCGGCGCCATCGTGGCCGAGTTCGTCAACGCCGACCGCGGCCTCGGCTACCTCATCATCACCTCGACCGCATTCTTCAAGGTCCCGGTGGCCTGGGGCGCGGTCATCCTGCTCTCGGTCATCGGGGTCGTGCTGTTCCAGGCGATCGTGGTGATCGAGCGCGTTTTCTTTCCCTGGTCGAGCAGCGTGGAGGCCGTATCCGCATGAAACACACCGTCATCCGCGGCGGCCGTCTGCTCGACGGCGCCGCCGACATCCTCATCCAGGGCGACGTGATCGCCGAGGTGGGCAAAGTCCGGATCCCGCCGGATGCACAGACCATCGACGCGCGCGGCAGGCTGCTGCACCCCGGGCTCGTCAACGCGCACATGCACGGGCACGGCAACCTCGGCAAAGGCATGGGCGACCGCTGGACGCTCGAGCTCTTGCTCACGGCGGGGCCATGGATCAACGGCCACCGCAGCACCGAGGACAAGTACCTCACGACCCTCATCGGCGCGGCCGAGATGGTGATGAAGGGCTGCACCGCCTGCTACGACCTGACGGTCGAGTTCCCCGTGCCGAGCGTGGAAGGGCTCGAGGCGGCGGGGCGCGCCTACCGCGAGGCCGGCATGCGCGCGGTGCTCGCGCCGATGGTGGCCGACATCAGCTTCTTCGAGGCGCTCCCGGGACTGGTGGAGGCCTTGCCGGCCGCGCTGCAGAAGGAGGTCGAGCGCCTGCGCCTCGCGCCGTACCGCACGACCCTCGAGCACATGCGCAAGGCGCTGCAGGCCTGGAAGTTCGACCGCGACGAGGTGCGGCCCGCGGTGGCGCCCACCATTCCGCTTCACTGCAGCGACGAGTTCATGGTGGCTTGCGCGCGCCTCGCGCGCGAATTCGGCGTCGGGCTGCATACGCACGTTTCGGAATCGAAAGTGCAGGCGATCGCCGGGCTGAAGAAGTACGGCAAGACGCTCACCGCGCACATGGATGCGCTCGGGCTGGTCGGCCCGGATTTCACCGCGGCCCACGGCGTCTGGCTCGACGACGACGACATGAAGCGCCTCGCCGACCGCGGCGCCTCGGTGGCGCACAACCCGGGCAGCAACATGCGCCTGGGCAGCGGGCTCGCCGACATGCGCCGCATGCTGGACCATGGGGTCAACGTCGGTATCGGTACCGACGGCGCGAACTGCTCCGACAACCTGAACATGTACGAGGCGATGCGGCTTGCTTCGCTCGTCTCCAAGGTGCAAGGCCCGGACTGGCAGCGCTGGATCACCACGCGGGAAGTCCTGCAAGCGGCCACCGTCGGGAGCGCGAAGGCGCTCGGCTTCGGCGACAAGATCGGCCGCCTCGCGCCCGGCTACAAGGCCGACATCGCGTTCCTCGATCTGGAGCACATCAACTGGATACCGCTCAACGATCCGACCAATGCGCTCGTGCACACCGAGGACGGCTCGGCGGTGCACTCGGTGATGGTGGGCGGCAAGATGGTGGTCGAGAACCGGCGCCTTCTCAACGTCGACCTGGCGAAGCTTGCACGCGACGCCGAGAACGCCCGCGAGCGGCTGGAGGAGCTGAACCGCGAGAACAAGGCCCTTTACGAGCGGCTGGAGCCGATCGTCGGCAGCTTCTGCCCCGGTCTCGCGAAGATGCCCTACCACATCAACCGCTACGGCGCTTGGAGCCCGGGCTGCTAGGCCGCGGGTGCTGCGAGATACGCTTTCTCCAGCGCGCCGTCGCCTGCGATTTCGCCGGCCGTTCCGCAGGCGACGATGCGCCCGCCCTCGATGACATAGGCACGATCCGCCAGCGCGAGGGCGAGTCCTGCCATCTGGTCGACGAGCAGGATGGTGGCCGCCTCGGCGCGCAGCCGGTCGAGCGCGGCGAAGAGATCATTGATGACCTGCGGCGCGAGCCCGAGCGAAGGCTCGTCCAGAAGCAGCAGGCGCGGCTTGGCCATCAGACCGCGGGCGATGGCGAGCATCTGCTGCTCGCCGCCGGAGAGCAGGCCGGCGCGCTGGTGCAGGCGCGCGCGCAGCTTCGGAAAGCGCTCGAGGACCGCGCCGATTTCCTCCGGATTCCATCTTTTCCGGGAAAAGGCACCGAGCGCGAGATTGTCGAGAACGGAAAGCTCGGGGAACACCTGGCGTCCCTCGGGCACCAGCACTACGCCGTGGGCGACGACGCGGTGCGCCGGCTCGCGCGAAATCTCCGCGCCGCCGAGGGCGATGCCGCCCTCGACCGGGCGGTGCAGGCCCGAGATGGCGCGCATCAGCGTGGACTTGCCCGCGCCGTTCGCGCCCAGCACGGCGACCATCTCGTGCTCGCGCACGCCGAGGTCCACACCCTTGAGCACGGGCTCGGCGCCGTAGCCCGCCATCAGCTTGCCGACCTCGAGCAGCGGCGCACCGGGCGCGCCGCGTTGCGCTGCGGGCAGATGCTCGCCCTCTCCGAGGTAGGCCTTCTTTACAGCGGCATCCTGCTGCACCTCGGCCGGCGTTCCGACGGCGATTTTCAGGCCGGCGTCAAGGACCACCACGCGGTCGGAGATGCCCATCACGACCGACATGTCGTGCTCGACGAGAACCACTGCGACCCCGGCGTCCGCGATGCGGCGCAGGAGCCGCTCCAGCTTGTGCTTGTCTTGCACGGAAAGCCCGGCCGCCGGCTCGTCGAGCAGGAGCACCGAAGGCCGCCGGGCGAGCGCCCGCGCGATCTCGACCAGTCGCTTGTCGACGTGCGGCAGATCCGCCGCCCTTGCGTCGAGGTCGCCGGCGTAGCCGACGAACCCTAGGAGCGCTTCAGAGCCCGAGGCGATTGCGATATTTTCGGCCACCGTCATCGAGCCGAAGAGCTGCGTAGTCTGGTAGGTGCGGGCGACGCCGGTGCGCGCGATTCGCCAGGCGGGCAGGCCCTGCACCTGCGTGTCGCCGATGCGGATCGATCCGGCAGCCGGCCGGTAGAAGCCGCTCAACATGTTGAGGACCGTGGTCTTGCCCGCGCCATTCGGCCCGATGAGGCTCGTCACCTCGCCCGGCTTCGCTTCGAGCGAGATATCGTGCGCCGCCCTTACTCCGCCGAACGTAATGCCAAGTCCACCGACTGCGAGGGCGGCGCGCGCGG
>Ga0156283_1262_pt2 | contig 10889 bp, 8 predicted proteins | sample RifCSPlowO2_12_FD_107932 | JGI IMG/M metagenome (GOLD analysis project Ga0156283, IMG submission 107932) | Betaproteobacteria bacterium RIFCSPLOWO2_12_FULL_65_14 | reverse complement strand
CATGCATGCACAGTTTTTGCTCGAACAATACCCCTCAAGTCATTGATTAACAATGATCCAAATGCGGGGAAACCTCAGGCTCTGACCCCTTTACCAAAAACCGTCTGGGCCCTGGGTCTCGTATCGCTGTTCATGGACCTTTCCTCGGAGCTGGTGCATGCGCTGCTGCCGGTGTTCATGACGGTGGTGCTCGGCGCAAGCATGGTGGCGGTCGGCGTCGTCGAGGGAATCGCGGAAGCGACCGCCGCCATCGTCAAGGTGTTCTCCGGCGCGCTGTCCGACAAGCTCGCGCGCCGCAAGCCGCTGGTGGTGCTCGGCTACGGGCTCGCAGCGCTCTCCAAGCCGCTCTTCCCGCTCGCCGGCTCGGTGGCGCTGGTGCTCGGCGCGCGCTTCATGGACCGCGTCGGCAAGGGAATCCGCGGCGCGCCGCGCGATGCGCTGATCGCCGACGTGACCCCCGAAGGGCAGCGCGGCGCCGCGTATGGCCTGCGCCAGGCGCTCGACACCGCGGGCGCGGTGCTCGGCCCCTTGGCCGCGATTGCGCTCATGCTCGCGTTCGCGAGCGAAGTGCGCACGGTGCTGTGGTTTGCGGTGATTCCGGCGGTGATTGCGGTGGCCGTCCTGCTGCTCGGGGTCGATGAAGCTGCCGGCGCGGCGCGGCCGGCGGCCGCCCAGCCGGTTTCCAGGGCCGCCCTGCGCGAATTCGACCGCCATTTCTGGCTGGTGGTGGGACTGGGCGCGGTGATGACGCTCGCGCGCTTCTCCGAAGCCTTTCTCGTGCTGCGCGCGCAGGACCTCGGCATCGCGCTCGCCCTCGTGCCGAGCGTGCTGGTGGTGATGAACGTGGCGTATACGGCGATCGCCTATCCCGCCGGCATCGCGGCGGACCGCGGCCAGCGCAAGGCGCTCCTGGTATGGGGATTCGCTGCGCTGATCGCGGCCGACCTGGTGATCGGCACCACGCAGGACCGGTTCTGGTTCTTCGCCGGCATCGTGCTGTGGGGCGCGCACATGGGGCTCACGCAGGGGCTGCTCTCCACGCTCGTCGCCGACGCTGCGCCCGCGACGCTGCGCGGCACGGCGTTCGGCGTGTTCCACCTCGTCTCCGGGGCCGCGCTGCTCGCCGCGAGCGTGCTCGCGGGCTGGCTGTGGAGCGCTTTCGGCGCGCGCTGGACTTTCTACGCCGGAGCGGCGTTCACCGCGGCGGCGCTCGCCGGCTTCGCCGTCAGCCGGCGCCGAGGCAGCGGCGAAACAGCTCGGCGGTCGTCCTGACGCCGAGCTTGTGCATGATGCGCGCGCGGTGGAATTCCACCGTCTTCACGCTGATGGCGAGCTCTTCGGCGATCTCGCGGCTCGGCTTGCCGTCGAGCACGCGCCGCAGGACCTCGCGCTGGCGCGCGCTGAGCAGGGTCTCGAGCGTCATCGCCACGGCCGCATAGTCCTCCTTCGCCGACACGAGGTCGTCGAAGCGTTCGAGCGCCGCGCGCACCCGCGCAAGCAGCTGCTCGTCGTCGAAAGGCTTCTCGATGAAGTCGAAGGCGCCTTTCTTGATCGCTTCGACCGCCATCGGAATGTCGCCGTGGCCGGTGATGAAGATCACGGGCACGCGTACGCCGCGGCGCACGAGCTCGTTGTGCAGCGCGGCGCCCGTCATGCCGGGCATGCGCAGGTCGAGCAGCACGCAGCAACGGCAAGTGAGGTCGGCGTCCTCGAGAAACGCGTCGGCCGAGGAGAAGGTCTCCACCTCGAGCTCCGCCGTGCGGAAGAGCAGCCGCAGCGCGCTTCTGACCGCGTGGTCGTCGTCGACGATGTAGACGCGGCTCATGCCGCCCCCGGCAGCGTCAAGTCGAACACCGCGCCGCTCGCCTGCGGATTGCGCTCGTGGCGGATCCTGCCGCCGTGGGCTTCCACGACCGAGCGGCAAATCGAAAGTCCGAGCCCCAGCCCGCCGGGCTTGGTGGTGACGAACGGATCGAACAGGCTCGCCTCGAGCTCCGCCGGCACGCCCTCGCCGAGGTCGCAAACCGACAGCGTGCCGCTGCCATCCGCTTCCACGCGCGTCGCCACGGTGATGCGGCGCCGCGCGGCGGGCAGGTCCTGCACCGCGTCCATCGCGTTGCGGATCAGGTTGAGCGCGACCTGCTCGATGAGCAGGCGGTCGGCGCGCACCACCGGCGGCGCATCCGCGAGCTGGCGCTCGAAGCGGATTCCCGCCTCGCGCGCCTCGGGCTCCGCCAGGCGCAGCACCGCGGCCACCAGCTCGTTCAGATTCTGCCCTGCGAACGCCGGCCCCGGCGGCCGCAGCAGCTCGCGCAGGCGCTGGATGATCTTGCCGGCGCGCTTCGCCTGGTCGCGGCAGATGTGCATCGCCTGCTGCAGCTCTTCGGCTTCGAGCTTGCCCGACTGCAGCATGCGCATGCAGCTGTGGTTGTACGTGGCGATCGCGGCGAGCGGCTGGTTCAGCTCGTGCGCAATGGCGGAAGCGAACTCGCCCAGCGCGATCAGGCGCGCGGTGCGGTGAGCGGCGTCGCGCTGCTTGGCGATCATCTCCCGGGCGCGCCGCTCTTCGGTCACGTCCGACAGCACGCACAGCGTGGCGCTGCGGCCGTCGCGCCAGGCGAGCGCGTGCGAGCGCAGCACGAACCAGCGATCGCCGGCCGGGTTCTGCGTCTCGCCGGCGACCTGGAAACGCGGCCGCGCGGCGCCGAAGATCTCGGCGTAGCTGCGGTTGCGGTAAAGGAGCTCGCCGGTGCGCGGGTCCTCCACGTACACCGGGTCCACCAGCGCTTCCATCGCCGCGTTGAAGCGCTCGTCCGCGCGCTCCAGCGATTCGCGCAGGCGGCCCACCAATCCGACAAAAAGAATAAACAGCGCGCTCGCCGCCACGCTGGCGAGGACAGGCGGGTGCGCGAATTGCCAGCTCGCCACCGCCGCGAGCGCGACGGCAAGGCCGGCGATCCGGCCTGACATCCAGCTTGCAACGGCGATCGGCACGACGTAGAGCAGCACGAGATAGTTGACAAAGCCCGTGGCGTGGTCGACGAGCGCAATGAACGCGACGAGAGCCAGGCCGACAAGGACCCCGCCGCCCCTAATCAGTGCATGGCGGCCGAGCGGCGCGGTGGGAAGAGGCTGGGAAGGCGCGGCACGCATGTCCCGCGAGCTTACCCGCTTTCCCGGCGCCGGCCGGGGTCTAGGGTTTCCCCCAATTGTTGCTGCCCGAAGGCTACCTTAGCCTCGCAGGCCATGGCGCATGACGACGCACAGGTCAAGAGAACGGTGGCGGGCTTTAGCGTGCTGCTCGCCGCGGTGACGGAGCTGGTGCGCGCGAAGGCGAGCAAGCCGGCGCTGCTCGATGCCTACGACGACGCCTGCGACCAGATCATCGACGGCCTGCGCGCCGGCGCGATGCCCGACGCGGAGCTCCAGTCGATCCACAAGGTGCTCGCGCGCCTGCGCCTGGCGTTCGAAGAAAGGGCTTGAGAGTCAGATCTCGACCCGCGTGCCGAGCTCGATCACGCGGTTGCTCGGAATGTTGAAGAAGTCGGTGATCGTGGCGGCGTTGCGCGACATCGCGGCGAACATCCGGTCGCGCCACAGCGGCATCGCGGCGCCGGCGGTCGGCACGATCTTCTCGCGCGAAAGAAAGAACGAGGTTTCCATGAGGTTGAACGCCAGCCCGGCGCCGGTGCACAGGTCGAGCGCGCGCGTGACGTCCGGGCGGTCCAGGAAGCCGTAGCTCAGCCGCACGCGCCAGCAGCCGTGCGCGAGCTTCTGGCACGTGACGCGCTCCTTGCGCGAAACCCAGGGCTCGTCGCGCAGCTCCACGGTCAGGAACACCACGCGCTCGTGCAGCACCTTGTTGTGGTTCAGGTTGTGCAGCAGCGCGTGCGGCGTCGCGTCGGGAGTCGCGGTCAGGAAAACCGCGGTGCCCGGCACGCGCTGCGGCGGCTCGAGGAACAGGGAGTCGAGGAAAGCGTCGAGCGGCACCGACGAGCTGCGCACGCGGGCGAGCAGGATCTCGCGCCCGCGGCGCCAGGTGGTCATCAACACGAATACCCCGGCGCCGATCGCCAGCGGGAACCAGCCGCCGTCGGCGATCTTGAGCAGCGTCGCCGAGAAAAACGACAGGTCGACGACGAGGAAAAAGCCGGTGGCAAAAAGGCACAGCCACAACGGGTAGTTCCAGCGGTAGCGGATGACGAAGAACGCGAGCACGCCGTCCACCGTCATGGTGGCCGTCACCGCGACGCCGTACGCGCCCGCCAGGCTCGACGAGCTGCCGAAGCCGATGACCGCGGCGATGACCATGGCGCACAGCAGCCAGTTGATGCTCGGGATGTAGATCTGGCCGATCTCGCTCGGCGAAGTGTGCACGACGTTGATGCGCGGCAGGAAGCCGAGCTGCACCGCCTGCCGCGTGAGCGAATACGTGCCCGAGATCACCGCCTGCGAGGCGATCACCGTCGCCGCGGTGGCGAGCGCGATCATCGGGTAGAGCGCCCAGCCGGGAAGCAGCAGGTAGAAGGGATGCTGCACCGCCTCGGGCCGCAGCATGAGCGTCGCGCCCTGGCCGAAGTAATTGAGCACCAGCGCGGGCGCCACCAGGCTGAACCAGGCGATGCGCACCGGGCCCTTGCCGAAATGGCCCATGTCGGCGTACAGCGCTTCCGCGCCGGTCACCGCGAGCACCACCGCGCCGAGCACCACGAACGAGGCGAAGCCGTGGCTCGTGAGGAACGAAAGCGCATGCAGCGGATTGAGCGCGGCAAGGACCGCCGGACTCCGCACGATGCCGTAGAGCCCGAACGCGCCGATGGCGAAGAACCAGGCGAGCGTGACGGGACCGAACAGGCGCCCGACCGCCGCGGTGCCGCGCGACTGCAGCGCGAAGAGCGCGAGCAGCACGCCGACCGCGAGCGGCACGACAAACGGATCGAAGATATCGGTGCCGATGTGCAGCCCTTCCACTGCCGAGAGCACCGAGATCGCCGGCGTCAGCACCGCGTCGCCGTAGAACAGCGACGCGCCCATGCAGCCGATGACGATGAGCGGCAGGCGCCACTCCGGATGGTCCCGGGTGGCGGATTGCGCGAGCGCGATCAGGGCCATGATGCCGCCCTCGCCGCGGTTGTCGGCGCGCATGATGAGCACCACGTATTTCAGGGACACCACGATCATCAGCGCCCAGAAAATCGTCGACAGCCCGCCCAGGATGTTGGATGCATTGAGCGGAATGCCGTGGTCGGGAGAGAACGTTTCCCGCAGCGCGTAAAGCGGGCTCGTGCCGATGTCGCCGAACACTATGCCCAGGGCGGCAAGCGTGAGCGTGGCTCGCGAGGACTTGCCAGGAAGGTTGCGCTCCAAGGCGCGCCACGCTACTACCGCAGCGCACAAAACGCAAATCACAGTACGATGCTGCAATGCGGCTGGCACCTTCGGCGCAGGAAATCCAGGCGCGGCTCGGCGATGCGTGGCCGGTGCCGGGCGCCATCGACTGCCATGCGCACGTCTTCGAGCCCGGCTTTCCGCTCGCCGCGGTGCGGGCTTTCGAGCCGCACGAGTACCCGCTCGAGCACTACCTCGCCTGGCTGCAGGCGCTCGGCATCCGGCGCTGCGTGCTCGTGAACGCGAGCTGCTACGGCTTCGACAATTCGGTGACCCGCTACGCGCTCGAGGAATGCCGCGCCAACGGCGTGGCCGCGCGCGGCGTGGCGATCATCCATCCGGAGATCGGCTTCATCGAGATGCAGAAGATGGCGGCCGCGGGCTTCGTCGGCGCCCGGCTGATGAGCACGCGCGTCGCCGGCGTGTGCCTCGAATCCTTCGAGGCCGTCGCGCGGCGCTGCGCGGCTCTGCGGTGGCACATCGAGATCAACGTCGACTCCTGCGACGAGTGGACCGCGCTCGAGCCGCGGCTCGCGCGCTCGCCGGTGCCGGTCGTGCTCGAATACCTCGGCGAGGACGCCGCCCCCGACGCGCCGGGCGTCCACGCGATCCTGGGCCTGCTCGACCGGCGGCGCGATTTCGCGGTAAAGCTCTGCCGGAACGAGAAGCTCGCCAACCTGCTGGCGAGGGAATTTCCCGACCGGCTGATGTGGGGCTCGCACCTTTCGCCCGTCGGCGGAGCGCTGGACGATCTCGGTGTCATCGGCTGCGTGCTGCATTCGATTCCCGACCCCGCCTCGCGCCGGCGCGTGTTCTGCGAAAACGCCGAGCGTTTCTACGGCCTGTAGGATCCCAGCCGGGTTTCCAGCCGCAGCTTGAGGGGCTCCTCGGCGGCCGCCGGGGCGGGAGCAGGCTCGCGCCAGCCGACATACAGCCCGAGCAGGAGTGAAAGCAGCACCGCGCCGCTGACCGCCAGCAGCACCGGCTTGCGCCGTGCCGAGAGGCTCTGCAAGTGCGCCTCGGCTTTCGCCCGCTCCCCGGAAACCACCTTCAGGTCCGCCTGCTCCGCAGCCCGCAGGCGCGCCGCCTGCGCGGCGCGCTCCTTCGCCTCGGCGGCGTCCTCGGCCTTGCGCCCGAGCGCTTCCTCCGCGGCGATGCGGGCGCGCAACGCCTCGGCAGCCGCCGCTTCCGCCTCTGCGCGCTCGTTGAAGAGCCTCGCCGCCTTGGCTTCGGCCTTCGCGCGCTCGGCCGCCGCGCGCTTCGCTTCCTTTTCCGTCTCCATGCGCGAAGTGGCCGCGACCCGGAGCGCCTCCTCGCGCTCGGCGCGCTCGGCTTCGGCTTGCGCCGCGCGGCGCGCGGCCTCGGCGGCCTCGCGCGACTTGCGCCCGAGCGCCTCCTCGGCGGCGATGCGCGCCTGCACCAGCGTGGTGGCGCGCGTCTCGGCTTCGGCGCGCTCCGCCGCGAGCGCCTCGCTGCGCTTCTCGGCCTGCAGCCGTTCGTTCAGCGCCTTGATGGAGCTCGCTTCGGTCTGCTCGCGCTCTTGGGCGAGCCGCAGGGCCTCGGCGTCGGCCTCGACACGCGCCTGGGCAGCGCGCCGCAGCTCGGCGTCCAGCATCTCGCGCTCGCGCGCCGCCGCGGCCGCCTGCTTCTCGGCCTGGGCGGCGGCTTCGGCTTCGCGGCGCAGCGCCTGCTCGGCCGCGAGCCGCGCCTGCAGCTCGGCCATCGCCGCGGCGGCGGCCGCAGCGAGCTGCTCGGCAATCTGCCTGCGCCGCTGCTCCAGCTCGATGCGCGCGGCGAGCGCCGCCTCGGCGGCGGCCTCGGTCTGGCGTCGCTCCTGCGCCAGGCGCAGCGCCTCGTTCTCCGCCTGCACGTGCTCCCCGGCCGCAACGCGCGCCTGGGTCTCCGCCGCTTCCCTCTCGCGCGCGGCTTGAAGAGCGACGGCTTCCGCTGCGGCGAGGGCCGCCTGCTGCTCGCGCACGCGCTCGTCCGCCTGCGCCCGGTCCAGCGCGGCCGCCGCCGCGGCGTTCTCCGCGGCGGTACGGGCTTGGGTCTCGGCAAGCGCAGCCGCGTTCGCGGCCTCGCTCTCCTGCGCGGCTTGCGCGGCGCTCGTTTCGGCCTCGAGCCGCTGACGCGCCGCCCGGCGCAGTTCCGCGTCGGCCGCCTCGCGCTCGCGCGCGGCGCGCGCCGCCTGGTTCTCGGCAAGGATGCGCGCCTCGGCCGCCTGGCCTGCCGCCTTTTCCGCGCCGGTCCTTTCCTCGGCGCTCGAGCGCGCCCGGTCTTCCGCCTCGGTCCGCGCGCGCGCGAGCTGCGCGGCCGCGAGCTCCAGGCGCTCGCGCTCCTTCGCGAGAACCTCGGCCTGCTGCTCGGTGGCGATGCGTTCCTTTGCGAGGCGCCCCGCCTCGCCGTCGGCCGCCACGCGCGCCTCGGCCTCGCGCTTCAGCTTCTCCTCGCTCGCTTTCTTCTCGCGCGCCGCCTCCAGCGCGCGCGTTTGCTCGTGCACGCGCTCGCGCGCCAGGCGCCGCGCCTGCTCCTCGTGGGCGGCGCGCTCGCGCATCGCCGCGGCGGCCTGGCCTTCGGCCTCGTGCCGCTCGCGCGCGTGCTGTGCCGCCACCTCCTCCTTCTTGCGCCTGCCCTCGGCGAGCGCCGCCGCCTTGCGCTCCGCCTCCTCGCGCGCCCTCGCCTCCGCCGCCGCCTGCGCCTCGGCGCGTTCGCGCTCGGCGACGACCCGCGCCGCCTTGGCCTCGGCCTCGGCGCGCGCGTTGGCGATGCGCCGCAGCTCGCCCTCGGCCGCCTGGCGCTCGCGTGCGAGGTCCAGCGCGCGCCGCTCCTCGCTCACGCGCGCCTGCACCCCCTGATCGGCGTCGCGCTCCGCCTCGATGCGCAGCCGCAGCTCCTCGGTGGCCTCGAGGGCCTTCGCTTCGCGGCTTTTCTCCGCTTCCTTCAGCTTGTCGAAGAGCTTGCTCACTTCTTCGCTGCTTTCGCCGCCGCGGCCTTGACGAGCGCCGCGACATCGAGCTTCGGCGCCGCCGGCTTGGGCGCCGGTGCCGCTGCCGGCGCGGGCGCGGGCGCCGGTTCGGGCTTGGGCTCGGCCTTCGGCGCGGCCGCGTGGGCTCCGCTCTTCGCGAAATCCAGGTTGATGAGATCGCCCAGCTGGTCCGAATAGGTCTCGCGCACCTTCTTCATCACCGGCAGCGCCTTCTTGAACGCCTCGACCAGCTTCGGCTCGAACTGCGTGCCCGCGCCCTTGACGATCTCCTCGGCCGCGCGCTCGATGGGCAGCGGGTCGCGGTAGAACTGGGTGCTGGTCATCGACTCGAAAGCGTCGACGATCGCCATCACGCGCCCGGCCCAGGGAATCGCTTCGCCCTTGAGTCCCTGCGGGTAGCCCGAGCCGTCCCAGCGCTCGTGGTGCATGAGCGCGAGCTGGCGCGCCAGCTTGAGCAGCGGATCGTCGTGCTCGCCGATGATCTCGGCGCCGAGCTGCGGGTGGCGCTTCACGCGCTCCCAGTCGGGCACTGAAAGCGGGTCGGTCTTGCGCAGGATCTCCGCCGGCACGCCGAGCTTGCCGACGTCGTGCAGCGGCGCGGCCTTCATCATCATCTCGGCGACCTCGGGCCGCGCGCCCGCCGCCTGCGAAATCAGCTTGGCGTAGTGGCCAAGGCGCAGCACGCGGTTGCCGACCGCCGAGCTCTCGTGGAACTCCATGGCGCGCGCGAGGCGCCGGATGACCTCCGCGCGCGTATGGTCGAGCTGCTCGGTGCGCGCCTGCACCATGCGCTCGAGCTCCAGGCGCTGGTTGGCGAGCGCCACATGCGTCCTCACGCGCGCCCTGAGCACCGCGGCGTTGATCGGCTTGGTGATGTAGTCGACCGCGCCCGCCTCGAAGCCCTCCACCTGGGCCTGCGCCTCCTGCTTGGCGGTCAGGAAGATCACCGGGATCTCGGCGGTGAGCGTCTCGCCCTTGAGCGCGCGGCACACCTCGAAGCCGTTCACCTGCGGCATCTCGATATCGAGCAGGATGAGGTCCGGCCGCGGCTCGTCGAACGCTTTCCTGATCGCCTCGCCGGGGTCGTCGACGGTAATCACCTGGTAGTCGTTGCCGAGCGCCCTCGACATCAGCGCGAGCAGATCGCGCGAATCGTCGACGCACAGGACCACGGGACGTTCCTTGGCGCTCACCGGGGAAAGTTTACCCCGCCCTGCGGCAAAAGCTCAGGCGCGCCTGCGCGTCCTCGCCCTGGCGAGAAGCCGGCCATGCGCGGCCGGTTCGACCGGCTCGCCGTAGAAGAATCCCTGCACCTCGTCGCATTTATGCCGCTTCAGGAAGCGCACCTGGGCGTCGGTCTCGACGCCCTCGGCGACCACGTGCAGGTGCAGGTTGTGGCCGAGCGAGATGATCGCCTGGGCGAGGACGCCCTCGTCCCCGCCGGCGCCGCTGCCGATGTCGCGCACGAAGGAGCGGTCGATCTTGAGCTTGTCGAGCGGCAGGTTCTTCAGGTACGCGAGGCTCGAGTAGCCGGTGCCGAAGTCGTCCACCGAGAGCGACACGCCGAGCGATTTCAGGCCCTGCAGCGTGGCGACCGCCGCCTCGACGTTGTGCATCACCATGCTCTCGGTGAGCTCCATCTCGAGCTGCGCCGGCGCGAGGCCGGTCTCCTCGAGGATGCGCGACACCATGCGCACCAGCCCTTCCTGGCGGAACTGGCGCGCCGAAAGGTTGACCGACACCACCCCGGGGTCGACGCCCTGGTCGATCCAGGCGCGCGTCTGGCGGCAGGCCTCGCGCAGCACCCACTCGCCGATCTGCACGATCAGCCCGGTCTCCTCCGCGATCGGGATGAAGCGCGCCGGCCGCACCAGTCCCCATTCGGGGTGCATCCAGCGCACCAGCGCCTCGGCGCCGATGATCGATCCGCCCTTCAACTCGACCTTCTGCTGGTAGTGCAGCAGGAACTCCTGGCGCTCGAGGGCGCGGCGCAGCGCGTTCTCCAGCGCCAGGCGCTCGTTGACGCGCTCGTTCATCTCCGAGGTGTAGAACTGGAAATTGTTGCGGCCGTGCTCCTTGGCGCGGTACATCGCGGCGTCCGCGTTCTTCAGCAGCGTGTCCACGTCCTCGCCGTCCTGCGGGTACAGGCTGATGCCGGCGCTGCAGGTGACGTAGAGCTCCTTGCCTTCGATGGTGATCGGCTCGGCGATGCGCGCCGCGATGCGCTGCATGGCGCGGAAGATCACTTCCTCGTTCGACTGGCCGTTGAGGATGATGACGAATTCGTCGCCGCCGACCCGCCCGACGGTGTCGCCCTCGCGCAGCACCGAGCGCAGGCGGTCGGACATGCTCTTCAGCAGCTTGTCGCCGGCGCTGTGGCCGAGGCTGTCGTTGACGAACTTGAAGTGGTCGAGGTCCATGAACACCACCGCGGTGTTGCGCGGCGTGCGCTTGCCGTACACCGCCTGGCGCAGGCGGTCGTTCAGCAGGTTGCGGTTGGGCAGCCCGGTCAGCG
>Ga0156283_1006_pt2 | contig 10893 bp, 9 predicted proteins | sample RifCSPlowO2_12_FD_107932 | JGI IMG/M metagenome (GOLD analysis project Ga0156283, IMG submission 107932) | Betaproteobacteria bacterium RIFCSPLOWO2_12_FULL_65_14 | reverse complement strand
TTCGAGAAGCGTATCGGGCGGATGATCGAGGAAATCCAGCTCTGCCGGGCGCTGTGGACCGGCGAGAAAATCGACTGGGAAGGCCGCTGGACCGTCAAGGGAGGCCAGCTAGCGCCGAAGCCCTTCACGACGGGCGGCCCGCCGCTGTGGGGCGGAGGCGGTGTGCCTGACGCGCTTAAGCGCGCCGGGCGCTACTTCGATGGCTGGCTCCCGTCGGGAGCCGGCACGCCGCGGGAATGGGGCGAGAAATGGGCGCGGATCAGGCAACACGCAGTTGCGGCGGGACGGGATCCGTCGGGAATGACCGGCGCGGTCTACACGACCATCGCGGTCAACGACGACACCGCAAAGGCGAACGCCGAGCTGGATCATTATCTCGAAGGGTACTACATGCAGCCGGCCCAGGTGATCCGCCAGCAGCAATATTGTTTTGCCGGCGATCGCGCGGCGGTGACCGCCTGGCTAAACGAGTTCGTCGAGGCGGGCGCAACGCACATCTGTGCCCGCTTCACCGGCAATGAGGATGAACGCCAGATGGAGGTGCTCGCCGAGATGCGGGAGGAGCTGTCCGTCTAGAATTCGTTCGAGTGCGAGCCGGATCAGCGCGGACAGGGTGATCGACTGATTTTGCGTGACTGACCGCTTTCAGGAACGCGCTATGACCGGTTAGGCGCCCGAGCGTTCCGCAAATATGACTTGTCTTGACTCCTTCACATCGTAACCTATCGTGTTATGTGGCCTGGCGCACAGATCAACCACGTTGAAAAGCGCATTTTGCGACCTCATGACGCTCGTGACGCCTTGCGTGCGCGATGTGCGTCGGAGTTCAACCCACGAGTTGTTCCCGCCAATCCCTTTCGCGGTCACTATAAAAGGGGGAGAAAATGAAAAGGTTCGCTAATTATTTCAAGTCCAAATCACTGGCGTGGCTGATGGCATCACTATTGGCGGCGCTTGTAGCCGGATGCGGCGGTGGTGGAGGTGGTGGAGGTGGTGGAGGTGGTGGTGACGCCGCCCCGGCACAGGGTACGCTCAGCGTTTCCCTGACCGATGCGCCGGCCTGCGGCTATGACGCGGTGAACGTGACTGTCGTCAAAGTGCGGGTGCACCAAAGCAGTTCGGCCTCCGATACCGACGCCGGCTGGACTGATATTTCGCTGAACCCTGCGCGGAAAATCAATTTGCTCAGCCTGACCAACGGCGTGCTCGAGCACCTTGGCGAGACACCGTTGGCAGCAGGGCATTACACGCAACTGCGCTTGGTGCTGGACCCGAACACCGCGGTGGGCTTCGCGAATTCGGTTGTCCCTTCGGGCGGGTTTGAGACCGCGCTCGTTACCCCGAGCGCGGTGCAAAGCGGGATCAAGCTGGTCAACGAGTTCGACGTGGCATCCGGACAGCGTGTCGACCTGGTGCTGGATTTCGACGCTTGCAAGTCCATTGTGAAGCGGGGCAACGGAAGCTATGCGCTGAAGCCGGTGATCAAAGTAATCCCCTTTGCGCTGAACGGCATCAACGGCTTTGTCGATACCGCGTTGCTCGGCAGTACCGTCATGGTTACGGCGCAGCAGAACGGTGTAGTAGTTCAATCCACTGCGCCAAACGCGCAAACCGGCGAGTTCTTCCTCGGTCGTCTTGTGCCCGGAAACTACGATGTCGTTCTGACCGCAAACGGCCGTGCCACGGCAGTTATTGCCGCAGTGCCGGTCGCGAGCGCCACCAGCGTTGTTAGCCTCAGTAATACCGCTACGCCGATCACGCTGCCGGTGTCTGCCACCCGCATCGTCAGTGGCAATGCAATCTTGAGCCCGACAAGTTCGACTGAAGTTGCCTACGTGGCAGCGAAGCAAAGCTTCGGTACCGCCCCGATCGTGACGGTGAAGTTCGTGGCCGCCGACGATTCGGCGTCCGGCGCCTATACGCTGAGCTTGCCCACTGGTGCGCCGATGCTCGGCCAATACGCTACGGGCACGCTGCCGATTGCGCTTGTTGCACAAGCTGGCGTGGCGGGCAAATACAGCGTTGAAGCGTCCGCGAGCGGCTACCAGACCCAGTCGGTCAGCAAGGACATTTCCGCGGCGAATGCAACGCAGAACTTTACTCTGGTGCCGTAATTCAATCCACCGCTCGATCGGCAACGAGAAAATCATGACGTCGAGTGCGCGACGGTCATGGGCATTGCGGGCATCGCAGGCCGAGTCCTGCGAAACGCTGAATCGGGTAATGGTCACCCGATAACAGATTCAGAATCTCTCGAATTAGCCTTGGCTGCATCCAAGGCTTTTTTTGGTGCGAATCCAGTCGATTGGGTCCTGTGCGCATTTGTTTCCGATCTGTGGGGGCTTTCGGCGGCATGTTGCACTGGGAACGGCTTGCCGGAGTGATACTTGAAAGACCCGCCTCGCGTGATGGCCGCGATCGCCAATATCCCGGATAATTGCGACGCAGTCTCCGGCGGCACCGCGGCGGTGCGCCGGGCCGAAACGGCGGCGTTCGGTGCCCCTTTATCTCCTCATCTTTTTCTCGACTCTCAATCACTCGGCCTTCATCGGCGTCCGGGTGGCCGTATCGCTCTATGCGATACACCTCCAGGCCACGGCTTTCACGGTCGGCACTCTGATCGCGCTGTTCGGGCTGCTGCCGATGCTGGTGTCGCTCGCCGTCGGCCGGCTCATCGACCGTATCGGCGCTCGCACGCCCCTGCTCGCCGGCTCGGCGCTGGTCGCCGTCGGGATTCTGTTGCCGTCGCTGATTCCCGGGCTGGCCACTCTCTACGTCGCCTGCCCGCTGATGGGCCTGGGGTACATTGCCTGCCATCTGTCGGCGCAGAACACGGTCGGCTTCATCGGCACGGCGGCAGACCGGCCGGCGAATTTCAGCCATCTCGCCACTGCCTTTGCGGCCTCGTCATTCGCCGGCCCGATGCTGGCCGGCCTCTCCATCGACTGGCTCGGTTACAGTTCTGCGTTCACGATTCTGGCGCTGCTGCCGCTTGCGACCGCCGCTGCAATCACCACGAACTGGCTGAAGTTGCCGCCGCCCCGCCGTCAAGGCCCGCGCGCGGGCAAGGCGCGAGTTGCCGACCTGCTGGCCCACCGCGAGTTGCGCGGCGTCTTCATCATTACCGGAGTGCATGCGATCGCCTGGGAGCTGTTCAGTTTCATGACGCCGATCTACGGTTCGCAGATCGGCCTCTCCGCGTCGGCCATCGGCGTGATCATGGCATCGTTTGCGACGGCCTCGTTCACGATACGGCTCGCACTGCCGTTCCTCACCCGGCGCGTCACGACCTGGCGCCTGCTGCGGGACACGATGCTGCTCGCGGCGGTGGCGTACGCGGTATTTCCGTTCATGACCCAATTCGCGATCCTGATGGCGCTCGCCTTCACGCTGGGCCTGACGCTCGGCGGCTCGCAGCCCATGGTGATGGCGCTGCTGCACGATGCCGCGCCCGAAGGACGCACGGGCGAGGCAGTGGGCGTGCGCGCCACGATCGTGACCGCCGGCCAGACGTCGATGCCGCTGCTGTTCGGCGCGGTCGGCTCGGCGCTGGGCGTGACGGCGGCGTTCTGGTCGGTGGCGCTGGCACTCGTGCTTGGCAGCCGCATCGTGCGAAGACGCCGAATGACCTGAGCGGCGCTCATGCTGCATTTTCATGCGGTCGTTCGCTCCTCCGAATAAGCGCAAGCGGCGCGAACCCTTCACCCCTCACCCTGTCCCTCTCCCCGAAGGAGGGGTTGGGGCCCCTCCGCCCAACCCGGGGGAGAAGGGACCTGTTAAGGGACCCGGAGCCGCGGATTTTCACGGATACGGCAAACCTGCGAAAATGCCGGTCATGAAGCCGTCTGAACTCATTGCTGCGCAACGCGACAAGATCCTGGCCATCGCTGCGGCCCACGGCGCGAGCAACGTGCGCGTGTTTGGTTCAGTGGCGAAGGGGGTGGACAAGGAAGGCAGTGACGTCGATCTGCTGGTCGATGTCCGGCCCGGCACGTCGCTGTTTCAGTTTGCCGGGCTGCAACTGGACATCGAAGACGCGCTGGGCATGAAGGTCGATCTTTGCACCGAGGCACAGCTGCATCCGAAGCTCAAGAACCGCATACTTTCCGAAGCCCGCCCGCTATGAGCGAGCGTGACGTACTGTATCTTGAGCACATCCTTGAAGCGATCGTAGCAATCGAGCGATACACGGCCGGAGGCCGCGACGCGTTCTTCGCCGACGACATGATTCAGAGCGCGGTCATCCGGCAGCTCGAAATCGTCGGCGAAGCAGTGAAAAACCTGAGCGTCGACCTGGTCTCGCGCGAGACCGCAGTGCCGTGGAAGCAGGCCGCACGCACACGGGATCTCCTCATCCACGGCTACTTTCGAATCGACCTCGACATCGTGTGGAACATCGTTGCACACGAGCTGACCCCGCTGCGTGAGAACGTTCGCCGCATCCTTGGCGCGAGTCGATGAGGATCAAGGGGCAACTGCTGTACTGATCTTCCTCCCATAGCGGTATTCCACGCGCAGAACCGCAAGAAAGACGATCTCATCGAGGCCCGAATGACGCGAAAGAAGAATTCCCCGGTAAGTGCGCTTGAGGCCGTCGCGTTCTTGCTCGTGACACTGGTGGCGGCAGGTCCGGCGCTCGGGCAATCGTGGCCATCAAAACCGATCCGCGTCATTTCGCCCATCGGCGCCGGCAGCGCGGCGGACATTCTTTCCCGCACGTTCTCCGAGCAGCTCTCGGCGCAGCTGGGACAGCCGGTTCTCGTCGAGAACAGGCCCGGTGCCGGGGGAACGCTTGGCGTCAACGTCGCCGCGAAGGCGCCCGCCGACGGCTACACGATCCTCATCCATTCCAACGGGCACACCATCGCGCCCGCTGTCTACCCCAACCTGCCCTATGATCCCGTTGCCGACTTCACGGCGATCACCACGCTGGCGAATTTCCCCAATGTGCTGGTCGTCGCTCCGGCGAAGAATATCCGGACGGCCCAGGCCCTTGCGGCCGCCGCGCGCTCGAAGCCGGGAGCATTCAATTACGCCTCCGGCGGCGTTGGAACGCCGACGCATCTGGCTGCGGAGCGCAGCGGGCACTTCATGGTACCGATTAAAGGAGCAATAAATGTCAACCGAGCAGACATCCATGCAATCCATCGACGTGAACACCGCGATCGCCGACCTTGTCGACGCCAATCACATCCTCGCCGACCAGGGCGTGGTCGACGGCTTCGGGCATGTGAGCATGCGTCATCCCGCGAACCCGTCACGCTATCTGCTGTCAAAAAACATTGCCCCGGAGCGCGTGACCGCAGAGGACATCATGGAGTTCGACCTCGAAAGCGTTCCGATCGATGCCAGGGGGCGCGGCCCCTATCTCGAACGATTCATTCACGGCGAAATCTACAAAGCGCGGCCCGATGTGAATTCCGTCATCAACGCCCATTCTCCGTGGGTGCTGTCTTTTGCCGCCAACAAGATTCCGCTCAGGCCGATCCACAACAAGGCTGCGTTTCTCGCGGAGGGTTCGCCGATATTCGACAGCCGGGATGCATTCGGGAATACCGACATGCTGTTGACGACGCCCGAGCAGGGGAAGGCGCTTGCGCTTGCTTTGGGCACGAGCGGTGTGGTGCTGCTTCGCGGTCACGGCCACGTTGCCGTCGGACCCTCGCTGAAGGTCGCGGTGTTTCGCGCCTACTACGCGGAGTTCAACGCCCGCCTGCAGGCGCAGGCCATGGCGCTGGGGGGAACCATAACCTATGTCGAAGGCGATGAGGCCGTGAAGGCCGACCAGACCATGCGCAGGGTGGACTACCGGCCCTGGGATCTCTGGAAGAGCAAGGTAACAGCCAAATCGAAGTGAGCGCCGCGCGGGAGCGCGTGACGCTGATGCCGTCCTGTGCGGCCTGGCTGCCGGGCTGAACGGCGTGGCGGTCGCCCCGGCGGCACAGTAGGGGCCTGACCTGCGCGGGCGCGCCCGGCCCTTTCCTGAAATACCTTGTTGCAATTCGGCCTTGAACTTCGGCCGCGCTACCCCTATCTAACGCGGCGTTACGGTTCGACAGGAGACAGCAATGCACGAAGAATCCACATTCAAGTATGCGGCGACCCTCGCAGTCGTTGTCGCCGTGCTCGTGGCCGCCTACGCGATGCTCGGCGGCAATCCACTTCCCACGGCGCATGCCGTGTCGCCGGCGAACTCCGCCGCGGCCGTTGCGGCTCCGGCGCAGACGCTGCCGGATTTCGCCACCATCGCCGCGCGGGGCGGGCCGGCCGTGGTGAACATCAGCGTGTCGGGCACGGTGAAGACAGCGGGAATGCCGCAGATGGACCCGGACAACCCGTTCTTCGACTTCTTCCGCCGCTTTGCGCCGCCCGCGGGCGAGATGATCAAGCGCGGACAGGGCTCGGGCTTCATCGTCAGTCCGGACGGCGTGGTGCTCACCAACGCGCACGTCGTCGCCGACGCGAGCGAAGTGAACGTCAAGCTCACCGACAAGCGCGAGTTCCGCGCCAAGGTCGTCGGGCTGGACAAGCCGACCGACATCGCCGTGCTCAAGATCGACGCGCGTGACCTGCCCAGCGTCCGCATCGGCGATCCGCAGCGCGCGCGCGTGGGCGAATGGGTGCTGGCGATCGGCTCGCCGTTCGGCTTCGAGAACAGCGTCACAGCGGGCATCATTTCGGCGAAGTCGCGCTCGCTGCCCGACGAAGGCTACGTCCCCTTCATCCAGACCGACGTCGCGATCAACCCGGGCAACTCGGGCGGGCCGCTGTTCAACCTCGACGGCGAGGTGATCGGCATCAACTCGCAGATCTACAGCCGGAGCGGCGGCTATCAGGGCGTGTCGTTCGCCATTCCCATCGACGTGGCCATGAAAGTGCAGAGCCAGATCCGCGAGCACGGCAAGGTCCGCCGCGGCCGGTTCGGGCTGACCGTCCAGGAGCTCGATCAGGGGCTCGCCGATTCGTTCGGCCTCGCCAAGCCCACCGGTGCGCTCGTGAACGCCGTGGATCCGGACGGCCCTGCAGCCAAGGCCGGCGTGCGGCCCGGCGACGTCATCCTCAAGCTGAACGGCAAGGACGTGCCGAATTCCTCCGCGTTGCCCCCGATGGCGTCCGAATTGACGCCAGGCTCCACCGCGAAGCTGGAAATGTGGCGCGGCGGGAAGAAGCTCGAGCTGCCGGTGAAAGTCGCCGAACTGGGCTGAGGAAGACACGGCGCGGCGGATCGTCCCGCTCTGGGGAAGCCGCCGCATACTTCTAATGGCGACCGCTCAGGGCGCCCGGCGATTGGCCTCCAGCCGGGCGTCGACCAGCTCGACGATCCGGTCGATCACGTCCGATTGCATGCCCTTCTGGGCCGCGACGGTTTTCACCAGGCAATCCACCCTTTCGATATAGGGCGCGCCGCCGAACAGGGTGCGCGCCGCGGACGAGGGCTTTCCCAGGCCCTGCGCGGCGCTGGCGTATTTTTCGAACGGGACCAGATCTTCCGCCGACGCACCCAGCGATTTGCACAAATCACCCACCCAGTTGTAGACCGAGCGTGAAAGCTCGATATCGGCATGCACGGTCTCCCTGATGGATCGCATGCCGTCCTTCTGTATGCAGCGGTAGTTACCCGCCATGAGCATGCTCCATTTCGCCAGCGGCACAAAGATGGAGTCGTGCACCTTGAGCTTGACGGGCAGCTCGATGATGCCGCTGCCGGTATCGAAACGGATGGCTTCGATATCCGACTCGAGATTGCGAAGCATGGCGGTGTGCGCGTCCGATTCGAACCGGGCCACCTTGAAGTTGGTCGGCAGGCCTACCTGAAGCACATTCACTTTTTCTTCCGGCGGACGAAATGCCTGCGGGTCCGGGCTGCAGAGCGTCATCAGCGCCTGGTCGAAGCGGTCCCATACGGCGGGGTCCGTATAGCAGCGCCTGCACGCGTCGGTGGACAGGCCGGGTATGCGCGCCAGGTAAGGCAGCGGCGGCATGTTCATTATCGACATGCACGGAATCCCGGATTTCGCCGCTGCATCGAGCAGAGCTCTCACGTCAGGCGCGCGATACTGGGGCTCCTGCATCGCCAGCGCGATGAGATCGTAGTCGGCCGGATCGACGGCCGTCGGCGCGTCGGCGGACAGTTTGCCCGGCAGCCCGCGTGAATCGATCTCGAGAAACCCGTCTCGGCCCTTGACCGGCAGTCGCACCCGGGTGCCTTCGGCGTTGATCACCGACACCTCGGCGGGAAGGCAGACCAGCTTGACCGTGTGGCCGGCGAGCAGCAGTTTGGTAGCCAGGAGCGAGCCGTAAGACGCACCCAGGACAAGAACGCGGTAAGGCCTGTGCATAGGGAACTTCCTCCTCGTGTCGGGCAGCAGACGATGCGGCACCAGCGGGTCGCGACAGCCGATCGCTTCACCTCGCCGATGCCTTCAAGTGCGTGATGGTATTCATTGCGCCGCCGCGGAGCAATCGGAATTTTCAGCGCGGGCGACTTCGCGCCCGCATCCGGCACACATGGTATTGTCGCGCGAGTGGGCGATGCGCGTCGCAGGGGAGGCGGCAGGGCGCGAGAATTCCTGCGTCGGCTGCAACGATGCTGCTAGAATCGTCCGAGGAAATCCGGAAGGAGGATGCAAGCCATGAAATCAATCCTGAGCACGATGTTTCGCGCGCTGTGTGCGCTTGCGGCGATGTTCGCTCTGGCAACCGCGGCGCAGGGACAGGATTTCCCGACCAAGCCGGTTCGCCTGGTCGTTCCGTTTCCCGCGGGGGGGCCGACCGATCTTCTTGCGCGGACGATCGGCCAGAAGCTCACCGAGATGTGGAACCAGACGGTCGTCGTCGAAAACAGGCCCGGCGCCGCCAGCATGATCGGGGTGGACGCCGCCGCCAAGGCCGATCCGGACGGCTATACGCTGTCGATGGGGCCCAGTGCAATGGTGGTTAATCCCAGCCTCTATCGCAAGATGCCGTACGATACGCTTAAGGATCTGGCGGGCGTGACGCAGCTCGTCTCCGCTCCTTTGTTCCTGGTGGCGAACCCCGGGCTCAAGGCAAACACCGTTGCCGAGCTGGTTGCATTCGCCAAGGCCAATCCGGGCACGGTGACTTATGCGTCGCCGGGATCGGGAACCACCGCGCATCTGGCGATGGAGTTGCTGAAGGCGAGGACCGGGGTCAACATGGTCCATGTACCCTACAAGGGCACCCAGCCGGCCCAGATCGATCTGCTCTCCGGGCGGGTGCAGATCATGTTCGACGTGTTGCCCACGCATCTGGCACAGATCAAGTCGGGCAAGCTGAAGGTGCTGGCCGTCGGCGAAAGCAAGCGCGTCGAACTGTTGCCCGAAGTCCCGGCGGTCGCCGAGACCGTGCCCGGGTTCGACGTCAGCGCCTTTTTCGGCGTCGTGGCTCCTTCGGCAACGCCGCGCAATGTGATTCATAAACTGGGCGTCGATTTCGCCAAGGCGCTCAACACGCCAGAGGTGAAGGGAAGGCTCGGCAGCCTCGGAATGATCGCGGTGGGCAGCACGCCCGAGCAGTTCGACGCTTTCATCCGTTCGGAAATCGTCAAATGGGCCGAGGTGGTCAAGGCCGCCGGCGCCAAAGCCGACTGACCGTGGCCGGAGCGTGCCTGTGGGCGTGGGGCAGCCGACGCTCAAGCTCGACGACGTGGCCGTCGGCGGCACGGCGTAATCACCGGGCGGGCTTGGCCGCCGACGATCGTGGCCGGCTGGCCTAATCGAGTTCCAACCCGAACTCGCGACGGATCCTGGCCGTCTGATCGTGAGTTTCGATCAGGATCTTTCCCAGCTCCTCCGGCGTGGATGAGAGCGGGATCGAGCCCGCTTTCTCAATCATGCCGCGGTATTCGGGCGATTTCACGATCGACGTGATATGCCGATTGAGGAGCATGATGATGGGCTGCGGGGTTCCCGCTCCGGCGCAGACACCAAGCCAGCCAAACCTGACGAAAGGAAGTTTCGTCTCCGTCAGCGTCTCTATTTCAGGCGCCGCCGCGAGCCGCTCGGGACTGGTGACGGCGAGGATTCTCAGGTTGCCGGCCTTGTGCTGCGGCAGGACCGAGAGTGTCGGCGAGACGTAGAGCTGCACGCGCCCGGCGATCAGGTCCAACACGATTTGGCTTGTTACGCCCTTGTACGAGATCATGGTCATATCGATCCCGGTCAGCTTGCCCAATTCAAGTGCAAGGATTTCCTGCGCCGAGCCCCGGCCGACCGATGCGTAATTGATCTTCCCCGGGTTCGCTTTCGCGTACGCGACGAATTCGTCCCAGTTCTTCGCGGGGATCTCATTGCTCACCGTGACGCCGTAGTAATAGCGCGAGATCTGACTGATCGGCGCGATGTCGCTCAGCTTGAATGCGACCTTCCTGTACAGTGCCGTGTTGATCGACTCGAAATGCGTGCAAAGCAGCAGGTTGTATCCGTCCCGCGGCTTGGAGAGCACGTCCTGAGTTGCGATCTGGCCGCCGGCCCCCAACTTGTTCTCGACGACGACGCGTTGTCCCAGGAGTGGCCCCAGCCTGTCGGCTATGAACCGCGCCGGGAGATCGGTCGGCCCGCCCGCGCCGAAACCGAGCACGAGCCTGACAGGTTTGTCCGGATAGCCCGTCTGCGCCATCGCGATACCGCACGCGAACGAGAAAAGCGCTGCAGCGTAAAACGTCTTCATCATTTCTCCTGTTCTCACCGGTCACCCCACAACTGCCGCGTCGCCCTTCGCGCACCCTCGGCCAGCGCCTCGAACTTCGCCCATACCACCGTGGGATGCACCTCGGTGTGGTAGGTGGCCTGCGAGGAAAACCCGCAGTCGGCTCCCGCGATCACGTTTTCCCGGCCCACGAGTTTCACGAAGCGTACGATGCGCTCGGCTATC
>Ga0156283_1241_pt1 | contig 11011 bp, 10 predicted proteins | sample RifCSPlowO2_12_FD_107932 | JGI IMG/M metagenome (GOLD analysis project Ga0156283, IMG submission 107932) | Betaproteobacteria bacterium RIFCSPLOWO2_12_FULL_65_14 | reverse complement strand
TCCTCCGAATGCCTGCGCTGCGGGACACCGAGCTTTTGCGCGCGCTCGCGCAGGATCTCGATTGCTTCGGGGTCGTCGTGCCGCGAGCGCTCGCCCGGCTCGTACCGGTAAAACCCTTTGCCGTTCTTTTGCCCGAGGCGCCCCGCCTCGTAGAGCGCCAAATCGGCCTGGTAGTAGGTCGGATCGGGCGGGTACTTGTCGGCGTTTGACTTGTGCACGCTGACGCCGACCTCGATCCCGCCCATGTCGAACACCGCCAGGATGCCCATCGCCATGCCCCAGTTCTCCAGCGTCGCATCCACCTGGCGCTGCGTCGCGCCGCGCCTTCGAGCACCATGCGCTCGGCCTCGCGCGCATAGCCTTCCATCATGCGGTTGCCGATGAATCCATAGCAGACCCGGGCGAGCACCGGCGTCTTCTTGAGCGGACGCGCGAGTTCCATTGCCGTCTGCACGACATCCGGAGCGGTGCTCGCGGTGCGTACCACTTCCAGCAGCGGCATCACGTTGGCCGGCGAAAAGAAATGCAGTCCGATCACGTCCTGCGGCCGCTTCACCGCGGTCGCGATTGCATCGATGTCCAGGGAGGAGGTGTTGGTGGCCAGCACCGCGCCGGGCTTGGCAATGCGATCGAGCAGGGCGAAGACCTTCCTTTTCAAATCGAGGTTTTCGAATACCGCCTCGATGATCACGTCGGCCGCGGCGGCTTGTTCGTAATCGAGCGTGCCTCGGATCATCGCCATGCGGCGGGCCTTGTCCTCCGCGGCAAGGCGCCCGCGCTTCACCATGCTTTCGTAGGTCTTGTCGACTACGCCTAAACCCCGATCCAACGCTTCGCGGCTCGGATCGATCACTGTCACCGGAAGGCCGGCGTTGGCGAAGCAGATCGCGATGCCGCCACCCATGGTTCCGGAGCCGATGATCGCGGCACTCCTCACCGGACGCGGCTTCACATCTCGCCCGATGCCTGGGATCTTTCTCGTCTCGCGCTCGGCGAAAAAAGCATGGATCAGCGCCTTCGCTTCGACGGTGTCCTTCGATCGATTGGCGAGCTCGGTTTCGTAAATGAGGCCTTGGTCCAGCGGCAGCTTTGCCGCGGCGCGGACCGCCTCGATCGCGGTATAGGGCGCCTCGCGGTTCCGGTATTGCTTTTTCGCCTGCTCGGTGAAACGCGCGATGACCTCGTCGGTAGCGCTCGGGGCCTCGACCTTGCGGTCGGCGGTGCGCCGCGGACCCTTGCCCGCGGCCACGAGTTCGCGCGCGAACGCGAGTGATCCTTCGCGTAGATCGCCCTCGATGATGCGGTCGATGAATCCGAGTTCCAGCGCCTTCGCCGCATCGAGCGGGCGTGTGGACAGGACCATGTCGAGCGTATTCGCCACACCGATCAGGCGCGGCATGCGTTGTGTGCCGCCCGCGCCGGGGATGATGCCGAGACCCACCTCCGGAAAGGCAAATCGCGTTCCGGGCGCGCAGACCCGGTAATGGCATGCGAGCCCGAATTCGAGCCCGCCGCCCATGACCGTTCCGTGCATCGCGGCCACCACGGGGAACGGCAGGTTTTCGTAGATACCGAACAAGCGGCGGTATTCCTCCTCCTTCGGCGGCCCCGAAAACTCGCCGATGTCCGCGCCCGAGAGGAAAGTCTTGCCCTCGCACCGCAACACCGCTGCCGCGGTACCGGTACGCGCACGAAGTTCCTCCGCCGCTGCGAACACGCCCTCGCGCACACCTGCCGAAATCGTATTGACCGGTGGATTGTTGATCGTGACGACGGCGATGTTGCCCTCCCAAGCAACCGAAACAATACGTGCAGCTGAGTTCATGCGGGATCCAGATCCTTTCAGGCCATGTCGCTCGGCAACGAATGGTCGTCGTGGGCGATGATCGCGGCGCAGCGCGACGCCTCCGCGGCGAGGCAGGTGAAGTAGTGTTTAAGATATTATTAATTGACCGGCACCGTCAATCGTCGCATGCGCAACGGAAAGAATGCTCAATTGCGGGGCTCTCCCGCGCGGCAAGGGTTGGACCTGAGCGGGCCTCAGGAGTCCATCGGCTACAACGTGCGCCGCGCCGACGTGTACCTGCGCGAGCAGTTCCGGCGAATGCTCGGGAGCTGGCATCTGCGTCCCGCGGAGTACTCGATTCTGCGGTTGCTCGAATCCAATCCCTCGGCGACGCAGGCCGAGATCGCGGACGCGCTCTGTATCAAGCGCCAGAACATCGGTGGACTGGTGGGTCGCCTCGAAGACCTGGGATGGCTCAGCCGGGGCGCGAACCCGAACGACCGCCGCCGGCAATCCCTGCTCCTCACGCCGATCGGATCGATGCGGCTCGCCACGCTCGGTCGCGCCGCGCGCAGAATGGACCGCGAGCTCACCCGGGGCTGGACGGATGCCGAGCGCCGCACTTTCGTGAAGCTGCTGCAGAGTCTGTACCAGACCTAGAATCGCGTTCAGGAGGAGGAATTTGCGATGAAGACGAATGCCGCACCGGTGCGCGCCGCCGCGGTCGGACCGCGGGATGTCGTGTTTGCCCGGGAAGCCGGCGGCGTGATCCGCATGCGTTCCCCGCATCCGCTCGGAGACTACCCGCGGTGCCTCACCGATCGGCTGGCGCACTGGGCGAAGACCCGGCCGGAGCGGGTTTGTTTCGCCCAGCGCGACGCGGCCGGCGCCTGGCGGTCACTCAGCTGGGCCGAGGTCCACGAGCGCGTGCAGCGAGTCGGCCAGGCGCTGCTCGACCGCGGACTGGGTACCGAACGGCCGGTGGTGATTCTTTCGGAAAACAGCATCGAGCACGCGCTGCTCGGCTTGGCCGCGCTGCACGTCGGCGTCCTGTACGCGCCGATTTCGCCGGCCTATTCGCTGGTCTCGACCGACCTCGCGCGGCTGCGGCATATCGTGTCGGTGCTCCGGCCCGGACTGGTGTTCGCCGCCGACGGACAAACCTACGCCCGCGCCATCGATGCGGTGGTCGGAAAAGACGTGGAGATCGTGGTTTCGGGCGGAGCGGTCCCCGGCCGCGCGTGCACGCCCTTCGGCGAACTGGAGCAGACCGGGGCGACCGAGGCCGTCGTCGCGGCCCACCGGCGTATCGAACCCGATGCGCCGGCGAAGATCCTGTTCACCTCGGGCTCGACGTCCCATCCCAAAGGTGTGATCAACACCCACCGCCTGCTGACGAGCAACCCACAGGCGCAGGTCCAGGCTTTCCCGCTGTACGGCCAAGACCCGCTGGTCATGGTCGACTGGCTGCCCTGGCATCACACCGCGGGCGGCAACGCGGATTTCGGCGCGGTGATCTACAACGGCGGCACCGTGTACATCGACGAGGGAAAGCCGGTCGAACACGCCGTCGAAGCGACGGTGCGCAATCTGCGCGACGTCGCGCCGACCGTTTACGTCAGCATGCCGCGCGGGTTTGCCCTGCTCATTCCCTACCTCAAGGCGGAGAAGGCGCTGCGCGAAAAGTTCTTCAGCCGCCTGCGGATGATGTTCTACGCCGGCGCGGCCATGTCCCAGCACCTGTGGGATGAGCTCGAGGCGCTGTCGCTCGATGCATGCGGCGAAATCGTTCCGATAATGACGGGACTCGGCTCCACGGAGACCGGACCGTTCGCGTTCGCCTCGAATTGGAGGATCGCCGATTCGCGCTGCATCGGCCTTCCGGCATCGTCGGTGGAGGTGAAGCTGGTGCCGAACGGCGAAAAGCTTGAGGTGCGGGTGCGCGGACCGTACATCACGCCCGGCTACTGGCGCGACGAGGCGCTTACCCGGGCGGCATTCGACGAGGAGAACTATTACCGCATGGGGGACGCGCTCAAGTTCGTCGACCCCTCGCGGCCCGAAGAGGGGCTGCTCTTCGACGGACGCGTGTCGGAAGATTTCAAGCTCACGACCGGCACCTGGGTCAGCGTCGGGCCGCTGCGCGCTCATCTGCTGCTCGAATGCGCGCCGTACGCGCAGGACGTCGTCGTCGCCGGCCACGACCGCGATTACATCGGGGTGCTGATCGTGCCGGATCTCGGCGCGTGCGCGGGGCTCGCCGGGGTTGCCGCAGGCCGCCTTCCCGCGCGCGATCTGCTTGCGCTTCCGCCGGTGCGCGAGCGATTCCGCGAGCTGCTCGAACGCATGGTTCGCGCGAGCACCGGCAGCTCGAACCGCGTGATGCGCGCGCTTCTGCTCGACGAGCCGCCGTCGCTCGACCGGGGTGAAATGACCGACAAGGGCTCGCTCAGCCAGCGCTCGATGCTGGAGCACCGCGCCGATCTGATCGAGGAGCTCTACAGCGAGCCGCCCTCGCCACGAGTGATCGTCCTGTCAGACAAGACTGCGCTACCCTCTCCCCCCGTTGGGGGGAAGAGGGTAGGATGAGGGGCGGTCTCGATCCAACCTGATCGGATTTCGCTTTAGTGCTTGCCATTTGTGGAAAGGAGGAAACCAGATGAGACGTTTGAGGAATGTTGCTGTACCCGCGGCCGCGCTCGCGCTCGCGGCGCTGCCGGTCGCGACGGCCGGCACGGCCGAGGCGGCGACGGAGCTCGTTTACGGCTCCTGGCCGCCGGCGGTCACCTACCAGAACCGGGTCGTTATGCCGAGGATCTTCAAGGAGATCGAGGCGGAAAGCAAAGGCGAGATCAAGTGGCGGCTGGTGCCGGGCGGCCAGCTCGCCGGCCCCAAGGAAACCTTCCAGGCGGTTTCCGACGGCGTCATGCAGGCGGGGCTTGGAATCATCATCTACGCGCCGAACCTGGCGCCGTCGTTGAACGCAATCTATTCCTACCTGGTCTTCGAAGCCGATGCCATTCAGGCCGGGCCCGCAGCGCTCGAAACCATGACGCTGGATTGCCCGTCCTGCATCGCGGAGTTCAAGAAGGTCAACATCGTCCCGTTGGCCGGCTGGACGACCGCACAGTACTACCTTGCCTGCCGCGAGCGCTATACCAAGGTCGAGGATCTGAAAGGCAAGCGGATCAGGGGTATGGGCGGGCCCGCGCAACTGTGGGAACTCGCGGGCGCGGTGCCGGTGTCCTCGACCCTGCCCGAATCGCTCACGCTTCTGCAACGCGGCGGTCTGGACTGCATGCATACGACCTATACCTGGCTGCAGACCTTCGGCTACGGCGATTTCGGCAAGAACGTGCTCGACTTCCCGCTCAGCCTGTCGGGCCCGGCGGTCGGCATGCTGCTCAACCGCGACGTCTGGAAGAAGTTTACGCCCGCGCAAAAGACCCTGCACCTCAAGAAGGCCGCTTTGTTCAGCGCGGCCGAAGCGGTCGGCGAGTTCACCGTCGACAACCAGGCCAATCTCGAGAAAGTAAAAAAGGAAAAGGGCGTCAAGGTGATCCCGGTCGAACCTCAAGGCTTCAAAGATCTCGTCGCGAAGTTCGAAAAGGTGCAGCGGGCTTCGATCATCGCCGCGGCGAAGAAGTTCGGAGTGGCGGAGCCGGAAAAGCTACTCGACGCCTACAACAAGAATCTCCAGAAATGGCGGCGCCTGACCGCGGGCGTCGGCCGTGACACGGAGAAGCTCGCCGATCTCATCTGGAAGGAGATTTATTCCAAGGTCGATATAAACAAGTTGTAGTTGCCTGCCGAAACATCGGCGGAATCTCGGTCCAAAGCTGCGCGGCTCCAGCACAGGGAGCCGCGCTCCATTGACAGCGGGCGCCATGGACAGACTGCTCAAATGGCTGGAGCTGCCGATCCACCTTTTCATGTGGATCGGGCTTGTCGCCGGATTCCTCATGATGGTCCACGTATCGGCCGACGTGGCCGGCCGAGCCTTGGTCCGCCCGCTGATCGGGACTACCGAGATCGTGTCGGGCTATTACATGATCGCCGTCGCCTACCTGCCCTGGGCGCTCATTGCGCGCAACGACCAACACATCGCCGTCGAGCTGTTCACCCAGCACATGCCGCGAAGCGTATCGATCTGGCTCGATGCCGCCGTCAAGGTCCTGACGATCGCCTACCTCGCCGTCTTCGTCTGGCAGACCTGGTTTCGCGCGCTCCAGCAGATGGCGGCCGGCGAGTCGCTGCAGGTCGGCGGCGGTTACATGGCCGTGTGGCCGAGCCGGTTCGTCCTGCCGCTCGCGGGCGGGCTGATGCTCCTCTATCTGGTGGTACGGGTTGCGCGCGACGTGCGCGACGCCGTGCGCCGTTAGGCCAAAGGCGGGGGAAGGCGGAATGAGCCCGCTCACCACCGCACTGACGAGTCTCGGCATCATCCTGGGCTTGATCGCGCTGCGTGTACCGATCGGCGTCGCTCTTGGCGGCGTCTCGCTGCTCGGATTTGCTTATTTGGCCAATATAAACGTCGCGCTCAGCGTCATTCGCGAGACGCCCTATGTCTTTTCCGCGAACTGGGATCTGACGGCGATCCCCATGTTCCTGCTGCTGGGCGCGGTGGCCAACTATTCCGGGATTTCGGCGTCCCTGTTCCGGGCGGCGCGGGTGTGGTTCGGCGGGCTTCCGGGCGGGCTCGCCGTCGCCACGAACATGGCCTGCGCGGGCTTCGCCGCCGCGTGCGGCTCGTCGATCGCCGCCGCCGCCGCCATGGCGCGGATCGCCACGCCCGAGATGATCAAGGCGGGCTACGACAAGACTTTGGCAACCGGTGTCGTCGCATGCGCGGGCACGCTCGCGGCTCTGATTCCGCCGTCGATCCTGTTCGTCCTTTACGGAATCTTCGCCGAGGTCTCGATCGCCAAGCTGCTGATCGCCGGCATATTGCCGGGTCTCCTGACCGCGGCGGTCTACACGATCATGATCGTCGCCCGCTGCAAGCTCGATCCGTCGATCGCGCCCAAGGTTCGTTTCGAAGACCGCCAGGCGCTGTGGCGCGAGCGTTGGGCATCGCTCGGCGAGATCTGGCCGCTGATCGTCTTGATACTGGGCATCATCGGCGGGCTTTACGGCGGCGTCGTGACGCCGACGGAGGCGGGTGCCGGCGGCGCGGCGCTCGCGCTCGTGATCGGCATCTTGCAGCGCCGCATCAATTTCGAGAAGCTCGTCAATGCCCTGAAGGATGCGATCGGCACCACCGCGCAGATCTTCTTCGTGGGCATGGGCGCGGTCATGTACACCAGGTTTCTGGCGCTCGGCGGCGTGTCGAGCCTGCTTGCCGACCTGATCGGCACGTGGGCGCTCGACCCGCTGCTCCTGGTGATCGGCGCCTCGATTATTTACATCGTCCTGGGCATGTTTCTCGACCCGCTCGGCATCGTGTTGATCACGATTCCCGTGCTGGTGCCGATGTTCACAGCCCTCAACCTCGATCTCGTGTGGTTCGGCGTGATCGTCGTGAAATACGTCGAGATTGGCCTGTTGACGCCGCCCGTCGGATTCAACGTCTATGTCGTCAAGAACGTGGTCGGCGAGACGGTGCCGCTCCACGATATTTTCCGCGGCTGCGCCTGGTTTCTCGCCTGCGAGGTGGTGATCATGAGCCTGATCATCGCGTTTCCGCAAATTTCGCTGTGGCTGCCCAACTCGATGGGGTGAGCCCGCGAGGCCGACTGGACTTGTTCGCGCTCATTGTGGTTTTACGCCCGCCTTCCTCAACAGCGCGCCCCACTTCTCGACCTCGGACTTTCACCAGGGCCTGCAGCGCGCCGGGTGTCGCCTGTTCCGCGGGGGCAAGCTTCACTTTCCCGGCCTTGATGTACGGGCCGACCATCGACGAGGAGTTCGATAGAAAGTCGATGTGCTTGGCGAGCAGATCGGTCATCGCCGGGCCTGTGCCTTTGTAGGGCACCAGCGTCATGCGCGTGCCCGTATGGGCCATGAACAGCAAAGCGGACAGCTGCGACGGGCCGCCGCCGTCTCCGAAAGAAATCTTCGACTGGTTCGCCTTCACGTAGGCCAGGAATTCCCTGAAGTTGCCGAAAACGCTTCGATCAGAATCTTCATTTGGACTTTGCTCCCATTTTAAGTTGAGCTTTCGGCGCCTTGACGCCCTGCCTCGCCGCACCCGCTTCAAGCGCACCGAGAATCGGGCATTCGTCGAGTGATTTCCTGTCGTGTGAGCACATATCCATGAGGCGGGTCAGCGCCTGCGACATGGCTTTGAGCGCCCTGATCTTGTATTCGAGCTGCAGCTTCTTCTCCACCGACACGCGATAAATGTCGTCGCAGCAGGCGGTGTCCGTGCTTCGCAGCTCGAGCAGCTCGCGTATCTCGGCAAGGGAGAATCCGCATTCCTGTGCCTGCTTGATAAACGCGATGCGCCGGATCGCTTCCTCGGTATACAGGCGATAGCCCGATTCGGACTTCCTGGCGGGCCGGATCAGGCCTTCGCGCTCGTAGAAGCGGATGCTGTCCGCGCTCACCTGCGCTCTCTCCGCCACCTTGCCGATTGTCAGCATGGCTGTATTCACCTTTTAGTCCTTCAACTTGGACGGGTAACCCGCCGCGGCAGTCGCTTTAAGCAATGCCTCCACGTCAGTCTTTGCGTCGTCGAAGGTGACCACGGCTTCGGCTTTCTCAAGGCTTACATCTGCCTTGGTCACACCCGTTGACCTTGGCTAACGATCTCTTCACGGAGATCACGCACCCCGCTCACGTCATCCCTGACACCGACAGCGTAACGGTTCTGACTTCAGCCAAGGCCGCAACAGAAACGGCGGCGAGCAGGATAAACATCGCGGCACTGATCAGTTTTTTCACGGCATGCTCCTTCGGAAAAAATGAGTTCACAATGCCCGAATGGTACCGGTGAGCTCGAACGCCGCGCCTCCCGGGCGTCAGCGATTCCCGCCAGGCCATGTGAGCAATGGCATGTTGATGACCACCCCTGGCTGTTCCACGCTCAGCTCTCCGGCGGCGATCGCCTTGCGCACCTCGTCGGCTGACCTGAGCTCCCGCGCGGCGGTCTCGCTCTTCCAGGTGAGGAGGTTCAGGCTGCGTAACGGGCTGTAGCCTTTCGTGCCGGGAGGGTTGTCGAATACATCGGCCTGGAATTCGAACGGACCGTTGCCTTTCACGCCGTTCTTGAAGACGTAGACGTTGGCGAGCGTTTCTTTGGGCGCCTTCGCCAGCTCGGGCACGACCAGGACGGGCGAGCCCTTCATTTTTGTGAGCAGCTGCGCGACTTTCGGATCCGACGCTTCAGGATGAATGAACCGGATCCGCTGGCCCTCGATATAGCCGTCGACCGGTGGCACCACCGTTCCGAAGAGAAATCTCGCGCCCAGCACAAAGCCGGCAATGATCACCGCGACCAGGGCGGTAACGACCAAGTTGCGTTTCATTGGCTTTCCTTACGCTGATCGACTGACTCGCTTTCGCCCCGGGCCTGTTTGCTGCGCCGCGCTCTTGGCAGCAGCTTTCCGGCAAAAGAATTGGTAAGCACGGCGGAAACGCTCGCCGCCATCGCGATCATCGCCCAGACGGGATGCACCAGGCCGGTCGTGGCGAGCGACACGCCGATGCCGTTGAAGGCGAAGGCGAGCGAGATGTTCTGGACCGTCTTGCGGTAGGACGCCTTGCCGATGTAGTACGCATCGACCACGGCGCCCAGGCGCTCGCCGATCAGCACGACATCGGCCGACTCGATCGCGATATCGGTGCCCGCGCCGATGGCGATGCCCACATCGGCCTGCATCAGCGCCGGGGCGTCGTTGATACCATCGCCGACCATCGCGACGCGATACCCCTGGTGCTGCAGCTCGCGCACCACTTGCGCCTTGTCCTGAGGCAGTACCTCAGCGCGATAGTCGGTGATGCCGACCTTCTCTGCGACCGCTTTGGCGGTGCGCCGGTTGTCCCCGGTGAGCATCACCGGATCGAGTCCGGCCGCCTTGAGCCGCTCGATCGCCTCGATCGCATCCGCCTTGAGCTGGTCGGCGATGGCGATCAGTGCTGCGGGCTTCTCATCGACCGCCATCACGATCACCGTATTGCCCGCCTCCTGCATCGCCTGCACTTGCGCCCGCAGCGCGCCAAGGTCCATCCCCTCGCTTTCGCTGAAAGCAGGGCTGCCGATTGCGATGCGGCTGCCCTCGACCATTGCCGTCACGCCCTTGCCTGCGGTCGCCTGAAAATCCTGGGCCTTCGGCAGCTCGACGTGCTGCGCCTCGGCGAGCGCCACCACGGCGCGTGCCAGCGGATGCTCGGAGCTCGCCTCGGCCGCGGCGGCGAGGCGCAGCGCTTCGCGCTTGTCATGGCCGGCGAGGGCGACCACTTCCACGACGGCCGGCTGCCTCGCGTGATGGTTCCCGTCTTGTCGAGCACGACCTTCTTCACGTCTTTCAGCACCTGGAAGGCCTCCGCCGAGCGCATCAGGATGCCGCGCTCGGCTGCCATGCCGCCGCCGCGGATCATCGCGAGGGGCGTCGCCATGCCGAGCGCACACGGATAGCCCATCACCAGCACGGCAAGCGCCGCAAAGATCGCCCGCGTCCAGTCCGGCGAGCCGGTGATGAACCACGCGCCGAGAGTCCAGGCGATAACGGCACCGCCGGCGAAGACCAGCACTGCGGGTACGTACACCTGCAGAACGCGATCCACCAGGGCGAGGATGCCGGGCTTGAGCGCCCGCGCTTCTTCCACCTGGCGCGCGACCTGGCTCAGGAAGCTCTCTTCGCCCACCTTCGTGACACGCACCAGCAGCGTTCCGGTCTGATTGATCGAGCCGCCGATCACGGCATCGCCGGAGGTTTTTTCCGCCGGCATCGATTCCCCCGTGACCAGGCTCTCGTCCACACCGGATGCGCCCTCGACGACCTCGCCATCGACGGGGATCGACTCTCCCGGGCGCACGCGGACGAGATCGCCGGGCCTCACCTGCTCGATTGGAATCCCTTCTTCGCGGCCATCGCGCACGACGCGGACAGTGGCCGGCACCAGGCTTAAGAGCCTGCGCACGGCTTGAGACGCGCGCGTGCGCACCAGCAGCGAGACGTATCCGGAAAGGACGTGATAGCTGGTGACGAAGACCGCGACGCCGAGGAAATCAGGTGCCGGGAACGCAGAGTACAGGTAGCCCAGGAAGCCCCCGGTCAGGCC
>Ga0156283_1261_pt1 | contig 11057 bp, 13 predicted proteins | sample RifCSPlowO2_12_FD_107932 | JGI IMG/M metagenome (GOLD analysis project Ga0156283, IMG submission 107932) | Betaproteobacteria bacterium RIFCSPLOWO2_12_FULL_65_14 | reverse complement strand
CGATCGCGGTGGGCGAGAAATTTCTCGCGCCGCACGGTTGGAGCGCCGGCAAGCACGCCCGGTGATCTTCGAGGAGCAGAAAATGGCAACGCTTCGTTTGACCGGAATCCGCGCCTGCGTATTCGACGCCTACGGCACCCTGTTCGACGTCAACAGCGCCGCCGCGCAGGCGAAAGACGCACTGGGCGACAAGTGGCAGCCCCTTGCCGAGCTGTGGCGCGCCAAGCAGCTGCAGTACACGTGGCTGCGCGGCCTCATGGGCCGTCACAAGGACTTCTGGCAGGTCACGGGCGATGCGCTCGACTACGCCATGTCGAGCCTGAAGCTCGAGGACCCGTCCTTGCGCGAGCGGCTGATGGGGCTGTACCTGAAGCTCGAAGCCTATCCGGAAGTGAAGGAAACGCTGACAAGGCTCAAGGCGGGCGACATGAAGCTCGCCATTCTTTCCAACGGCGCGCCGCGGATGCTTGCTGCTGCGGCCGAGCATTCCGGCATCGCCCGCCTGTTGGACGCGATCCTGTCGGTCGAGCAGGTGGGAATCTTCAAGCCTCACCCGTCGGTGTATCGGCTTGCGGCCGGACGCTTCAATCTCGCCCCGGTCGAGATGTGCTTCCTGTCCTCCAATGCCTGGGATGCGCATGCGGCGAAAGCGATCGGCTATCAAGTGGTGTGGTGTAATCGTTTCGGTCAAGCGCCCGAGCGAATACCCGAACCTCCCGACGGGGAAATAAAAACCCTGGCCGCGTTACCGGACATCGTCTGCTCCTGACGCAAAACGGAGGGTTCCGTCGCCGCAGGTTCCGTCGTTAGACCGGCAGGTCGAACGCGGGCCGCGTTGGCGCGCTCAACCTTGCACCGGGTAGCGCGGCGGCAAGAATGGCGGCTGTGGCGGACCGGCGCGTCCGATATTCTGGAAGGGCGGCATGGGCTCCGAGGCAGGGATGGACCTGATGACGTTTCTAATGCTCTCGGGCATCGCCGCCGTGGGCGGATTCATGCGCGGGTTCGCAGGCACCGCAACCACGCTGTTCATGGTGCCCCTGTTCAGCCTGGTCTTGGTCCCGGCGGAGGCCGTGCTGCTCGGCGTGCTGCTCGATGTTGCGGCGACCGCACCTTTGGTTCCCCGAGCGCTGCGCCAGGCCGACTGGTCCTCGCTCGCGCCTCTGCTGGTGGGCGGGGTGGTGGTCATTCCGCTGGGCGCCTACCTGCTCGTTTCCATGCCCGTTGCGGCGATGCGCATCGCGATCGCGGTGACGGTGGTCTTCTCATCGCTGCTATTGTTGAGCGGCTGGAGCTACCCGGGGCCGAAAACGCCGGTGGTGTCGTTTGCAGTGGGCGCCTTCGCCGGGACGCTCGGCTCGGCGACCGGAATCGGCGGTCCCCCGATTGCGGTCTATTTCCTCGCCACCGGCGCCCCGGCCCCCGAAGTCCGGGCCAACCTGAACGTCTATTCCTTCATCCGCATGTCGCTGTCCGCGGCGATGATCGCCTACGCCGGATCGTTCGGCGTCGGGATCCTGGTGAAAACCGGACTGCTGTTTCCTGCCATGATCGCCGCGACCTGGATCGGCACGCGCGCGTTCCGCGTGGTCAGCGATCGCGTCTTTCGCCGTGCCCTGCTCATCGTCCTGATCGCGCTGGGCATCTGGCTGGTGATACGGACCGTTGCCGGCGCGTAAAAGCCGGGCGCCGATCGCCGCTGACCGCATCGATGCAGTTGGTGGCCGGCGGTCACGCCGAGGGGGCGCGCCGCCTAACGACGAACGCCGACTACCCGAGAAGCGGCCCGATATCGGGCCGCGTTGCAGGATATCGTCTGCGTCCGACGGAAAATAGAGGGTTCCGGCGCTAGACCGGCAGCCCGAAGAATGGCCGCGCGCGCGCGCCCAGCCACGTTCCCGGCAACGCGGCGGCGATCCAGAGCCAGCCGTGCAAACTGGTTGAGGCCACTCCGGAGAAGAACGCGCCGATGTTACAGCCGTATGCGATTCTCGCGCCGTAGCCCATCAGCAACCCGCCAGCGATAGCGGCGGCGAGCGATCGCGCCGGCACGCGATGAGTGGGCGCGAAACGCGCCGCAAGCGCCGAGGCGAGCAGTGCCCCCGCCAGAATACCGATATCCATCACCGAGGTTTCGTCCGCTAATATCGAGGCCTCCAGTGCCTCTCTCTGAAACGGGTTGTTCCAGAAGGGACTGACGGACGGATCCCAACCGATGGCACGCGCGGCCTTGGCGCCCCAGAGCGTAAATGCCCAGGTGATGCTCCAGGGATGGCCGGACACGAGAAGTGTTGCCAGGTTGAGCAACGCAAGCGCGACCGCCCCGGTTGCCAGCGACCACGGCCCGGTGAAAATGCGCTCCCACTTTGGGGGCGCCGCCGCCGGGGCACGCCGCGCCTCCCACGTTCTCACCATCGCGTAGAGCACCGCGATGGCCGAGAGCTGCAGCGCCACCGCCGCGGGCCAGCCGAGCGCCTCGCCCAGCACCAGCTCGCCGGAATGGGGCAACTCCTGCCAGGATTCCATGTGCAGGCTCGCCCAAAAACCGCCGGCACAGAACGCCAGCAGCGTCGCCAGCATGCGCGCGTTGCCTCCCGCCAGCGCGTAGAGCGTTCCAGATCCGCAGCCGCCGCCAAGCTGCATGCCCGCGCCGAAAAAGAAGGCGCCGATCGCGACCTGCCAGCCGAATGAAGCGCTGGCGCCGGCCACCTCGCGCCCGAAAACGCCGCCCGAGGCGAGCACAGGCGCGAATAGAACGGTGGCCACGGCGAGCATGAGGAGCTGCGCCTTGACGCCGGTGCCGTCGCGCCGGAAAAGAAAATTCCGATAAGCGGCAGTGAATCCGAAGGCGGAGTGATAAAGGGTGACGCCGCAGAGGACGCCGATCAGAAGGAGCGCCGCCAGCCGCGGCTGCGGGACGCCGAGGGCGATCGCCGTCCCCGCGGCCACCGCCGCGAGCGCCACCGCTCCTTGCGGGCGGGAGTGCGCGATGTCATCTGGAAATCGCGTCGCGGACAATTTTTTCAAATATCGGGTCGAGCTCGCGGGCCATGGCCGCGAGCTCCCGGCCGCCGTAAGGCGCGAACACCGCGCTCGGCGGGCGCCAGGTAATGCCGGTCGTGCCGTCGCCGCCCTCGGTCACGTATAGCCGAAGCGGCGCCTCGATTCCCGCCGGCACGCTCGCAGCGAGCATGCGCACCGCAAAGTCGTTGCGAAATACCATCAGCACGGCGTTGCCGCGGATCTTGACCCCTCGGCCGGCGGCCCCGCGGCTCGCGCTCGCCTGCGCCACCAGGCCCATCTTGTTCGCCTCGATCGCCTTTTCGAGCCGCTCGACGGTGACGTCGAACGCGTACGGCGACGGCGCGGTCTTGGTGCCGGGAACGGGTCCGGCGGCGTCCCGAACCTGGGGAAAGGCCGGCGCGCCGAATAACGCAAGGACCGCAATCAAGACGGGCAGGCGAATCACGTGAAAATCTCCTCCGGGGTGGGTTCCTGTTTTCAACGCCGCGGTCTCACTTCAGCGCCGCGCGGAGCCGCTCGATCTGCTCCTCGACCGTCAACCTCAGTTCACTGGTCACTTCCAGTCCGCGGTCCTCGAACACATCCGCGCCGGGGTGCGCATTCGCCCAGGCTGAAACAGCGGCATCTCGCGCCCGTATCAGCGCCTCGATTTGCGGCCGGAACAGGATCATCATGGCGGATATCCACCGATTGACCGGCCAAGACGGGTAGGCATGGTCGATCACGTAGCGGTCAAGCATCTTGATTACCGCCTCCGCCGGGTAGAAAGCCTCCGCCGTCACCCACCGATTGACGGTAAACAATCCGGTCGGCCAGCCGTAGGCGTCCATCGAGATCGCGACGAGGTGTGAGATCGCCTCCTTGCCCGCCGGCCATTTTTCCTGTCCCGAGTACGGCACCGGCCGAACGCCGCGCGGCATGCCGGGCCCGCGCAGAAACGTGTGGAAATGTCCGTGTTGGCCGCCAAGCCCCCGGTGGGCGTGATAGTAGTACTGCGAGTGGCTATGCCGGTCGTACACATCCTCGGGCGGGTAGTGATCCAGCTCGTAGAACGTCCCGTGGCCGCGCAATACTTCGCCGACGATGTTGAGATCGGCTTTTTCCAGCACGCGCCGGCACTCGAGAACTTCCACGCCGGCCGCCAGCATCTGCCGCAAAAGGCCTCGAGGAAGCAGCGCAAGATCGACGTGGTCGTCCGCGACCGGTGTTGCCTGATCGTCGGCGCGGCTGCCGCCAGCCGACGGAAGGTTTGACCGCGGCGCCCCCGGCGTCGATCGCAATTCCGACATGGCGACCACGAGCTTCCCCTTATCAAATCAACGGAACGGCGGCTTCAGATCCGAGGGAAACCGATTGAAGCCGCGTTGTCGTAGCAAAGCCTGCTACATTTTCTTCGCCGCGCAGGGATTTTTGGATGCGCACGGGTTGGCCGCGGCGCAGGGATTGCTCTTCTTCTTGGCTGCGCACGGATTTTTTTTGGCCGAAGCGCGCGGGTTTTTCTTCTTTGGCGAACATGGCGAACAAGCGGCAACCACCGGCCCGGCGAGTCCAAGTGCGAGGGCGCCTGCAATAGCGGCTGTCAGGGGCTTGCGGATCATTTTGAGTCCTCCTTGGTAATGGGTTGAATATCTACAGCGGGCAAACGGCCCGCGCAAAAAGCGTGTCTTGCGCGGGCCCGGGAACGCGTGGTGAGTTACTTCGCGGCACAAGGATTTTTCGCTGCACAGGGGTTGGCCTTCGACGTCACGGGCTTGAACGATTTCTGCACCTGCACCGTATACGCGGTCAACGCGGCAAGCTCTTTCGAGTCCCACGGCAGCGGTTTCGCCGCCATCGGCACGATCATGCAGAACTGAATCATTTCGTCCAGGTGCACGCGCGCTACGCCCGATTTTTCCTTCGCCATCGCCACCGGGTGCGGATAGGGTTTGGCGAATCCCGGAGCGAACGACGCGCGGCCGGCGTGGCAGGTTTCGCAGGCCATGCCGTTGGTACTCAATTTCTTGTCCTTGTAGAGCGCCTCGCCGACCTTGACCAGCTCGGCCTGGTTCCCGGACATGAGTTTCGTTCCTTTCGGCCGGATGACCAGCTTGCGATCGACCTTGCCGCTCGCGGCGCATGGGTTCTTGGCCGCGCACGGATTCTTGGCGGCGCAGGGATTGGCCGCCGCGGCGGGCTTCTGCGCCGCACACGGGTTTGCCTTCTGTGCCGCCGCCACCGCACCGGGAATACCGGCCGCGAGCGCGGTAAATCCGAGCGCTGTGCACGCTCTCCTAAACGGGATATTCATGCCTCTCTCCATCGAATGACCACGGCCAGGAGCCCCTCCACTCGCGGGCCCGGGCCGCAATCCGCGCCGCGAAGCCAACCCTTTCAATGCCCATAGACCCGGGTTTCGGGCAAATCCTTACACGCCGGAGGCACGGCCGGCGCCGGCGCGACACGCCGCTCCTGTGGCCATCCGCCCGGCGCTATGTAAGGATCGGGGTGGCAAAACGGTCTAATGGGTCGGTACCGGCGAAACCGGGGAACGGGAGTAGGCTTCGGCCATGGGTTCAGGACAGCGCCAGTTCGAACAAATGGTCCGCGCATTCAGCGCTGACCTCTACCGCTACGCCATTCGGCTGTGCCGCGACCGGTTCGACGCGGAGGACCTGTTGCAGGAGGCTTTTGCGCGCGCGTGGAAAGCGTGGCCGGAGCTTCGCGACCTCGCAGCCGCCAAAGCGTGGATATTCGCCATCCTGCGAAACGAGCACGCCCGGCGATTCGCAAAAAAACGGATCAGCGTCGTCGACGATGAATTCGACGAATCGGAATTTCCCTCGGCTCCTTCTAGCGTCGCCGGTCTGGAAATCGAACAACTCTTCGGCATGCTGCCGCTCACCTACCGCGAGCCCTTGCTCCTTCAGGTCCTCGGAGGGTTCAGCTGCAGCGAAATCGCATCCATGCTCGGCACCACGGAAGGCGCCGTGATGACGCGGCTCACCCGCGCGCGCCAGGCGTTGCGCAGCGAGCTGCGATGCGCCGAACCGCGAAAATCCGCGCGATGAACTGTCTCGAATTCCGCCGCCTGAAGCTGGCCGATCCGCGACGCCTGACCGGAGCAGCCCGCACGCACGCGAATGCCTGCGCAGGCTGCTTCGCGTTCGCGCAGCGCGTGGACGAATCCGAGGCACTGCTGGAGCGTGCCCTCATGGTTCCCGTGCCGGAGGGACTCGCCGACCGGATCCTGCTGCGCCAGACGGATGCCATCCGCCCCCGGAGGCGAGTATTCGCGCTGGCCGCGGGGGTCGTGTTCGCAGTCGCCGCGGGCGCGATAGTCCTGACGATCACGCCCTCAAACGATGCCGCGAGGCTTGCCATCGAGCACGTTCTCAACGAGCCCGAGTCGCTGACAACTTTCCGCAACGCCGAATCGCCGCTGTTCCACTCGATCGTGCATGCCTTCGGCGGCGAGATCAAGGAACCGCTCGGGCGCGTGCGCTACGTCAAGCTGTGCCCAGTGGAAAAAGGGACCGGATGGCACATCGTGTTGGAAACCCCACAAGGGCTTGCCACCTTGATCCTGGTTCCGGACCAGCATATTACGGCGCCCGAGTCGGCGACCGTCGCCGGTTGGAGCGCCCGGGCTGAGCCGACGCGACGGGGTTACTACGCGGTCGTCACCGGCTCCGAGGGAACGACTTCGCTCGTCCACCGCCTCATCGAGGAACGCATACAATGGAACACTTAGGCGCCCCCGGCGGGGCGAGGTGAACTCAGGCATTCTCCGATCCCCTCGAGGTTGGCAGCCCGCGGAAATATCGATCGCAATCCGTTTGGCATAGGAACATGGATTCCCTGACTGGTCTGAAAGTTTTTCGGGCTGTGGTGGAAAGCGACAGCTTTGCCGCCGCGGCGGTCAAGCTCGGCTTGTCGCGAGCCGCGGTCACCAAGCACGTCAATCGCCTCGAGAGCCGCTTGCTGGTGCGCCTGCTGGAGCGCACCACCCGCAGCCTTCGCCTGACCGAACCCGGCTCGCGGTATTACGAGCAGTGCGCGCAGATACTGGAACAGCTCGAGGAGGCCGAGCGGGAGGTGACTCAATCGCGCGCGAATCCTACCGGAACGCTGCGCGTCAACGCGCCGCATTCGTTCGCCTCGGCGCACATTGCGCCTTTCATCGCGGAATTTCTCCAGCTTCATCCCGAACTCAAGCTCGATATTTCGCTCACCGATCGGGTGGTCGACTTGATCGAGGAAGGCCATGACCTGGCGATCCGAATCGCAGCGGATCTGCCTCCATCTTCACTGGTGGCGCGGCCGCTCGCTCCTTGCCGTCTGGTCGTTTGCGGCGCGCCGTCGTATTTCGAGCGCCACCCCGAGCCGCACACACCCGATGAACTCGCGCAGCATTCCTGTCTCATTTACACGGCGTCGCAGCGCCCGACCGAATGGACTTTCGTCTGTCCCAAGAACGAACGCCACGTGGTCCGGGTGAGCGGCAGGCTCTCGACCAACAGCGGGGACATGCTGCCGGCGGCCGTCCTGGGTGGCGCCGGACTGATGGCCATGCCGACCTATCTCGTCGGGGCGGAGCTCAGGACGGGACGGCTGCGCGCCGTATTGATCGAGTACCGCATGCAGGAGCTGACCGTATTCGCGCTCTATCCCAGCCGCAAATTCCTGCCGCTCAAGGTCAAGGCTTTCGTCGATTTTCTGGCCGGCAAGTACGGCGCGGAACCCTACTGGGACGATTGGCTGAGGTCACAGCCGACGGCCACCGCGAACGCCTGTGCCCCGGCCTCGGTTTCCCTGGAGCTTTCCGGCTGATGGCCACGGTGCCTGCAGCGCCGGGTCTCCTGCGATCCGATAGAAGAAACGACCGCAGGGTTTTCCTGCGGCCGCGCGGGTCTTGCTCAGGGAAAACGCCCCGGCAAACTGCACAGCCGGAATTAATCCGGCCGTGCCGCCTGCGTGCGTTACAGAGGAGCGACGCCGCCCCACTGCCGGTAATAGAAGGCGTCGTCCGCGCTGATCCCGCCGCTTATGGGCTGGACAACGGGCGCCGCCTTTGACGCCGCGCGGGCGGATTTCGCTTCTACCGGTCTTTCCACGCCGCGGGTGGTCCACGACGGGTCGCCGTAATCCCATCCGGCAAACGTCGCCGCGGTGGGCTTTGCGGGAGCGGGCCTGGTATCGACCGTTCTTTCCACGCCGCGGGTCGTCCACGAGGGGTCGTTGTAATCCTGCTCGGCGGAGGCGAGCTGCGAGAACGCCAGGGCGCTCAGGGCGGCGATCGCGGTGACTGCAAGTTTGCGTTTCAGCATGGTGACTCTCCTGTCAAAATGTCAATCGGTTTATGGATCTCAGGGCTCCATCACTGCCTGTGCTTCGATTCGAGCCCCGACGTGACCATTAGTACGATGAGCCGGGAGAACCATTGCGTTCAATCGGGATAACTCACTATTCACGCCCGGTTGACAATCTTCTTGTAAGCGCCGGGCGTGCAGCACAGACCCACCGCCGTGGCGACACGATCCGATAGAGGAATTCGGGTCTCCGCCGGACCGGGCGGTCAACCGCTCGTTGAAGCAGCGCTGCGAGATTCGCGGGATTGCCGCAAGCGGGCAACGGTGTCGCGCCGGGGAAGGGCGCGTTGGCCGCGAATTGGGCGTAAGCAAGGCCGGTCTGCTTCGACAAATACTGCATGCGCGGCTCCCAAGCTCTGGTACTTCTTTTCGCTTTGCTGGCCCCGGCCGCATTCGCGCAGTCCGGATCGGATGCCACGGACTGGCCCAGGACGGATTTTTCCCGCCGCACGGTAGAGCTGTCCGAAATCGAATCCGGCGGTCCGCCCAAGGACGGCATCCCGGCGATCGACCGGCCGAAATTCGTCTCGGCGCAGATGGCCCGCACCTGGCTCGGCGCGCGCGAGCCGGTCATCGCGCTGCGCTTGCAGGGCGAGGCGCGCGCTTATCCGCTGCAGATCCTGATGTTCCACGAAATCGCGAACGATCAAATCGGCGCCGTACCGGTGGCGGTCACGTTCTGTCCGCTGTGCAATGCCTCGATCGTGTTCGACCGCCGCGTCGGCGCGGCGGTGCTCGACTTCGGCACCACCGGCCGCTTGAGGAAAAGCGACCTCGTGATGTATGACCGCCAGACCGAAAGCTGGTGGCAGCAGTTCACCGGCAAGGGCATCGTCGGGCGCCACGCCGGCACGACGCTGCGGCGCATCCCTTCGGAGATCGTCTCCTTCGAGGAGTTCGCGAGCGCCTATCCCAGGGGCAAGGTGCTGTCGCGCGAGACGGGCCATTACCGCCCCTACGGCCGCAACCCCTATCGCGGCTATGACCGCATCGACCAGTCGCCCTTCCTGTTTTCCGATCCGCTCGACAAGCGCCTGCCGCCGATGGAGCGCGTCATCAGCGTGACGGTCGGCGGGCAGCAACGCGTCTACCCGTTCGCCGCGATCGAAAAACACCGGATTATCAACGACGAACTCGCGGGCGAGCCGGTGGTGATCCTGTCGCGTCCCGGTCTCGCCTCCCCGCTCGACGAGGAACGCATCGAGCGCGGACGCCCGATCCCCGCTGCGACCGCATTTTCCCGGCGGCTCGGCAAGCAGGTGCTGGAGTTCGCGCTTCGAGGCGGCAGGATCGTCGATACCGCGAGCGGTTCGGAGTGGAATCTCCTTGGCGAAGCGGTGGCCGGCAAATTCAAAGGCAGGCGCCTGGGCCAGCTCGACAGCGGCGTGCATTTTGCGTTCGCCTGGCTTGCCTTCAACCCGGATTCGGAAATCTGGCGCGGCCGCTAGTTGCATACTATCCCGCCAGCCGGGCCCGTCAGCGCTATCAATTGCCACTTATCGTGCGCGCGCGTGCCGTTTGTTCTTGATGTGCGTGGACGCGCGTTGCACTGGCCGCGTCAAAGTGCTTGCTTGTCGTCAAAGAGGAATGACGAAATAATTGGACGCCATTTGGATTATGTGATCCGCGAACGTGAGGAAATATGCTCGAATTGCCGACATTTGTGGCCGATCGGCCGATCCGAATAGACGGCACCCGGCGGGGAGACTGCACAGGCGTCGAGACGACACGGGTTCCGGCGGCCATCGATCCCAGTTACGTCAGCGCCGGGGACCGTTGAAATCCTCTCGTCGATTGCCTCTCCGCCAGGCACCTCTTGTGAGGAGCCAAATGAGAGCGGCGAGTGCGAACAGCAGCAGCCAGGCCCACGCCGGCATGCTCAGCATGCCATCGCCCAGCACGTTGAGCAGAATCGTCAGCGGCAGGATCCCCAGACCGGTGGCCCAGAGAAAAGTCCACCAGGATATGTCCGTCAGAGCCGCGCCGTAGTTGATGAGGTTGAAGGCAATCAGGGGAATGAGGCGGGCTATCAGCAGCGTGTGAACACCTTGGTCGAGTGACCAGACGGCAATCTGATCCCGGTGCCGCGCCGAGAGAAAGCGGTATGCGAAGGGGCGTCCGAGCACCCGTACCAGAGCGAAAGTCGAGGCGGCGCCCAGCATTGCCCCGATCCACGTGATGACGGTCCCCCAGAACGGCCCGTACACCATGCCGTTCGCCAACGCGATGATCTCGGAAGGAAAGGGCAGGAATGAATGCGCCTGCATCAGCCCGATCGACACGGCGTAAAGCAAGGCGAACGCCACCACCAATCCGGCCTGAACCCAGCCGACCAGAATGTCGTTTCTTTGGAGCTGAAGATCGATCCGCCGGGCCACATGGATCGGGACTTCGGCGGGCCCGGGCAACGACAGCCAATCCCGCAGCGATTTCAAGGCGGCAAGAACCTGACTCAACATGGGACTGACGGGTTGGCGTTCCCGACTGGGTGGTTCGCTACCGGTTTCCTCAAGACTCATCGAATCCGCTTCCCGCTCGATGAACCGGGCAGCGGTTCGCGCTGCTCGAACAGCGTGTACGCGGATGCGTTCGCGGCTGCCAGCGCCTGCTCGAGCCGTTTGCGCCCTGCGCGCGTCGTGTTTCGTTTGAGCGTATCTCTGTAAAACGCGGCATAGAAAGCGT
>Ga0156283_1058_pt1 | contig 11606 bp, 9 predicted proteins | sample RifCSPlowO2_12_FD_107932 | JGI IMG/M metagenome (GOLD analysis project Ga0156283, IMG submission 107932) | Betaproteobacteria bacterium RIFCSPLOWO2_12_FULL_65_14 | reverse complement strand
CAGCCTGAACGGCGGCTGGGCGGCCGACCCGCAGGGCATCAAGCCGGGCCGTGATCTGGGCTACACCCGCTTCGACAGGATGGCCGAGGCCCTTGGTTGCCACGGCGAGTATGTCGAGGAGCCAAACCGGATCCGGCCAGCCCTCGAGCGGGCCGTCGCCTCCGGCAAACCAGCCCTGGTCAATGTCAAGACCGACTACCGCGCTCGCGCAACTACCGGGCAGTTCGCGCTGTACTCCACCTAATTGCCGTCGCAAGACCGGGAAAGGCCGCAGCCGATCTTCAAGGAGGGGAACATGCAACCGCTTGCCCGTTGCCTGATTGCCGCCGCATTGGCGTTCGCGCCGTTTGCCTGGGCCCAGGCCTGGCCCGTTAAACCGATTCGAGTGATCGTCAACCTGCTGCCCGGGGCCGGCCCGGACGTCATCGCCCGAATCTATGCCCCGAAACTGGCCGAGGTACTCGGCCAGCCGGTCGTGGTCGAAAATCGCGTCGGCGCGGCCGGCAACGTCGGCCTCGAAGTGGTGGCCAGGTCCGCCCCGGACGGCTATACCCTGCTCAATTCGGCCGGCAATGCCATCGTCGTCAATCCGCACCTGTACAAGTCCAACGTCGACGTGGCCAGGGACCTGGACCCGGTCGTTCCGCTGGCGCGCATCTCGGCGAATCTGGTGGTGCGCCCGAGCGTGCCGGTGCACAGCGTGGCCGAGCTGATCGCCCACGTCAGGGCCAATCCCGGCAAGCTCAACTTCGGCACCGGGGGCAGCGGCTCCACGTCGCACGTCGCCGCCGAAATGCTGTTACGCGCGGCGAAAATCCAGGCCACCCACGTGCCCTATAGCGGCAACCCGTCGATGCTCGCTGCCATGCTCGGCGGCCAGATCGACTTCGCGTTCGAGCCCGGGGGGGCGATGCCGCACATCAAGTCCGGCAAGCTGCGCCTGCTCGCGGTGGCGGGCGCCACGCGCTCGCCGTTCTACCCCGACACCCCGACCATGGCCGAGGCGGGGGTGGATGTGAATACGAGCATCGTGAACGGCGTGTTCGCGCCGGCCGGCACGCCGCACGAGATCGTCACGCGCCTGAACCGCGAGATCGGACGCATCATGCAGAGTGCGGAAATGCGCACCGCGCTCGCCGCCATCTCCTCCGAGCTGGTCACCGCCTCGCCCGAAGAATTCGCGGCAATGATGCGTCGCGACCGCGAGCGCTTCGGCGCGATGGTGCGCGAGACCAATATCCGCGTCGATTGAGCGGGCTTTCGCTTTCGGTGAGGCAGCGCTGGTAAGCGTCAACACCGACTACCGCGCACGCGCAACCACCGAAAAGTTCGCGCACCCAATTACCGTAGCAAAACGTCGAAAGCCCGCAGCCGATCTTCAAGGAGGAGAACATGCAACTGTTTGCCCGTTGTCTGATTGCCGCCGCATTCGCTTTCGCATTCGCGCCTCTCGTCTGGGCCCAGGCTTGGCCTGCCAAACCGATTCGATTAATCGTCAGCTTGCCGCCCGGAACCGTCCCGGACGTGGTTGCCCGCATCTATGCGCCGGGGCTGGGCGAGGCGCTCGGCCAGCCGGTCCTGGTTGAAAACCGCGCCGGCGCGGCCGGCAATATCGGTGTCGAGCTGGTCGCCAGGTCCGCCCCGGACGGCTACACCCTGCTCAATGTGGGGGGCAACGCCATCGTCATCAACCCGCACCTGTACAAGCTCGACGTAGCCAAGGACTTGGAGCCGGTCGCTCCGACGACGCGCATCTCGGCGCTTCTGGTAGTACGCCCGAGCTTGCCGGTGCACAGCGTGGCCGAGCTGATCGCCCACGTCCGGACCAATTCCGGCAAGCTCAACTTCGGCACTGGGGGCAGCGGCACCACGGCGCACCTTGCCGCCGAAATGCTGTTGCGCGCGGCGAAAATCCAGGCCACCCACGTGCCGTACAGCGGCGCGGCGCAGATGCTCACTGCCATGCTCGGCGACCAGATCGACTTCGCATTCGAGCCCGGGGGGGCGATGCCGCACATCAAGGCCGGCAAGCTGCGCCTGCTCGCGGTGGCGAGCGCCGCGCGCTCGCCGTTCTTTCCCGAGACGCCGACCATGGCTGAGGTGGGCGTGGATGTGAACACGAGCATCGTGAACGGCGTATTCGCGCCGCCCGGCACACCGCGCGAGATCGTCTCGCGCCTGAACCGCGAGATCGGACGCATCATGCAGACTGCGGAATCGCGCGCCGCGATCGCCGCCATCTCCGCCGAGCTGGTCACCGCCTCGCCCGAAGAGTTCGCGGCGTTGATGCGTCGCGACCGCGAGCGCTTCGGTGCGATGGTGCGCGAGGCCAACGTTCGCGTCGATTGAGCGGGCGTGCGGCCGGGCCCATCGCCGTCTGCGTTGATCCCGCGATCCTATTCCGCGGTAATCTTGGCTTGCTTGGCGATGCGCGACAACTTCTCGACCCACTGATATTGAATGTCAATAAGGCCTAGCAACACGCCGATAGCGCCCAGCCGATACTCAAGGAGGAGAACATGCAAACGTTCGTTCGTTTTCTGATTGCCGCTGCATTCGCATTCGCATTCGCATTTGCGTTCGCGTTCGCGCCGTCCGCCGGGGCCCAGGCCTGGCCCGTCAAAGCAATTCGAGTAATCGTCCCCCAGCCGCCCGGAACCGGCCCGGACGTGGTCGCCCGCATCTATGCGCCGGGGCTGGGCGAGGCGCTCGGCCAGCCGGTCGTGGTCGACAACCGCCCCGGCGCGGCCGGCAACATCGGCCTCGAACTGGTGGCCCGGTCCGCCCCGGACGGCTACACCCTGCTCAATACGGGCGGCAACGTCATCGTCATCAACCCGCACCTGTACAAGCTTGGCGTCGATTTCGCCAAGGACCTGGAGCCGGTCGTTTCGATTACGCGCATCTCGGCGCTTCTGGTGGTGCGCCCGAGCTTGCCGGTGCACAGCGTGGCCGAGCTGGTCGCCCACATCCGGGCCAGTCCCGGGAAGGTCAACTACGGCACTGGGGGCAGTGGCACCACGGCGCACCTCGCCGCCGCGATGCTGTTGCGCGCGGCGAAGATCCAGGCCACCCACGTGCCGTACAAAGGCGCGTCGCCGATGCTCACTGCCCTGCTCGGCGACCAGATCGACTTCGCGTTCGACCCCGGGGAGTCGATTCGTCACATCAAGGCCGGCAAGCTGCGCCTGCTCGCGGTGGCCGGCGCCGCGCGCTCGCCGTTCTTCCCCGACACCCCGACCATGGCCGAGGCGGGGGTGGATGTGAATACGAGTATCGTGAACGGCGTGTGGGCGCCGGCCGGCACGCCGCGCGAGATCGTCACGCGCCTGAACCGCGAGATCGGACGCATCATGCAGACTGCGGAGATGCGCGCCGCGCTCGCCACCATCTCCGCCGAGCTGGTCGCGGCCTCGCCCGAAGAGTTCGCGGCGATGGTGCATCGCGACCGCGAGCGCTTCGGCGCGATGGTGCGCGAGGCGAACGTTCGCGTCGATTGAGAGGGCGCGCGACTGGCTCCGTCGCCGCCTGGGTTGATCCCGCTATCCTATTCGGCGGCTATCTTGGCTTGCTTGGCGATGCGCGACCACTTCGCGAGCTCGGCGACCACGAAGTTCGCGAACTCCCGCGAACTGCTGCTGAGCAGTTCGCCGCCCTGGGCCATGATCCGCTCGCGAACGTCTGGCATGGCGACAACCCGGGTCATCTCCTGATTGAGGCGCTCGACGATCGCAGGAGGCGTGTTCGCCGGAGCGAAAAGCCCCATCCATGTCGCCGCCTCGAATCCCGGAAGCGTTTCCGCCACTGTCGGCAGATCAGGCGCGAGCGGAGAGCGATGCGCGCTCGCGATACCTAGGGTGCGAACCCTGCCTGCCTTCCCCTGCGCCAAGGCGTTCACGCTCACCTCGAACATCACCTGCACCTGTCCCGCGATGAGGTCGGCAAATGCCGGAGCGTTGCCCTTGTATGGCACGTGCAATATCTCCACGCCCGCCTGGAGCTTGAAAAGCTCCGCGGCAAACTGGTTTATGGTGCCCGGGCCCGCTGACCCATAGGCGAGCGCACCCGGCTTTGACTTGGCGAGCGAAATGAGCTCGGCGATCGTGCGCGCGGGAAGCCCGGCATTGACCGCAAGGACGAAAGGATAGGATACGATCGGTGCGATTGCGGCGAAGTCCTTGATGGCGTCGTACGGCATGCTCGGATTGATTGCAGGGTTCGTCGCGTGCGAGCTGATCGTGCCCTGCAGCAGCGTGTAGCCGTCAGGTGCGGACCGTGCGACCACCGCCGAGCCGATTGCGGTACCACCCCCTGGCCGCGTCTCGACGATCACCGGCTGGCCAAGCGCGTCCGAGAGCTTAGGCGCCAGGATACGTGCGACCGTATCGCCCGGGCCCCCGGGCGCGTAGGGCACCACCAGGCGCACAGGCTTCGTCGGATAAGCCTGCCCGAAAACGGAAAGCGAAACTGCCGCCGCCGCAAAACCGATCAGTACTCGTTGCCACGTTCTGGCCACACGCCACCTCCTCCCAGTAAGTACGCTTGCCGTTCACCTGCGACAACGAGCTTGCCACATACTTCAAATAATACATCTTTTCTTGCGCCCGACGAGCAGTGGCGCATTGCCGTGCCGCGAATTTGGACACGCGCAATTTCCGTGATTTCCGCGGCATTGCTATTATCGTGACATTGTTACTATTACAAGTTGCATTGGCGACTCGGGAGAGAGGAAAACATGAATCAGGGAACAGTCAGAAGCAAGCAGCAGAGCGCCTTGGCGGGCGTAAAGGTCATAGACATGACCCAGTTCGAGGCCGGGACCTCCTGCACCGAAACGCTGGCCTGGCTGGGGGCCGACGTCATCAAGATCGAGGAGCCAACCAAGGGCGAGCAAGGCCGCCGCGCCTCGACAGAAGACGCCAACATCGATTCCCCCTATTTCCTGCTGCTCAATGCCAACAAGCGCAGCGTGACGATCAATGTCAAGGACGAGCGCGGCCGGCAGATTTTGCGGGAACTGATCAAGCAGGGCGATGTCTTTGTCGAGAACTTCGGGCCTGGCGCGATCGAGCGGCTCGGCTTTGGCTACGATGTGGTCAAGGAGATCAACCCGCGTATCATCTACGCGCAGATCAAGGGCTTTTCCGCCGGCAGCCCCTACGAGAAGTTTCCTGCCTTTGACATGACCGCGCAGGCGGTCGGCGGCTCTCTAGCCACAACCGGCGAGGAAGGCGGCCGCCCGATCAGGCCCGGACCGACCCTCGGCGATACTGGAGCCGGTCTGCACACGGCGATCGGCATCCTCGCTGCCCTCCATCAACGCCAGTCTGACGGCGAAGGTCAGCACGTCGAAGTAGCGATGCAAGAAGCGGTCATCAATTTCGGCCGCATCGCCTACGCCAGCCTGGCCCTCTACGGCAAGTCCGCGCCGCGCCACGGTAACCAGAGTGTTCTGGGTTCCGCGCCGAGCGAGGTCTATCGCTGCAAGGGTGGCGGCGAGAATGACTACTGCTATATCTACACCAGCCGGGCCGGAAACCAACAGTGGGAGCGCCTGCTCAAGGTCATCGGCCGCGAAGACCTGATGGACGATCCGCGCTTCAATAGCCCTCTCGAACGCTACCGCTACCGGGAGGAGGTTGACGCAATAGTTACGGAGTGGACGCTGAAGCACGACAAGCGCGAAGTGATGGAGATACTCGGCGCGGTGAACGTCCCGGGCGGCGCGGTCTTCGATACCAAGGAGCTGCGCGACGACCCGCACCTGCGCAAGCGCGGCATGTTCGTGACGGTCAAGCACCCGACCCGGGGCGACTTCACCATGCCTGGCTGGCCGGTGACGATGTCCAAATCAAACGTGCCAGTCGTCGCCGCACCGCTGCTCGGCCAACACACCGAGGAGGTGTTCAGGCAGATGCTCGGCTACACGCCAGAGCAGATCGCGGGACTCAAGGCGGAAAAAGTCATCTAACTGAGGAGGCAACACGATGGGTAAGGTAAACGGCTCGCACATCCTGGCCCGCGCCCTGCGCAAGCAGGGCATCGACACCATGTTCTACCTGATGGGCGCCCCGATGCTCGACACGGAATTGGGCTGCATGAAGGAGGGTATCCGTTCTATTGACGTGCGCCATGAACAGGCCGCTGCGATGATGGCCCATGCCTGGGGGCGCGTCACCAACCGGGTCGGCGTCTGCATGGCGGCCTCCGGGCCGGGCACCGCGAATCTGGTGACGGGCGTCGGCAATGCGTGGGCTGATGCCGCGCCGCTGCTGGCGCTTGGCGGGGCTGCGCCCATGACGCTTTCCGGCAAGGGTATTTTCCAGGAGTGCGATCAGCTTAGCATTTTCAAGCCGATCACCAAGTGGGCTGACCGCTGCCTGGACCCGCGCCGCATCCCGGACATGGTTGCCACCGCTTTGCGCCAGGCGACCACCGGCCGACCAGGCCCGGTCTACCTCGATATGCCGGGCGACGTACTTTACAAGGAGGTCGAAGAGGTCTCCCTCGATTATCGCGAGGCCGGCTCCTCGGCAAGCAAGGCCCGTCCAGAGGGCGACCCCGACGCGGTTCGCGCCGCGATCAAGCTCCTGGGCGAGGTGGAACGGCCGATCCTGGTGAGCGGCTCGGGCATCGTCTGGTCGGAGGCCAGCGCGGAGTTAAGGCAGTTTGTGGAACTCGCCGGCATCCCCTTCTACACGACTCCGCAGGGCCGCGGCGCGATCCCTGACGACCATGCACTCTGCTTCCTGGGCGCGCGCACAATCGCTTTCCGTGAAGCTGACTGCATCATGATCGTAGGCACACGGATGAACTACACCAACGGCCACTTCACAGCGCCGCGTTTCAGCGCCAACGCCAAGGTCATTCAGGTCAACATCGACCCTGGCGAGATCGGTCTTTCTCGCCCGTGCAATGTCGGCATCGTTGGCGACGCCAAGGCGGTGCTTGACCAGCTCGTGAGCGAAGGTCAAGGTAAGCTGAACACCGGTCGTTACTCCGGTTGGGTGAAACACCTGAGCAAGATCGACCAGGCCAGAACAGCCGAGCAGGAAAAGCGGATGAGTTCCGATGAGGTGCCGATCCACCCGTTACGGCTGTGCAAGGAGGTGCGGGACTTCCTCAACCGCGATGCCTACCTGATTGTCGACGGTCAGGAGATCCTGACCTTCGGCCGCCAGTCGATTCCGACCTTCGAGCCGGGCCATCGCCTCAACTCCGGTACATGGGGAACGATGGGCGTCGGGCTGCCCTTCGGCATGGGCGTCAAGGTGGCCCACCCGGACAAACAGGTGCTGGTGATCCACGGCGATGGCTCTTTTGGACTGAACGCCATGGAACTCGACACGGCCGCGCGGCACAAGATCAATGTCGTATGCATGGTCAGCCTAAATGGCGGCTGGACGGCCGACCCTGAAGGCATCAAGCCGGGCCGCGATCTGGGCTACACCCGCTTCGACAAGATGGCCGAAACTCTTGGCTGCCACGGCGAGTATGTCGAGCAGCCAAACCAGATCCGGCCGGCCCTCGAGCGGGCCTTCGCCTCCGGCAAACCAGCCCTGGTCAACGTCAAGACCGACTACCGCGCTAGCTCAACCTCCACGGCGTTCTCGGCATATAAGACCTAATTGCCGTACCAAGACGTGGAAAGGCCACAGCCGATTTTCAAGGAGGAGAACATGCAACAGCTCGCCCGGTGTCTGATTGCCGCCGCATTCGCATTCGCAATCGCACCGCTCGCCTCGGCCCAGGCCTGGCCGGTCAAACCGATTCGAGTGATCGTCAACTACGCAGCCGGCGGCTCTGCCGACCTGATGGCCCGCGTCTATGCTCCGCGGCTGGGTGAAGCGCTCGGCCAGCCGGTCGTGGTCGAAAACCGCGCCGGCGCGGCCGGCACCATCGGCCTCGTGGCCGTGGCCAAGTCCGACCCGGACGGCTATACTCTGCTCACTACGCCTGGCGGTCCGATCACCGTCAGCCCGCACCTCTATAAGCTCGTCGTCGATGTGGCCAAGGACTTGGTGCCGGTCGCTCCGGTAGGGCGCACCACCCTGTTTCTGGTGGTGCGCCCGAGCTTGCCGGTGAACAGCGTCGCCGAACTGGTTGCCTATGTCCGGGCCAATCCCGGCAAGCTCAACTACGGCACTCCTGGGAGCGGTGCCACGGGGCATCTCGCCGCCGAAATGCTGTTGCGCGCGGAGAAAATCCAGGCCACCCACGTGCCGTACAAGGGCCTGCCGCCGATACTCGCCGCCCTGGTCGGCAACCAGATCGATTTTTCGTTCGACCCTGGCTCGGCGGTGCCGCTTATCAAATCCGGCAAGCTGCGCCTGCTCGCGGTGACGAGCCCCACGCGCTCGCCGTTTTTCCCCGACACTCCGACCATGGGCGAGGCGGGGACGGTGGTGGATGCGGACGTCGTGACTGGCGTATATGCGCCAGCCGGCACGCCGCACGAGATCGTCATGCGACTTAACCGCGAGATCAGCCGCATCATGCAGACGGCTGAGGCGCGCGCCACGCTCGCAGCGCTCGGGGCCGAACTGGTCACGGCCTCGCCCGAAGAGTTTGCGTCGATGCAGCATCTCGCCCGCGAGCGCTTCGGCGCGGTTGTTCGCGAAGCCAAAATTCGGGTCGATTGAGCGGGCGCACGGCTAAGATTAGAGGAGAAAAACATGCACCGACTCGCTCGTTGTCTGATCGCCGCTGCATTCGCATTCGCTTCCGCATTCACATTCGCGCCGCTCGCGTGCGCCCAGACCTGGCCCGTCAAACCGATTCGACTGATCGTTAACTTCCCGGCCGGAACCGGCCCGGACGTGCTCGCCCGCATCTATGCTCCGGGGCTGGGCGAAGTGCTCGGCCAGCCGGTCGTGGTCGAAAACCGCCCCGGCGCGGCCGGCAACATCGGCCTCGAACTGGTGGCCAAGTCCGCCCCGGACGGGTACACCCTGCTCAATACGGGCGGCAACGCCATCGTCGTCAATCCGCACGTGTACAAGCTTGGCGTCGATTTCGCCAAGGATCTGGAGCCGGTCGCTCCGACGACGCGCATCTCGGCGATTCTGGTGGTAGCGGTGCGCCCGAGCTTGCCGGTGCATAACGTCGCCGAATTGGTTGCCTATGCCAAAGCCAATCCCAACAAGCTCAATTACGGCACTCCGGGGAGCGGCACGACGTTGCATATTGCCGCCGAAATGCTGTTGCGCGCAGCGACAATCCAGGCTACCCACGTGCCGTATAACGGCTCGGGACAGGTTCTCGCTGCCCTACTCGGCGGTCAGATCGACTTCGCGTTCGACCCTGGGGTGGCAAGGCCATTGATCAAGTCCGGCAAGCTTCGCCTGCTCGCGGTAGCGAGCGCCGCACGCTCGCCGTTTTACCCCGACACTCCGACTATGGCCGAGGCGGGGGCTGACATCAATACGAGCATTGTGAATGGCGTGTTCGCACCTGCAGGCACGCCGCGCGAGATCGTCACGCGACTGAACCGCGAGATCAGCCGAATCATGCAAACTGCGGAGGCGCGCGCCATTATCGCCGGTATCTCCTCCGAACTGGTCACGGCCTCGCCCGAAGAGTTCGCGGCGTTGATGCGTCGCGACCGCGAGCGCTTCGGCGCGATGGTGCGCGAGGCCAATATCCGCGTCGATTGAGCGGTCGCGCGGCAGATGCTCAGGCCCGGGCACCCAGGGCCAGTGCGCGTTTGCGGCTGAGGTCGAGGGCGGCCTTTTCACGGTCAGTGTCCCAATTCGCGCTCACCCACCCCGACAGATGTCCCAGCGCGATATCGGCCAGGGCACGGATCCAGTCCTCGCGTTCGTTCAGGCAGGCGATGAAATGGAATTCCTTGCCGCCCGCGGCCAGGAAAGCCTCCTTGCCCTCGATGCCGATCTCCTCGAGCGTCTCCAGGCAGTCGGCGACGAATCCGGGGCAGATCACGTCTATGCGCCGCATGCCCTTGCGGGCGTGCTCCTGGAGCGTGGGAAGCGTGTAGGGTTTGAGCCATTCGGTGCGGCCAAAGCGGGACTGGAAGGTGAGTTGCCAGTGGCTGTCGGCCAGTTGCAGGGCTTCGGCCAGCAGGCGAGCGGTCTTCCGGCATTCGCAGTGATAGGGATCGCCGCGGGCAAGCGTATGACGCGGCAGGCCGTGGAAACTGATCAGTAGCTTGTCCGGGCGGCCATTCGCCTGCCAGTGCTCGCGCACCTGGGCGGCCAGCGCAGCCACGTAAGCCGGATGATCGTGAAAGTGCCGCACCATGCGGATCTCGGGCACGTTGCGGGTGCTGCGGATGAAACGCGCCACCTCGTCGAAGGCGGTTGCCGTGCTGCTTGCGGCGTATTGCGGATAAAGGGGAAGCACGAGAATCCGGTCGCAGCCGGCAGCCTTTAGGCGGGCGAGCACGCCGCCGATCGAGGGCTCGCCATATCGCATCGCGTAGTCGACGACGAGCGGCGAGCGCACGCGCTCGCCAAGGTAACCGGCGAGCAACCGCGCCTGGCGAACGGTGTGCACCATGAGCGGGGAGCCTTCGTTCGACCAGATGCGCGCGTACTTCTGCGCCGACTGCTTGGGCCGCGCGTTCAGAATGATGCCGTGCAGGATCGGCAGCCACACGGCGCGGGGAATCTCCACCACGCGCGGATCGCCGAGGAACTGCTTCAGATAGCGGCGCACCGCCGCGGCGGTCGGTGCCTCCGGTGTGCCCAGATTGACCAGAAGAATTGCGGTCCCGGCGACCGAGCCGTGTTTGAACGCGGGTTCCGGCGCGAATCGGGGCATCGGGCGTCGCCGCCTGCTACTGCGAGAGCGCGCTCGAAAGCAGCTTCGCGGTGATGTCGACGATCGGGATGACGCGCTCGTAGGCCATGCGCGTGGGCCCGATCACGCCCACGGTGCCCACCACCTGGCCGTCAACCTCGTAGGGCGCGGTGATCACGCTGCATTCGTCGAGTGGCATGATGCCCGATTCCCCGCCGATGAAGATCTGCACGCCATGGGCACGCCTGCTCACCTCGAGAATCTGCATGAGCAGCGTCTTTCGCTCGAACAGATCGAACAGTTCGCGCAGCCGCGACATGTTGGAGGACAGGTCCTGGGAGTCGAGCAGATTTTTCTCGCCGCTTATGACGCAGCTCTCTGCGCTCTCCGAGAGCGCCTTGTCGCCGGCATCGAGCGCCGCCGTCATCAGCACCATCATGTCCCCGCGCAGTTGCTTGAGCTCGTCGTGGACCCGCCGGCGGATGTCGTCGAAAGTGAGGCCGGCGTAATTCTGGTTGAGAAAGTTCGCGACCGTCGTCAGTTCGGAGGGCGTGAAGGTCCTTTCGGTGAACAGGATCCGGTTCTGAACGTCCCCATGCGGCGTGACCAGGATGAGCAGAACGCGTTTTTCCGACAAGGCCAGGAACTCGATGTGCCGGAACGCCGCGCTCTGGCGCCGGTGGGCCACCACAACACCGGCGAAATGCGTCAGCTCGGACAGGAGCTGCGATGCGGAACTGATCAGGTTCTGCGGATGCTCCGGATGCAGGTTCCCCTCGAGCTGGCTGATCTCGCCACGGTCGAGCGGCTTGACCTTGAGCAGCGTATCGACGAAGAAGCGGTAG
>Ga0156283_1111_pt1 | contig 11612 bp, 9 predicted proteins | sample RifCSPlowO2_12_FD_107932 | JGI IMG/M metagenome (GOLD analysis project Ga0156283, IMG submission 107932) | Betaproteobacteria bacterium RIFCSPLOWO2_12_FULL_65_14 | reverse complement strand
GGGCAACGGCCGCTTTCATGTCTACCTGCAGATCAAGAAAATCCACGATGGCCAGCCTCGCGCCGCCATCATGGCGACGCTCGCCGCCTTCGAATGGATCAAGCACGTGGTGGTGGTGGACGACGACATTGACGTCTATGACGATGCGCAGGTGCTGTGGGCCATCGCCACGCGCTCGCAGTGGGACCGTGACCTGATCGTCGTGCCCGACTGCCTCGGATCGCAGCTTGATCCTTCGGCGACGCGCAGCGCCAATAGCACCAAGGGAGGAATCGACGCGACCATGCCGGCCGCGCCGCAGCGCTACCCGATGCGTGTCAACGTCCCGGCCGAGGTGATGAAACGGACCAATCTTGAGGAAATCGTGTCGGTGGAGCAACTCGCCCGCCGCGGGCGCGGGCGCTACAGCAGCCTGCCGTCTGGGTTGGATGAGTAACGCCAAGCAGGTATCAGGGAATCAATCCGGCTCCGGATTCCGATGGGCGGTCCGGCGAGCGCGATGTCCACGCGGGAACGGCACGATGAACGTGATCGGGCGCGAAGGAAAGTCCTGCGCCATGACGGCCCCTGCAGCGGCCAGGACCAAGATGGAAATCCCGCCCCGAATCGACGATGCCGTGCTCATGCTGTCCTCCTTTCTGTTGCAGCGGTATGGATGGCGCGCCAGACGCGCTCAGGCGTCGCCGGCATCGGGACCTCTAACACGCCGAGCGGCGCGAGCGCATCGACGATCGCATTGACGATCGCCGGAGGCGCAGCCATATTGCCGGCCTCGCTGCCGCCCTTTACCCCGAGCGGATTCGTAAGCGCGCGAACCAGTCCGACTCCGGAATGAATAGGGGGCATGTCGTCCGCTCTCGGCATGGCGTAATCCGCGAACGATCCCGAGAGCAGCTGCCCTGACTCACTATCGTATCGGACGTCCTCCATCAGGGCCTGCCCGAGCCCCTGTGCGATCGATCCATGCAGTTGCCCGTCGAGCATGAGCGGATTGATCACGACTCCGGCGTCGTCGAATGCCGCGAGGCTTTCGACCGTCACCGTGCCGGTTTCCGCATCGACTTCGACTTCGGCGATCATGCAGCCGTTAGGATAGCTGGATGGTCCGGCGAATGTGCCGACTCCGTCCAGTCCGACGCCCAGTTCGGCCGGCAGCCCCATTCCGGCGTACGCCTGCTGTGCCACCGCCCGGAAATTCACCGACCGGTCGGTGCCTGCGACGCGGAAGGCGCCGGCGTCGAATTCGATATCCGCTGCATGCACTTCGAACATCCACGCGGCCACACGCTTGCCCTTTCTTATCACCTCGTCGGCGGCAGCCCTGAGAGCCGAACCTCCGATGATCGTGCTGCGTTCCGCAAAAGTGCCGCGACCGAACAGGACCCGGTCGGTGTCGCCCTGCAGAATGCGCACTTGTTCCATCGGAACAGCCAGCCATTCGGATACCATCTGCGAATACATCGTCTCGTGGCCCTGCCCGGAAGACTGGGTGCCGACAAATACCAGGACGGATGCGTTTTGATCGACGCGAATCTCCATTCGCTCCGACTGCAGTCCCGAGAATTCGCAGTGCATTGCCAGACCGATGCCACGGAGCATGCCCCGTCGCTCGCTCTCCGTCCGTCGGCCCGGAAAGCCGCTCCAATGCGCCAGCTTCAGGGTCTCGTCGAGCATGAGCGCAAAATCGCCAGAGTCGTATAGGTGTCCCCCGGCGGTGCGGTACGGCATCGCCGAGGAGGGGACCAGGTTGCGCCGCCGGAATGTAACCGGATCGATTCCGATCTCGCGGGAAGCCTTGTCGATCAGGCATTCAAGAAAACCGATCGCTTCAGGACGGCCGGCGCCCCGGTACGGACCGAGCGGCGCGGTGTGGGTGAAGGCTGCGTGCACCACCGAATGAACCAGGGGCAGGTCGTACACGCTCGTCAGGTTCGTGCCGACAGCGTGAGGCGGTGCTCCAGCCGAGTAGGTCAGGTATGCGCCAAGGTTGCTCTGGACGGCGACACGCATGGCCAGCATCCGGCCGTGCGCATCGGTTGCGAGTTCTCCGGAGACGACCATGTCCCGGCCATGCATGTCGGACATCAGGCTTTCGCCGCGCTCGCCGATCCATTTCACCGGGCGACCGAGCTTGCGGGCTGCCCAGAGGACCAGCGCCTCCTCCGGGTACACGGCACCCTTCATGCCGAATGCACCGCCAATATCCGGGGCGACGACGCGAAGATCCGTCTCCGGAATATGCAGCACGGCCGAAGAAATCAGATCCCTCGGCCGATAGGGCGCCTGGGTAGCGGAATAAAGCGTGTACCGACCATCGAACCAATCGAAATTACCGATGTTGCCGCGCGGCTCGATCGGATTGGCGGATGCGCGCGGATAGTGCAGCGACAGCTTGGTGACATGAGCCGCGGCTGTAAACGCGCGCCCGACGGCAACCGCATCTCCGTTCTCGAGCTGGAAACACACGTTGCTCTGGGCATCGTCCCATACTAGCGGCGCGCCGGGAGCGAGCGCTTCGCCGGGCGAGACGCACGCAGGCAATGGATCGTAGTCCACTTCCAGGAACTCGGCCGCATCCTTCGCCTGCTCCCGCGTTTCGGCCACGACCAGTGCAACACGATCGCCGACATGGCGGACCTTCCCGGTAGCGAGGATCGGCTGCGTCGGGCGGTGCACCGCCTGCCCTACGGTCGCATGCGGAAAAATCCGGCAGGGCAGTTCTCCCAGCCCGTCCCGCATCGCGTCCTCGCCTGTCAGAACGGTCAGAACGCCCGCTGCGGCAGCGGCTGACGTCTTGTCGATTCCGAGTATGCGTGCATGCGCGTGAGGGGATCGAACCACCTGCGCATAGGCCATCCCGGGCAGGGTGATGTCATCGACGAAGCGCCCCTGGCCAGTGAGAAATCTGGGATCTTCAATGCGGCGAACCGGTTTGCCGATGCCGGTTGATATCATGTTCGTCGCTCGCCTTTCCCGATCGAGAACGCTTGTCAATCGTGCCGCGACATGCAAGCGCCGCGGGGCCCGCTAAACGCATGCTCAGGCTTCCGCGGTAGCCTTCCCCAAACTCCAAGGTTCGCGATCACGTCGCTCGCCGTCACCCCGCGCGGCAAGCAGGTCGCGGTAATACGGGTGGCGCTCGCAGACGAGATCCATCATCTCCGCGAACGCGACCGCCTGCGCCGATTCGATCGCGGCGCGGTCACGAAACACGAGTTCGTGGCTCATGTCCTCAGAAGCCGAGCCAGCGTTTCAGACGCGCGAACAGAATGGCGAGCAAGTCCCCCAGTCCGAGCGAGGCGCGAGGCGCGTGCTCGGCCGCTGCGCCGCCGCCCGTCATCGCCGAGAGGTTGCGCGCGAATTCTGCGATCAAGTGGCTGACGAAATCCTTGACCAGTCCGGGCCTGCTGAACTGCGCCAACGCGCCCTGCAACTGGTAGTCGAAAGTGACTTCCACGCGCGTTGCCGCTCCGCCCGCTTCCTCGAAGAGCCGGTAGCTCACTTGGCCCTTGGCACGGGACTGGCCGCGCCGGTCGCTGCCGGACCCGCGCAGGATTCCCGTCCGGGTCGCCTCGTCGCGTTCCACGGTCGCGGTGCACGCGAATGCCGCCTTGATGGGCCCGAACGCGAAACGCAGCTCGCCCTCGAGGTTGCGCTCGTCCTTCGCCTCGAATTCCGCGCCGGGCAGGCATCGCGCCACGCGCGGAACATCCGCGAAGGCGCTCCAGACCTGCGCGGGAGGTAGCGCGACCGTAAACCGGTCGACGATTCGCGACCAGCCTTTCTCGGCCTCGGGTCCTGCGACCGGAGCCGCAGCGGCGGCCTGCCGTGGCGCCGCCGTCCTGGCGGTAAAGGTGCGAAACGGCGGTGCGGCCGGAACAGCGACCGGCGCCTGCGCCTGCGCTACCCGCGATTCCGCCGGCAGCTCGCGCATCGCGCGCTGAATGGCATTGACGATGCCCTGGTAGCCGGTGCAGCGGCAAAGATTGCCGGCCAGCTCGATGCGAATGCGCTTCTCGTCAGCGTCCGCAAAGCGCGCGACGATGTCGCGCGCGGTGACCAGCATTCCGGGGGTGCAGTAGCCGCACTGCAGCGCATGTTCCAGATGAAACGTTTCGCGCAGTTTCGCCATCACCGCGTCGTCCTCGAACCCTTCCACCGTGCATACCTCGGCGCCGTCCTGCGCCACCGCGAACGCAATGCACGAGCGTGCCGGAACGCCGTTCAGCAGAACGGTGCACGCGCCGCACACGCCGTGCTCGCATCCCAGGTGCGTACCGGTGAGGTTCTCATGGCCGCGCAGAAAATCCGCGAGGCTGGTGCGCGGCTCGACGTCCGCCTGCACCTGCCGACCGTTTACCCCGAGCGTAATGCGGGTCATTTGCCCACCGCCTGGAGGATTGCGCGGCGCACCGCCACTGCGTGGGTCTGCAGTTCGACCGGATCCAGGCCGGGAGCGGCCTGCGCCACCGCCGCGCTCACCGCCTCGAGGCCCGCTGCCCCCGCGCCCTGCGCCGCGACGCTTTCGGCCAGCGCGGGCAGCTGCACGGGCGCGCCGTCGAGCGCCCCGACCACGACGCGCGCCATGGACCGCTCCGGATCCAGGATCACCGCGCCCACGGCGTCGGGAAACTCCCCGACCTTACGGCACACGCGGTAGTAGCCCCAGGACGATTGCGGCGACAATTCCTCGACCTCGATTCCGGCGAGCAGTTCGGCCGGCCCGATGTCGGTGGTGAAGGCCCCTTTCATGAATTCGACCATCGGGACGCTGCGCTCTCCGGATGCGCCGGCGATGCGCAGGCGCGCATCGAGCAGCATCATGGCGGTGATCCAGTCGGCCGCGGGGTCTGCGTGCGCGAGGCTCCCGCCTATGGTGCCGAAGTTGCGGATCGCGCGATAGGCGATGCCCGAGGCCACGTGCGCGAGCAGCCTTCCGGTCGGGGAAGAGTCGGCGCGGTCCTCCAGCGCCGCATGCGTGACGCAGGCGCCGATCACGAGCGTGCTCGCGCGCCGCTCGATGCGCCTGAGTGCCTCGATGCGCGCGATGTCCACCAGCAGCGACGGCCGGGCGAGCCGCAGATTGAGCATCGGGCCCAGCGTCTGGCCGCCCGCGAGCAAGCGCGCCTCGCCGGCGGCGGCGAGCGCCGCGACCGCGGCGCCGGTGTCCGCGGGCCGGACGTAATGGAATGCGGCCGGCTTCATCGCTTAGCGCCCTCGCGCGAGTGCCGTATCGCGTCCAGAATGCGCCGCGGCGTCGCCGGGGTTGCGTTCAGCTCCGCGCCGAGCGGCCGCAAGGCGTCGTTGATCGCACCCACGATCGCTCCCGGGGCGCCCAGCGCGCCGCCTTCGCCGCAGCCCTTGATGCCGTGCGCGGTGTACGGAGATGGAATTTCCATGTGATAGATCCTGATTCGCGGCACTTCGGCGGCCCCGGGCAGGAGGTAGTCTCCGAGCGTCGAGGCGAGCGGCTGGCCGAAGATATCGTAGGGCATCTCCTCGTAGAGCGCCATACCGATCCCCTGAGCCGTGCCGCCGACGATCTGGCCGTCGACGACCATGGGATTCACCACCGTGCCGCAATCCTCCACGACGACGTAGTCGAGGATCTCGACCGCGCCGGTCTCGGGATCCACCGCCACCGCGACGGCGTGCGTGCCGTACCCCACCGCGCCGGAGTCGACCTGGGAGGTGTAGCCCTCGGTCAGTTCGGGGCCTCCGATATCCGGTGGCAGGTCCTGCGGCCGCGCGTGCCACGCCTGCGCGATTTCGCGTATCGGCACCGCCGCGCCCGGGCCCTGCACCGCGCCCCCGGCGAGCCGCGCCTCCCCGGGCGCGCATCCGAGCAGGTGCGCTCCAATGCGCTGGATGCGCTCGGCGAGCGCCTGCGAGGTGCGCGACACCGCGCCCCCCGCCATGGTGATGCTGCGCGAATTGATGGTGCCGATGGAGTAGGGCGTGATCCCGGTGTCTCCGTGCACCACGGAGATGTCCGCGGGATCGATGCCCAGGATCTCATGCGCGATCTGCGCGAGCGTGGTCTCCAGGCTCTGGCCGTGCGATTTCACGCCGACCCGGATTTCGAGGCTCGCGTCGGCCCCAAGGCGCAGGGTCGCCCGCTCGGGGCCCGGGACGACCGCGATCCCCATCGCGGCCCAGCGCGCCGCGCCCAGCGCGGTCGTCTCGATATAGGTGAGAAAGCCCACGCCGACCAGGCGTCCGTCGGGCTCCCCCGCGCGCTGCCGGGCGCGCCACTGGGAAAGTCCGATCTTCTCGATCGCCGTCCCGAGACAGCGCGGATAATCCCCGCTGTCGTAGAGCATCCCGGTCACGCTCTTGTAGGGCATCGCCGCGGCGGGCACGAGGTTCTCCAGCTTCACCTCCGCCGGCTCGCGCCCCACGGCGTGCGCCACCGCATCCAGCGTGAGTTCCATCGCCAGGCAGATGCCCGGGCGCGCCACTCCGCGGTAGGGCTTGACCGGCGGCTTGTTGGTCGCGACGGCATAAGTCCTGCAGCGATAACCGGGGATCACGTAGGCGCCCGGGAAATTGCTGCGGGCCTGCACGATCTCCAGCGCGGCCGAAACGGGCCAGGCCGAATACGCTCCGATATCGGCGGTGAACTCCACGTCCAGGGCGAGAATCCGGCCGCGCCGGTCGGCGTGGACCGTCACGACGGTGTGGTGCTCGCGCGCCTTGGCGGCTGCGAGCAGGTGCTCGCGCACGTCCTCGGTCCAGCGCACCGGATGCCTGCGCGTGAGGGCGAGCCACGCGAGGCAGACTTCCTCGGGCTGGAGCATGGATTTGAAGCCGAAACCGCCCCCGACATCCGGCGCGATCACGCGTATGCGGCTCTCGTCCATGCCCAGGCAGGTTGCCAGGCCGCCGCGAACCGGGTGCGGAATCTGGGTCGAAGTGCAGACGACGAGCTGGTCGGCGCCCTCGTCCCACCAGGCCAGCGCGCCCTTGCCCTCCATGGGGACCATGGCCACCCGGGCGAGGTCGAACTCGCGCCGGACCACCACTTCGGCCCCGGCCGCGCATTCCTCGAAGCGCACGTCGGTCACCGTGGTCACGAACAGGTTGTCGCCGAACTCCTCGTGCACCAGCGCCGAGTCGGGCTGGCGCGCCCGGAGCGCGTCGACCACCACGGGCAGCTCCTCCAACTCGAGGGTCACCTGCTGGCAGAGATCCTCCGCCTCGGCGCGGGTGGGGGAGATGCACATCGCGACCGGTTCGCCGACCATGCGCACTTTTCCGGTCGCGAGCGCCGGAAAGTCCGAGAGTTTGTAGCCGGGGGTGCTGTTCGGCGTGCGGATCGGCTTGACCGCAGTGCCGAAGTCGGCTGCGGTGAATACTTGGCCAGCGAGCTCCGGCGGAATTCCGATGCGGCGGATGCGGGCGTGCGCCAGGGGACTACGCAGGAACGCGACCTCCATGAGACCGGGCATGGAGATGTCGCCGACGAAGCCGGCCCGTCCGTGGAGATGGCGCGCATCCTCCTTGCGCAGCAGGCGCGCGCCGATGCCCTTGCCCGGCGCCTGGCTAGTCACCGCGTATGCCCGCTTCCTGGATGAACCGGCCGATGCGCTGGTACTCGGCGCGCAGGTTGGCCGTGAATTCCTCCGGCGTGTTCGCGATCACTTCGGCGCCCGTGGCCAGTATGCGCTCGACCACCTCTGGATTTTTCAGGATCCGGACGACCTCCTGGTGCAGCCGCGCGACGATGTCCGCGGGCGTTCCCGCGGGGGCGACGAGCGCGTGCGAGGACTCGGTGTTGAATCCGGGCAGCCCCGCCTCGATGAGGGTGGGGGCGTCGCGAAACAGCGCGTATCGCGTCGTGCTGCCCACCGCCAGGAGCCTCGCCTTGCCCGAGCGGATCTGCGCAACCCCGCCCCCGCTGTCGAACATGAAGTCGATCTGTCCGGCGAGAAGATCGGCCAGCGCCGGCCCGAGGCCCTTGTAGGGAACGTGAACGGCGGATCCCCCGGCCTGGCGAATCAGCATTTCGGCCGCGATATGCGGCCCGCTGCCGTTGCCGGCGGAGCCGTAGGAGAGCTTGCCGGGATTCGATTTCAGGTACGCCAGAAACTCCCCGGCGGTGGCCACCGGCAGCGCGGGCTTCACGATGAGCAGCAGGTGAGTCTTCGCCACCTCCGTGATCAGGGCGAAGTCGCGAAACGTGTCGAACGGCATCGAGCGGTAGACATGCGGGTTGGTCTTCAACACGGCGCTGCTGGTCATGAGCAGCGTGTAGCCGTCGGCGCGCGACCGGGCGACCAGTTCGGCCCCGATGTTGCCGTTGGCGCCCGGGCGGTTTTCCACCACCACCGGCTGGCCGAATCCTTCGGCCAGCCTCTGCGCGAGGATGCGGCCGATGATATCCACCGTTCCGCCCGGCGCGAAATTGACGACCAGGCGCACGGCCTTCGACGGATACGCGTCCCGCGAGCCCTGGCCGATCGCGCCCGCGGGTAAGAGCAGCAGCGCGACCAGCAGCGATGTCAGCACGCCTTGCATCGTTTTCTCCTTTGGCCCGTTGCCGGAACCGCGTCTTCCAAGGCCGCCTGCTGTGCGGCGAAACTCGTGGTATTTCGAACCGCGTCTAATCGAGCTTGTATTCCTTCCAGCGACGGAGCACTTTATCCTGGATCTCCTTGGGCCAGGCGCGCTCGAAATCAATCACCCGCGTGTGTTCGCGCAGGTATTCCTCCGACCAGTCCGATGGCCAAGTGCAGTCGAAGTACGCGATGTAGCTGTAGTGATTCTCCCGCTCGTCGGGCATCAGGTTCGGCAGCAGCGGGCTGCCGATCGCGCCGGGCCGCGGCACCACGTGTATGCCGTACTTCGGATGCAGCCTCGTGGTGAGACACCAGAACACGTCCTCGAGGCTGGAGATATCGACGTCGTCGCCGACGATGAAGGCGTACTGCAGGTAGCCGCGGGCCTTGCTCTCCCTCAGGACCTTGATGACGTTGTGCGCAACGCCGGAGCCGCCGCGGCCCGTGACCGACACCACCAGCCCGTACACCGGCAGCACGAACACGTCCTTCACCGGAAGCCCCTTCTCCTGGAGCAGCTTGCGCACCCAGGCGCCGTAGGTCACGGGGTAGGTGACCGCGCAGTCGTCCCAAGGCTTGCCCATGTTGGCCAGCGTGTGCACCGGATTGTTTCGATGCATTACGCAGGACACTTTCACGTAGGGCAGCAGCATCTTCCCGCCCCCGGTATACCCGGAGAACTCCCCCATCGGCCCTTCCCACATCTCGTCCGGGCCTATCGTTCCCTCGATCACCACTTCCGAGGAGGCCGGCACTTCCAGGTCGACGGTTTCGCATTTCACCAGCTTCAACGGCGCGCCCCGCAGCCCGCCCGCCACTTCCACTTCGCTGATCGACTCCGGCGGACTCATCGTCGCTGCCAGGAGCGATATCGGATCGGCGCCGACCACGATGGCGATTTCGTAGGGCTCCTTGCGGTTTTCCAGGTGCCGCTCGAACATCTGCGAGCCGTGCTGCTGGGCCCGCATCTCGAAATTCATGGAGACGATTTTCTCGTTCTGCACCATCACCCGGTAGACGCCCCAGTTGGTCCAGCCGCGCGCCTTGTCCTTGGTGATCACGATGCACCAGGTGCCGATGTAGCGCCCGCCGTCGGTGCCGTGTATGAACGGGACCGGGAACTTGAGCACGTTGATGTCGTCGCCCTTGAGGATGTTTTCCCTGCAGGGGGCATCGGCGACCATGACCGGCTTGACGAGCTTCAGTCTGTCTTGCGCGATTCGGACCATTTCCAGCGGGTGGATATCGCGGTCCAGGCCCAGCGCCAGCGCCAGCCGCCCCAGTAGCGGCTTTGACGGCCCGAAAGGACAGGCGAGTAGGCTTTGCCCCGGATAATCCTTGATGTTCTCGAACAGCGGCGCCGGCCCTTTCAGGTCCATCAGGCGCCTGGTGATGGCCCCGATTTCCAGATTCCAGTCCACTTCGGCCTTAACCCGGCGAAGCTCTCCCTTGTCCTCGAGGATCTGGATGAACTCCCTGAGATCTTCGGCGATTTTCATTGCGATTTCCCCTGAGATGGCCGCGATTTGACGCTGCGCGCCGGACGAGCGAAGCCGGCCCGAATTCTGGCACAGTCGCAACGGCAAGCATAGCTCGCGCGCCGGCCGCGCGGCCGCGCCCGGGCGCCGCGATCAGTCGCTGCGTATCCCCGCTTCGCGGATGAACCTGCCCATGCGCTGATGTTCGGCCCTGAGGTTCGCGGCGAATTCCTCCGGCGCGTTGCCGATCACCTCGGCGCCGGTGGCGCGGATGCGCTCGGCGATCTCCGGGGTGCGCAGGATGCGCGCGACTTCGCGGTGCAGCCGCCCGATCACCTCGCCCGGAGTCCCCGCGGGGGCGAGGAGCGCGTGCGCGGAATCGTTGTTGAACCCGGGCACCGCGGCCTCGTTCAGCGTGGGCGTGTCGGGGAACTGCGCGAGCCGCGCGCCGCTGCCCACGGCGAGCAGCGCGATTTTTCCCGAGCGGATCTGCGAAATCGCCCCGCCGCCGTCGAACATGAAATCGATCTGGCCCGCGAGCAGGTCCCCGAGCGCGGGGCCCAGCCCCTTGTAGGGCACGTGCACGACCGAAACGTTCGCCAGCCGGTTGAGCATCTCCCCGGAGATATGCGGGCCGCTGCCGTTTCCCGCCGAGCCGTAGGAGAGCCGTCCGGGGTTCGCGCGCACGTAGGCGAGGAACTCGGAGGCGGACTTGACCGGCAGCGACGGCCGCACCACGAGCAGCGGCGAGATGCGCGCGATCTCGCTGATCGGCGCGAAATCGCGCAGCGGATCGACGGTCATGCTCCGGTACAGGTGTGGATTGTTCGTGAGGGCGCCGCCGCTGGTCATGAGCAGCGTGTAGCCGTCGGCGCGCGACCGGGCGACCAGCTCGGCCCCGATGTTCCCGTTGGCCCCCGGACGGTTCTCCACCACCACCGGCTGCGCGAACGCCTCGGCCAGTTTCTGCGCGAGCGAGCGGCCGATGACGTCCACGGTTCCCCCGGGCGCGAAGTTCACCACCAGGCGGATCGCCCGGGACGCATACGCCTCCGCCGCGCCCTGCGCGAGCGCGGCCGGCGGCGCAAGCAGCAGGATCGCCAGCACCCACGGCGCGGCAATGCGCCGCGAGCGGTTTCCCCGCGCCGGGCGCGCGCCCGGCAGGCATCGACCCATCGCTTCTCTCCTTTGCGAACCCGTGTAACAATACACCCACATCATATCTTTTGACGCGAAGAAGGGAAGCGGATGGAACGCGAGCGAGTGAAGGAACCCGATGCCGATCAGCTCTCCGACTACGAGAAGAGCGTGCGCCATTACCAGGAGTGGGCCGACCGGCAGAAAAGCGGCAAGCTCCTGATCCGCGCGAGCGACCGGGAGTACCAGAGGTCGCGGCAGGGCTTCATCAAATACTACATGAGCCCCCTCACCACCGAGACCGCGCTCAGCAGCTGGTCGGTGTTCGAGCACCAGGTCAGGAACCAGTCGGGCCGCCACCGGCACCAGGGCGGAATTATCATTTACGTGCTCGAGGGGCAGGGCGCCACCGAAAACGACGATGAGCTCATCGAGT
>Ga0156283_1254_pt1 | contig 11824 bp, 6 predicted proteins | sample RifCSPlowO2_12_FD_107932 | JGI IMG/M metagenome (GOLD analysis project Ga0156283, IMG submission 107932) | Betaproteobacteria bacterium RIFCSPLOWO2_12_FULL_65_14 | reverse complement strand
AGAAGACCGTGCCCGGCGGGTTTGTTCCGATCGTAACCGAGCGCGGCATCTGCTGTGCCTGGGCGGCAGGCAGATGGAGCAGGAAAATCGCGAAAGTGACGGCAAACGAGTATCCGGCCGGGTTTCGACGTGTGCGCATTTTGTTTTCTCCTTTGATGATCCTTCTGTTCCCGCAGCTTGTCAGCTGCTTTGGAACAAGCGTATAGAGAATGATCGGCTCCTGTCAACTGCGTTCGCCGCATGTCTGGGCACCGGATTCGGCCGTCGCACTATTTTTCCGAAATCGATTCGGTGCCGTCCCACTCCGGCGGCGGCGGTTCAGCAATGAGCTCCGCGATTCTCGATCGGTAATACGCGGCGACGGTATCGTCCTGATAACGCGCCTGCACCGCTCGCCATACCACGTCGGCCGCGTCCCACTGGCGGGCGCGAAACAGCTCTACCGCCTTGTCTCCTTCCTCCACCAGCCAGCGGTCGTCGCAAGGCGTGAACACCTCAACGGGCTTTTCGCGGCCCTTCACCCTCACTTTCTCGATTCGGCGAAATCGCGAGCGATCGGGCTGCTGGGCGAGTGTGTCGCCGCTGATGATCAGCCAGGTGCCATAGCGCTTGTTGAGCCCCTCCAGGCGCGATGCGAGATTGGTCGTATCGCCGATCGCCGTGTAGTTGAATCGAACTTTCGAGCCGATGTTGCCCACAATCGTCAGCCCGGTGTGAACCCCGACCCGCGTGCTCACGGTGGGCAGTCCTTCGGCCTGCAGCTGGAGATTGATGGCATCGCGCGCGGCGACCATCTCCTCGGCGGCCGCGACGGCATTCGCCGCGTGCGCCGCGTCGGGCAGCGGGGCACCCCAGAATGCCATGAGCGCATCCCCGATGTAGCCCTGAACGGTCCCCTTGTGCCGGAACACGATGTCCGTCATGGTTTCGAAATACAGGTTCAGCAGGCGCGCCACCTGCGCCGGGCGCAATCCTTCCGCGGAGGTCGTGAACCCGGCGAGATCCGTAAACAGCACGGTCAGCTCCTTTTCCTCTCCGCCGGGCGTGAGCGCAGTGGACTGCTCGGCAAGGCTGTCTGCGACCGCAGCCGGCACGAACAGCGAGAAGGCCTCCCGGATGCGCGCCTTGTTGCGCAGTTCGACGACATAGGCGAAGGATCCCTGGATCACGTAGATTGAGGCTGCGGCCGCGGCGGCGCTGAACATCGGCAGCCACCAGTCGCTGTACTTGAAAAACGCAAAGCTCGCCGCGGCCACCGCCATCAACGCGAACAGCGCGCTCAGTGCGCTCCAGACGGGACGGAATCGCCACGGCACCAGGCCGCACCACAGGCTCACCAGCAGCAGGATGAGACCACGTCCCCAGACCGGAATCTCGCGGATGCTGGAGCGGTTCACCGAGTTGTCTATGAGCGTCGCCAGAACCTCGACGCCCGGTGTTAACCGCCCAGTGGTGGCCGTGAAGGGCGTCGCGAATACGTCCACCTGCGCCGAGCCGATATCCGCCGCGGCCTGGGTTTCGCGGCCTATCAATATGAGGGCATTGGCAAAGTCCTCCTTCGGAATAGTCTTCCCCACCTCGAGCGCCTTGTGGAACGAGATGTACGGGAAAGAGTGGTCGGGCCCCACATAGCGGATGAGGCGGTCCTCCCGCAGGGTCGGATCGAACTCAAGCGTCGGGACCGTTTCCCGGACGCGGAACAGCACTTCCTTCCAGAAGGACTCGCCCGCCTCGGGAAAGCGGCGCACGATCTGGTCGCTCTCGAACTCGATGTTCACCAGACCGGGCTTCGCGCCCGCCTTGATCAGAGCCGGCACCGGATCGAACCGCGCCCACAGAATGCCCTGCGGTGTTTCCTGCTTGAAGCGCGCGGCGGCCAGCACGACGTTGCCCGCCTTCGCAACGGCGCGCTCGAGGGCCGCATCGTCTTTGGGTATCGACGGGTGGTCGAAGATCACGTCCAGGGCGATGACCACGGCCCCGGCCGCGGCCATGGTCTCGATCATATTCGCATGCAGCCGGCGCGGCCACGGCCAGCGTTCCCCCAGCTGCGCCATCGAGGCGTCGTCGATGCCGACGATGATGATCGGGAGCTTGGATTCCCCGGGCGCGGTGTGCACCGTCAACCAGTCGAAGCCACGGAACTCCAGCGCTTTCCAGAAGCGCGCCTCGCTCACGCCAAGAATGACAAACCACACCGCGACGGCGACGAGCGGCGCGAGAAACTTTCCCAGCTTTAGCTTCGCAAGAAAAATCAGCTGCCCCCGCCGCTCAGAAACGCAGAATCACGCGCAGACCGACTGTGCGCGTGTTGTCGTCGCGGGCGAGATTGTTCGCGTAGAGCTCGATGAGCGAACGCTTGGCTGAGTCCTGCCATGTGGCTCTGAGCGATACATCCCAGTCCGGTTCCAGCCGCGCATTTCCGGTCGCATCGGCAAAGCGCTCGCTGCGCCTGACAGCTTGCGCGCGGATAACCCAACGCGCGGGGGCAAACCAGTTCACGCCGAACCCCAGTCTGTGCTTCGGAAGGTACGGCAATGGAGCCAACGGATAGGGATCATTGACGGTCTGGCTGTGTATGTAGTTTGCCGACCATGACCAGCGTTCGCTGGCAATGCGCTCGAAAATCACACCCGCGGTCTTGATCGTGCCGGATGCGAACACCGGCGGTGCCTCCAGCGCCTCGGGGGACGACGCCCCGGCAAGCCCCTGCTGGCGAAGCCGGTCGTATTGAGCCAGGCTCGCCTCGGCGTTGAGCGTTTGTCCATCCGGTCCGTACAGGTTGCGAATCTCGCGATGATCGACAAACGCGGTCATGAAACTGCTCGAGCCGAGTTCCCATTCGCCTTGCGCTCTGGATCGTGTCAGGCGGCCGCCGGGTTGCAGGCCGGGCACATCGAGAGAGATTCCCGCCGTATCAAGCGGCGCGAGACTCGCCCCGGTGGCCGGCCGCACCAGGTGCTGCCACGCAAATCGGTAGGTCGCGCTTGGCGAAGGCGACCAGGCAATGCCAATGCGCGGCGACCAGGACTGGAGTCGTTCGCCGATCGGCGTTTCTCCGAATGTGAATTGCCTCCCCGAGGAAAGCTGCGTGACCACCGAGTACTGTGACTGGTCGAAGTGGAACGTCGAATGATCCAGGTCCGCCTGCAGGCGCCAGGGACCTGCGGCCCCCTTCCAGGACAGGAACAGACGCGAACCCGAGCCTTCCGACGCGGTCCGGTTGTCAACGAGATTGATCCCCCGGGTCTCGATCTGGCCTGGCGTGGTCGTCCTGCCTTCCTCCCAGCCGACCGTCCACTCCCCGCTCGCGCGCCGCAGCGTCAGGCGCAGGCCGCTGTCGCGGTCGCGCCGATGGAAGCTCCGTTCCCAGGGCTGAACGCGGCTGGACACCCGCGTGTCGTTGGCACCTTCGCCAAAACGCGCCCACATCGCCGTCTGCGGATCGATTTGCCAGCTGGCGCCAAGATCGTTGCGGTACACGTCGCCGCTGATGCGGTCATCCGCGGTGTCCAGGCTCACGCGCTCGATGCGCGGGCGAAACTCGTCGCGATACAGGAACACGCCCCACTGCGCGTTCGGCCGCAGCCCGAGGGCGGCCACCAAGCTCGGCGCGGTGGCGTCGAAAACGACGTCGCCCGAGCGAAAGCGCGGCGCCACCATCTCGACAAAACCGGCCACCGGCAGCGGAGATACCGTGTATCCGTTCGCCGTGATCGACGGTTCGCCGGATGAAACTCCCGGCGAGCGACGGACATCGTACCCCACGGACACATATCCGCCGGGGCTGCGAACCAGCGTGCTGAGCTTCGGCGAGGCGCCGAACAGCGTCGGGTCGGTGAGGTATCCCTGCACCAGCGCGGAATTGCGCAGATAGGGTTCCACAGTGCGCTCGGCGAGGAAAATATAGCTTCCGGCGAAGAACGGGTGCTGGCTCTCCAGCGCCATCCTTCGCGCCCAGGACTCGAGCCCGAACAGCGCGTAGGCACTGCCCAGATTGGCGCTGCCCTGCTTGTCGGTGGCGATCGGCGCGAGTGACTTCAGGTAGGGATAGCGCTGCAGCGCTTCGCGGGCCGCAGCGACGGCGGCCATCGGGTCGAGCGCGTCCTGCTGCATCATCGCTTCGTAGTAATGCGGCAACGGGTCCTTGGGATCGAGCGCTTTCGCCTTCTCCAGCGCGGAAAGCGCAGCGTCGCGCCGCCCGAGCTGATACCACGCGATGGCGGAGTGCAACTGCGCTCGCGCAAAGCGCGGCTCAAGCAGGCTTGCCTTGAGCAAAGACTCAAGCGCGTCCTCCGGCCGTCCCTGCAGCAGAAGCAGGACGCCCCTGCTCGTCCATGCGACGTAATCGTCCGGTTGCAGCACCAGCGCCTGGTCGATCGCTGCCTCCGCCTGCCTCCAGCGCTGCGCCAGCGTCTCCAGCGATCCGAGATCGGCCAGAGGCGCCGCAGCCTGCGGAGCCAGCGTGGCCGCCTGCGTCAGGGCCTGCCGGGCCGGTGCGAAATGCTCGCGCTCGGCCTGGGTCACGCCCAGGCCGTGCCAGGCGCGCGAATCCTGCGGCGCACGCGCGACGGCCGCCTCGAACTCGGCGACCGCCTGCGGTCCCGATCCATCGAAGCGAGCGATCTCCCCTGCGACCAGCGCCAGCTCGACCGAGTCGGGGAAAACCGGGCGCCCCGTCTTGACGATCGCGCGCGCCTGGTCCCAGTCACCGGCGAACATTGCTGCCCGTGCCTGGTACGCCGGAAAGCGATCATCCTTCGGATGACGCGATGCTCCGCCCGAAAGATGGGCCTGCGCTTCGTCGATCTCCCCCGCCATCAGCGCGAAGTCCGAGGCGAGCAGCCAGCCGCTCGCCGGCGCCGCCGGGTCCTTTTGCAGGCGCTCAGTGAGCAGGGCGCGTGCATCCTGCACCCGAGCCTCGGCGAGCGCCGCGCGCAACGGCGCGAACGCCGTGGCTTCGGCGATGTCGCGATAGCGTGATGGATCGGCGCGGTACGCGGTCACCCACTGCACCCGGTCCCTCGGATTCTGCAGCAGACGCTTCTCCGGCGCGCGGCCGGGGCTCGCCACGGCCTGCTCCGAGGAGCGAACCGTCACGGCGCCCAAGGCGTTGGCAAACTCGATCTCGCCGGAGAGCACCGTCAGGACCGTGTTGCCCGCATCGTCCACCTCCATCACCCAGTCGGTGCCGTGTATCCCCGCGGTTGCGCCAGGCGTTTCCATGCGCAGGCGCCCCGGCACCGGCTTCGACTGCATCCACGATTTGCCCTTGGTCAGCGAAATCGTGGTATCGGTGGTGATGCCGTCGCCGATCGCCTTGATCTCGAACATGCTGTTGCGCGAGAGCCGAAGCTGGCTCTTGTCGGAGAACAGCAGCGCCATCGCACTGTCGTCGAGCGTGCGCACGAAATTGCCGCCCAGAAGGCGCTGGCTGACGCGCGCGGGATTCCACGCAACGCTTGCCTGCGGGCGGTATTCGCCCTTGCCGCTGATGGAGACGATCTCCGCGCTGTTCGGGGCGGCAGCGTGAAGCGCACTCAGCCAACCGAGCACCAAGACAGCCGCGGCGAATTGAATAGCCAGTTTTCTAAGCGTCATGTCCCTCTCCCATTCTGCTGCACCGCACCGGCCTACGGCCCCGCGCGCGTTCGCGTTGCCGCCTTGCGGTTTTCAGTCTATTCCCGAATGTTCGGGCCAAGCCAGCGCCTGGGTCAAGCAATCGGCGAATTGCCCGTCGTCCAGATCGCCTAGCTAGTATTGTCGGCTGATCCGCATGATCGCCTGGCCAGTATTGTCTGCTGATCCGCGTTGACAAGGCGGCATCGCAATCGCCTATTATGACGCCGGAGAGAGAAATCGCGGCGCCAGGCGCGCGCATCGTGCGGCCGCGCCTCTCGATACAAGTCTATCCAGGAAAAACACCATGAAGAACGCGATCGTAACGAGCATCCTGTTGCGACTTCTGCCGGCGCTGTTCTGTCTGGCCGGCTTGGCCGCTGGTGCGGCCGTCGCCGCCGGCCCAATACGGCCTCAGATCGCCGCGGCGCGCCATTCCCTTGCGCTCGACGTGAACGGTACCATCAGGGCTTGGGGCTCTGATCGCGACGGACAGGCCGGCACCGGTCGCATCCTGCGATCAGCGACACCGCTTCCTGTCGCTGCCACCGGCCCTTTCATCAAGATCGCAGGGGGCTGGGAGCAAAGCTTCGGCCTCAAGACCGACGGCAGTCTGTGGGCCTGGGGCGACAATAGCCTGGGTCAGCTCGGCGACGGGACCACTACCAATCGATCGAGCCCGATCCGGATCGGCACCGGTTTTGCCGCCATCGCCGCGGGCACCTACCACAGCCTCGCCCTCAAGACCGACGGCAGCCTGTGGGCATGGGGACGTAATTCTTTTGGCCAGCTCGGCGACGGGACGACCACCAGCCGATTCGCTCCGGTCAAGGTCGGAACAGGCTTTGCCGCCATCGCCGCCGGCAGCTTCCACAGCCTTGCCCTCAAAACCGACGGCAGCGTGTGGGTCTGGGGAAGCAATTCCTATGGTCAGCTCGGCGACGGGACCACCACCCATCGTTCCAGCCCCGTCAACCTCGGCACCGGCTTTGCCATGATTGCCGCCGGTGGCGAACACAGTCTGGCCATCATGACCGATGGCAGCCTGTGGGCCGCGGGGCGCAATTCCTCGGGCCAGCTCGGCGACGGCACCACCGTCGATCGCTCGAGCGCCGTCAGGATCGGCACCGGCTTTGCCGCTATCGCCGCGGGTACCGGCCACAGTCTCGCCTTCAAGACCGACGGCAGCCTGTGGGCATGGGGGGCCAATTCATCCGGTCAGATCGGCGACGGTACCGCTATCACTCGAACTGCTCCTGTGGCGGTCGGCACCGGCGTTGCAGCCATCGCCGCGGGGAGCGAACATAGTCTCGCCCTCAGGATCGACGGCACCGTGTGGGCCTGGGGAAGCAATTCTTACGGCCAGCTCGGCGACGGCACCACCATCAATCAATCGAGCCCCGTAATGACTGGTTCGGGCTGTGCCGCCGTCGCCGCGGGCTTTGTGCACAGCCTCGCCCTGAAGACCGACGGCAGCGTGTGGGCCTGGGGCAGCAACCGTTCGGGCCAGCTTGGCGACGGCACCACTACCACCCGATCGGGTCCGGTCGTGGTCGGCACCGGCTTTGCCGCCATCGCCGCCGGCTCCCAACACAGTCTCGCGCTCAAGAACGACGGCAGCCTGTGGGCATGGGGCGGCAATTATCTCGGTCAACTGGGAGACGGGAGCACCACCGATCGCTCGATCCCCATCAGAATCGGCACCGGCTTCGCCGCCATCGCCGCAGGCGGTTACCACAGCTTCACCTTAAAGACCGACGGCAGCCTGTGGGCATGGGGGCAGAATCTCATCGGTCAACTCGGCGACGGGAGCACCACCGATCGCTCCATCCCGGTCAGGATCGGCACCGACTTTGCCGCCATCGCCGCGGGCAATCAGCACAGCCTCGCCCTCAAGACCGATGGCAGCCTGTGGACTTGGGGAGACAACTTCTACGGTCAGCTCGGCGACGGCAGCACGACCGGGCGCTCCAGCCCCGTCAGGATCGGCACCGGTTTTGCCGCCATCGCCGCGGGCTTTGTGCACAGCCTCGCCCTCAAGAACGACGGCAGCCTGTGGGTCTGGGGGCGAAATATCATCGGTCAACTCGGCGACGGGAGCACCACCGATCGCGCGAGCCCCACCCTGGTCGGCACGGGCTTTGCCGCCATCGCCGCGGGCAATATGCATAGCCTCGCCCTGAAGACCGACGGCAGCTTGTGGGCCTGGGGATCGAACACTTACGGCCAACTCGGCGACGGGAAAACCGTCAGCCGATCCGCTCCCTTCATGGTCGGCGTCGGTTTTAGCGCGATTGCCGCGGGCTTTGCGCACAGCCTCGCCCTCAAGATCGACGGCACTTTGTGGGCTTGGGGATCGAACTCCTTCGGGCAGCTGGGAACGGGCCTGTTTGCGGACTCCTCGGCGCCGCGACTGGCACTGAACGATGCGCTCACCGGGATCCTCGACCTGGATCCGGCCGCGCCCAACGACATTCCCGCAAGCACGATTCCGAAAATCATTCTGGGAGCCCGCAAGAACGGTGACCTGAGCAGCCTGACTCTCGGCGCAAACGTGTACTTCGGCGCGATCGATCTGGGACTGCTCGCGGGCCAGTCGGGCAGCTATGCCGCAAGCAGCCCCTACAACGTTTATGCCGCGGCGATCGTGCCTGCGGGTATCGCGGGCGTTCCCGCAGGCGTCTATCTGCTCGATTCGAACAGCAGCTGGACCTTATACAACGGCGGCCCGCTGCCCGCGTACGCAAGCAACATCACGCTCGATGAAACGCAGCACTACTTCGTTTCGATTCTCGAGGCGACGGATCTCACCGGTTTGATCGGTGCGCGGATACTGGTGGGCTACGGCACCGACGATCAGGAGATGCTCGCCGCGCAGCGCTATAGCGAGATTTACGTCGTGCAGCAGGAACCGGTCCAGTAGGTGAGGCCGAATTCGTTTCCGCCGCCGACGCAGGCGAGTGGCGGCAATGCGGTTATACTACCATTATCGGCGCAATTTCCCGCACCGGCATCGCCCGGCAAATGAATCGGTCCACCCACTGATCCGGTGTCGGCATGCGAAAGGATTTCTTTATCATGTTCGGATCATCACTTGGCAGACTGACAAGAACCGCGGTCCAGATTGTCTTTGCAATATCGGTTCTACTGTCGGCGCCGGCTCAGGCGCAGGGCCTCGTCGGATCATGGACCGAGTCCGGAGTCCTGATCAGCTTTCAGTCCAGCGGGCGATGGATGATAACGGTATCCGATCCGGTTAACGCCGCGGACTGCGGCGGATACGTTTCCATCGGCGGAAGCTACACTACGGGTTCCGGAAACAGCATCAGCGTCAGCTTTGATACCGCCACGTGCGGTAGCGAGAGCTTTTCGATCCCGCCGGAATTTTTGGGGAGCGGAAGTTACACCAGTTCCGGAAACACGCTGGCGATACACCTGCAGGGCCCGTATGGCCCGATCGATTTCAACCTGAGCGGGAACATCACCCGTGCGACGCCACTGCCGCCGCCGCAAACCGTTCAATCCGTCTACGTCGCGAAGGACGGCCAGATACCCCCGACGGCAGTTCAGGTGACCCGCGCCGGCACCTTCGGCGACGCCAGTTTGAGCGTTACCCTGGATATCGTGAAGGTATTGCAGGCAAACCTTTCCACAGGGTTTGCGGCGGATACGTACAAAGTCTATGTCGCGGCGCTGGTGCCCGGAGCGGTATTCGGTTCGGCGACTCCAGTGTGGTATGTCAAGCCCAAGGCGCCGGACAACTGGGGTCCACTGCGGTCTCCGATTGCGCCGTTCCTGGATAACGTCGCCCAGAGCGCAGTCAACAACCAGGTTGTAATCGATATTCTGAGCAAAACCGACATCAGTTCGCTCGCGGGCACCGAGATCTACATCGGCTACGGGACCTCCAGTGACGAGATGCTCGCAGCCAAGCGGTATCGGGGCATCTACAAGGCGCAGTAGCCGGAGTTCGTCCATCCGCCAAGCCGGCCCGGCGTTTGGAAAAGCGGTGTCAGCCCCTAAGGAAGCGGCGCGACGCGTGCGTCGGCAAAGGACCTACGACTTCGATGCCGCTCACGCGCGCATTTGCTTCAGGTTGTCGCGGTAGGCGCGCACCACAATCAGCATGTTCATCTCCAGGAGCACGGCCGTGGCGGCAAGCGCCAGCGCGGCCGGATACACGAACGGCCCGGGCCACAACGCCGCCGCGCAAAACAGCACCAGCGCCAGGACTTGCGAGCGGAACTGCAGGCGCTGGCGCGCATCGGGCAGAATTTTCTTCATGTTCGGCGCGAGTGTTCCCGGCCCGCACATCGATTGCAGGTGAAACCACGCGAGGAACGGCATGATCTTGTAGAGCATGCCGCTGATGACGGAACCGGCAAATCCGAACATCGCCAGGACGCCGATCAGGATGTCCATGGATTCCGGCCAGGGGCCGGGCCATGCGACCCGTACGCCCCAGGCCAGGCTCGCGCCGATGAGGCTGCCCATGCCGACGCGCCAGAAATCCAGGGTCACATCGGGCAGGCGGCGCCGGCGCCGTTGTTGCAGCACCATGGTCATCACGGCAAACAACATGTAGGCGACGGCCATCGCCACTGCGCACGCAACCGCGAACGCCCCCCAGCGGCCGTCGTCGATCCACAGCACGGCCGACCAAAGCACCAACAGCGCCAGGATCGCCACGCTCAGATATCGCGTCATCGGCTTCGGGTAGTGCGGCGTCATCTGCAGCATCGGCACGAGTTCAAAGCCCACGCCGACCACCAGCAGGCCCGTCCAGCCGAGCAGGCTCCAGCCCGGATGCAGGCTGTGCACCGAACTGTTGGGCGGCGCGATGCCCCAACCGAAGAGCATTGCGAGCATCACTCCGAATACCACCGCAACGAGGAGCGACAGCACCGCCATCCACATGGCGCGCACCGTGTGGTTCTGACTGGGCGCCCTGCCAAGACAGACCAGCAGCGCCGCTACGAACACCAGGAATCCGGCGGCGAGCGCGAGTACGCCCGCCTTGAGCAGCCATCGCTCGCCGAACAGGAAACCCGCGGCGAGCGCGAGCGTGCCCAGACCGACTCCGGCGTGGGTCACCGCGGCAGTCGCGCGCGGCTTGGGAACCGGCGAGCCCTGCAGCACGGGGAGCATCTGCATCATCGCCCCGATCATGATCATGGCCATGAATCCGAGCGCGAACAGATGCGCAATCGCGATGGCAGCCGGTGACAGGCGTGCTTCGAACACCATCGGTCCGCGCCACAGCAGCGCGGCGGCGGCGAGCAACAGAAAAACCGGTGCGACGAGAAAGAACCGAAACGGCACCGATATGGGCGGTCCCTGTTCGATCTGCAGGCCGGCCTGATTCATGCGGGTGCCGCGGGTATTGCGGCGGCTCCGGTGCAGGAGATGGAACCGTGCCTGCTAGACGACGCTGTCCAGCTGGGCGAGCAGCTTTTCGCCCTGATCGCCGAGCACCTGGTCGATCATGTTGTAGAGGATGCCCTCTTCCTTGAAATTGTGCTGCTGCATGAGCACGAGGAACGTCTCGGACAATCCCAGGTACTGCTCTGCGTCTTTCGCCTCGAGCGCCGAACGCATATCGTGGATCACGACGCGCATCTGGTCATGTTCCATGCGCATCACCTGCGTGGGCCCGCCTGCATGTCCGGTCTTCTTCTCGAACTCCGGGAACAGCAAGTTCTCCTCCATATCGAAATGGCGGTCCATCTGGTGCGCGAACGCCTCGAACTCGGCTTGCGCGCGCTGCCAGTCGGCCGCGCCCACGGCGTCCTCCGCGCGCGCAAACACTTCGTCGCATTGCTTGTGATGGTGGATCATGTAGTCGCCGATTCCAGTCATGATGTTTTCCATGTGCGTGATCGATGCCATGCAATCTACGCGATGGGTGACTCAAGCATCTTTGATACGCCTCAAGGAAAAAGGGGGTCAGAGTAACTTTTTCTTGAAAAAGTTACTCTGAACATCCCCTTTTTCCTATTCGCTTCCTCCTCGCCAAGCGCCCGCGGGCGCCGTCAGTACCAGCCGGGTTTGGCTGGGGGTCCGCCGCTGCCGCTGCCACGCACTGCGGTCCGGGGCAGTGCAAATCCCTGGTTATAGGCCGCGCGCGTGATCAGCGCCGCCTTGAACAGCCAGCCCGAACCGAAGGCCGCAAGCGCGGAAATCGCACCGAGCCAGAAGATGACAT
>Ga0156283_1049_pt4 | contig 11849 bp, 10 predicted proteins | sample RifCSPlowO2_12_FD_107932 | JGI IMG/M metagenome (GOLD analysis project Ga0156283, IMG submission 107932) | Betaproteobacteria bacterium RIFCSPLOWO2_12_FULL_65_14 | reverse complement strand
GAGGTCTACGGCATGGACATGCAGACCGACCGCGTCGCCGACCTGATGCAGGACAGGCGCTTTCGTTTTTTCGAGGGCGACATCACCATCAACAAGGAATGGATCGAGTACCACATCCGCAAATGCGACACGGTGATCCCGCTGGTGGCGATCGCCACGCCGGCGACCTACGTGAAGCAGCCGCTGCGGGTATTCGAGCTGGATTTCGAGGCGAATCTCCCCATCGTGCGCTCCTGCGTGAAGCACGGGAAACGCCTGCTGTTTCCCTCGACCTCCGAGGTCTACGGCATGTGCCGCGACGCCGAGTTCGACCCCGAATCCTCGGAGCTGGTGCTGGGACCCATCGCCAAGTCCCGCTGGATCTACGCCTGCGCGAAGCAGCTCATGGATCGCGTCATCTGGGCCTACGGCACGGAGATGAAGCTGGATTTCACGCTGTTCCGGCCGTTCAACTGGATCGGCGCGGGACTGGACTCGATCGGCACTCCCAAGGAGGGCAGCTCGCGCGTGATCACGCAGTTTTTCGGCCATATCGTGCGCGGGGAGAATATCAAGCTGGTCGATGGCGGCGGCCAGAAGCGCGCCTTCACCTACGTCGATGACGGGATCGACGCGTTGATGAAGATCATCGACAATCGCGACCGCGTCGCGAGCGGCAAGATCTACAATATCGGCAACCCCAAGAACAACTATTCGGTGAAGCAGCTCGCCGGCATGATGGTCGAGCTCGCGCTCGAATATCCCGAATACCGGGCGAAGGCAAAAAAGGTGCGAATCGTCAACACCACCGCCGCCGCCTATTACGGCAAGGGCTACCAGGACGTGCAGCATCGGGTGCCGAAAATCGAAAATACCTGCAGCGACCTCAAGTGGAAGCCGCGCGTCGGCATGCGCTCGGCGCTGAAGCGCATTTTCGATGCCTATCGCACGCACGTCGCCGAGGCCCGGCATCTCGTGGATTGAGGGAGCGAGCTGCCCGCTCCCGGCGTGTTTCGAATTGAAGCTGGCGCTAAAAGTCGACGTCGATACCTACCGCGGGACCCGCGAAGGCGTGCCGCGCCTGGCCGAGCTTCTCAGGAAGTACGGCGCGGGGGCGAGCTTTTTCTTCAGCCTCGGACCCGATCACACCGGCCGGGCAATCAAGCGCGTGTTCCGGCCCGGCTTCATGAGCAAGGTCTCGCGCACTTCGGTTCTCGAGCACTACGGCGCCGCGACCCTGCTCTACGGCACGCTCCTGCCGGGGCCGGATATCGGAACGCGCTGTGCCGGCGTGATGCGCGAGGTGCGCGACCAGGGCTTCCATGTCGGCATCCATTGCTGGGACCACGTCAAATGGCAGGATGGCGTGGCAGCGGCCGACGCCAAGTGGACCGAGGCGCAGATGCAGCTGGCGGCAACGCGTTTCGAGCAGGTCCTCGGTGAGGCGGCGAAAGCACACGCGGCTGCCGGCTGGCAGACGAACGTCCACGCGCTGCGACTGTCGCAGCGCCTCGGATTGGCGTTCTGCTCCGATACCCGCGGCACCTGTCCGTTCGTTCCGGTGTGGAATGCCGAACCCATGGCCTGCCCGCAAATCCCGACCACGCTGCCGACCCTGGATGAGCTGGTCGGCCTGAACGGCGTGACCCGCGAGAACGTCGCCCAGACCGTGCTGAAGGCCTCCGAGAATCCGCGACCGAGCGGGCATGTTTTCACCCTGCACGCGGAGCTCGAGGGCGGGAAATTCCTGCCGCAATTCGAGCAGCTGCTCGCGGGCTGGAAATCGCTCGGCTACGAGTTCGTATCGTTGATGGAGGTCGGTACCGCCCTGAACACGAGCATGTTGCCCCGGCACGAGGTCGTTTTCGGCAGCGTGCCCGGGCGCTCCGGCACGCTCGCCGTGCAGGGCAAGGAGTTCCTCACCTGAATGGTCCGTGAAAGCCGGGGCAAGTCCTGCGGCAGAGTCTCAAGTTCTTTGTATAAGCCCATGAGCCCATGAATGTCCGGGGGTTGATTTCCTGGCCCGAATCGGCTAAAAAGGCGCGTGGGCAGGCATATCGATGCAAGATAAGCTGGTAGGAGATTTTGCGCTGCCGAGCACGGGCGGAAAGGAGTTTCGCCTGTCCGCGTCCAAGGCGAGGTTCCTCGTCATCTATTTCTACCCCAAGGACAATACCCCCGGCTGCACCGCCGAGGGGACGAATTTCCGGGACCTGCACCCCGATTTCAAGCGCGCCGGCTGCGACATCGTCGGCGTCTCCCGCGACAGCCTCAAGTCGCACGAGAACTTCAAGCAAAAGATGCGATTCCCGTTCGAGCTGCTCGCGGACGAGGACGAGCAGGTTTGCGCTCTGTTCGGGGTCATCAAGATCAAGAACATGTACGGCAAGAAGGTGCGCGGCATCGAGCGCAGCACCTTCTTGCTCGACAGGAACCGCGTCGTCCGCCGCGAGTGGCGCGGCCTGAAGGTTCCCGGTCATGTCCAGGAGGTGCTCGAATTTGTTAAAACCCTCTGATGCGGTTACCCGCCTTGAACTCCCCGACGCCGTCGATCCGGTAGACAGTCCGATGCACCCCCGCAAGAAAAGGTCATCGCCGCAGAAGTCCCAGACCAAGCTGTTCGTCCTGGACACCAATGTCCTGATGCACGACCCGACGAGCCTGTTCCGGTTCGAGGAGCACGACATCTACGTGCCGATGATGACGCTGGAGGAACTGGACGACAACAAGAAAGGCATGTCCGAGGTCGCGAGGAACGCGCGCCAGGCAAGCCGGTTCCTGGACGACGTGGTGAGCCACGCGAAAGGCAAGATCGACCAGGGCATCCCGCTCAAGCGCAACGAGACCGACACCGCGACGGGAAAGCTTTTCCTGCAGACCGAGGCGATCAACGGGCACATTCCCGCCAGCCTGCCGATGGGCAAGGCCGACAATCACATCATCGGCGTGATCATGTACCTGCAGAAGCAGCACCCGCACCGGCAGGTGATCCTGGTGTCCAAGGACATCAACATGCGCATCAAGGCGCGTGCGCTGGGGCTTCCCGCCGAGGACTACTTCAACGACAAGGTACTCGAGGACACCGATCTGCTCTACACGGGCGTCCGGGTGCTGCCATCGGATTTCTGGGACCAGCACGGAAACAACATGGAGTCGTGGAAACGCGAGGGCCGCACCTACTATCGCATCCGCGGCCCGCTGTGCCAGGCACTGCTGCTGAACGAGTTCGTGTATCAGGAAGGCGACAGGCCGCTGTATGCGATGGTGAGGGAGATTTCGGGCAAGTCGGCGGTGATGGAGACGATCCGCGACTACAGCCACCACAAGAACAACGTCTGGGGAATCACCGCGAGGAACCGCGAGCAGAACTTTGCGATGAACCTGCTGATGAACCCGGAAATCGACTTCGTGACGCTGATCGGCCAGGCAGGCAGCGGCAAGACGCTGCTCACGATCGCCGCGGGGCTGATGCAGACGCTGGAGACCAAGCACTACTCCGAGATCATCATGACGCGCGTCACCGTTCCGGTCGGCGAGGACATCGGCTTCCTCCCGGGTACCGAAGAGGAAAAGATGATGCCCTGGATGGGCGCGCTCGAGGACAACCTCGATGTCCTCAACAAGACCGACGACGAGGCCGGCGAATGGGGGCGTGCGGCGACGCGCGACCTGATCCGTTCGCGCATACGCGTAAAGTCGCTCAACTTCATGCGCGGCAGGACTTTCATCAAGAAATACCTCGTTATCGACGAGGCACAGAATCTGACGCCCAAGCAGATGAAGACGCTCATCACGCGCGCGGGTCCCGGTACCAAGGTGGTGTGCCTGGGCAATATCGCGCAGATCGACACCCCCTACCTCACCGAGGGCTCATCCGGGCTGACCTATGTGGTCGACCGCATGAAGGGCTGGTCGCATTGCGGCCATGTCACGCTGCAGCGCGGGGAGCGCTCGCGCCTGGCCGACCACGCCGCCGAGATGCTGTAGCCGGTTCAGAACGCCGGCTTGAAGCGTTCGTCCACCGGCACCTGGTAGCCGTCGGCCAGCCGGTTGGTCTCGTTGGCCAGTCCGACGACCGCATCAGCTCGGCGAACATGGCATTCGACATGCCCTTGGAGCGCGCCGCGGCGGTGTGCGAGTGCAGGCAATAGCTGCAGCCGTTGGTCACCGAGACGGCGACATACAACAACTCCTTGGTGAGCGGGTCGAGCGCACCCGGCGCCATCACCTGCTTGCCGTTCTCCCACACGCGCTTGAGCGTCGGCGGATCGTTCGCCAATGCCTTGAAGAAATTGCTGATCCAGTCCACTCCCCGCGTGGCCATGATGTCGTCGTATACCGCCCTGACTTCCGGCGCGGCTTCGGCGTACTCCACCAGCTTCACCATTGACATGTGCGTCCTTCCAGTTCGTTTCACGCCCCGTCGCAGAAGATGCGGCAGCGAACCGAAAAAGGCAAGTGTAGAATTTTGGAATCCGACTCCGTCTGCGCGGCGGGCACGACCGCCGCGCCGCGCCCGCATGCCGCCAGCCAGATGAACGCAAAAGTGGTGAAATCCGACGCCGAATGGCGCGCTCAACTCACGCCCCTGCAGTACAACGTGACGCGAAAGAAGGGCACCGAGCACGCTTTCTCGGGTGAATACTGGGACCGCCATGAGACCGGCGTATATGCCTGCGTCTGCTGCGGCGCCGCGCTGTTCAGTTCCGATTCCAAGTTCGATTCAGGCACCGGCTGGCCGTCGTTCCGGGCACCGGTCGACCGGCAGAGCATCCGCACCGACGAGGACAGCTCGTGGCTCATGCGGCGCACCGAAGTGCTCTGCGCGAGCTGCGATGCGCACCTTGGCCATGTATTCGAGGATGGCCCGCCGGCCACGGGAACGCGCTATTGCATCAACTCGGCCGCATTACGGTTTGAAAAGGGGCAGTGACGGATCCGCGGGGCCGGCGGCTATAATGTCGCCGTGAAATTACTCTTTGACTTCTTTCCGGTCGTCCTGTTTTTCATCGCGTTCAAGTTCTGGGGTATTTTCGTCGCGACCGCGGCGGCCATCGCGGCGACGTTCGCGCAGGTCGCATGGCTGAAACTACGCGGGCGCAGGGTCGAGCCGATGATGTGGGTGAGCCTGGCGATCATCGTCGTGTTCGGGAGCGCGACGCTGGTGCTGCAGGACGAAACGTTCATCAAATGGAAGCCGACCATCCTTTACTGGGCGTTCGGCGGGGTACTGCTGTGCGCCGATCTGTTCTTCCGTCGCAACCTCATCCGCTCGATGCTTGAGCAGCAGGTCTCCATGCCCGAGCTCGTGTGGAAAAGGCTCAATTGGAGCTGGATCGGATTTTTCGCCTGCATGGGCGCGGCGAATCTGTTCGTCGCCTTCAACTACCCCACCGATACCTGGGTCAATTTCAAGCTGTTCGGCGGCCTGGGATTGTTGCTCCTGTTCGTCCTCCTGCAGGCCCTGTTTCTCGCCCGCCACGTCGAAGAAAAACAGCAACGCTAGCGCTGCGGTCGCATCGTGAGTTGTCGACCGCGCCGGTTGGATGCACTACACACATGGATCTCGCCGACCAAATCCTGAAGCGGCTCGCTACGCTCGAACCGGTATCGGTCCAGCTCGAGGACGAGTCCGGCCTGCACCTGGGACACGCGGGATGGAAACCCGGAGGCAGCCATTTCCGGGTGACGATCGTATCGGCGAGATTCGCCGGACAATCGAGGCTGCAGCGGCATCGTCTGGTCTACCAGACGCTCGGTCCGCTGATGGAAGGTGAGATTCACGCGCTGGCGGTCAACGCGCTCACACCCGATGAGCTATGATTCCGCCTTGACCGAATCGCCAGAAAGGACTGTCCCATGCTGTTCCGCCGGTTCTCCGGAACACTCGCACTCGCCCTGACCCTTTCGCTTGCCCTCCCCGCGGCCGCCCAGGATTCCGGACGTGCCGCCACCGTCAACGGCAAGGGCATCTCCAAGTCACGCGTGGACATGATCGCCAAACAACAGACCGCCCGAGGCGCGCCCGACAACGATCAATTGCGCAAATCCATCGTGGACCAGCTGGTCAACTTCGAGTTGGTCGCCCAGGACGCGGATAAAAAAGGCGTCCTCAGGAAACCCGAGCTGCAAACGCAGCTCGAGGTGACGCGCATGCAGATCATCTTCGGCGCCTACATGAACGACTACTTCCACTCCCATCCCATCAAGGATGAAGCGGTGCTGGCCGAGTGGAACCGCCTCAAGGCGGCACGCGGCGACACGGAGTACAAAGCGCGCCACATCCTGGTCGAAAAGGAAAGCGAAGCCAAGGCTATCATCGAGCAGATCAAGAAGGGCACGAAGTTCGAAGACCTTGCCAGGCAGTCCAAGGATCCCGGTTCGAAAGACCGTGGCGGGGATCTTGACTGGAACCCGCCCGGCACCTATGTCAAGCCTTTCGCCGCGGCGCTGGTCAAGCTGGAGAAGGGAAAGGTCACGGAAACGCCGGTGAAGACGGATTTCGGCTTCCACGTCATTCGCCTCGACGATGTGCGTCCGGTGCAGTTCCCGGCGTTCGAGCAGGTGAAGCCGCGCATCGTGCAGGCGCTGCAGGAGCAGGAAGCGCAGAAAATCGTGCGCGATCTGCGCGCCAAGGCGAAGATCGAGTAGTTCCCGCCCTGCCCGTCAGCCCACCCACACGCGAGCATTCCTGAACATCCGCAGCCAGGGTCCATCGTCGCCCCAGTCATCGGGATGCCATGAATTCTGCAGCGCGCGGAACGCTCTCTCCGGGTGCGGCATGAGGATGGTGAAACGGCCGTCCGCAGTGGTCAGGCCGGTGATTCCCCCCGGCGACCCGTTGGGATTGAGCGGGTAGGCTGCGGCCGGTTTCCCTCGATTGTCCACGAATCGCATCGCAACGATGGCCTTCGCCTGCGCCTCGACATCATCAAAAACCGCCCTTCCCTCCCCGTGCGCCGTGGCAACGGGAAGGCGGCTTCCAGCCATGCCCGCGAAGAACAGCGACGGGCTCTCCGTGATCTCCACCGTGACGAAGCGCGCCTCGAACTGCTCCGAGCGATTTTTCGCGAACACCGGCCAATGACCGGCGCCCGGGATCAACTCGCGCAGCGCGCCCATCATCTGGCAGCCGTTGCAAACACCCAGGGCGAAGGTGTCGCGGCGACCGAAAAACGCGCTGAATTCGTCGCGTGCGCGCTGGTTGAACAGGATCGACTTCGCCCAGCCCGCTCCCGCCCCAAGGACGTCACCGTACGAAAACCCGCCGCAAGCGGTAAAACCCTTGAAACTCGCCAGCGATACCCGCCCCTCGACGATGTCGCTCATATGGATGTCGTGGGCCTCGAACCCGGCGCGATCGAATGCCGCCGCCATCTCGACGTGTCCATTGACGCCCTGTTCGCGCAGGATGGCGATCACCGGCCTGGCTCCCCTGCCAACGAACGGCGCCGCGACGTTTTCAGCAGGGTCGAAGGTCAGCGACGGCGAAATTCCGCAATCGCCGCTATCGAGGATGCGGTCGAATTCCTCCTTGGCGCAATCGGGGTTGTCGCGCAGGGCCTGCATGTGATAGCTCACCTCCGACCAGGCCCGCTGCAGGATCGCGCGCGCCTCGGCAAACACCGGCCTCGCGTTTCGCACCAGCCGAATTTCGTCGTCGCGGTTGGGATTGCCTATTCTTGAGGCAAACAGGCCCGCCTCGCCCAGTCTCTTCAGCACCGCGGCACGGTCATTCGCCTTGACCTGGATCACCGCACCCAGTTCCTCTGCAAACAGCGCCGAGAGCACGCGCTCCTGATCCCGTCCGTACACGGGCCGCGGCCGCCCCGCGTCGCCCTCGACGTGCGCCGGCGGATCGCAGGCGATCATGTCGAGATTCACCGTTACGCCCATTCTGCCGGCGAAAGCCATCTCGCACACCGTGGCGAACAGACCGCCGTCGGACCGGTCGTGATAGGCAAGAACCAGACCGTCCTCCGCGAGCGAGCGTATGGCGGAGACAAAACTCGCGAGCTCTTGCGGCTCGTCCAGGTCCGGAGCCTGGTCGCCGAACTGTTCGTAGACCTGGGCAAGAATCGACCCGCCCAGCCGGGTCTTCCCCCGCGCCAGATCCACGAGGATCAGCTCGGTGTCACCACGGTCGCGGCGAAGCTCGGGCGTCAGTACCCTGCGCACGTCGTCGCACGGGGCAAATGCCGTGACGATGAGGGAAAGCGGCGCCACCACTTCCCTGTCACGGCCCGATTCCTGCCACGCGGTGCGCATTGACAGAGAATCCTTGCCGACGGGAATGCTGATGCCGAGCCTGGGGCACAACTCGAGCGCCACCGCGCGAACCGTGTCGAACAGCGCAGCATCTTCCCCGGGAGACCCGGCGGCCGCCATCCAGTTGGCCGAAAGCTTCACCCGCGAGAGCGACGTAACGGGGGCGGACACGAGATTGGTCAGCGCCTCCGCGACCGCCATGCGTCCCGACGCCGCGGGGTTGATGACCGCCAGAGGGGCGCGCTCGCCAAGCGCAAACGCCTCGCCCGCGTATCCCTCGAAAGACATCAGCGCCACGGCAGCGTCGGCAACCGGTACCTGCCATGGTCCGACGAAGGGATCGCGAGAACACAAGCCCCCCACGGTGCGGTCCCCGATACTCACCAGGAACGTCTTGTTGGCGACCGTCGCCGCCCCCAGCACGCGGAAACAAGCCTCGCGAAGCTCGATGTCGGCCAAGCTGATGGAAACGGGCATGGCTTCGGAGTGCGCTGCCTCGCGCGTCATGCGCGGAGGCTTGCCGAGCAGTACGGAGAGTTCCATTTCCACCGGGGTGTTGCCGAAATGCGGATCCTCGACCCGCAAACGGCCTTCCGCCGTCGCCCTTCCGAGCACCGCAAAAGGGCAGCGTTCCCGCCGGCAGATGAACTGGAAATCAGCCAGGCGACCCGGATCGATAGCCAGCACATAGCGTTCCTGCGCTTCGTTGGACCAGATCTCGCGCGGCGTCATCCCGGGTTCCTCGCTGGGCACGGCGCGCAGATCGACGATTGCGCCGCGCCCCGCCGCGTGCACCAGTTCGGGCAATGCATTCGAGAGGCCGCCGGCGCCGACATCGTGGATCGAGAGAATGGGGTTCGCCTCGCCCAGCTGCCAGCAGCGATCGATCACCTCCTGGGCGCGCCGCTGAATTTCGGCGTTGCCGCGCTGCACCGAGTTGAAATCGAGATCCTCGATGTTCGACCCGGTGTCCATGCTCGAGGCCGCGCCGCCGCCCATGCCGATCAACATCCCGGGTCCGCCGAGCTGGATGAGCAGCGCGCCCACGGGAATCCCGGTTTTCGTCGCTTGCGATTCCGAAATGCTGCCGATGCCGCCGGCGATCATGATGGGCTTGTGATAACCGCGCGTCACGCCGGCGACCTTGGCCTCGAAAGTGCGAAAGTAACCGGCAAGATTCGGCCGGCCGAATTCGTTGTTGAACGACGCGGCGCCCACGGGTCCGTCGAGCATGATCTGAAGCGCGGATGCGATGCGCGCAGGCCGTCCCTCGGTTTTTTCCCAGGACTGCTCGAAACCCGGGATGAGAAGGTGTGAAACCGAAAACCCGCACAATCCGGCCTTTGGCCTCGCCCCCCGTCCCGTTGCGCCCTCGTCGCGAATTTCGCCACCCGACCCCGTGGCTGCGCCCGGAAACGGCGAGATGGCGGTCGGATGATTGTGGGTCTCGCATTTCATCAACGTGTGCGCCACCTCCTCGTGGTAGCCGTAGCGGCCGGTAGAGTCCGGATGGAAACGGAGAATCCTTCTTCCCTCGATGACCGCCGCATTGTCGGAATACGCCACCACGGTTCCCTGCGGGTTGAGCTCGTGCGTCTTCCTGATCATCGCGAACAGGGTCTGGTCCTGCGCCGCACCGTCTATGACCCAGTTCGCGTTGAAGATCTTGTGCCGGCAGTGCTCCGAGTTCGCCTGCGCGAACATGGTCAGTTCCACGTCGGTGGGGTTCCTGCCGGTGCGTCGAAAGTAGTCCAGCAGGTACTCGACCTCGTCGGACGACAGTGCCAGTCCCAAGGCGGTGTTGGCCGCCTCGAGCGCTTCACGTCCGTGCTCCATCACGTCGATGGCGGCGAGCTGCCTCGGCGGAACCTGCCGGAAAAGCGCCCCCGCCGCCTCCAGCGACTCCAGCACGGATTCGGTCATTCGATCGTGCAGCAACGCAAGCGCCGCGCTGCGCTGTGACGGGGATCCGGACTCCCGGGCGAAGCGATAAACGATTCCGCGTTCTATGCGGCGCACGGCGACGAGGCCGCACTGGCGCGCGATGTCGGTCGCCTTGGACGACCAGGGGGAAATCGTTCCGAGCCGCGGCACGACAAGCAGCATCGCACCGCTCGGAGCGATGCCCGCAGGCGCCTCGCCGTAATCGAGCAGGCGCCTCAGCACATCGGCCTCGCGCTGCGTGAGGGCGCGTTGCGCTTCCGCGAAATGCCAGTATTCGGTGGCCTCGGCCCTGAGTGCGGGGGCGATCGCCGCGAGGCGCGTGTTGAGCTTTCCCAGCCGAAACGTGGAAAGTGCGGGGCCTCCGCGCAGCTTCAATAAGTGCGGCATACGGCGCGCTTCGCTAAAGCGGAATTATATCGGAGGCGGGGCCTCGCCGGAGCGCCCCCCGGACTGCCGCGAAAATTGCCGAACTCAGCGGGCGAACTTCGGATCCTTAAGGGTGCCCGAAACGCCGAGCGAAGCGCGGAATGGGGAGCTTTGAGCGCGGAGTTCGGCCTGGATGCGACCGGAAAGGTTTTTCTGGGCGTCGACCTCGATGCCACCGGTCGCGTTCAACAGCCCCGCAACCATGCGCAGGTTGCGCAACTGCACGCGTCCGGAATCGGCTGCCACGGATCCCGACAGCTCGGAGAACAACGTACGGCCGCCGCCGCCGCTGCCGCCCTGAAGGGCCTTGTTGATATCGACGCTGCCGAGCGCGCCCTTCTGAACCGAAAAATTTCCTTCGAGGCGGGCGGCCGAAAAGAGTTTCTCCGGGGTCTGCGCCTTCATCGAGAACACGCCCTTCCCGTCCAGCTTGCCGTCGGACACCAAGGGCGCGGCAAAACGCTCGACCTCGATTTGTTTCGCCTCCAGAGTACCTTCGAGACTCCATGCGGAGCCCCAGGCGAGCCGGGCACTGCCCGTGGCGATGCCGCCCAAGGTGGTCGCCTGGAATTCGCTGAAGCGCAGTTCTCCAGGGGTCAGCTCGCCCTTTCCGGAAAAATCGGCCAGAAACAATTCGCTGCCGAATGGCAAGTCGAGAGGTTTGCCATCCAGCTCGATCTTGATCTTGCCTTCGGCGGATTCGAGTTTCGAGGACAACTGCTTTTCCTTTTCCGCGGCCGAGAGTGCGATCTTGGCGACCCCGCCGTCCGCGGCAAAGGAGATATCGACGTCCACCGCGGGCAGAGTCATTCCGGGCAAATCGAATTTAAGCGATTTGCCCTTCACTCGTTCGATACGAAAGGAATCGCCCCGAGGCTTTCCCCATAACATCGCGGCGACGCTGGCGACAGGCACCGTCGCACCTTCAAACTCCATTGTCTTCAGTACTTTCTTGCTCCCCCACACCGATCCGAACTCGGGCGAAGCCTTTGCCGATGGGATTTTCAACGGTGTCTGATCGCCGATCGTGATCTGCTCGAAGGCGAGGCGCGGCGTCGGGAACAGCGCCAGATGAACCGCCCTGATCCGCACCGGAACGCCCAGGCGTTCCTGCGCAGCCTTCTCGAACGAAACGTTGTCCAGCGGAACGAAATGCACCACGACCAGCGCCAATATCAGGGCGCCGAACAGACCCAGGGCGATGGGTTTGCCCAGGTTACGTTTGCTCCGCC
>Ga0156283_1253_pt1 | contig 11942 bp, 14 predicted proteins | sample RifCSPlowO2_12_FD_107932 | JGI IMG/M metagenome (GOLD analysis project Ga0156283, IMG submission 107932) | Betaproteobacteria bacterium RIFCSPLOWO2_12_FULL_65_14 | reverse complement strand
CGGCTAGGTCGGCACCATGGCGCTCGTGCCCCAGGGGGTCGACGCCGTGAAGCCGATCCCCGTCGTCGCCGCCGGCGGCATCGCCGACGGCCGCGGCATCGCCGCCGCCTTCATGCTCGGCGCCGAAGGCGTCAACATCGGCACCCGCTTCCTCGCCAGTGTCGAAGCCCCAATCAGTAACGCCTGGAAGCAGAGCATTCTCAATGCGAAAGCCGAGGACGCGGTCCGCGTCGAGGTCCTGAACGACATCATGCCGAACCCCGGCAGCCTCGGTTACGGCACGGTGCTTCGCTCCCTGCGCTCGCCCTTCATCGACACCTGGAACCCGCGCCGCGACGAGGCGCGCCGCCAGGCCACGCAGCTTCTCGATCAACTGATCGCCTTTACGAAGGAAGGCCGGATCGGCGACGCCTTTCCCGCCGCCGGCCAGAGCGCCGGCATGGTGAAGGACATCCGCGCCGCGGGCGAAGTCGTGCGAAGCCTCGCCGCGGAGGCGAAAGCCGCGCTAAAGGGGTCAGAGCAATTTTTCGCTTTGCCGCCGTCATCGGCGGAAAAATTGCTCTGACCCCTTTTGTGGATCTCGACGCGCTGTACCGCGCCGAGTCGCGGCGCGTCTTCGCCACGCTCGTTCGGCTCCTCGGCGACTTCGACCTCGCCGAGGAGGCGCTCTCGGAAGCCTGGCGCTGCGCTCTGGAGCAGTGGCCGCGAGAGGGGATGCCCGCCAACCCGCGCGCGTGGCTCGTCTCGACCGGCCGCTTCAAGGCTGTCGATGCCATACGCAGGCATTCACGATTTGATTCTCTCGATGAAGAGCAGATCGAAAACCTTCCTGCGCCCCCCGACCCCGAAAAGGAGAGCATCGAGGACGACCGCCTGCGGCTCATCTTCACCTGCTGCCACCCGGCGCTCGCGCCGGACGCGCAGGTGGCGCTCACGCTGCGCGAGGTGTGCGGGCTGAAGACCGAGGAGATCGCGCACGCGTTCCTGACGCCGGCACCCACCCTCGCGCAGCGCATCGTGCGCGCGAAGTCGAAGATCCGCGACGCGCGCATCCCTTACGAGGTGCCCGGCCCGCGCGAGATGGCGGAGCGGCTCGACGCGGTGCTGCGGGTGATCTACCTCGTCTTCAACGAAGGCTATTCCGCCTCATCGGGCGACTCGGTGACGCGCGCGGATCTTTCGCAGGAGGCGATCCGCGTCGGCCGGCTGCTCGTCGAGCTGCTGCCCGAGCCCGAGGCGATGGGCCTCCTCGCGCTCATGCTGATCCAGGAATCGCGCCGCGCCGCGCGCGCCACGCCCGACGGCGAGCTCGTGCTCCTCGAGGACCAGGACCGCAGCCTCTGGGACAAGGCGCTGATCGCCGAAGGCGTGGAGCTCACCACCCGCGCGCTCAAGACGCGGATGTTCGGTCCCTACTGCCTGCAGGCGGCGATCGCCGCGGTGCACGCCGAGGCACCGAGCACCGCCGGGACCGACTGGAGCGAGATCATCGGCCTCTACGACGTCCTCTCGCGCCTCGAGCCTTCGCCGATCGTCGCCCTGAACCGCGCCGTGGCGGTGGCGATGCGCGATGGCGCAGAAGTTGCCCTTCCTCTGGCAAGTGCATTGCTTGAAGAGTTGCCGGCCTATCACCTCGCCCATGCCGTCCATGCCGACCTTTGCCGGCGCCTGGGCAGGAAAGGCGAGGCGCTGGCGTCGTACGAACGGGCGCTGGCGCTCGCCCGGCAGGAGCCCGAGCGCCGCTTCCTCAAGGGCCGCATTTCAGCCCTGACTGCCGGCCTGAAAAAATAGCGGCCGGGGCATGTCGAATCGGCGCCGCGCGGTTCGACTAGAGGGTGTAGAGCCACTGAACCTTTGAGGAGAAAAGCCATGAAATTCATGATCTTGGTCAAAGCAACCAAGGATAGCGAAGCCGGCAAGATGCCGACCGAGGCGCTGCTGTCCGAGATGATCGGGTTCCACGAGGAAATGGCGAAAGCCGGCATCCTGGTCGACGGCTCGGGCCTGCGCGGGAGCAGCCACGGCTGGCGTATCAGGTATGCGAAGGGCGGCAAGCGCACCTTCGTCGACGGCCCGTTCACCGAGACCAAGGAGCTGGTCGCCGGCTACACCATCATCAACGTGAAATCGCGCGAGGAGGCGCTCGCCTGGACCAAGCGCTTTCCCAACCCGTCGATCGACGGTGGCGAGGGCGAGATCGAGGTGCGCCCGTTCTTCGAGCTCGAGGACTTCGGCGACAGCCCCTCGATCGAGAAAGCCCGCAAGATCGGCCTGCAGCAGTGAACGCCATGATCCAGCCCTACCTCTTCTTCGAAGGCCGCACCGAAGAGGCGCTCGAGTTCTACCGCAAGGCGCTCGGCGCCGAAGTACAGATGCTGATGCGCTACAAGGAGAGCCCCGAGCCTGCCAAGGGCCCGGGCGGCACCACCCCGCCCGGCGACAAGGTGATGCACGCCGCCTTCAAGATCGGCGACAGCCTGGTCATGGCCTCCGACGGCTACTGCAGCGGCAAGCCCACCTTCGCCGGCTTCTCCCTCTCCTATCCCGCGAAGGACGAAGCCGACGCGAAGCGCCGCTTCGACGCCCTCGCCGCCGGCGGCCAGGTGCAGATGCCGCTCGCCGAGACCTTCTTCGCCAAGGCCTTCGGCATGGTGACCGACAAGTTCGGCGTGGCCTGGATGGTCCTCGCCGGCCAGAAAAATCCCTGAAAGGAAATACAGCCATGAGACAGATCTTCGTCAACCTGCCGGTGCGCGATCTCGCGAAGTCCAAGGACTTCTTCGCCGGCCTGGGCTTCAGCTTCGACCCGAAGTTCACCGACGAGAAGGCCGCGTGCATGATCGCGCAGAAGGACAGCATCTACGCCATGCTCCTCACCGAGCCCTTCTTCAAGACCTTCATCCCATCGCGCGCGATCGCCGACGCGAAAAAGAGCACCGAAGTCCTGGTCTGCCTCTCCTGCTCGAGCGATCAGGAAGTAAAAGACCTCGTCGCCAAGGCCACCAGGGCCGGCGGCAGGCCCTTCCGCGACGCGCAGGACCACGGCTTCATGTACCAGCACGCCTTCGAGGACCCCGACGGCCACATCTGGGAGCTCGTCCACATGCGCGGCGACCCGCAATGAAGTACCTCCTCCTGGTCTACGGCGAGGAAGCCGGGATGCGCGAGGTCGACGACCTCTCCTGCCTCGCCTTCGACCAGTCCGTCCGCGAGAGCGGCCGCTGCGTCGCCTCCGAGGCCCTGCAGCCCGTCGCCACCGCGACCACCGTGCGCGTGCGCAACGGCAAGACCTCCATCACCGACGGCCCCTTCGCCGAGACCAAGGAATGCCTCGCCGGCTTCTACATGGTCGAGGCCCGCGACCTCAACGAAGCCATCCAGATCGCCTCCCGCATCCCTCCTGCTCAGATTGGCAGCATCGAGGTGCGGCCTATCCGTCCTATTCGCGAGGCACCGAACGCGCATAAGGCCAGAGGCGCCTAGCGCTGCTGCGACAGGCTGGCCGGGACTGCGCGGAAGTCGATGGCGCGCTCTACAGCTAGGGCCACAGCCAGGAGCTCACCGTCCTTCCCGCGTTGGCCGACGACCTGCAGCCCGACGGGCCATCCTTCCGGCGTCAGTCCTGCGGGGATCGTGACCGCCGGCAATCCGAGGGCAGTCGGCGGCCAGCTCAGTGCTAGCTGCGCGTGGCCGGTGTTGGATCGATCCGGGGGGCTGCCGGCTGCCGCATGGGCGATGACATCACACCGCGCGAACAGCCTGTCGAACTCGGCTTGTGCGCGGCGCCTGGTCGCTAGCGCGTCGGCGTAAGCTGCGAAGGAGATCGAAGCACCGCGCTTGAGCGTGTCCGCAAGCGACGCGGAGCCCGCCTCTTCGCCGAGCGATGGCGGTAGCAGGCGGGCGATCTCGAAGGCCATGAGATTCTCCCAGGCGACCGAGCCGTCGAGCACCGCCTGCGGCAAGGCAATTTCTTCGATGTCCATGCCGACAAGCCGGACGAGCGCGCGATCGATCACGGCGCCCACCGGCGCATCGATGACAGAGTCCTGGAACGTCCGCGCAAAGCCGATGCGGATCCGGCCTGGTGCGGCAGCTTCGAGAACCGCCGCGTCGTAGGCGCCCAGCAGCGTCATCGCGTCTGCGGCCGTCCTGGCCATGATGCCGACGCGGTCGAGGGTTGGCGCGAGGGGGCACATTCCCACGGTGGGAATCTTTCCGATGGTGGTAATGAGCCCCACGACGCCGTTGTATGCCGCCGGACGCAGCGTCGAGCCGCCGGTCTGCGTGCCGAATGAGAACGGCACCTGCCGCGCACCTACGCTGGCGGCGCTGCCCGCGCTGGATCCGCCGGGCGTGCGCTCGAGGTCCCACGGGTTGCAGGTGGCCGCCGGCGGATCCCTGAACGCGTATGGCGTGGTCGCGAGCTTGCCGATCGGAATGGCGCCGGCGGCGCGCATGACCGCCACGCACCACGCGTCCGAAGCTGCGGTCCCGCCGCCGGCGTTCGGGTTGCCATGGCGGGTAGGCATGCCGCGCACATCGATGACGTCCTTTACGCCGAACGGGACGCCGGCCAGCGGGCCCTGCCGCACGGTCGCGGCTCTCGCCGCGGCGAGAGCGCCTTCGGCATCGACATGGACCCACGCCCGCAGTACCGGGTCCTCGCGCTCGATGCGCCGCAGCACCTGCGTGACCAGGTCCACGGGCGACACCCGTCCCGAGACGAGCGCTTCGCGCATCTCGGCGATCGTCCCGGTGGCAGTCACTTTGCGCCGGCGAGCGGACGGATATCCACGTCGAGCTTCGCGAGCGAGCGCACCACTGCGCTCGCCATTTCTCCGGCGCCAGGCGTGTCGCAATGCACGAGGACCATGTCGACTTCGGCCGGAAGCACCGTCCCGTCGACCGCGCGCAAGGTGCCCTCGCGCACGATCTCGGTCACGCGCGCTTCCACCGCGCTCGCGCTCTTGAGCAGCGCTTCCGGGTGGTGGCGCGGCACGATCCTTCCTTCGGGCCCGTAGCCGCGGTCGAGGAAACCGAGCGTGGCGATGCGCAGCCCGGACTTTTTCGCCTTGGCAAGCGTGCTGGCGCCGAGCATGAGGACCAGGGTCAGCGCCGGGTCGTACTTCCGGATGGCGCCGATCATGACGTCGCACACGTCCTGCTCGTAGCTCACGTCGAAGCCGAGCGCCCCGTGGCACCAGACGTGCTGCAGCGGCGTCCCTGCTGCCCTGGCAATCGCACCCACGGCGCCCAGCTGGAAAAGGATCACCGCCTCCAGCTCCGGGTGCGTCATGGCGACGCGCTTCTGCCCGAAATGGAAAGGGTCGGGATAGGAGGGGTGCGCGCCGATGCGGATGCCGCGCTCCGCGAGGCGCGCGGCCACGGAGGAGAGGATCGCCGGGTCGCCCGAATGCACGCCGCAGGCGAGGCTCGCCGAGCTGACGTGCGGCATCAGCGCCTCGTCGAAGCGCCGCATGAACTGGCGCTCGTGGATGCGCTCGCCGTTCGCCTCCATCGTGCGCCAGAACTCGATGGGGAGCCCGAAGGGCGGGAGGGCGAAGCCCTCACCCATCTCGGTGGTGAAATCGATCGTGCGTTTCATGTGCTGGCCTTGTCCGGGATGGTCGGTACGGTATGCCGCGGCTCCCAGTACAGGGTGACGGCATCGCCGGTTTTGAGGCTGAGGTTCTCGTCGTCGCCGGTCGGCATGTGCACCTGCATGTAGTCGCCGCCTTTCAGGCGCACGCCGCACACCCAGAAGCTGCCGCGATAGCTCAGGAACTCGATGGACCCCGCCGCCGCATTCCCGGACAGCGCGCCATGCGCGCCCACCGAGGCAGGCGAGATCCGGATGCTCTGCGCCCGCACCGACACGGCGCCGCGGGAGCCGGCGGCGCCGGCCTTCGACCGGTCCGCCCTGATCTCGAGGCCGCTCTGCGTGCGCAGCACGCCGTCGCCGTTCCAGGTACCGGTGAGCACGTTGCCCGCCCCCATGAATCGCGCCACGAACTCGGTGCGCGGGCGGTTGAACAGCTCTCCCGGCGAGCCATCCTGCTCGATGCCGCCGGAGCGCATCACGATGATGCGGTCGGAGATCGCCAGCGCCTCCTCCTGGTCGTGCGTGACGAAAATCGCCGTGATGCGCAGGCGCTGCTGGATCAGGCGCAGCTCCACGCGCATTTCCTCGCGCAGCTTCGCGTCGAGGTTGCTCAAGGGCTCGTCGAGGAGCAGCACCGAAGGCTGCAGCACGAGCGAGCGCGCCAGCGCGACGCGTTGCTGCTGCCCGCCTGACAGCTGGCGCGGATAGCGGCCGCCGAGCTCGGCCAGCCCGACCATCGCGAGGATGTCGTCCACCCGGCGCCGGGTCTCGTCCTTCGTCACGTCGTGCATCCTGAGGCCGAACGCGACGTTGCCGTGGACGGTCATGTGGGGGAAAAGCGCGTAGTTCTGGAACACGAGGCTCGTGGATCGCCGGTAAGGCGGGAGGGTCGTCACGTCCTCGCCGCCGATCTCGATGCGGCCGGCATCGGGGATGAGGAGGCCGGCAATCATGCGCAGGGTCGTGGTCTTGCCGCAGCCCGACGGCCCGAGCAGGGAAACGAACTCTCCTTCGCGCGCGGTGAACGACACATCCCGCACGCCGACCGCGGTGCCGAAAGCCTTGGTGATCCCGACGACGCCGAGGCGCGCCACGGCGCTACCTCTGGGTGCCGAAGATGCGGTCGGCGCCGACCACCCTGGTCAGCGCCAGCAGGGCGACGGCGGATATCGCCACCTGCACCGTGGCCATCGCGGCGACGGTGGGATCGAAATTCCAGGCGATGCGCTGCAGCAGCACGATCGGGATCGTCGTGCGCCCGGGGCCGACGAGGAAGAGCGAGATCTCGAGCGCGTTGTACGAGGTCAGGAACGCGAAGATCGACGCGGCGACGAGCGAGGGCCGCATGAGCGGCAGTGTCACGTGGAGGAACGTCCCGAGCGGTCTCGCGCCGAGCGTCATGGCCGCGTCCTCGAGGTTCCGGTCGATCGCCGCCAGGCCCACCGAGGTGAAGCGGATCGTCCATGGCAGCGTCAGCACGACGTGGGCGAGCACGAGGGCCGTGGCGGTGCCCACCACCCGGAACCCGAGCGCGGCGCCCACCTTGAAGAAGAAGATGTAGATGGCGAGGCCGAGCACGACGCCCGGCACGGTCAGCGGCATGAGGAAGAAGGTCGCGAGCCAGTCGCGCCCCGGAAACCGGCCGCGCACGATGCCGATGGAGGCCAGCGTGCCGAGGATCACCGCGATGGCGGTGGCCGAGACCGCGACGACGACGCTGAGGCGCAGGCCGTCGACGAACTCGCTCGAGCCGAGGAGCTTCTCATAGGACGCGAGCGAGTATCCCTCCGGCGGCACGGCGATGATGTCGCTGTCGAAGAACGAGAGCCACACCACCGCCACGATCGGCGCCAGCATGACCACGTACGCCAGCGCGGCGGTGCAGAGCGTGGCGAGCCTTACGCCGTCTATGCTTGCCCGGCGAGCCATTTGCGCCTGTTGAGGCTTACCGTCAGGAAGCCGCTGATGAGGATGGAGGTGGTGATGAGCACCACCGAGATGGCGCTCGCGAACGGCCAGTTCTGCAGCTCGCTCACCTGCACGTAGATCATGGGGCTCATCATGCGCACGTTGGTGCCGCCGATCAGCAGCGGCGTGGCGTAGGCGTCCATCGACAGGATGAACGAGACGACGAACCCGGTGACGATGCCGGGAAGGATGAGGGGCAGCGTGACGTGCCAGAAAGCCGCATATGGCGGCGCGCCCAGGTCCATGGCCGCCTCTTCGAGGTTCTGCGGCACGGACTGGAGCACGGAATCGATGGAAAGCACCGTGTAGGGCAGCAGGGCCGAGCCCATGGCGACGACCAGGGCCGCCGGGGTGTAGAGGAAGGTGAGCGGCTCGGAAACGATGCCCAGCGCGGTGAGCGCGCTGTTGAGGACCCCGCGGTCGCCGAAAATCGCCACCCAGCCCGCGGCCCGCACCACGGTAACGACGAGCAAGGGGAAGAGCAGCAGCGTGATCAGCAACGAGCGCCATCTTGCGCTGAGCCGGCGCAGGGCGAATGCGGTCGGGAGGCCGGCGAGCAGCGCGAGCGCGGCGCTCGCGAACGACACGAGCAGCGTGGTGACGAAGAGGCGCTGGAAGAACGGCTCGGTGAAGAACCTGGCGTAGTTGGCCGGCGTGAGCGCGTCGCGCATCAGCTCGCCCGGCACGAACTCGTTGGCGCTGTAGCGCAGGATCAGCGCCATGGGCGTCACGAATGCGAGCAGGAGCACGAGGCTGGTCGGCGCCGCCAGCCAGCCGAGGCGCCCCGCGCTGCCCGCCGTTGCCACTACTTGACCTGCTCCTCCCAGCGTTGCCGCCAAGCCGGGGAGCTCTTCGCGACGTACTCGAAGTCGACGTCGATGAAGCGCTTGACCTCCTCCGGCGTGAAGCCGATGGTGCGCTCGATCTCCTCGGACACCTGGGCGTCGGACACCACCGGCGCGTAGTAGATTCGTTCCGCCGCGGCCTTCTGCGCCGCCGGCGCGAGGATCTGATTGAGGTAGGCATACGCGCCTTCCTTGTTCCGCGCGTTCTTCGGGATGCCGAACGAGAACGACACTGGGTAGGCGCCCTCTTTGGGGACGACGGTCCTGATCTTGATACCGGCCTTCTCGAGCTGCGCGGCGCGAGCCCGGTAGTTCATCGTCAGCCACACCTGGCCGCTCTTGATCGCGGAGTCGAGGGCCTCCTGCGTCGGGAAGACCCGCAGCCCCGCCTGCTTGAGGGCGGCGAGCTTCTCCCAGCCCTTGTCGAAGTCACGGTTGGAGGTATTCCCCGCCTGCGTCGACGCCATCCAGAGCCACTGCGGGTACATGAAGTCCAGCGCGCCGACGCGGCCCTTGTACTTCGGATCCCAGAAAACGGCGTACGAGGCCGGCTCCTCCTGGACGCGCGCGGGGTCATAGACGAGCACCGCGGCGCTGAAGATGTGCGGCACGGCGTACGCACGGCGGAACGCCGGCACGACATCACCCCATCGCTTGATGCGCGACTGGTCCAGGTTCTGCATCAGGCCGTACGCGTTCGCCTGATGCATGAAGTAGTCGGGGAACTGGACCACGTCGTACGTTCCGGGCTGCCCGCGCTCGGTCACGAGCTTGGTCAGGCGCACGGCGTGCGTCCCGACGTCCGTCGTGATGGAAAGCTTGCCGCCGGACTGGAGCGGCGCAACGATCGACTTCTGCACCACCTCGTTGTAGGTGCCGCCGACGTTCGCGACGGTAAGGCGGCTCGAGTCCTGCGCCGCCGCCGGGCCGCCCGCAAGCGCCAGGGCGGTACTCAACAAAGCTCCAAAGAGCGAACGCGTCTTCATCGCAGCCTCCATGTGGACAACGGTAACGCCTGCGTCAGCGGGACGGGACATGGTCGTCCGGCGCGCCCGGCGGGATTGGTGGGTGGGCCTTCAGGGACTCCTGGAACCGCAGGATCATCTTTCGGATCGGCCCGCGAACCCAGCCTTCGGCGACGTTCGCGTCCATCTCTTCCTTCGGGTCGCGGATGAGGTTGAAGAGGTAGGGCGTCTCGAGGTGCTTCGCGCCCTCGTTCGGCTCGACTTCCCAGACGAAATGCATCTTCCAGTTGCGCCACTTGGCCGCGCGCAGCTCGGACTTGATGTAGTAGCAGAAGCCCTCCCGGCTGGAGGGCTTGCGGCCTTCGAAGAAGTCGAGCTGGTCCACCCCGTCGATCGGCCGGTCCGAGGGGACCTTGGCGCCGGCGATCCTGGCGAAGGTGGGAAAAAGGTCGGTGACGTGCACGATATCGTTGGACTTTACCCCTGCGGGGGCGTGGCCGGGCCAGCGCAGGATGAACGGCACGCGGAGCGAGCCTTCCATGGCCGTGTGGTACGTGCCGCGCCAGTATCCCGCGGTACCCCGCCAGGGCGCGCGGAACTCGGGGCCGTTGTCGCTCCCGAAGAGGAATACGGTGTTGCCGGCGGCGCCGCTCTGCTCGAGCTGATCGAGGATCTGGCCGACCCGCGCATCCATCTCCGCCAGGGAATCGGCGAAGTCCCCGGCGCCGGTCTTGCCGGCGAAATCCAGGTGCGGAATGGTCGGGAAATGCATCTGGGTGATCGGGACATACAGAAAGAACGGCTTGTCCTTCGCGCACTGCCTGCGGATGAAGTCGCAGCTGCGGCGCGTCAGCTCGCCGTCGATGCGCCTGCGCATGTCGAGGTCGTAGATCTCTCCGTTCTCCGCGGGCCTGCCGCGGATCCCGGCCATCACACGGGGCACCTCGACGAGGCTGGAGTCGAAGCCGGGCGTGCTGGTGAACGTGCTCTCGTTGGTCGTGCGGGGAATCCCGTACCACTCGTCGAACCCCCTCTCATGGGGGTAGCGGCCGGGCCGGTCGCCCAGGTGCCACTTGCCGAACATGCCGGTTGCGTAGCCGGCATCGGCGAGGAGCTGGGCGAGCGTGATCTCCCAAGGTATGAGCCCTTGCGGCAAGCCGGCAGGCACCGATTGCAGCGCGCCCGTCCTGATGGGATGACGGCCCGTCATTAGCGCGGACCGCGTCGGCACGCAGTCGCTCTCGACGTTGAAGTTGAGGAACTGCAGGCCCTCGGCGGCCAGCTTGTCGATGCGCGGCGTCGGCGCCCCGCGCAGCACGCCGCCGCCGTAGCAGCCCAGCTCACCCCAGCCAAGGTTGTCGGCGAGCACCAGGACGATATTGGGTTTGCTCATGGTGAGCCCACTCTAGGAGGTGCCGTGATAGGTGTACATAAGGATTGTCCGATCACGTGATAACCTGCGCCCTCCACCGCGACGCCCATGACAGCCCCCCTCACCCTCGCGGCGCTAGGCCACCTCAAGCTCCGGCACCTTCGCCTCCTCGACCTGCTCGCGCGCCACGGCACCCTGCACCGCGCCGCCGCCCAGCTCCACGTGTCCCAGCCCGCGGTGACCGGCATGCTCAACGACATCGAGGCCCTGTTCGGCGTCCGGCTCTTCACGCGCAGCCGCCAGGGCGTGGCCCTCAGCGCGGCGGGCACGAACCTGCTCGGCCCGGTCCGCACCCTCCTCAACGAGTTCGAGGCCCTTCAGGAGCGCGTCGAAGAAGCTCGCGCCGGCGGCTCGCGCACCTTGCGCATCGGCGCCGTCCCGCACGTCTTCGCCTGGCTCCTCCCGCGGCTCGCGGAACGCATGGCGGAAAGCGGCAACATCGCCCTCCAGGCCTTCGACGGACCTTCGCCCACCCTTCTCGACCTGCTCCTCGAGGGCAAGCTCGACTGCGTCATCGGCCGCGTAACCGCCGACTGGCTTCTCGGCGACGCGGCGCGGCAGATCCATTTCGAGCCGCTGTACGAAGAAACCATGGTCTTCGTCGCCGGCGCCAGCCACCCCGTCCTCAAGAAGCGCCGCCTGCGCTACAGCGACCTCATCACCGAGAGCTGGGTCCTCCCCACCCGCGCCTCCACCACCCGCCGCGCATTCATCGAAGCCTTCCTGCACAACGGCCTGACCCCGCCGAACCCGAAGCTCGAGACCAGCTCCTTCCTCTACAACGTCACCGTCGCCGCGACCTCCTCCATGCTCACCCTCGCGCCCCGCACCGGCACCCTGCCCTACCAGCGCCAAGGCCTGATCGCCCTCCTCGACCTGCGCGTCGACGCGACACCGATGGCCGTCAACCTGGTGACGCGCACGAACGCCTCGACCGACCCCGCGATCGCCGCCTTGATCGACACCGTGCGCAGCGTCGTGACACAAAACGCAATGTCGCTTACACCCGGAGAAGGACGAGCAGGAAGAGAAACGTCGCAAGCGTCGCGCACCCCGTCCTGATCGCGTTCCACCGGTTCCAGCTCGGCTCGAACGCCTCCCGCGCCTGCCGCAGCGCCGCCTCCTCAAGC
>Ga0156283_1195_pt2 | contig 11962 bp, 8 predicted proteins | sample RifCSPlowO2_12_FD_107932 | JGI IMG/M metagenome (GOLD analysis project Ga0156283, IMG submission 107932) | Betaproteobacteria bacterium RIFCSPLOWO2_12_FULL_65_14 | reverse complement strand
GGTCCCGATGGACGATGCCCTTCCTGTGCGCCGCTTCAAGAGCCTCGCAAATCTGGATACCGTAGCGGAGGACCTCAGCCACCGGCAGGGGCCCAGCCAACCGACGGCCTTCCACGAACTCCATGACCAGGAAATTGGACGCGGCCAGTCCTCTTCGCGAGCGGGCAAAGCCCCCACGTCGTCAGCGCGCAGATGTGCGGATGATTGAGGGCGGAGATGGCCTTCGCCTCGCGCTCGAACCGCTCGCCGAAATCCGTGCGAACGACCTTGAGCGCGACCGTGCGATCCAGCCGCGTATCACGCGCGCGGTAGACGTCGCCCATCCCGCCGGCGCCGATGTGTTCAACGATTTCGCACGAACCGAGTCGCACTCCGAGCTGCAGGCTCATGGCGTGTGGCGATTACAGGTCGGGCGGTGGCTGATGGTTCGCATTCAGACCGCCGCTTACGGACGCGTCCGTACTTGTACCTTCTCCTCGAGCGGGTCCGCAAACAGCGGTTGGCCGCCGAGCGACACGACGAACCCGTACGCAGCCAGGCCGGCGAAGATCGCCATCGTGACGACCGACCACGGGAAATACCAGGAGGAGGTATTCACCGTCAGCGGGAAGTCGGACCAGGACGAGAACACAACCGTAGTCAGCATCGCAAACAGGCCCCATCGAGTCAGGACGTAGAGGCCGCTGGCGAGAAACACGGCGATCATCGCGGCGCTACCCAGCGGAGCGCCCGCCGCCAGCAATGCGCCAGGCACGACGAACACCAGCGCCGTGGCCGCCAGCCACGGACGACGGAACAGCACGCGCAACAGCAGGAACCCCAGGAGGAGTGCGACGGGCAGGAGCAGCGAGCCCTGAGCCAGGACGAAGAACCGCGCCGCCAGTTGCGCGAAGCTCCCCAGCGCGTCGAGGCCGGCGGGCGGCGGCATCGGCGGCGCCTGTCCCACCCACCCTGCCGCCTGGGGCAGCAGCTGGATGAGCGAGAGCACGATGCCGGCCATGGCGCCGACCAGCACGTGCTGACCCACCAGTGGGTCGCGAAGCCGACCCTCGAGCATTCTCTGCCACGCGATGAGCGCATGCGGCCACAATCGGCGGACGTACGGCTCGATGGCCATGTACCCGAGCCACACCATGCCGGCCTGGAACAGTTGCCACGACAGATTGCCGAAGAAGACTCCGAGGAAGGCATCGATCGAGCTCGTCGTCTGCAGCAGATCGCCAATGGTGCCGACGACCCCGAACGCGATCACCAGCCGTAGCGCGCCGGGCGCGTTGCTGCGTCCGAGTCGCACGTTGCGTCGCGCCAGCCACGCCGCGCCGCCGATCAGCGCCAACCCCAGGAGCAGGAGGACGAACCTGGCCGCCCTCACTGAACCCGCCGAGCCAGGGGTCCTCCACGCCGGGATGATTTCGAAAAAGACTGGTGTGCCGCGGTACGACGCGGCCTCGACGCGCAGGTCGCCATGGACCCACGCCCGCTGTGCGTCGCTCGGCACGGACGGCGGGGTCCACAGCGGGGAGGTGGACTCGAAGTCCTGGGGGTCCAGGCCCGCGAGATCGAACAGCCCGTTCCAGTCGGGCGACCGCCCGGACTCGGCGGCATCCGTTTGCGCGGGCGGGACAGCGGAGAACAGGAAGAGCCGCCCGTCGGGCGCGAGCCGGACGAACGCCATGCCCGGTTCGGTCATTGGCGGATTGAACGACCCGGTGCGCCCGATCCCGTTGGTGGGGACCAGCGGCACGGGGCTCTCGCGGTACCAGAAGTAAGCCGCCGGCGGGACCAGCGCCGGCAATCGCTCCCAGCGATCGGTTGAGGCGTCCTCGCGCTCGAGGTGAGTGACCTGCGGCACACTCCAGCCGAAGCCGGACGCAACATCGACGGGCGGTGTCGCGTACCCGATTCTGGCGATCGCCGCGCGTGCCGCCGTGCTGAGTGCGGACGGGGACAGGGGGAGCGGGAGATAGCGGAACATCGAGGTCGTCGCGCTGGCGAACCAGACCACGACCATGCCGACAAAGATCGCCGCCAGCCAGGCCATCGCCACGCCCGGGCGCAGGGCGCCCGTCCCGCCGGCGCGGGCCACCATTTCCGGGGACGGCGTTTCTCCGACCGCCTGGGCGATGGCCAGCGGGTCGCCACCCGGCAGGGCGGCGGCCAGGGCCGTCGCCGACGTGGGGCGCTTGGTCGGATCCGGATCGAGACACCGGAGGATGGCGCGTTCCACCAGGGGATCGAGTCCGCTCACGTGTGAGGACGGACTGGTCGGCGCCGATTGCTGCAGTCGGACGAGGTCGTCGACCTGACCGGCCTCGTAGGCGCGCTTCCCGGTGAACAGTTCGTACAGGACGAGGCCGAGAGAGTAGAGGTCGGTTTGTCTCGACAGCTCGCCGCCGGACAGTTGCTCGGGCGCCATGTACTGCGGCGTGCCGGCGCGCGCCTCGTGGCCGCTGATGCCCTCGGTGGCGCCGGCGAGGCCGAAGTCGGTGATCCGCGCGCGGCCCCGTCCGTCGAGCATGACGTTGGCCGGCTTGAGATCGCGATGCAGCACGCCTTCGGCGTGCGCCGCTTCGAGGCCCGCGCAGAGCTGGCGCGCGATCTCGACGGCCTTGTCTTCGGGCAGGCGTCCGATTCGCCGGAGGAGCGACGCCAGATCCTCGCCGTCGACATATTCCATCGAGAGGAAGTGGCGGCCCTCGGCTTGCGCCACGTCGTAGACGCGGCACACGTTGGGATGGGTCACGCGCAGCGACAGCCGGACTTCGTTCAGGAATCGTTCGAGGCGGTCGGGATGGCCTTCGACCTCGCGCGGCAGGAACTTCAGGGCGACGGGCTGCCCCAGCTTCAGGTCATCGGCCCGGTAGACCTCGCCCATGCCGCCACGGCCGAGCAATCCGATCATCCGGTAGCGTCCGGCCAGGACGGTGCCCGGAAGAAATCGCCCGCCGTCGCCCGGGTCGGAGCCGGGCCAGTTCGGCCGGCCACCGGGCGGTGCCGGACTGGTCATCGTCTCGGACGAGGAGGCACGCCGGGCTGCGCCGCAGTGACTGCAGAACCGCTGGCCCGCTTCCGGGCGCCGACCGCACGAAGGACAGGGCGTCATATCACGACGAGACGAGTATAAGTACCCAGCGCCATCGAGGCCTCAAGGATAAGAAGCATTAGCGGGGTCCCGAGTCAACATGTCGGGCGTTATCAGCCCTTCCCGGCGCCTCGCCACTGACTCGGCGCAGATTAGAACCCACTCGGACGAGGGGAACAACACGAAACTGGCTCGCGGCAACCGTCGCCCGGTGCGCGAAATGGCCGGGGTCCCCGCGTTGCCGTGACGCCGCGGCATCCTCGATCAGCGCAATGAGCCGCAGACGGCCACCGCAGCGCGGACACGCCAGGACATCAAACCCGCCCACCTTCGCGCGAAGCGCTTCGGCGAGGCCTCGCCGTAGCCGAGTGGCGGAGGCGGGAACGTCCGCCGCATGAGCGCAGCCCAGCGCCATCCTCGTCCCCCGGCTCGACGCACGGTGCGCCGATCGGCATCGGCTGCGCCGTCGCCGGTCGTGGCGAGCGTTGCAAGAGTCGCGTCAGGGCCGGCACGATGCACCATCTCCGTCCGGCGTCCGGCGCGCGCCCCGAGGATCCCGTATGAGGCTCGTTCCGTTGACCAGGGGACCCGTTCATAGTGACTATCGTCGGCCGCCAAGCGGCCTGGCGGCGGATATACTCCGCCCGTGCAGACGTGCCCGGCGTGCGGCAAGCCCCAGCCTGACAGCCAGCGATTCTGCGGTGATTGCGGCGCGGCCCTCGACGAGACGACCAGCCAGGCCCGAACCACGCCGGCCATGCCGCTCGGGACACCGACACCGCGGACTGACAACCCCTCGGACACCGGCGGCCGTTTCCTCCCGGGCACCGTCCTGGCCGGTCGCTACCGCATGGTCGGCCTGCTCGGCCGCGGCGGCATGGGCGAGGTCTACCGCGCCGATGATCTGAAGCTCGGACAGCCGGTCGCGCTCAAGTTCCTGCCGCGCGACGTCGAGCGCGACCCCGAACGGCTCGAGCGGTTCCTGACCGAAGTGCGGATGTCGCTGAAGGTCACGCATCCCAACGTCTGCCGGGTTTTCGATATCGCCCAGGCCGACGGCCGCCACTTCCTGTCGATGGAGTACGTCGACGGCGAGGATCTGGCGTCGCTCCTGCGCCGCATCGGCCGCCTGCCGGAAGACAAGGCGGTGGAGATCGGCCGGCAGCTCTGTGCCGGCCTGCAGGAGGCGCACGACGGGGGCGTGCTCCATCGAGACCTGAAGCCGCACAACGTCATGCTGGACGGACGCGGTCGCGCGAAGATCACCGACTTCGGCCTGGCCGGCGCCACCGAAGGCATCGCGGGCGCCGAGGCGCGCGCGGGCACGCCGGCGTACATGGCCCCGGAACAACTGGCCGGCGGCGCACTGACGAGGCAGACGGACATCTACGCGCTGGGCCTGGTGTTGTACGAGCTCTTCACGGGCAAGCGCGCGTTCGAGACCCGGAATCTCAATGACCCGGCCAGTCTCACGACGAGCACGCCCACCAACCCGTCGGCGCACCTCGCAGGCCTCGACCCGGTCATCGAGCGGGCCATTCTGCGGTGCCTCGACCCGGACCCCGCGCGACGGCCCGCATCGGCGTCGGCGCTGGCTGACGCGTTGCCGGGCGGCGATCCGCTGGCGATGGCGGTCGCGGCCGGCGAGACACCGTCGCCGGAAATGGTGGCGCGCGCCGGCGGCGTCGGGAGCGTCCGGCCCCTCCTGGCGGTGGCCTGTCTCGTCGCCATCCTCGCCGGGCTCGGCGGGCTCTGGGCGCTGGGCGCCCGGACCTCGCTCTTTCACTACGTTCCGCTGCCGCTGTCGCCCGCTGAGCTCAAGGTGGTCGCCCGAACGTCGCTGGCCTCGCTCGGGTACCCGACGCCGCCGGTCGACCTGGCCTATGGCTACGGCTGGGATCCGGCGCCGGTCAACGCCATCGAAGCCAGGAGCACGTCGAGGGATCGCTGGAACGAGCTCTCGACGCTCGTGCCATCTCCCGCGTACTTCTGGTATCGCGAAAGCCCCGTGCCCCTCGTGCCCATGAACATCATGGGACGGACGGCGAGTTTCGATCCGCCGATGGACAGGGCCGGGATGCTGTTCGTACGCTTGGATCCCTCCGGGCATCTCTGGCTCTTTCGGGCCAATCCGCCCGAGCTCGCCGCCGCGGCGGAGGCTGGAAGGGAGCCCGACTGGAATGCACTGTTTTCCGCCGCAGGACTGGAGGTGGCGAGCTTCGAGCGGACCGAACCCCAGTGGACCCCGCCAGGGCCGAGCGACGCGCAACACGCCTGGGTGAAAGGCGGCGTGCGCGTGGAAGCCGCGGCGTTCAAGGGACGCCTCGTCTGGTTCGAGGTCATGTCGGCGTCGAGAGTTGCCGATACCGGCGAGCCGGTACCACAGACGTTCGGACAGGTGGCCCGCCAGATCGCACAGTTTGCGCTCCTCGTCGCCATCACGCTCTTTGCTGCGTTCGTCGCGCGCCGCAATCTCAGGCTGGGCCGCGGCGATACCCGGGATGCCTCGCGCCTGGCGTTGCTCTTCCTGATCGTGTCCACGGTCGTCGATCTGCTCCGGACCTCCAGTTCGACCGCGGCGTTCTTGGGCGTCTTCCCGCAGAACCTCGCGCTCAATCTCTTCCTGGCGGCCTGGCTCTGGATTGGCTACCTCGCCATCGAGCCGTACGTCCGGCGTTTGTGGCCGCAGGCCCTGGTCACCTGGAGACGGGTGCTCGAAGGGCGGTGGCGCGATCCTCGAGTGGGCAGGGACCTGTTGTTCGGCGGCGTCGGTGGCATTCTGGCGAACGCGATCATCAGCTTGCCACACGCGGCGACATGGTTCAGCCTGCCGCCGCCGACGCCAGCGGGCGGCGGCCTCGTCGCGCTCGGCGGAGTGAATCATCTGATGGCCGCACTCATTTCCATTCCCCCGGTGGCGTTCATCGTTCCGGTGGGCATCCTGCTCGTGCTGCTCATCGCCCGACTGATCTTCAAGAGGCCGTGGCTCGCTTATCTGGTCGCGATCGCGGTCGTGGCGCTGAATTTCCGGGCGTGGGCCCAGGACCCTTTCCTTGCCTCGTCGCAAGTCCTGACTCTCGTGCTCGTCACGGTCATTCTCACGCGCCTGGGCCTGTTCGCGCTGATGGTGACCATCGCGTTCTTGTCGTGGGACGTGGTGCCGCTCACGGTCGACCCGGCCTCGTGGTACTTCCCGTATTCGCTGATGTCGATGCTGCTGTTCGCGGCGCTGGCCGTCTACGGGTGCGTCATCGCGCTGGGCAACCGCCTTTCGTTCAAGGATTGGGTGCTGGACGGCGAGTAGACGCGGGACGATGGTCGGGATAAACGGGGTCGGAGGTCAATGGAACGTCCCTTATCAGATCCTCGCACGGGGATTCGCCAGGTGTTCGCCCGGCACAGCGCGGATGGCCACAGGCACGGCGCGATTTCCGGGCCGACCGCGCGGGGCACCCTCGCCCCGCTCGGAAAAGCCTCGCGGATGCTCTGTTTACCAAAACGCAGCAACGCGTGCTCCGGGTGCTTTTCGGTCAGCCTGACCGCAGTTTCTATGCATCCGAGTTGATTCGCGATTGCCGGCACCGGCCCGGGAGCCGCGCAGCGCGAACTGGCGCGGCTAGAACATCGTTGCGGTCGGCGACGGAACCGAACGACGACACATCTACCGGCAAGTTGATGGAAGGTGTGCTCGCCGCCTTTGCGCAATTCGACAACGATGTCCGTTCGGACAGAACACGCGCCGGAATGCAGGAGGCGCTTCGGCGCGGACGATGGACGTTCCTGGGGCCGCTCGGCTACTTGAACGCACCGCGCGCGATGCGCCAAAGCTTGATGCCGGATCCGGAACGCGCCGCGATCGTTCGCCGAATCTTCAAGCACTACTCGACTGGCACGTATACGAAGCAGGAAATTCTGCAGAAGGCGACGCAGTGGGGACTGACCAACCGTCGAGGCCAGCCGCTCAGCTCACAAGCGATCGGCATGCTCCTGCGAAATCGCCTGTACATCGGCATCATCGACGTCCCGGACTTTGGCATTCGCGATCAGCGCGGCGACTTCGATCCGTTGATCAGCGGAGAGACCTACTGGAAAGCCCAGGCCACGCGAGCTACTCACCTTAGATGTCGCTTCGCGAAGGCATTGCCGGAGCCCGATTTCAGGTACTTCTCAAATGCGATAGCTCGACGTTCGTCCGAGAACTCGACGATGACGTCGATGATCCAAGGCTTACCGTCGGAGGTGTGTGGCACACGCCCGGCATTGTGCGCGGCGAGCCGCGCTGCGACGTTCGAAGTTAGACCCGTGTAGTAGCGAGTCGGGTCGGCTTGGCTCTTGATGACGTAGACGATGGTCTGAGGGAGTGGCATGCTCGCGTTGTGACGCAAGACGAATGCCTGAGGGAAAGGGCCTCAAATCAGTGTGAAAGCGTTCACGAGTAGTGTGAGCGGTGAAGGAATTGCCAGCCTTTTGCCCGGACGGCATCGCAGATTTTGCGAACTATTGAGAAGGGTGGGGCAACCGACCGGTGACCTGGCCTGCCAACCGTAGCTCCGAATCGACTGTGGAGGGGAACCGGGGCCTGCCATCCGAAGCTCATGCTCGGACATCTTGGGCCCACCGTCGCGCCTTCGGCGCTATGGTGGGCATCCTCCGCCTGCATTCATGAGCGAAGGATGGTGGACCAGACCGGGATCGAACCGGTGACCTCATGAATGCCATTCATGCGCGCTCCCAACTGCGCTACTGGCCCACTCGGGGAAGTCCTTAGTGTAACTCGCATCGCACGGTCCGATCAAACCACCGGATTGGCTCCATCGCGAATGTCACAAGTGCGCCGGTGGTTGAGTTCTACAAGTCGGCATTCGGGGTGATCGAGGTCCACCGTGCGGAGGGTCGTGACGAAGGCCTTGATGGTCGTCATGATGACCAACCACAAACATGATTCCCAGGTGCAAAGCCCGTGCCTCGGGCGCTCGTCACGCTGGCGGCCTGTCGGGTCCGTCGGAGGTGGGCAAACGAGGAATACTCCGCAACGCTGGCGGAATTTCGGGTGTACGCTCCCAAGAAGTGGTGAGCGCCATGAATCGCGTTTCTCGTCGCCTCTGGGCACTAATCGCACTCGGCGCCGTCCTGGTTTCGACCGCCCACGCCCAATCTCCAAAGGGCCTCTGGGTACTTCAGGAGCCGGACCGGGTGGTCGAGTACGACATCACCACGTTTGCGGCCCGCCGCACGCTCACCGTTCCTCGACGGCTGCTCGAGCATCCGGAATATCTCAGCATCAATGCCACCGGACAGATGATGTTCCTTCCTCCGGAAGCGCTGGAGTGGGGAACCGGCGAGATGGCCACCGCCGGCGATCGGGCGTGGTTCTGGGACGGCCGGCAAGCCAGGGAGTGGAAACTCGCCGGTCCAACGACTCCGGGTGGCAGCGCGAGCAGGCAGACCGTCACGGAAACGGCACTGCAATGGTTCCTCTCGCGTGGAGGGCAGTCGCTCTTCGAGTTCGAGAACAGGTTCGAGAAAGTCGTCGACGCGGACGAGCCCGGACGGGAACGTTTTGTCCGGAACACTGCGCGGGTGTGGCGCACCGACCTCGCCGGCGGCCGGCTCGAGACGACGATCACCCTGCCCTCTTCCGAATCATGCGAGTGCACGACGGGAACGTGCTCGGAGAGCTGCCCGGAGTGGATGTTCTGGGCGCCCGACGGCGTCGTGGATGGGTTCTTCCTGGTCACACGGATGACTCCGGGACAGATCGGGTCGAGGTTCCATGAGAGCCTCCTCTACCAGCGACCCGGAGCGAAGTGGCAAGCCACGAAACTGCCTCAGCCCGTTGAGAGGCCGCTGACCGCTTCAGCGAAGGGCGAGGTGCTGGTTGCGGCGGTGGACGATGGGGGATGCTGCGGCTGGGTGAACGAGGGCAACGACCAGACGCTGGTCTGGAGCCACGGCCGAAGCTCCGTGCTCTTCGACGAGACGGCCCGGTATCGCAACCGCAATTACGATGTCAGCTTCTACGCTGCTGACGCACGGCTGGCACCAGGCAACGCGCTGGTCGCTCAGACCATCATCACGACCACACCGACGGGCCGCGACATTCGCCTCTCGTCCGATGGGAAAGCAGACGCCGATGAACTGGCGCGCGTCTCAAAAGCGATTACCGAGCTCCCCGCCGTCGAGGTCATGCCGCTGGCAAGTCCGGCGCGGCCGGCCGCGAACATTCGTCACGCCACGCTCGTGGGCTGGACGAGCGATCGCGAACTTCTCGTGGCTCAGGATGGGCATCTGGTGCTGTACGATGCTCGCGGCAACAAGGTGAAAGACACGGCGATCCGCGTGCGCAGCGCCGCCGACGCGTTCTTGAGGTAGACCTTGCGCCGGCCGGAATTGGGATCAATTGACCTTCGCTGGCGGGATCCGTGCTTAAATCCCACCGATGATCAAGCATCGTTGGCTCGCGTTGCCGCTCCTGATCGGGACCGTGTTTGTCACAGCGCCCCACGCACAGGAACCGCAGGCCCCGCCCGCCGGCCGCGGGCGGCGCGTGTCGCCGCCGCAGCCGCAGCAGACACCAGGTGCGGACTACTTCGTCGGCACCTGGGAGTTCACCTGGACCGGCCGCGAGAGTCCCGTGAGCAGCGGTCCCCGCGCCGGCACCGTCACGTACGCGCATAAGGGGGCGGGCGACGTGCTCGAGCTGCGAACGGAAGGAAAGTCGGACGACGGCGGCGCCTACACCGAAACCGGGACCGCGGAGTGGAACGCCGGCCGGAAGACGCTGACGCTGGTCGAGCGGCTGAGCACGGGCCTCGAACTGCGATCGGTCGGCTACTGGTCGTCGCCGATCGGGATCCGCGCCGAAAGCGACCCGGTGAAAGCCGGGTCGCAGACGATCCGCGTGCGGCGGCTGTACTCGATTCTGTCGCCGCAGTCGTTCATGGTCACCGAAGAGATCTCGGTGAACGGCGGGCCGTATCAGCGGCTCGGCAACGGCCGTTATCAGAAAAGACCTTAAGGTCCTGAGGGCTCGAGCCCCCAAAGTGCGCCTTCGGCCATCGGCCGCCAGCCAGTGCGGGTCAGCTGCCGGGCTGACGGCTGAAGGCTGACGGCTGAAGGCTGACGGCTGAAGGCTTAGAAACTCATCTGGGCGCCGAAGCGCACGTAGCGGCTGGTCTGCAGCGCCTGCGGATTGAACCAGACCCGCGTCGCCGGCACCGCGCCGAACGTCTGGTTGCGCGACGTCACCGCACCGGCGTTCAACAGGTTGTAGATATCGACGAGCCCCTGGACGCGGTACTTCCCAAACCGGAACGTCCGGGCCACGCGCAGATCGAGCGTGTTGAGGTAGTCCAGGAACACGGTGTTGGGCTCGATCAGGTTGACGGCGACCTGTGCCGCGCCGGCGGTGCTGCCGATGATCGGCCGGCCGGCGAGCGCGCTCGTCACCGTGTAGTTCGCCGAGACGCTGGCGCCCGGCCGGGCGATGAAGCTGCCGCTGATCTGGACGGCGTACGGCAGCTCGTAGGAGCCCGCCAGCTTGAAGAGCGTGCGGAACGGCCCGGCCGAATCGCAGAAGCGCAAGCTGTTCGGGTTGTCGCGCTGATCGCACGTGGTTGACACCGATCGCTCGCGCGTGACGCCGCCGAGCAGGAACCCGCTGGCGCCGATCCGCGCGTTCACGTTCAGGTCGACGCCGTTATAGACCCGCGTATTCAGCGTCGAAAACGTCCGCAGGTTATCGGTGGCCGTGCCGACCTTGCCCGGGTTCAGGGTGTACATCGTGATCGGGAACCCGCCGCCGCCGGGCAGCCGCTCATCCGACGGGGCGGTGATCGTGAAGGGCGTCCAGTCGTTGACGCCCAGGTTCAGGTTGTCGGTCACCGCGAGATTGTCGTAGGTGCGGCGGTGATAGCCGGCCGTGACCGACACGCGCGTGAACAGCTCGTGCTGGATGGAGGCCCCGTACTCCCAGTTGTACTCACGCTTCAGGGCCGGATCCGGCCGGTCGGTTCCCGACGCCTGGCCGAAGTTGGCGGTGCCGCCGATGATCTCGTTGCGCTGGAGATTCCCGGCGGCATCAAGGACCGAACGGTTGCCGTCGAGGTCCCTCCACGTGCGCGTTTCGGTCGCCGCCGTCAGCGTGTTGAACGCCTCCGCAAAGCCGAGCGCCGCCGACGCGACGTACTTGCTCGCGTTCACTTTCACCGCCGTCTTGCCGGTGCCGAACAGATCGTAGGCCGCCGCCAGCCGGATCGCCCAGTCTTTCCAATTCGGGACGTTCTCGACCGCCGGCCGGTCGCGCGCGGTCACCCACGCGCTGGCCGGCGCCGACAACGCCGGGACCTCGGCATTGAAGTAGTCGAAGCGCGCCCCGATGTTCAGCGTCAGCCGCTTCATCGTCCAGGCGTCCTGCGCGAAGAACCCGAGGTCGGCGTTAATCCGCTCGATCGACTCGGCGATCGGCGTGTTGCGGACCTGGACCTGGGCCGGCACGCCGTTGAGGAAGCGGAGCTGGAGGATGTCGGCCGGGTTCGGGCTCGGCCACGTCCGTTTTCTGCGCCCCCAGCCGTAGTTCACCCCGGCCTTCATGGAATGGGACCCCGTGACGTAGCTCGCCGAGGCGGCCGACGTGTAGTTCTTGGTCCAGCTGTCCATGGTGCCGGCGTAGGTGCCGGAGCTGACGTTGGTGGCGATCTCGAACCGCGGCAGGTCGAGCGGGCCGACGCCGGGCTGCGGCTCGCGGCGGAAGTTCAGGTCGTACATCGTGATGCCCGCCTCGAGCATCAGCCGGTTCGTCGTCGTCTGCATCCACTTGATCTGGGGCGTCATCCCGCGCGGCGTCCAGAGCTGGTGTGACGCTTCGAGCGTGGTGGTGGC
>Ga0156283_1141_pt2 | contig 12024 bp, 12 predicted proteins | sample RifCSPlowO2_12_FD_107932 | JGI IMG/M metagenome (GOLD analysis project Ga0156283, IMG submission 107932) | Betaproteobacteria bacterium RIFCSPLOWO2_12_FULL_65_14 | reverse complement strand
GAGAGCGCGTTGTCGCGCAGCTGCGCGCCGGGGTGGCCCTTGGCGAGGTCGGCGGCGTGCGCCGCGATCTTGTAGGCCATGATGCCGTCCTTGACGTCCTTCTTGTTCGGCAGCCCGAGGTGCTCCTTGGGCGTCACGTAGCACAGCATCGCGGTGCCGTACCAGCCGATCATCGCCGCGCCGATGGCGCTGGTGATGTGGTCGTAGCCCGGCGCGATGTCCGTGGTGAGCGGTCCGAGCGTATAGAAAGGCGCCTCGTCGCAGTACTTGAGCTGCAGCTCCATGTTCTCCTTGATGAGCTGCATCGGCACGTGGCCCGGGCCCTCGATCATCACCTGGCAGTCGTGCTTCCAGGCGATCTTCGTGAGTTCCCCTAATGTCTTCAATTCGGCCAGCTGGGCTTCGTCGTTCGCGTCGTAGATCGACCCCGGCCGCAGGCCGTCGCCGAGCGAGAACGACACGTCGTAGGCGGCCATGATCTCGCAGATTTCCTCGAAGCGCGTGTAGAGGAAGCTCTCCTGGTGGTGCGCGAGGCACCACTTCGCCAGGATCGAGCCGCCGCGCGAGACGATGCCGGTCATGCGGTTCGCCGTCAGCGGGATGAACGGCAGCCGCACGCCGGCGTGGATGGTGAAGTAGTCGACGCCCTGCTCGGCCTGCTCGATGAGCGTGTCGCGGAAGATCTCCCAGGTGAGGTCCTCCGCCTTTCCTCCCGTTTTTTCCAATGCTTGATAAATCGGGACAGTGCCGATCGGCACCGGGCTGTTGCGGACGATCCACTCGCGCGTCTCGTGGATGTGCTTGCCGGTCGAGAGGTCCATGACCGTGTCCGCGCCCCAGCGGATCGCCCAGGTCATCTTGTCGACCTCCTCGCCGATCGACGAGGTGACCGCCGAGTTGCCGATATTGCAGTTGATCTTCACCAGGAAGTTGCGGCCGATGATCATCGGCTCGGTCTCCGGGTGATTGATGTTCGCCGGGATGATGGCGCGCCCGCGCGCGACCTCCTCGCGAACGAATTCCGGGGTAATGACTTTGGGAAGCTTCGCTCCGAACGATTCCCCCGGATGTTGCCGTTCCAGACCCAGCACCTGTTTTTGCGTTTCCCTTAGGGCGATGAACTCCATCTCGGGCGTGACGATGCCCTTCCTCGCGTAGTGCATCTGCGTCACGCAACCGCCTTTTCTCGGCTTGCGATGCAGGTCGAAGCGCAGCTCCGCGAGCTTAGGGTCTTCGAGCCTGGCTCTCCCGTAAGCCGAGCTCGGGCCCGACAACAGTTCGGTGTCGTTGCGCGCCAGGATCCATCCTTCCCGCAGAGGAAGAAGACCTTTGCGGATGTCGATCTTGGCCGCCGGGTCGGTGTAGGGCCCGGAGGTGTCGTAGACGTACAGCGGCGGGTTGCCGCCGCTTTGCGTGATCTCGCGCACCGGCACGCGCAGCGGGCCGGCATACACCTTGCGCGAATTGGGAAGGGGCTGGACCGCCGCGTCGTCGACGTGGGCGGTGGCGGCTAGAAATTTCGGGTTCGCGTTCATTTCGGTTCCCTTCGGCGGCATTACCCGCATCAGGTTCAATGGGTGTCTCTCACCCGGCGCCGCCGTTCCAAACGGCCGGAGCGCCAGGACCCCGTGCTGCAAGGCCCTTATTGTAGCTGGCGATTACAGCTGTAACCATCCCAACCCCCCGTGAAACGCCGGCGGAATTGACCGGGCGGTCGAGCCCGCGCTTCTACCTGCCGCTGATGCAGGAGGAGTTCAGCTCGCCGAATTACGCCGAGATCGTCGCCGTGGCGAAAGATTCGCAGGCCCGCGAGCGGGCAATGGCCCGGCTACGCGCCTCGTTTGAACGCGATTTTCCCGAGCTGCGCGCACGCATCGAGCGCCTTCCGAACGGGCCGCCGGTCGGCTACCCGGTGCAGTTCCGCGTGAGCGGAGAAAATCCGCAGACGGTGGCGCGCTTTGCGCGCGAGGCGGCCGAGGTAGTAGGCGCGCACCCTGCAACGGTGGACGTCAACCTCGACTGGTTCGAGCGCCAGCGCGCGCTCCGGCTGGTCGTGGACCAGGACAAGGCGCGGGCGCTCGGCCTTACCAGCGCGCAGATCCGCCATTCCCTGGCGAGCAACCTCTCGGGCGTCGCCATCACCGATTTTCGCGAAGGCGACCGCACCATCGAAGTGGTGGCGCGCGCGCAGACCGACGAGCGCACCTTCGCGGGGGCGGTGGCCGACGTCAATATCTACACTGCGTCGGGCAAGTTCGTTCCGATCGCGCAGGTCGCGCAGGTCGAGCTGGCGCTCGAGGAGGCGCGCACCTGGCGGCGCAACCGGCTGCCACGGTGCTGACCCTTCTTTTCGTGCCGGCGCTCTATGCCGCGTGGTACCGGGTGCAGCGCCCGGGTGCGATAGAATCGAGGCTCTCCCTGAAGACATCCGCCGACGATGGACCTCGAACAAGCGCGCACCAATATGGTTGAGCAGCAAATCCGTCCCTGGGAAGTCCTCGACCAGGAGGTTCTCGACCTGCTCTACGTCGTGCCGCGCGAGGAGTTCGTGCCGCCGCAATACCGAGCGCTGGCCTTCTCGGATATCGAGATCCCGATCGGCGAAGGCCAGCGTATGTGGTTCCCGAAGATCGAGGCGAAAGTGTTGCAGGCGCTCGGCGCGCGCAAGACCGACAAGGTGCTCGAGGTCGGCACCGGCAGCGGCTACTTCACTGCGCTGCTCGCCCACCGGGCGGCGCATGTGTCCTCGATCGAGATCTACCCAACGCTCGCCATGTTCGGCCGGCGCAACCTCCAGCGCCATGGCGTCGACAACGTGACGCTCGAGACCGGCGACGCGGCGCACGGCTGGGCGAAGTACGCGCCGTATGACCTCATCGTGCTTACCGGCTCCACGCCGCTGCTGCCGCACTCGCTGATCGAGCAGCTTGCGCCCGGCGGGCGCCTGTTCGCCGTGGTCGGTGAGCCTCCGGCCATGACAGCCCGGCTGTGCACTTGGACGGCGCCCGGAGCGTTCACCAGCGTCGATTTATTCGAGACCGTGATCGCGCCGCTCGTGAACTGCGAGCAGCGCTCGCGCTTCCGCTTCTAGGGAAATGCAGCAGATCACCGCGGCGCAGCTTGCGGCCTGGCTCGCGGACGCAGGCCGCGAGAAGCCGCTGCTGCTGGATGTGCGCGAGCCGTGGGAATACCAGGCCGCACGCATCGAAGGCTCGCAGCTCGTGCCAATGCGTGAAGTGCCTGCGCGCGTCGAGGAGATCGACCCCGACAAGGAGGTGGTCGCCATCTGCCACCACGGCGGGCGCAGCATGCAAGTGGCAATATTCCTGGAAAGACAGGGGTTCAAGCAGGTACATAACCTCATGGGGGGAATCGATGCCTGGTCTCGCACCGTCGACCCGGCCGTACCGCTGTATTAACAGAAGACTCGCTCTGGCGACGGCGTTCGCCGTCTTTTCGCTCGGGGCGTCCGCGGAAGACCTGGTCCAAGTCTACCGGGATGCCCAGCGCTACGACGCGGTGTACGCGGCGGCGCGCCACACCCTCGACGCGGGCCGCGAGCGGCTGCCGCAGGGGCGCGCGCTCATCCTGCCCACGTTGAATCTTAGCGGCAACGCGACGCGCTCGCGCACCGAGTCGGATTCGCGCGACACGTCCGTCCAGCCCAGTTTCGTTCGCAACCCCAGCTCGATCGGCTACACGCTCACGCTCGCGCAGCCGATCTTCCGGCCGCAAAACTGGCTGCAGTACCGGCAGGCCGAGTTCCAGGTCGCGCAAGCCGAAGCGAGTTTCGGCCAGGCAAGCCAGGACCTCATCGTGCGCGTCGCGCAGGCCTACTTCGACGTGCTTGCCTCGCAGGATACGCTCGGGCTGGTGCGCGCCCAGAAGGCCGCGATTTCCGAGCAGCTCGCGCAGGCAAAGCGCAATTTCGAGGTCGGGACCGCGACCATCACCGACACGCATGAAGCGCAGGCGCGCTACGACCTGATCAGCGCCCAGGAAATCGCAGCACAGAACGACCTCGAGAACCGCAGGCGCGCGCTGCAGCTCATCACCGGCAAGGAGTACCGCGAGCTCAAGTCCCTGCGCAGCGAGGTGAAGCTCTCGCCGCCGAACCCGAACAACATGGAGACCTGGGTCGAGCTCGCCGAGAAGCAGAGCTATCCGGTGCAGATCCAGGAAGCGGCCTCGGAAGTGGCCGCGCTCGAGGCCAAGCGGGCGAGCGCGGGCCATCTCCCGACGCTCGATGCGGTCGCCACCTACGGCCAGACGGGCCAGACCGCCTCGACGACGAGCAACGTCGGCGCCGACATCACCAGCAGCAGCATCGGGCTGCAATTCGCGCTGCCGCTCTACCAGGGCGGCGCCATCAGCTCGCGCGAGCGCGAGGCCGCGGCCTTGTCGCTGCGGGCAAAGGAAGACCTCGAAAACGCGCGCCGCACCGCCGCGCTCACCAGCCGGCAGACCTACCTCACGGTGATCAACGGCATTGCGCAGATCGGCGCGCTGGAGCAGGCGCGCGTGTCCTCGCAGAGCGCCCTCGAGTCCAACAAGCTCGGCTACGAGGTGGGCGTGCGCATCAATATCGACGTGCTCAACGCGCAGCAGCAGCTCTACTCCACCGAACGCGACCTCGCGGTCGCACGCTACAACACGATTACCAACCAGCTGCGCCTCAAAGCCGCCGCCGGCAGCCTGCGCGAAGAAGACCTCGAAGAAGTCAACCGCGCCTTGGCACCGTAGTTTCGAGTAGTTGCAAGCAGACGGCGAGGTGACGCTGCGTCGCGCCGCGGTGCGCCGCGCACAGCCGTTTCCCCGCCTCGGACATCGCAGCGCGTTTTTGCGAATCCCCAAGCAGCGCTAGCGCTTGCTTGATCGCGGCCCGCGCGTCGGCGACCTGGAGCGCCGCGCCTGCTTCGAGAGCGAGGCGCGTGGCCTCGGCAAAGTTGAAGATGCTCGGCCCGATCACGACCGGCGCGCCGGCGGCGAGCGCCTCGATGAGGTTCTGTCCGCCGAGCGGCATGAACGAGCCGCCGATCACCGCGACGTCGCTCGCGGCGAAATAGAACGCCATCTCGCCCATCGTGTCGCCGAGGTAAACGCGGTCCTGGGGAGCGGGCGCCGGAGTGCGGCTGCGTCGCGACTGGGCCAGCGCAGCCACCTCGTCGAAGCGCTGCGGATGCCTCGGCACGACCACAACCAGCAGCCTGCCCTCTGCCGGCACGTGCTCGAGGAGCAGCTTTTCTTCGCCTTCGCGAGTGCTCGCGAGCAGCAGCACCGGCCTCGCAAGCGCCGCGCGCCAGGTCTGCCCGGACTCGAGCTGACGCGCGTCGGGCTCGACGTCGAACTTGAGGTTACCCGTAACCTCGACCTTTTTCACTCCAAGGGCATGCAAGCGCTCGGCGTCCTTGTCGCTCTGCGCGCACACCGCCGCCAGGCTCGCGAAGGCGGGGCGCGTAAGAGCGCGCCAGCGGGCATAGCCGCGTGCCGACTTTTCGGACATGCGCGCATTGGCGAGAACCACCGGCACCCGGTTCGCCGCGCAGGCGGCCAGGAGGTTGGGCCACACCTCGGTCTCCATCAGCACCCCGAGGCGCGGCCGGTAATGCTGGAGAAAGCGCTGCACGGTCTCGGGGAAGTCGTACGGCAGGTAGGCGACGAGCACGGATTCGCCGTAGAGCTGTCTCACGGTCGCACGCCCTGCCGCGGTGGTGCAGGTGACGAGGACCGCGTGCTCGGGCAGCGCTTTGCGCAGCATCTGCACCAGCGGGGCCGCCGCGCGCGCCTCGCCTACCGATACGGCGTGAACCCACACCAGCTTTTCGCTCACCGGCGTCGCGTAGCGCCCAAGCCGCTCGCCGACGAAGCTGCGATAGCCCGGCTCGCGCCGCCCGCGCCACCACAGGCGCAGCAGCAGCACGGGCAATGCGATGCGCAGCAGCGCGGTGTAGAGACGCTTCATGCGAAGCTTTTCAGCACCTCGAAGACCTGCGGCGGCCTTCCGGGCGCGCCGACGTTGGTCGCGTGCGCGGCGCCGTAAAGCCCAGTAAGCGCCGGATCGGAGGCGCAGTAGATGCCGACCGTAGGCGCACCGAGCGCCGCGGCGAGATGCGTCAGGCCGCTGTCCAGGCCGAACACGCCTTTCGCGTTGGCGAGCACTTCGGCGAGCTCGTCGATCGGCTTGCGGCTCGGCACTACCGCCTGCCCGATACGCTGTCCGATGCGCTCGGCGCGGCTTCGCTCCGCCTCGCTTCCCCAGGGCAGCACGATGGGAAGCGCGAGCGCGCGCCCCAGCTCGATCCAGTGGCTCTCGGGCCACAGCTTGTCGGCGCGGCTTGTCATCGTGAGGAGTACCGCATAGGCACCCGCGCTGCCGGCCGCTCGGGCTCGCAGACCGTAGTCGCAGCCGCCGTCAACCGCGTAGCCGAGCGCCGCTGCGGTCAGGCGCCGGTTTCGCTCGACGGCGTGCAGCGCCCGCGGTACCGCGTGTGCGACGTCGTAGAAGCGCGCGGCGATCGGCTCGCGGGCGCTCGCGCGGTCCATCCCGTGCTTGCGGCCAGCCGCAAGCCGGCTGACCAGCGCGCTTTTCAGCAAGCCCTGCGTGTCGATCACCGCTTCGTAGCGCTCGGCCGCGATGCTGCGCCGGAACGCAGCGATTTCGCGCCATACGGCTGCGCTCCACAGCGCGCTGCGCCAGCGGCGCACCGCCACCGGAATCACGCGGCGCACCGCGCGGTGCATGCGCGCCACCGCCGCGAAGCTCTCCTCCACAACCCAGTCGATCTGCGCGCCGGGGCTGTCGCGCACCGCGTCGCTTACCGCCGGGCAGTTGTGAACCACGTCGCCGAGCGACGAGGTCTTGACGAAAAGGATGCGCGGCATTGATTAGAATAGGGCCCGCCGATTCTACGGCGCATTTGGACCTGCAGACACTTGACTCCCGCCCCCCGGGCTGCGCTCTCGGCTGTTCTCATCACCCGCAACGCCGCGTCCGTTCTCGATGCCTGCCTCGAGAGCCTCGCGTTCGCCGACGAGATCGTGGTCGTCGACTCGGCGAGCAATGACGGCACGCAGGAAATCGCCGAGCGCCGCGGCGCGCGCGTGGTGCAGAAGGAGTGGCTCGGCTTCGGACGCCAGAAGCAGTTCGCGGTGGAGCAGGCGCGCCACGACTGGGTGCTGTGCCTCGATGCCGACGAGCGCGTTTCGCCCGAGCTCGCGGCGAGCATCGTGGCGGCGCTCGCCGCGCCCGTGTCTCCCGTCTACCGGATGGCGCGGCGCAATCGCTTTCTCGGGCGCTGGCTCGCGCACGGCGAGGGCTATCCCGACTGGAGCCCGCGCCTTTTCAACCGCATGAACGCGCGCTGGAGCGACGACCTCGTGCACGAGAAGGTGCTCTACGCGGTCACGCCGGGAACGCTCAAGGGCGACCTGCTGCACGATTCCTCGGACGATCTCACCGCCTATCTCGACCGGCAGAACCGCTACACCACGCTCGCCGCGCGGCAAGCGTACGAGCGCGGCCGCAACGCCGGAATGTTTCACCTGCTCGCTTCGCCCGTGGTGCGCTTCTTCAAGTTCTACGTCCTGCGCCTGGGCTTCCTCGACGGCAAGGCCGGGCTGCTGCATATCTCGATCGGCTGCATGAACAGCTACATGAAGTACGCCAAGCTCATCGAGCTGCGCAAGGCCGAGAAAGACGGGTCCGACCCGAGCCTCGTATGACCGTCCTTGTCACCGGCGTCGCCGGGTTCATCGGCATGCACTGCGCGAAGCGGCTTCTCGCGCGCGGCGACGAGGTGGTCGGCATCGACAACCTGTCCCCCTACTACTCGGTCGAGCTGAAGAAAGACCGCTTGAAGCAGCTGCAGCAGCTCGAGTTCCACCCGGTCGACATCGCCGATGCGCCGGCGCTGGAAAGGGTTTTCGCAAGCGCAAAGCCGCAAGCGGTGTTGCACCTCGCGGCGCAGGCGGGCGTGCGCTATTCGCTTGAAAATCCCCAGTCCTACGTCCAGTCGAACCTCGTCGGCTTTGCCAACGTCCTGGAGTGCTGCCGCCACTATCCGCCGAAACACCTCGTGTTCGCTTCGAGCTCGAGCGTCTACGGAGCGAACACCAGGCTGCCGTGGTCCGAGACCGACAACGTCGACCACCCGGTGAGCCTCTACGCCGCCACGAAGAAGTCCAACGAGCTGATGGCGCATGCCTACAGCCACCTCTACGGGCTACCCACGACCGGGCTGCGCTTCTTCACCGTCTACGGCCCCTGGGGCCGGCCCGACATGTCGCCGATGCTCTTCGCGCGCGCCATCATGGAGGGCAAGCCGCTGCAGGTCTTCAACCACGGCGAGATGCAGCGCGACTTCACCTATATCGACGATGTGGTCGAAGGCACGATCCGCGTACTGGACAGGCCCGCGCGTTACGCCCTCTACAACATCGGCAATCACCAGCCGGTCGGACTGCTCGACTACATCGGCGCACTCGAGCGCGCGCTCGGAAAGAAAGCGGCGCTCGCGATGAAGCCCATGCAGCCGGGCGACGTGAAGGCCACTTACGCCGATACGCGGGCGCTTGCAGAGGCCGTGGGATTCGCGCCGGCGACGCCGCTGGGCGACGGTCTCGCCCGCTTCGCAGAATGGTTCAGGAACTATTACGGCTACAAGTGACACATTGCGCAGGCAGAATGGCGCCATGCGCCAAGCGATTGCGCTGGCCGTCTCGGGTACGCTGTGGCTTGCCGGCTGCGCCGTCACCGACGAGAAGTACCCCGTGGTCTGGGGTCCGCTGCCGCTGCCCGCGTCGGCGGATTGCGCGCGCTTTGCCGGCAGCTATGCGGACCGCGGCGAAATGGTGAGCTCCGCAAGCCAGCCATCGCTGACCTACGGCCTGTTCGGGCATCACGGCCCTTGGCAGAGCGCGCGGCGCGTGGATTTCGCCCTGCCGCAGGCCGGCGTGCTCGAAATCACGGCATGGGACGCGGACCGGCCGCTATTGAAGCGCACGCTCACTTCGAAGGCCGGCGAGTTCGCATGCAAGGACGGGCACCTCGTCGTGCGCAACAAGCGCTGGGTGGCCGCCGACCTCGTGGCGGGGCGCGAAGACGTCACCATCGAATTCAGCGACGCAGGCGCTCAGCTCGTCGCGCATGTCCGGGAATCGACCTACGGCGCCATCTTCGCCGTGGTTCCGATCGCGGGCACCGCGGCCCGCTGGTCCCGCTTCGCGCGCCTGGCGCCGTGACCGGCCTGCCGCGCTCCGAGGACATCGTCCGGTTCCACGACGATGGCCTCAAGGCACCCCTGGAGCAATCCGGGGTCTGGGCGGCGATCGAGGCGAACCACCTGCACAACAGCCGGCTATGGGAGCAGGAAGATCTCGCGCGGCGCAAGCAAGCGCCGGACGCGGAGATCGCCGGCAACAAGCGCGCGATCGACCACCACAACCAGAAGCGCAACGACGCCATCGAGCGCATCGATGAAGCGCTACTGGTGTCACTCGAAAAAATTTCCCGAAAGAAGGATGCGAGGCTCAACTCCGAAACCGCCGGCGCGATGATCGACCGCCTCTCGATCCTCGCGCTCAAGATCAGGGCGATGCGTGCGCAGACCGAGCGCACGGATGTCGATCGGGAGCACATCGAGAGCTGCAGGATGAAGCTGGGACGGTTAGTCGAGCAGCGAAGCGACCTTGCCGGCTGCCTCGACCGGCTGCTCGAGGAGTCGGCGCGCGGCGAGAGCTATTTCAAGGTCTACCGGCAGTTCAAGATGTACAACGACCCGAACCTCAATCCCGCGGTCTACAACGAGGCGAGGCGCTCTACGCGCTCGTAGACCAGCGCGTCGGGAAGCTCGCTCACCGCCTTTTCCGCTTCCAGCCACAGCGCCTTGGGCCCGCGCGGCGCCCAGTTCGCCGGTCCGGGCGATACCGCGGATTCGGCGAACAGGCCGAGCACGCCGCCGGGACTCGCGGCGGCGAAGTGCATCAGGCCCGAGTCCGGAAAGATGCTGGTTCGTGCGCGCCAGAGAAGGCCGAGCGCCTCCAGGATCGGTCCTCGGAACGGGTGAATGTGCGGCGTGCCCGCGTCGAGCACCGGCTGCGCGACCGCGTCGTCGCCGGGGTAGAGCGGGTCGTCGGAGCGCCCCGGGGTCCACATGAACAGCGTATCGAGCCCCCAGGCCTGCTTGAAGTGCGCGCTCCAGCGCAGCACCTGCTCGGTGCCCGGCTGCTTCTTCTGCCGCCGCGCGCCGAGCCCCAGCACGATGAAGCTCGCGATCTTGCGCTCGTTCAGCCAACGCGCCGCGAAGGCTTTGGACGCAGGCGAAACCACGTAATGCGGCCACGGCGGGCTCGACGGCGGCGCGATGCCAAGCGGCGCCAGCATGGCGAGCAAACGATCCATCTCATGCGCTCTCGGCGCGAGCGGCAGCGGGTCCGAGACCCCGCTCGCACCGTAGGCGACGGTGCGCGCGCCACGCACCGCGAGCGCGCGGCGCACCGCGCGCCGCGAGTGCTCGCCGTTGGCGACGATGACCCAGTCGAACCGCTCCCGACGCAGCTTCCAGTGCAGCGCCAGGTTCTGCAACGCCGCCGCGATGCGCAACTTGCCGCCATGCCGCACGCGCGAGTAAACCCATAGCCGGTCGATGTGCCGGTTGCCCTCGACGACCCAGGCGTTGTAGTCGTTTGCAAGGAGATGCACCTCGGCCTCCGGGCGGCTGCCCTTGAGGTGCGCGAGCATCGGCGTGGTGAGCAGCAGGTCGCCGAGCTTATCGCGCTTGACGATCAGGACCTTCATGGACCTCGATGGCGGCGAGCGGATCGCCCGGCAGCGGACGCAGCGGACACGCTGCAGGTGTCGTCTCAACCCTCGAATCGAAATCAAGGGCGCAGTAGCGCGCAACGGCATGCTCGAGGCACACCGGCCGGGCGCAGTCCTTCACTTCGCAGTGCTGTGCGCCGAGAGACCGCAGCCGGATGCGGCGGAAATCGGGCTGGCGCGGCATGGCGTTGCGCCAGGCCTGCGTCGGCCCGTAGAAAACGGTCGTGGCGACGCCCATGGCCGCCGCCACGTGGTGCAAACCGGTGTCGGTCGTGTAGAGATGCGCGAGCTGCCCCAGCTCGCGCACCAGGTCTTCGAGCTGCGGGAAAAAAACGAACTCCGTTCCGGGCGGAGCGCCGGCGTCGAGCAGCGGCTTCGCGCCTTCGTCGGCGGCGTTGAGGAAGATCCGTACCGGCGCTCCCGGGTGGCGCTCGCGCAGCGTCGCGGCGAGCAGGCGCAGGATTTCCGGGCCCATGGTGCGGCGCGGCTCGTCGGAGACCGGGCCGATTCCGATCGCGACCGGCCGTGCCGCCTTCGCGGCGGCGAGGCCGGCGACGCGCAGCTCGCCGGGCTGCGGCAGGCGCGGTTCAAAGAGCTGCGCGACGCGCCAGGCCGGCTCCGATTGCAGCGGCTCGGGCGGCAGGTCGGGATATTCCGGATAAAGGTCGGCGAAGCGCCGGTCGATGTAGACCTTGCGGCGCGCCCGCGCCAGGCGGCCCACCCAGCGCACTGGCTCGCCGAACGCCCAGATTGCGAGCACCGCATCGAAGCGCGGCTCCAGCGCGAGGCGCACGAGCTTCGCGAGCAGCGACAGGCGGTTCGAGAAACCGAGGATCCTGACGCCCTTCTCCCCGGCGAGAAGCCGCGCGTATTTCGAGCGGATGAGCAAAGTGAGCTCGTCGTCCGGGAAGCTGTCGGCGTACTGGCGCACCGTCGCGTACGCGATGAGCGAATCGCCGAGCTTGCCGCGGATGAGGAACAGGACCCGGCGGCCCACGCCTAGCCGCCGGCGCTGTATTCGGGGACCCAGGCGCGCAGCTTGGTGCGCACCTCGGCCGGCGAGCAGTTGCCGGGATTCGCCACCCAGGCGAGGACCTCGTCCACCAGATCGTGGTGCTCCGGACGGCGCGCCCGCGCCACCCTCAGCTTGGGATGCGGCGTCGGCAGCGTCTTCTCGGCGTCGGCGAGCGGCTCCTCGTAGAGCT
>Ga0156283_1089_pt1 | contig 12112 bp, 10 predicted proteins | sample RifCSPlowO2_12_FD_107932 | JGI IMG/M metagenome (GOLD analysis project Ga0156283, IMG submission 107932) | Betaproteobacteria bacterium RIFCSPLOWO2_12_FULL_65_14 | reverse complement strand
GGTACCGTGTCCGGCAGCTTCGGGGTCGGTAGCGCAGCACCGTAGGAGGGCGGGCAGCGCGGCTGCAGATCGATGCGGTCTTTGACAGGTCGGATTGTTTTGGCTCGCGCAACCGGCACGGGTGTTCTCGTCGGCGCCCGGAGCGCGGCGATCGCTGCCGCCTGCGCGGCGCCGGCGGACCGTGCTGTAAGGTTCCAGTCAGCTTCACCCCGACGATTTGGCCAAACAGCCATCTAATTTATACTCGCACCGAAGTTCCAAGCAAGGGTCCGGAAACTGCTGCTGAGAGATACGGTGTTACGCGACCCACTTAAGTTGCCAACTTGTAGTGCGGGAGAAAATGAGATGACGACGATTCATTGCGTGCGCAGATGGCTTATGGCGATCGCCATTGGCGTGATGGCTGTCTGCGCTCAAGCGCAGGCGGCGGAGGAATGGAAGCCCACCCTCGGCCAACCCGGCAAGGATGTGATCTGGCTGCCCTCGCCACAACTGCTCGTGGACAAGATGCTCGATATGGCGAGGGTCACGCCTGCAGATTTCGTCATGGATCTGGGTTCAGGTGATGGCCGCACCGTCATCACCGCGGCAAAGCGTGGCGCGCGTGCGCTCGGCATCGAGTTCGACCCGAACATGGTCGGACTGTCCCGACGCAACGCCGCCGCCGCAGGAGTGGGAGACAAGGCGAAATTCGTCGAGGCGGACATTTTCGAGACTGACCTTTCGCAGGCAACTGTCATCACGCTGTTCCTGCTGCCCGAACTGAACATGAAGCTGCGCCCGAAGTTGCTGGACATGAGGCCCGGCACGCGCATCGTGTCGAATTCTTTCGACATGGAAGATTGGGAAGCTGATCAGGTAGCGGACCTCGGATGCGAAACGTACTGCACCGGCTTTCTGTGGATCGTACCCGCCAAAGTGCAGGGCATATGGCGGCTCGATGACGGCAATCTCGTTCTGCAGCAGAAATTCCAGAAGCTCACAGGCGCTCTCGCGACTGAATCCACCGCTGCCAAGATTACGACCGGACGGATGCGCGGAAACGAGATAAGTTTCGTCGTCGGGCGCTCGCAGTACCGGGGACGCGTCGAGGGCGCGGTGATAAAGGGCACCGTTGCGACGGGTGGCAGCATTACGCGATGGACTGCGCGCCGCCAGACGTAAACAGCAGCCGCTCGGCACTGGCTGTCAGCGATTTCGCAGCCACCGAAAGGAGATAGTGGCAAGTCCGTCAGCGCCGTTCCGGCGCTGCCTTGCTGCTCGGAAGCGCGCAGTATCGCTTCGTCTTTGCGTCCGATCCATGTCTTGAAGTTCGCCTAGAGGATCGAACGCCGCCTCTGCAATTGCCGTTGATGGAGCGAGACCGTGTAATGGGTCCGCCAGCGCCACGTGGTGACGGAATCTCCTATAATCCCCGTGCAGCTATAGTCGACAGTATGAGGGAAGGAACGACATGAGCTACACACTGCCGGAGTTTCTCGCGCACGCCGTGGCCCTGGAGCACGAGGCCGCCGAGCGCTATCTCGAACTGGCCGACATGATGGAGTCCTACCGCAACGACGAGGTCTCGTCGGTGTTTCGGGACATGGTCCGTTTTTCGCAGATGCACCGCGACGAGATCAAGGCGCGGGTCGGATCGATCGAACTGCCCAAGCTCAGGTCCTGGCAGTATCGGTGGCGCACGCCGCCGGAGATGGGCGGCGAAGAGGGTTTCGACTACATGATCGAGCCCTACCACGCCCTGAAATATGCGCGCGGAAACGAGGCGCGCGCGATGGAGTATTACCGCTCGGTCGCGACCGAGTCGAAGGATCCCGAGGTACGGCGGCTGGCCACGGACTTTGCCAACGAGGAAACGGAGCACGTTGCCGCGCTCGACGCATGGCTGGCGCGCACGGCTAGGCCCTCGTCAACCTGGGAATCGGATCCGGATCCGAATGAAGCGTCGGCCTGAGCGCGAACGGGACACTCGGCGCGCCGAATACAATATCTCCGGAGGGCCGTTTCGCATCACGCGGATCATTTTGAAATAGATTCTTTGGGGCCGGCGGTCACAACGAAATACTGTAGTCCTTCTCCCGCAGCTTCGCCTGCGCGGCCGCCAGTCGCGCCACCGGGACGCGCGGTCCTGAGCACGAAACGTAGTCGATGCCGATGTGGTGGCAGAAGTGGATCGAGACCGGGTCGCCGCCGTGCTCGCCGCAAATCCCGATCTTCAGGTCCGGTCGCGTCCGCCGACCGTCCTCGACCGCCATCTGCATCAGCTGACCGACGCCCTTGATGTCGAGCACCTCGAACGGATTGTCCTGCAGGATGCCGGTCTCGTTATAGGCCGGCAGGAACTTGTTTTCAGCATCTTCGCGGCTGAACGAGAACGTTGCCTGCGTGAGGTCGTTGGTGCCGAAGGAGAAGAACTCCGCATCCTCGGCCATGCGGGCCGCGCGCACGCAGGCGCGCACCACTTCCAGCATCGTGCCGAACTTGTGTTGCACATTGATTCCGTGCGTCAGTTCGACGATCTTGTGGCTGCGCTGGACAAGACCGTGGATGCGCTTGAGTTCTTCCACCGTCGCGACCTGCGGCACCATGATTTCCGGGTAGATCTGCGTGCCTTCCTTGGCGCACAGGGCGGCCGCCTCGAGAATCGCCTGTATCTGCATCGAGTAGATCTCCGGGTAGCTGATGCCCAGCCGCACGCCGCGGTGCCCCAGCATCGGATTGACCTCTTCCAGCGCGCGCACCTTCTTCAGGATAGCTTCCTTGCGGTGGATCACGTCGTCTTCCAGGTGCGACTCCTCGAACGCGTGCAGGCCGCCGACCAGTTTGGTCAATCCGTCAGCGTACTGCTGGTAGAGCTTCGGGCTGAGCAGTTTCAGCGTTTCCGGAAGGTCCTTGAGGGCCTTGATAGAGTCGTGCAGCTGGTGCAGGTGCGCAATTTCCACCTCGAGCTGCGCCGCGCTGGGCAGAAACTCGTGCATCGGCGGATCGAGCAGGCGCACGGTCACCGGCAGGCCCTTCATCGCCTTGAAGATGGCCTTGAAGTCGGCGCGCTGGATGGGCAGCAGGCGGTCAAGCGCCGCCTGGCGCTGCTCCAGCGTTTCGGCGAGGATCATTTCCTGCACGATGGGCAGACGATCGGTGCTGTTGAACATGCGCTCGGTGCGAACCAGTCCGATCCCGACAGCGCCGAACTGCCTGGCGCGGGTCGCATCCTCCGGCGTGTCGGCGTTGGCCATCACCTGCAGTCTCGCCACGTCGTCCGCCCACTTGAGCAACGTCACCATTTCGCCGGAAAACGTCGCTTCCACGGTCGGCACTTCGCCCGCGTAGACGTGCCCGGTACCGCCGTCGATCGTGATGATGTCACCCTCGTGCAGCGTGGTTTCGCCGATGATCGCGTTGCGCGCCTTGTCGTCGATGACGATCTGCTCGCATCCGGAAACGCAGGGTTTGCCCATGCCGCGGGCCACCACCGCGGCGTGCGAGGTCTTGCCGCCGCGGCTGGTGAGGATGCCCTGGGCATGGAAGAAGCCGTGGATGTCATCGGGCTTCGTTTCCTCACGCACGAGAATGATCTTCTCGCCGGCCAGGCCGCGCGCTTCGGCGGCGTTGGCGTCGAACACGATCTTGCCCGAGGCCGCGCCGGGCGAGGCGGGCAGACCCTGCGCCAGGGACTTGCCGTGGAAATTCGGAGAGAGCTGGGGCACGAGCAACTGCTCCAGCATGGCGGGCTCGACCCGCAGCAACGCTTGTTCTTTGGCGATCAGTCCTTCGCCGAACATTTCGACCGATGTGCGAACCATCGCGCGGGCATTCATCTTCCCGTTGCGCGTCTGCAGGCAGTAAAGCGTGCCCCGCTCAATGGTGAACTCGAAATCTTGCACCTCGTGGTAATGCGACTCCAGGCGGTTGTGCAGCTCCATCAACTGGCGGTAGATCGCCGGCATTTCCTGTTCCATCTCGGCGATCGGTCTCGGGGTGCGGATGCCGGCCACCACGTCTTCGCCCTGGGCGTTGACCAGGTATTCGCCGTAGATGACGTTTTCGCCGGTGCCGGGGTTGCGCGTGAATCCCACGCCGGTGCCCGAATCGTCGCCCATGTTGCCGAACACCATGGTGCAGACATTGACCGCGGTTCCGTTGGCCATGTCCTTCGTGATCTTGAACTGCTTGCGGTAATCGACCGCGCGCTTGCCCATCCAGGAACGGAATACGGCGCCGACGGAGATTTCCAACTGTTCGTAGGGGTCTGTCGGGAAAAGCTTGCCGGTCTGCCGCTGGACGATCGCAAGAAACTCGGCCGACAGTTCCTTCAGGTGTGCCGCCTCGAGATCGACGTCCTGCTGCGCGCCGTACTTGCGCTTGATCGCGGCCATGCGTTCGTCGAAATGCTTGTCGGCGACATCCAGCGCGATTTTGCCGAAAAGCTGGATGAACCGGCGGTACGCATCGTACGCAAAACGCTCGTTTTTCGTCTGCTTGATCAGGCCCTTCAACGACGTCTCGTTGAGTCCCAGGTTGAGTATGGTGTCCATCATCCCCGGCATGGACATTGCCGACCCGGAACGCACCGAAACGAGCAGCGGATTCTCCGCATTGCCGAAACCCTTGCCGGTCTTCTTCTCCAGCGCCTTCATGTGGCTCTTGATGCCGTCCATCAGGCCTGCGGGCAACTGGTTCTTTTCCAGGTAGGCGAGGCACGCCTCGGTGGTGATCGTGAAGCCCGGCGGTACGTTCAGACCGATCTGCGTCATCTCGCACAGGTTGGCGCCCTTGCCGCCCAGGAGCAACTTGTCCTTGCCGTCGCCTTCTTCGAAGGTGTAGATGTATTGCTTGCTGGTCATGGTCGTGTTCCTGTGCGTTTTTAGCTGCGGAAATACGCAATTATAACGGCGAGGCGCGGCAAGCTCGACCGCCGAGGCACCCAGCGGGGCGTGAACGGGTTATTTTCCGGAGCGAAACGGGCGGGCCGACGTGATCATCGACCGATCGTAGGCGGCAAGCCCAACCTACGTATAATTGCACAATACAAATCTTATCCAGCGAGAAATCCTCACATGAGTCTCCGTATTCTTCTCTTGATCTTTTGCGTGTTTTCCGCCGCGGCGATTGCTGCCGATGGCATGCCGGCGGGGCATCCCCCGATCGGGGCGAAAGCCCAGGCGCCAAGAGGGCAGCTGCCACAGAAGGGCAAGGTGGTCAGCGTTATAGACGTGCCTCAATATACGTATCTTGAGGTCGCGCAGGGCAAGAAAATCTCCTGGATTGCCGCGCCCCGCGTGACCGCGAAAAAGGGCGACATCATTCGATTTGACAACGGCATGCCGATGGGCAAATTTCACAGCAAGACGCTGAATCGCGATTTTGCGAATATTTCCTTCGTCAGCCGGGTGGTCGTCACGAAGGAAAAGGAATAGCACGCCGCCTGGCATTCGGGCATCCCGCAGAGGCGGGAAGCGGCCGACGGGTATATAGGGAGCTAAACATATGGCGACAGATGAAACCAGAACCAAGGTAACCATCCTCACCGGAACCTACCGCATCAAGGGGTACATCGATCTTCTTCCGGGTGCGCGTCTGACAGACTACATCATCGAGGCCAAGGATTTCGTCGCGGTGACGAGCGCGGAAGTCTACGAGTCGACTCTGGGAGGCCGTCAGGTTTTCGCCGCGCCGTTCATCAACGTGAACCGCGACCATATCCAGATTGTCACGCCGGGGCATTGAACGGTTGGACGTAATTGCGTCACCGTCGTCCCGGAGTTGGGATTTTGCACGGACGAACGGCCGTACGCGCGGTTTCCCGATCGAGTACTGGATGAAGTACCGATGAGCGTCTACGCGTCGCGCAGCGGCCAGCCCTCCGTGTCGGCCATCCAGAATCCCGGTACCGGCGGCCAGTTGATGTCCGCCACCGGCGGTGCCACCGGCGCGATCTCTGCGGCATCGGGTACGACGGGCAGCAGCAAGTGCGACGGGTGGTCCCGGTCGTGGAACAGCGTGTTTTCCACCGGCCAGGGGAGAAGCTGAACGTCGATCTGGCGCATGTGGTTGTTGTACTGAATGTCCTCGCTCGCGATCTGCACCTGCAACCGATGGCCCGCGCGAAAGGTGTGGAACATCGGCACGAGCTCGATCTGGAATTCGTAAATCGTCTTTGGTTCGAGCAAATCCTGCCGTTCGAATGGATGGAAAGGCTGGCCCGGCGCCGACAGCGAATCGTCCAGCGCGCGGTACGACGCCCGCAAGTTTCCCTTGCTTACCATCGCGGCGGTGCCGTCCGGCCTCAAGTCCATGACTTTCACGAACCACGTGGTATCAATCTGCGAGGACGCCGCGTAGAGCGTCAGGCTCAACGGTCCCCAGACGCGCAGATCGGTTTCCAGCGCGGGCGTCGCATAGGCCGCCACCGGTTTGCCGGCGCTGAGTTGGGCGATGGAGGCGGGCAGCGCGTACGAGTCGGGAGCCTCGCGAGCCGGTGCGGCGCGGCTGAGCATTCCGTAGGGTGCCTGTGTGGCCGGTCCGCTCGTCCCGGCGCGAAGGTAAAGCCGCGTCCATTGCGCGCGTTTGATCGGGTAGGCGTCCTCGTGGCGCCATTGTCTGGTGCCGGAATCGAAAATCGCGACCTCCGGTTCATCCATGATGCCGGTGTCAATGCCCTTCAGCCAGTGGTCGAACCAGCGCAGCATCTGCCGGTTGAGTGCGCGGTCCGTAAGGTAGCGCACGTGCGACCAGAACCCGGTCGGTGGAACGACGATGAGCTTCTTGGGCGCGCCGATGCGCGGGTAGCCCCAGAGCTGGCCCCGGAAGTGCATCTGCCCGCCCTGCGGCGCGATGCTCAGCACCGGCACCTTGATCCGGTCCAGCCGTGTCCATGCCGAACGTTCGCGGTAGAACGGCCCGTCGTACGGATGCAGGTGCGCCTCGTAGCTGAGGTTCATCGGCGGGAGTTTCCCGTTGACCGGCCCCGGCCAGGCCATCATGGCCGTGTGGTAGGCGATCCATCCGGTCAGGAACTGGTGGTGGTAGATCCCGCCCTGGAAACAGACGTCGCGATAGAAATCCGTGGTCGCGTCCTGCTGGCAGATGCACCGCAGGTGCGGCGGTTGTGCAATGGCCGCAGCATATTGACTCCAGCTCCAGTAGGAATCGCCGATCATGCCCACGTTGCCCGTACACCACGGCTGCGCTGCGATCCACTCGATGAGGTCGTAGCCGTCGGTGCGTTCGCGCTCGTCGAACCAGCGCCACTGCCCCTGCGACCGCCCCGCGCCGCGTCCCTGTGCGATCACGTGCACGTAACCTTTGGGCACGTAGAACGACGTCGCGCCGGATTCGATCGCATGGCTCCAATGCGGCGGTTTGCGCTGGATCTCCTTCAGATAGGGTGATAGCGACAGCAGCGCCGGATATCGGCCTTCCTGCTCGGGCAGATAAATATCCACCGCCAGACGGACCCCGTCGCGCATGGCCACATAGACGTTTTCAAGCACCCGAATACCGGCAAAAGGCGGTGGAGCCTGGACGAGCGCCTCCGGGTAAAGGGGCGCTACGGCTGGATTGTTTTCGTTGGTCATGAGAGGTCCTCGGATTGGCCTGCGCTGCAGTGGCGTCGCCGATCTGCGATCCGACCATTTTAAGCCGGTCGAACTTGCACTGACGCGGCCCCGGCCGGAAACAATGGTCCACAACGCCTGACGGTACGGGAATGCGGAGGCGCACGACCGCTGATTATGACGTGAGCATTGCTGTCGGCGCCGCGTAGTAGAATGCGCTCATGGTAGACGCATCCTTTGAACTGGACCTGAGCCTGCAGGTCGGCAAGTACGACATCCGGAAGCAGCTGGGGCGGGGTGCGACCGGAACGGTCTATCTGGCCGTCGATACCTTCACCGGCGAGGAAGTCGCGCTGAAGGTCATCGAGCCGGAGGTGTTCCGTGATCCCCAGTTCGGCACCGTTTACCGCACCCAGTTTCTCAACGAGGCCTCACTTGCCGGCAAACTGCGTCACCCGCACATCGTGGCCATTCTAAACGCGGTGGTGCAGGAGGACTCCGGGCACATCGCGATGGAGTGCGTGATGGGGGGGGACCTGTCGCAGCACGCGACACCCGATACGCTGCTGCCGATCGCCGATGTCCTGCAAATGATCTTCAAGTGCTGCGGCGCGCTCGAATATGCGTTCAAGGAAGGCATCGTGCACCGGGATATCAAGCCGGCCAACATCATGATCGCGCAGGGAACGAACGTCAAAATCGCCGATTTCGGCGCCGCCCTGCTGCGCAAGGCGCAGGCCGTGCAGACCGCATCGATCGGGTCGCCGTATTACATGTCCCCGGAGCAAATGGAGGACAGACCTCTCACGCACCACAGCGACATGTATTGCCTGGGCGTAGCGCTGTACGAGTTGCTGACCGGCCGAAAGCCGTTCGAGGCCGATACGCTGCAAGGCCTGGTCCACAGGGTCATGAACGAGGCTCCACCGTTGCCGAGCATCGTGCGGCCTGAACTGCCGAAGGAGGTCGACGGCGTCGTGCTGCGGGCGATGGCCAAGAAACCCGAACAGCGCTATGAGACCTGGGCGGATTTCGCGAGCGAACTTTCGAAACTCGTCAAGCTCGTGCTGCCGCCCGACGCGATTTCCGACAGCGAGAAATTTGTCGCGCTCAAGCGCGTGGAAATGCTTTCGGTGCTGTCGGACGCCGAGATCTGGGAGTTGGCCAATGCGGGAACCTGGTCGCGCGTCGCGCCCAGACAAACAATAATCAAGGAGAGCGATCCCGGGAAGAGCTTTTTCTTCCTGGCGCACGGGCAGGTCAGGGTGACGCGCCACGGGCGCCTGCTGAACACCATCGACGAACGGGAATGTTTCGGCGAGATGGCCTATATCCGCGGCGGCGAACTGCCGCGCCACGCGACGGTGGAGTCCGTGAACGACATACTGATCGCGGAATTCGAGCCCGACGCGCTGGCAACCATGACCCTCGGCGCTCAGTATTACCTCATGCGCGCGCTGGTGAGAAACCTGGTCGACCGCCTGGAACTGGCCAATACGAGGCTGGTGCGGTGAACGCCGGAGGCCGCTGACCGGGCCGACGGGATGCACAGACGGTGCCTGCCCCGGAGGATTTCAACCATTCAGATCATCACACGGGGAGAACGCATCGTGGGTACCGAACAGTCATTGCGAAACGACGTCGCCGCTGCCAATCGCATCATCGAGCGATTCGGGTTGTCCAACGCGTTCGGCCACGTGAGCGCGAGGATTCCAGGCACCAACACTTTCATCATCCCGACGCGACGCTCCCCGGGCCTGGCCGACGCGGACAACCTGCTGGTGCTCGATACCGACGGGAAGATTCTGTCCGGCGAAGGCACGCCGAACAGCGAATTCTGGATACACGCGCGAACCTACGCGGCGCGGCCCGACGTCGGCGGGGTCGTGCACGCGCACCCGCCGGCCAGCATCTGCCTGACCCAGATCGGAGAACCGCACCGCGTCGTTCATAACAGCGGCGGCCCGTTCATCGACGGCGTTCCGGAATATGATCGCATCGGCCTCATACGCTCTCGCGAACTGGGCGATTTGCTGGCCGGGCGCCTCGGAGCCGGAATCGCGGTCATGATGCGCGGACATGGATTTACAACGGCGCATGCCGACGTCAGGAGCGCCACCGTGGCGGCCTGTTACCTGGAAGAGAGTGCGGCGCTGCAGATTCGCATGCTCGCAGCGGCCGGAGGCGACGCCGGGCGCATTCGGACCTATACCCGTGCGGAAGCCGAAGTGGTTCACGGGCAGATCAACGAAAACGTCGTATCCCGGGCCTGGGAGTACTACTCGACCGCTGCCGCCGAACTGCCGCTCGGGTGCAAGTAGCGGCGGGCCCGCGCGGACGCGCCTGCGCACCGGTGGATCAGCGTTGGCTCAGGAGCAGCGCGGCAAGATTGACGAACACGAAGACCGAAAGAACAAGCATCGTCCAGCCGATGGCGCGTGGGTGGGCAATTGCCCAGTTTTCGAACCCCATGTGCATCGTGTCCGCACTCTTGTCGAATTTCCGCGTTGAATACCATTGATTGGCGCGGGCTTCGAGCCCGGCCAGAGTCTGCGGAGCCGCGATCATCGCGATTCCGACCACGATCGCGAACGCGTCGCCGATCAGCAACGTCCATTTCGCGGTTCGTGCTGCCATTTCGATCACCACGGCCCCGGAATCCGGCCGAAACGCCGCAACGATTGCGGCGACGTCGAATCCGTTGACGAGCGCGACGAACGACAGCCCGGCTCCGACAACGAACACCGCGCCGAGAATGCGGCTCTGCCGGTGCAGAGCCGCGTCGGCATCGCGTGGTACATCGATCGGTCGCATCACCCTGCGGAGCGAGACCCAGCGGTTCATGACGCCGAAGAATTGGAGCATCGCGGCGATACGCAGGATCAGGCCCAATCCGATCACGAAGGCAAATACGCTGCCGATCAAGAGGAAAATGACCAGCGTCGGAATCAGCCACTGGTCGACGAAATAGTTGCCAGAAAGTCCCATTGTCTTTCCCCTGGTTGGCTCGCACGCCCGGTTCGCGCCGGCACCTTGCTTCGGATTGTCCTGATCGCAGGTACTGAGGGCGTTCTCATTGTACCTTTTTCAATTTCACCGAAATCCACGCGTCGCAGGCCTGCGCAACGATCTGTCTCGGCGTAGGGCAGGGCAACGGCGGTCGCTCGGTGTCTTCGATTCAATGACATGTGGATTATCATCACTGATCGCGCACTCGATCGATCGGGGGATAAATGGAACGTACTGCGGTGGGGCTGCTGCATCCGGGTGAAATGGGAGGCGCCGTCGGGGCCTGTGCGCGGGCCGGCGGCGCGCGCGTACTGTGGGTTTCCGAGGGACGCAGCGCGAGCACGCGCAGGCGCGCCGACGAGGCCGGGCTGGAGGATGCGAAGACGCTTGCCGGGCTGCTGGCGGCCAGCGAATTCGTGCTCTCGGTCTGTCCGCCTGATCGCGCGCTGGAGGTCGCCCGCACCGTCGCAGCGCATCGTTTCGCGGGCGTTTATGTCGACGCCAATGCGGTCGCCCCGGCCACCGCGCGGCAAATCGGCGCGACCGTCGAGCAGGCGGGGGCGACGTTCGTGGACGGCGGTATCGTCGGGTCGCCGCCGCATGGCCCGGGACTGGCCCGGCTGTATCTGTCCGGCCGGGAAGCCGCGCGCGTCGCGAAACTGTTTGGATCCGGGAATCTGGAGCCGATCGCGCTGAATGAGCATCATGGTGCGGCGTCAGCGCTCAAAATGGCGTATGCCGCGTACACCAAGGGCGGCAGTGCGCTGCTGATCGCGATCCGTGCGTTCGCGGCCCGCGAGGAAGTCGACGATGCACTGCTGCGCGAGTGGGAACGCTCGCAATCCGGGGTTGCCGCGCGCTCGGAGCAGGCGGCGAGGGCCAACGCACGCAAAGCCTGGCGCTTCGTCGGGGAGATGGGGGAGATCGCCGCGAGTTTTGAGGATGCCGGCCTGCCCGGTGGATTTCACCGGGCCGCTGCCGAGATCTACCGGCGTCTGGAGGGCTACAAGGACACGCCGTCGCCTCCTCCGGTCGCCGAGGTCATCGCATCGCTCAACGCGAAGAAAACCGGGTAACGATGAAGCGTTGCCGAGCTCAAGTTGGGCGTGCTCGATACTAGACTCCTCGGGAAAATGCGCAGGGAGTTCATCGGTCGACATGGGATGTGACAGCACCCCCGCCGCTCCGGTCCCGGGTAAGTTCACCGGCACCGGTGCGTTCAGTCCTCACCCAGGCCAAGCAATGCGGCGTTGCCACCGACGGCCGCCGTATTGACCGTAAAGGTGCGTTCCACCGCGAAAACGTGAAGGTAATGAGGCCCGCCGGCCTTGGGGCCGGTGCCCGACAGTCCTTCACCGCCGAAAGGCTGAACGCCGACGACCGCGCCGATCTGGTTGCGGTTGACATAGGTGTTGCCCACGCGCGCGCGGCGCTGGATGTAGCGCACGGTCGCGTCGATGCGTGAGTGGATGCCGAGCGTGAGGCCGTAGCCGGAGCGGTTGATCGCTTCGATGACCGCATCGAGCCGGTTCCCGGTATAGCGAACG
>Ga0156283_1251_pt1 | contig 12147 bp, 9 predicted proteins | sample RifCSPlowO2_12_FD_107932 | JGI IMG/M metagenome (GOLD analysis project Ga0156283, IMG submission 107932) | Betaproteobacteria bacterium RIFCSPLOWO2_12_FULL_65_14 | reverse complement strand
CAATTCCAACGCTCACACTACAGGCGGTCAACGCATGTCGCCCCACCTAAAATATGCGGGGAAACCTCAGGGACAGACCCCATTTCCGCGTTGAAATGGGGTCTGTCCCCATTTCAAGTCCCCAGAAAAATAAAAAAGCCCGCCGAAGCGGGCTTTCAGTTTGCGACGTGAAGCCTTAGAGGGGCTTGATGTTCGCCGCTTGCAGGCCTTTGGGGCCACGCTTCACTTCGAACTCGACCTTCTGGCCTTCTTTGAGCGTCTTGAAGCCGCTCATCTGGATCGCGGTGTGATGCGCGAACAGGTCTTCACCGCCCTCGGACGGGGTAATGAAGCCGAAGCCTTTGGAGTCGTTAAACCACTTTACGGTACCAGTTGCCATGTTCATCTACTTCCTGTGATAAATGCCGCGACGATTCCGGGCGCGACGAAGCCGGGCATGACGCTCAAGGAAGTGATTTGACTGCCACTACGGACGCTGCCTGCTGCGGCGGGTGAGGGGTGCAAATTCGCTGCCTGATGAATCACTGCGCGCCGATCATATCATCTTTTGCGCGCCTTCCTGGTCGATGTTTGCTGCGCCGGAAGCGGCAGTGCCGTCTGGTATTTAACTTGCTTCAGCGCGAAGCTCGACTTGATGTTGCCGACTCCGGGCACGCGCGAGAGAAACTCCAGGATGAAGCGCTCGAACGCCGGCACGTCGGCCACCAGCACGCGCAGCAGGTAGTCGGCGTCGCCCGTCATCAGGTAGCACTCCATCACTTCCGGCCGCTCGCGCACCGCTTTTTCGAACGTGGCGAGCGCCGGCTCGATCTGCTTCTCGAGCGTCACCTGCACGAGAACGTTCACCGTGAGTCCCAGGCGCTTCGCGTCGAGCAGGGTGACGAAGCGATTGATGTAGCCCGCGCGCTCCAGCGCGCGCACGCGCGCAAGGCACGGCGAGGGCGAGAGATTCACCGCGCGCGCAAGCTCGACATTGGAGATGCGCGCGTCGTGCTGCAGGCGCTCGAGGATGCGCAGGTCGATGGCGTCCATGGCGGCATGATATGCCGTTCGAGGGTGTTCCAGCGGCAAAAAACGACACCACGTGCTTCAGGCGCGGCGATACGATGCTCGAATGACCGACCTTTCCGATATCGTCAGTTCCGCCTCCTGGCGGGTGAATCCGCTCGACGCCGACCCGGTCGAGACCCGCGAGTGGCTGGAAGCTTTCGATGCCCTGGTGGCCGCCGAAGGGCGCGAGCGCGCCACGTTTCTGCTGCGCAAGCTGCTGGACCATGCGCGCGCGCGACGCGTGCCCCTGCCGCCGGTGTTGAACACGCCGTACAAGAACTCGATCGCGCTCGCGCACCAGCCGCAGTTCCCGGGAAACCTCGAGCTCGAGCAGCGGCTTTCGTCCATCGTGCGCTGGAATGCGCTCGCCATGGTGGTGCGCGCCAACCGCGCCCATCCGGAGCTCGGCGGCCATATCGCGAGCTACGCCTCGGCGGCGGACCTCTTCGAGGTGGGCTTCAACCACTTTTTCCGGGCCGACGACCTGGTGTATTTCCAGCCGCACTCGGCGCCCGGCATCTACGCGAGGGCCTTCCTGGAAGGCCGGCTGAGCGAAGAGCAGCTCGACCACTACAGGCGGGAGACGCAGGGCAAGGGCCTTTCTTCGTACTGCCATCCGTACCTCATGCCGGAGTTCTGGCAGTTTCCGACCGGCTCGATGGGCCTGGGCCCGATCAACGCGATCTACCAGGCGCGCTTCATGCGTTACCTGCAGCACCGGGGCATCCTCACCACCGAAAAGCAAAAGGTCTGGGCGTTCGTCGGCGACGGGGAGATGGATGAGCCCGAGGCGCTCGCCGGCCTGTCGGTGGCCGCGCGCGAGGGGCTCGACAACCTCGTCTTCGTGGTGAATTGCAACCTGCAGCGCCTCGACGGCCCGGTGCGCGGCAACGGCTCGATCGTTCAGGAGCTCGAGGGCCTTTTCGCCGGCGCCGGCTGGAACGTCTTGAAGCTCTTGTGGGGCTCGGACTGGGATCCGCTGTTTGCGCGCGACGAGGACGGCGTGCTGCTCAAGCGGCTGCACGAGACGGTGGATGGCGAGTTCCAGACCTATGCCGCGACCGACGGGCGCTTCAACCGCGAGCATTTCTTCAACAAGTATCCCGAGCTGCAGCAGCTCATCGCCGACATGAGCGACGAGGACATCGACCGCCTGAAGCGCGGCGGGCACGACCCGGTCAAGATTCATGCGGCGTACCACGCGGCGCTGCGTCACAAGGGGCAGCCCACCGTGATCCTCGCCCAGACCAAGAAGGGCTACGGCATGGGCTTGTGGGGCCAGGGAAAGATGGGCACCCACCAGCAGAAGAAGCTCGACGACGAGGCGCTGCGCGAATTCCGCGACCGCTTCGCGCTGCCGATCTCCGACGAGGACGTCGCCCAGCTGCGCTTCTATCATCCCGGGCCGAACAGCCCCGAAATGAAGTATCTCGAGGCGAGACGGAAACAGCTCGGCGGCTACCTGCCCGCGCGTCGCACCACCGCCGAGCGAATGGACGTGCCGAAATTAACGGTAGGAGAGAGAAACCAGTCGACCACGATGGTGTTCGTGCAGCTGCTCACCCAGCTCCTGCGCGACGAGAAGCTCGGGCCGCGCGTGGTGCCGATCGTCGCGGACGAGGCGCGCACCTTCGGCATGCAGACGCTGTTCCGGCAGACGGGGATCTATTCCGCGGTGGGGCAGCTCTACGAGCCGGAGGACCACGAGGAGCTGCTCTACTACCGGGAAGCGAAGAACGGCCAGATCCTGGAGGAGGGCATTACCGAGGCCGGAGCGCTTTCCTCATGGCTCGCCGCGGCGACGGCGTATTCGGCGCATGGCACGCCCATGCTGCCCTTCTACATCTACTACTCGATTTTCGGCTTCCAGCGCGTCGGCGATCTCATCTGGGCGGCGGCCGACTCGCGCGCGCGCGGCTTTCTGGTGGGCGGCACGGCAGGGCGCACCACGCTCGCCGGCGAAGGCTTGCAGCATCAGGACGGCTCCTCGCATCTCATCGCTTCGACGATCCCGAACTGCCGGGCCTACGACCCGTGCTTCGGCTACGAGCTCGCCGCGATTGTGGAGCACGGGGCGCGCCGCATGCTCGAGGCGCAGGAAGACGTCTTCTATTACGTCACCGTCGCGAACGAGAACTACGCGCATCCGGCGATGCCCGAGGGCGCGAAAGAGGGCATCCTGAAAGGGATGTATCGCCTCAAGGAAGGAAAATCGGTCCAGCTGCTCGGCTCGGGCCCCATCCTGCGCGAGGTCATCGCCGCGGCCGATCTGCTCGAGAAGGAGTGGGGCGTAAGCGCCGGCGTCTGGAGCGTCACCTCGTTCACCGAGCTGCGCCGCGACGGCATGGCGGCGCAGCGCGCGCGGCGCCTGGGCGGGTCGGCGCAATCCTGGGTGGAAAGATGTCTTGAAGGCACCGCGGTAACGGTCGCGGCGAGCGACTACGTCAGCGCGGTCGCCGATCTCATCTGCCCTTACGTGCCCGGCCGCTACGTCGCGCTCGGCACCGACGGCTTCGGGCGCAGCGATACGCGCGCCGCGCTGCGCGTCTTTTTCGAGGTGGACGCGAAAAGCATTGCGCTCGCGGCGCTCGCCGCGCTCGAGCACCCCTCAGTCGGCGATGCGCGGCAGCGGTACGGGATCGAGCCCGGGCTGGCGCCGCCGTGGCGGAGGGAGTCGCAGCACGTACGTCTCCGCCATCCGCATGCGCTCGTAAGGCCGAAGCTGGCGCGCGATTTCCGCGTCCGCGTTCAACGGCTGGCCGACCTGCGGCTCGAGCGCCTGCGGCGCAGCGCCGCGCGCGAAGTCCGTGCCGCGGCGGTCGAGCTCGATGAGCGCGCGCTGGACTTCCTGCTCATGCGGATGTTGCGCAATGGCGGTTAGAGGGAAGAAAAAAAGTAGAACTGCAAACCGCGTCATTGCGCTTCGGCGAGGTGGCTTTCGCGTATCGCGGCCGCAAAATCGAGCACCGCGCGCGCCAGCGCGATGCGGTCGTCGATGGTGCGCATGACGGTATTTACCGCGGCGACCTTCAGGCCGAGCGAGCGCACCGACTCGGCGTAGGCGATGTCTTCCTGGTCGATGACGAAGCCGTGGATGATGCGCAGGTATTCCGTCGCCACCGCGCGCGCCGAGGGCTCCTTGCCGAGCTCGCGCATCATCTTGCCGGCCGAGCCGCGCAGGGCCTTGCCGCCGACGATCGGCGTCACCGCGACCACCGGCACGCCGCGCTTGCGCAGCAGATCCCTCATGCCGCCGACCTCGAGGATCGGGCGGATCGCGTGGTAGGGGTTGGCCGGGCCGATCACCACGGCTTCGAGGTTGCGCGCGTGCAGCGCGTCGAGCGCTTCGTCCGGAAGGCGCGCGTCCTCGGCGCCGGCGTACTGAAAGCCGCGCACCGCCGGCTCGCAGGCCATCGTGTCGAAGTACTCGGGGAACGGGATAGCGCCCTGGTCGGTGAGGACATGCGTGCGCACCGGGTCGTCGCTCATCGGCAGCACGCGCGCGGCGATGCCGAGGCGGTGGCAGAACTCGGCCGTGACTTCGGTGAGCCGGCGATCGTTGCCGAGCCCGTGGCTTCGCAGGAGCGCCGCGGCCAGCGACTTGTCGCCGAGCAGCGGCCGATCGGGCCCGCCCAGCGTCTTCAGCATGCCGTGCACGACGCGCGTCTCGCCTTCGGGCTCCCAGCCGGCGCTCGGGCTGGCAATGCCGGCGAGCGTGTAGAGCAGCGTGTCGAGATCGGGAGAGAAGCGCAGCCCCAGATGCTCGTAATCGTCGCCGGTATTGACGATGACCGTGAGGTTCTTGCCGCACAGGCGATACAGGCCGTCCGCCAGCTTGGCGCCTCCGACCTGGGCTGCGAGCGCGACTACCGTTCCCATGCGGCCATTATAGACAGGCAGGCCGAGCGCAGCGCGCTGCGCTCGGCGGGCGAAAGTCCCTCGGGATCGAAGCGATAGCGATAGTGCAGCTCGAGCGCGGCCGCAAGCTCGCGTTGCAATTCGCCGCTCCCTCCGGCGCGGGTCACCCACACCGCGAGCGATTCGTGCGGCGCGCGCGGCGCTTGCTTTTGCGCGAGCGCACGCTCGACTGCGTAGAACTCCGAGTCGCTGCCTCGAACGGGGCGAGTATCGAGCGCGGCTTGCGCCCGCTTGGCGGCGCGCCTTCCGCGCAGCAGCCGCCACGCGAGGAGCGCGCCCAGCAGGACGATGAGCGCGTAGCCGGAAGCGCCCAGGCGCAGCTCGCCGCGCTGCGACCAGCGAAACGCCGCCCAGCGCAGCACATCCGCCGCCGCCTGCCAGAACGGCGCGCGGCTCGCCTCTTCATCGAACCAGGACGGCGGCGTGGTGTCGACGTCGATCCAGCGGCCGCCGATCCAGGCGCGCGTCCAGGCATGCGCGTGGCGCGCGCGCACCACATAGGCGTCCTCGAGACCGCTGTACTCCTGCACCGCGTACCCGGTGGCGTAGCGCGCCGGGATGCCGGCGGCGCGCAGCAGCAAAGTCGTTGCCCCGGCGAAGTACTCGCAATGGCCGCTCTTCGAGCGGCGCAGGAAATCGCCGAGCGCGGTGCTGCCCTCGGGCACCGGCGCTTCGCGATACGTCGAGTACGAAAAGGTCGCGAAGTGCTCGCGCACGCGCCGCAATGCGTTATCGGGAGGCAGCTCGGCGAGGCCGAGCTCGGCGGCGAGGCGCTCGAACTCCGCGCGCTCGCGCGCAGGGACGGTGGTGTCCAGGAACCCCGGCGCGGCGTAGTCGACGATGCCGCGCCCGCCTTCGACCGTGTACTGCGCCCAGTCGCCGCCGAATTCGACGCGCGAGGCGCCGAGCACGTTGCGCCGCCATTCGACGGCCGCGGCGCCGGTGACGCGCAGGCTGCCGGCCGGCAGCGCGAGCAGCGCCTTGCCTGCCTCGAGCCGCGCGGCAAAGCGCGCCGACCACTGCGGCGTTCCGGCGGCGAGCGTCCAGGTGGCGCCGTCCAGCTCCGGCTCGAAGCCTTCCATCGGCGCATTGCGCGCGGCCCAGGTGTCGCCGGCCAGGCGGTTGAAGCTCGCGCGATGCAGCAAGTGGATGCGGTCGAGATCCGAGGGCTTCGCATAAACGCGCAGCACGATGGTGCCGATCTCCTTGAGCCGCCCTACCGAGCCCAGCTTCATGGTGCTCTGATAGGGATCGGCTCCGACCTCCACGAAATACCATTCGCTCGCCCACTCCTCGAGCGCGGCCTGCGCGAGGCGCAGCCCGTTGTGGATGCCGAAACCTGCGGCGGCGGCAATGGCGAGCGCCAGCCCCCAGGCGAAATGCGAAGCGTGGCGCGGCCGCGCTGCGTAGAGCGCCCATGCGGCAACGATGACGCCTCCGATGTAGTAGTCCGCCGCGTGCGTGATTTGCGCGCTCGCCGCGACGACGCAAATCGCGATGTACGGGGCGGCGAGATCGACAAGCGGATCGTGCAGGGCGGGATCCTTGGCTTTCATGTGCCGCAAATAGGCGAAGAGCGCGCTCAACGGCATGCGCGCGTCCACCGAGTAAAGCTGCGCGAGCATCAGCGGCGCGAGGACGGCCGGCAGCCAGAGAAAGGCGTTCAGCACGACCCTCGGGAAGCCGCCGGCGCTTGCCGCGAGCAGCCAGGCCACGAGCGCGATGAAGCCGATGGTGCACAGCGACGCGAAGCGCGAAAATTCGCGCGGGCCGAACGCGAAGCGCAGCGCCGTCCAGCGATGCGCCTCGAGCGCCGCGGCGAGCGGCGCCGCCAGGAGCAGCGCGTCCGCCTGCCAGCCCCAGAAGAGCGTCGCCGCGGCGAGCAGCAGGGGAGGCGGCTTCATCACAGCTTCGCCAGCCCGGCTTCGACGTTGCCCGGGTTGACAACGAAGAGGCCATTCCCAGCTTCCGCTGTAGCGGATATGAGTAAGGCTCGAACGTCCAACCCGCTTGCCCGCAGCGCGCCGACAAAGGCGCGCCGCGCGTCGTCCCAGGCGAGCAGGACGACGATACAGCTCGACAGGCGCCGGCCCTGGCCGAGCACCGCGCGCGCCAGCCGCTCGAATTCGCCGGGGGCGCTGGGAGCCACGCCGGCCAGCACTTCGAGCATGTTCTCCAGGCGCAGCTGCCCGCGCCCCGCGGTGTACGTACGCACCTCGCCGCCGACGAAAAGCAGGTCGAGCAGGCATTCGCGCGTATCGATCGCGTATACGAACGAGGCGGCGACCGAGACCGCCGCCTCGAACGCGGCGTCCTCGCCGGCCGCCGTGCTGGTGTCGAGCACCAGCGCATGGCGCTCGAAGAATTCGTTCTGGTATTCCTTGACGATCGGCCTGCCGGTGCGCGCCATGCTTTTCCAGTGCAGCCGGCGCAGCGGGTCGCCCGGCCGATAGTCGCGCAGGCCGATGAACTCCTCCGAGTCGCCGGCCGAAGCGGCGAGCGCCACGCCGCCGAGCTGGTAGCGGCGCGCCCCGGGCAGCGCGAGCTCGGGCACGCGGTAGCGCCGGGGAAGCGCGATGACGCGGCCTTCGGACGGCACGCGGCGCAGCCCGCGCGCGAGGCCCAGGAAATCGGTGCGCGCCGCGGTCAGGCCGGCGAGCTCGAGGCGGCCGCGCCGCCGCGCGGTAAGCGAGAGCTTCACGCTGGCGCGCTCGCCCGGCGCGAGATCGGGCAGCGCCACGTGCTCGAGCGGCGCCGGCGTACGCCGCTCGATCAGCCAGCGCCAGCGAAAATAGCCCAGCGCGCGATCGACGGGGTTGCGCCGCGCCTCGCCCGGCTCGCGCGCGTCTTTCCATTCCGGGTAGGCCGGCCGAGGGTCGCGCAGCGTCTCGACGAGCGTCGCGCCGCGCAGCGGCCGGCGGCCGAGGTTCTCTACACTGACCCGGTATTCGAGCGGCACGCCGGCGGTGGCGTAGGGCGGGAGCTCGCGCCTCGCCGCGATCCGCGGGCGGAAAAACGGTGCGGCCGCGAACGCTACGACCAGCAGCGCCGCGAGAAAGCCGAACGCCTGATAGGCGAGCGAGCGGTGGATGTCCAGGCCCAGCCCGCCGGTAACCCCGGCGGCGGTGAGCGCAAGCCAGCCCGCCGCGGTGAGGCGATCGCGCAGCGCATGCTGCAGCGAGCTGAAGGCGCGCAGACCCAGGTACAGCAGCCGCCTCAAGCCGGGATCCGTGTCTCTCGCAGGAGGTCGGCGATCAGGGTCGCTCCCGTGGCGCCGCCGAACTTCGCCTGCGGATCGAGCACCATGCGGTGGGCGAGCACCGGTACGGCGAGCTCCTTCACGTGCTCGGGCCGCACGAACTCGTCACCGTCGTAGAGCGCCAGCGCCTTGGCGGTCTGCGTGAGGGCGATGGAGCCGCGCGGCCCGCAACCCAGCAGCACCTGCGGCGCCGAGCGCGTCGCCTGCACCAGCGCGACGATGTAGTGCTTGATTTCCTCGGAGATGCGCACCTGCCGCACGCGCGTCTTCAGGGCGAGCACCTCCGCCCGCGAGACCACGGCGCGCACTTCGGCAAGCGGATGGCGCAGCTCCTGGGCGGTGACCACGGCGACCTCGGTGGCCGCGTCCACGTAGCCGAGCGACAGGCAGAGCGCGAAGCGGTCCATCTGCGCTTCGGGCAGCGGATAGGTGCCGCGGAACTCGACCGGGTTCTGCGTCGCCATGACGAAGAAAAGCTCGTCCGTGGCGCGCGTGCGTCCCTCGATCGACACCTGGCCCTCCGCCATCACCTCGAGCAGCGCCGACTGGGTGCGCGGCGAGGCGCGGTTCACTTCGTCCGCGAGCAGGATCGAGGTGAACACCGGCCCGGGGCGGAACTCGAACTGCTGCTCGCGCTGGTTGAATACCGACACGCCGAGGATGTCGGAAGGCAACAGGTCGGGCGTGAACTGCACGCGCGTGAAGGAAGCGCCCACCGAAGCGGCGAGCGCCTTGGCGAGCGTGGTCTTGCCGGTGCCGGGCCGATCCTCGATGAGCACGTGCCCGCCCGCGGCGAACGCCGCGAGCAGCTTGCGGATCGCGGCCTCCTGTCCCTGCATCACGGCGGAGATGTTCGCGCCGATGCGTCCGAAAAGACGTTGCGCTTCGCCGGCGGACAGCTCGCCGGTGGCCTGGCTCAGATCCACGGATCCCCCTGGGTGCTAGCATGCCGCGCTTCCGGCCGGCCCACAAGATGCTCTACCTCAAGCTCTCGCTCATGGCAGTGTTCTGGAGCGGCGTGTTCCCCGCGATCAACATCGTGCTGAAAAGCATGGGGCTGTTCACCTCGGTGTTTCTGCGCTTCACGGCGGCCGCGGTGCTGCTCCTGCTGCTGCTGTGGCTGCGCGAGCGCCGCTTGCCGCGGCTTTCGCCGCGCGAGCTGGTGCTGGTCGTCGGTCTGGGGCTGCTCGGGATCAGCATCTACAACAGCCTCTTCACTGCCGGCCTGGGCCTCGTCGAAGCGAGCCGCGCGGCGCTCATCGTGCCGACCAATCCGGCGTTCACCGCGCTCTTCGCCGCGCTGCTGCTGAAAGAAAGGCTGGGCGGCACGCGTGCGGCGGGCGTCGCGCTGTGCGTAATGGGCGCGCTCTGGGTGCTCGCAAAGGGCGACCTGCGCAGCTTCGCGAGCCTCGAATTCGGCCTCGGCGAGCTCCTCCTCGTGCTGTGCATCTTCATATGGAGCGCCTATACGCTTCTTGGGCGCGTGGCGCTTTCGACGCTCTCGCCGCTGGCGCTGACGGCTTACGTCATGGCGGCAGGCTCGCTACCGCTCGCGGTGCCGGCGTGGCTCGAGCACGCGTCGCTCGCACAGGTGACCTGGCAAGGCTGGGCCGCGTTCACCTACCTCGTGGTCTTCGGCACGGTGATCGCCTTTCTCTGGTTCTACGAGGGCGTGAAGGCGCTCGGCGCGGCGCGCGCCTCGCAGTTCATCAACCTCGTGCCCCCGCTCGCGGTCACCGAGGCGGTGCTGATCCTCGGCGAGCCGCTGACCCCCGCGCTCTTCGTCGGCGCGGCGCTCGTGGTCGCCGGCCTTTACCTCACCAACCGGCCTAGAAGCTCTCGCTCCTCATAGCGCCGCCGCCAGCTCGGCGCCCTCGCGCATCGCGCGCTCGGCATCGAGCTCGCGCGCCTCTTTGGCGCCGCCGATGAAATGGGGACGGACCCCATTTAAAAAGAGTTTTTTAGGCTCCTGGCCGGCGCACACGATCACCGTGTCGGCCGGGATGCAGAGCTCCTTCCCATCCGCGACGATGTGCACGCCCGCATCGTCGATCCTGCGGTATTCGACGCCTTTCATCATGCGCACGCCATGACGCGCGAGCTCGGCGCGGTGCACCCAGCCGGTGGTGCGGCCGAGCGTGTCCCCGAAAGGCCCGCTCGAGCGCTTGAGCATGGTGATGCGATGCCGCGTCGCTTCTGGAGCTGTTTCCTTGTTGATGCCCCAATGCGCGGCGAAGGCTTCGGGGTCGAGCGGCGCGCGGCTGCCGCCCTCGAGCAGATAAAGCGCGACGTCGAAGCCGATGCCGCCCATGCCGATGATGACGACCTCGCGGCCCGGCTGCACGCGGCCGGAAAGCACATCGGCGTAGCTCGCCACCTTCGGATGCTCGATGCCGGGAATGTCGGGCCGGCGCGGATCGATGCCGGCAGCCACGATCACCTCGTCGAATTGCTTTAACTCCGTACTGTCTGGGGAACGGTTCAGCTGAATATCGACGTGGGCCCGCCGCAGCCGCTCGGCGTAGCAGGCGACGGATTCGGCAAACTCCTGCTTCCCGGGAACCACCTTCGCGAGATTGAACTGCCCGCCGAGCGTGGCGCTCGCTTCGAAGAGCGTCACCTCGTGGCCGCGCTCGGCGGCGACGGCGGCGCAGGAAAGCCCGGCCGGGCCGCCACCCACCACCGCGACTTTCTTTGTGTCTTTGACCGAAGTAAACACCAGTTGCGTTTCCCGGCCAGCCCTCGGATTGACGAGGCAGCTCGCCGGCTCGCCGGTGAAGTAGTGGTCGAGGCAGGCCTGGTTGCAGGCGATGCAGATGTTGATCGCGGCGCGGTCGCCGGCGCGGGCCTTGTTCGCGAACTCCGGGTCGGCGAGCAGCGCGCGCGCCATCGACACCATGTCGGCGTCGCCGCGCGCGAGGATCTCTTCGGCGATCTCGGGCGAGTTGATGCGGTTCGAGGCTACCACGGGGATGCGTACCGCCTCTTTGACGCGCCGCGTGGCCCAGGCGAAGGCGCCGCGCGGCACCGCCTGCGCGATGGTCGGGATGCGCGCCTCGTGCCAGCCGATGCCGGAGTTGAGGATCGTCGTCCCCGCGGTTTCCAGCGCCCGCGCTACTTGAAGTATTTCCTGAGATTCAAGACCCCCTTCAATGAGATCGAGCACGGACATGCGGAACACGATGATGAAATCGCGCCCGGCGGCGGCGCGGCTGCGCCGCACGATCTCGGTGGCGAAGCGCATGCGGTTCTCGAGCGCGCCGCCCCACTCGTCGCTGCGCCGGTTGGTGCGCGCGGCGAGGAACTGCGTGACGAGGTAGCCCTCGGAGCCCATGATCTCGACCCCGTCGTAGCCCGCCTCGCGGGCAAGGCGCGCCGCATGCGCGAACTCGTCGATGGTCTGCTCGATCTCGGCGGCGCCCATCTCGCGCGGCGTGTGGGCGTTGATCGGCGATTTGACCGCCGAGGGCGCGACGATGCGCTCGTGGAATCCGTAGCGGCCGGAATGCAGGAGCTGCAGCACGATGCGGCCGCCCGCCTCATGAACCGCGCGCGGAATCACGCGGTGACGGTCGCAGTCTTCCCTGGTCGAAAACTGCGCGCGGTGAGCGCTCAGGTTGCCTGCGTCGTTCGGCGAAAAGCCGCCCGTGACGATGAGCCCCGCGCCGCCGCGCGCCCGCTCGGCGTAGAAGGCCGCAAGGCGCTCGAGCCCGCCCGGCCGCGACTCGAGCTGCGTGTGCATCGAGCCCATGAGGATGCGGTTCGGCAGCGTGACGAAGCCGAGCGCGAGCGGCTTGAAGAGATTCGGATAACGCATAAATCAGGGACGCATAAATCAGGGACGGACCCTGAGGTTTCCCCGCATATTTTAGGTGGGGCGACATGCGTTGACCGCCTGTAGTGTGAGCGTTGGAATTGCT
>Ga0156283_1069_pt1 | contig 12220 bp, 10 predicted proteins | sample RifCSPlowO2_12_FD_107932 | JGI IMG/M metagenome (GOLD analysis project Ga0156283, IMG submission 107932) | Betaproteobacteria bacterium RIFCSPLOWO2_12_FULL_65_14 | reverse complement strand
GCGATCACCGCGCGAGGCTGGTCCTTCGCGGCGCCGGAGCGCTGAGCTGGGCAGGTGCGAATCCTATCCCGCACTGACTAATAAGGCCAACATGATCCAGGAACCCGAGGTGCGCAGCGACTCAGCGGGCGGCAGCGTCATCGCGCTGGTGGGGGCCTGGGACATCCGCTCGCTGGAGCGCCGCGCGCCGGACCTGAGGCAGAAGTTGCGCGAACGCGCGCGCGCCGAGCGCTGGGATCTCTCGGGCCTGCAGCGCCTGGATCACATCGGCGCGCTGCTGATCTGGCGCGCGTGGGGCAAGAAGCGCCCGCCGCAGCTTGAACTGCGGCCCGAGCACGAGATTTTCTTCGCCAACGTCGAAGGCACCGGGACGCTGAAGCGCGAGCGAGCGCGGACCGAATGGCTCCGGCCGGTGCGCGCGCTGGGACAGCGCATGCTCGATGCGGGCGGGCACGCGGCCGACATCGTGCGGCTGCTCGGCCTGGTGCTGATCGACTCGACGGTGTTGCTGCGGCGCCCGGCGCTGGGTCCGTGGCGCGAGATTTCCGCGAGCGTGTATCGCATCGGCACGCAGGCGCTGGGCATCACCGCGGCGGTGGGGTTCCTGATCGGCGTCGTGCTGTCGTATCTGTCCGCGGAGCAGCTCAGGGTTTTCGGCGCCGACGTCTTCATCGTCAACATCCTCGGCCTCGGCATCATCCGCGAGCTCGGGCCGGTGATCTGCGCGGTGCTGGTCGCCGGGCGCTCGGGTTCGGCGATCACCGCGCAGTTGGGCGTGATGCGCGTGACCGAGGAACTGGATGCGCTGGCGGTGATGGGCATTCCGTACACGGTGCGCCTGATCCTGCCGAAGGTCATCGCGCTCGCCATCGCGATGCCGTTGCTGATTCTCTGGACGTCGTGGATCGCGTTGCTGGGCGGGGCGATCTCGGCCAAGGTGCAGCTCGGCATGAACGTGATCGAATTCCTGTCCGCGCTGCCGGCGGCGGTGCCGATCGTGAACCTGTGGCTCGGGGTAGGCAAGGGCGTTGCGTTCGGCGCGCTGATCGCGCTGGTGGCCTGTCATTTCGGGATGCGCATCAAGCCCAACACCGAGAGCCTGGGCGCCGGGACGACGAACTCGGTGGTGACCTCGATCACCGTGGTGATCGTGGCCGACGCGGCGTTCGCGGTGCTGTTCAACAACGTCGGGATCGTGCTGCTGTGAGCGAGCCTGTTCGAACGCCGGACGTCGCCGCCGGGACACCGCCGGTCATCCAGATCAAGGGACTGTGGACGCAGTTCGACGATCTGGTGGTGCATCGCGACCTCCATCTCGAGGTGAGCGCGGGCGAGGTGGTGTCGCTGGTGGGCGGTTCGGGCAGCGGCAAGACCACGCTGATGCGGCAAATGCTCGGCCTGGAGACGCCCGCGCGCGGAAGCGTGAGGATCTTCGGCATCCCGCTCAAAGGCTCGTCGGCGCGAACGCTGAAGAAGATCCGCCGGCGCTGGGGCGTGCTGTTCCAGCACGGCGCGCTCTACAGCGCGCTTTCGGTGTTCGACAACATCGCGCTTGCGCTACGCGAGTTGCGGGTGTTCGACGAGGGTTTCATCCGCGACCTGGTGATGCTCAAGCTCGACATGGTCGGCATCGAGCGGCACCACGCCCGGAAAATGCCCGCGGATCTGTCCGGCGGCATGGTCAAGCGCATCGCGCTCGCGCGCGCGCTGGTGCTCGAGCCCGAGCTGGTGTTTCTCGACGAGCCGACGGCAGGACTCGATCCGGACAGGAGCGAGTCGTTCGTGCGCTTGATCGAGGCGCTGCATTCGCAGCTTGGTTTTACCGTGGTGATGGTGACGCACGACCTGGATACGCTGGTGTCGCTCTCGGACAAGGTGGCGGTGCTCGCCGAGCAGCGCGTGCTCGTCTACGGGCCGCTCGAGACGGTGGTGCGCAAGGACCACCCGTTCATCCACAATTTCTTTCTGGGCAATCGGGGTTTGCGCGCGCTCTCGGCGGCACCGGACCCGCTGTTCGGGCCGGCGCTGACCGGCGCGAGGCGTTGAGCGCCGCAATCCTCAACCTTGAGATGGAGTAGCCGCCATGGAAAACAAAGCGCACGCCCTCGCGGCCGGACTGTTCACGTTGCTGCTCGGTGCCGCATTGGTCGCGGTGGCGATGTGGTTCGGACGGACCGAGGACAAATCCACACCGTACCTGGTACGGACCTCCATTTCGGTTTCCGGCCTCAAGATCGAGGCGCCGGTGCGCTATCGCGGCGTCGAAGTGGGCAGGGTGCGCTCGATCAGCGTCGACCCGGGCATCGACGGACAGATACGCATGACCATCGGCGTGGCCGAAGGCACGCCCATCACCCAAAGCACCTACGCGCGTCTGGGCTACCAGGGGGTCACCGGGCTCGCGTACGTCGCGCTCGACGACAGCGGAAGGTCGAAGGAGCGGCTGCGAAGCTCGCCGCGCAATATGGCCGAGATCCCGCTGCGCCGATCGATCATGGACACGGGCGAGGACCTGATGACGGCCTACGGAGAGATCGCCGTACGCGTGAACACGCTGCTCGACGAGAACAATCAAAAGGCGGTGAAGCGCGCGTTGAGCGGTCTGGAACTGGCGGCACTGAGGACCGCGGAACTCGCCGAGAAGGTCGGGCGGCTCGCCGACAAGACCGTGGCGATCGCGGACAAGCTCGCGCCGGGCGTCGAGGAGGTTCCGGCGCTGGTTGGCGATGCGCGCGGGGCGATCGGAAAGGCGAACGGGCTGGTCGGCAAGGCCGAGGGGCTGATCGGAACCTTGAACGGGCTGGCTTCGAGCATCGGCGAACGCGTCGAGGCGCTCGACCGGGTCGCGAAGAGCGTGGAGGAGGTCGGCTCAACGGCACGCGCGGTGAACGACGAGACGCTGCCGCGCATCAACGCACTGGTTGAGGATCTGCACAAAGAGACGCGCGCGCTCGAGCGCTTGCTCAAGGCGCTGGGCGAGCATCCGCAGAGCATCGTGTTCGGGACACCGCCGGGCAAGCCGGGGCCGGGTGAGGCCGGATTTTCGGCCGGGGGGACGAAATGACCCCGGCGCCGGAGCCGAGGGTCCGGCGGGCGGGTGCATCGCGTTCGTCGGCGTCGGCACGCGTGCGCCTGTCGCTGTGCGCGCTGGTCGGTGCGTTGCTCGCTTCGGCCTGCTCGTACCCGCTGCTTGGCAACGGCGAGAGGGTCGCGTACGATTTCGGTCCCGCGACGCTTGCACGCAGAGGCGAACAAAGCGTGGCGAAGCAATTGCTGGTGTACGACGTGGTCGCCCCGGCGTGGATGAATTCCGCGTCGATACATTACCGCCTTGCGTTTCGGGATGCGTCGCGGCCGCAGGCCTACGCGGGCAGCCGCTGGGTCATGGCACCCGCGGAGCTGCTCGGCGCCCGGCTGCGCCAGCGCCTCGCCGACGCCGGGGCCGGTGTGATCGTGCCCGGCGACGGTTTGCGCGCGCCGGCCGCGTTGCGCGTCGAACTCGATGAGTTTTCCCAGGTATTCGACGCGCAGGAACGCAGCAGGGCCGTGGTGCGACTGCGTGCCTCGCTGGTGGGAGCGCGCGCGCTGATCGCACAGAAATCATTCAGCGCGCAGCAGGCGGCGGCTTCGCACAATGCCGAAGGCGGGGTGCACGCGCTCGCTGCGGCAAGCGACGAAGTGATCGAACAGTTGCTCGACTGGGTGGCCGCGTCGTTGAAGGATGCGAAGCAGTGACCGACGGGTGCCGCGGCCCGGCGTCGAATCGTGCGCTGCGCAACCGGCCTGCAGCCCCGCGTCCAGCGCATAAGGACATCACCAGTCAAATCGCATTATCTTTATATTTCATAAAGTTATTTTCGCCTTGACATCGCTTCTTGTGCGGTGCAATAATTTTGCCCGAACTCAGGTTGCCGATCAGCTGTGAAGTGGCGGCGGCCGTGCATTGATTGGAGCGTATTTGGCAGCTCAGGCCCCAACGGCAAACGATTTGCTGACCCAGGCGGGGCATGCGCTGGTCGGTAATTTCCTCAATACGCTGTCGTCCCGGGCCGACCCGGATCTGGCGCTGCATCTGCAGAGCGTTCTTGCCGCCAGCGCGCCCAAACTGACGGCTGCGCAGGCGCAGATGTCCGCGAAACATTTCGCGCTGTGGGCCGCGATGATCGCGCGCGACGGCGGCCGGGACGTCGAGCCTGTCGCGCGTCCGGAGCCCGGCGACCGGCGTTTCGCGAGCGCCGAATGGCAGGCGAGCACGCATTTTGACTACCTGCGCCAGGCCTACCTGATCAATGCGCAGTTCCTGCGCGATTGCGTCGAGGCGCTTGAACTCGACGAGCGAAGCAAAGGGCGTCTTCGCTTCGTCGCGCGCCAGTTGATCGATGCGATGAGTCCGGCGAACTTTGCCGCGACCAACCCCGATGCGCTCAAGCTGGCGCAGCAGACCGGCGGCGCGAGCCTGACCCGGGGGCTGAAGAATCTCCTCGAGGATGCGCGCAAGGGGCGCATTTCCACCACCGACGAGTCCGCGTTCGAAGTGGGCCGGAACATCGCCTGCACCGAAGGCGCGGTGATATTCGAAAACGAGTTGCTGCAGCTGATCCAGTACGCGCCGCGCACGACGAGGGTACGAAAGCGGCCGCTGCTCGTGGTCCCGCCGTGCATCAACAAGTATTACGTGCTCGACCTGCAGCCGGAAAACTCGTTCGTTCGCTATGCGGTGGAGCAGGGCAACACGGTGTACATGGTGTCCTGGCGCAACATCCTGCCCGAACAGGGGCATCACACGTGGGACGATTACCTCGGGCTGGGCGTGCTGCCGGCGATGCAAGTCGTGCGCGATCTGTCGGGGATGGACAGGCTGAACCTGATTGGCTATTGCGTGGGCGGCACCATGCTCGGGGCGGTGCTCGCGATCCTCGCGGCCAGGGGCGAGGACTGGGTCGAGAGCCTCGCGTTCTTCACCTCACTGCACGATTTTTCCGACGCGGGCGACATCGGCCTGTTCGTCGACGAGCAGGGCGTGGCGGCGCGCGAGGCGGCGATCGGCTCGGGCGGCATCATGCCGGGGCGCGAACTGGCGGCGGTGTTTTCGGCGCTGCGCGCGAACGACCTGATCTGGTCGTACGTGGTGAACAATTATCTGAAGGGCCGCACCCCGGTGCCGTTCGACCTGCTGCACTGGAACGCCGATTCGACCAACCTGCCCGGGCCGATGTACTGCTGGTACGTGCGCAACATGTACCTGGACAACAGCCTTACGGTTCCCGGCAAGCTCACGATGCTCGGCGTGCCGGTGGACCTGACGAGGGTGCACCACCCGACCTACGTGCTCGCGACGCGCGAGGATCACATCGTGCCCTGGAAAAGCGCCTATCAGACCACGCAGTTGATGCGGGGCACGATGCGCTTCGTGCTCGGCGAGAGCGGGCATGTCGCGGGCGTGGTGAACCCGGCGTCGAAGAACCGGCGCAGCTACTGGGTCAATGAACACGATGCCCCGCCGCCCGATGCGCAGGCGTGGCTCGCGCGGGCCGAGCAGCGCCCGGGGAGCTGGTGGACGGACTGGGACGCATGGCTCGCGCAATATTCCGGCGGCCAGGCGAGGGCGAAGAAACGTTTGGGAAGCGCGCGGTACAAGGTCATCGAGCCTGCGCCGGGACGCTATGTCAAGCAGAGGGTGGTTTGATCGTTGCGGCGGGGACAGGGCCATGGGTTTTCTGCTGCTCGCGTGTCCGGTGCATCGGTGCGGATTTGACTGTTAAAGGAGGCAGGTATGACTGACGTAGTGATCGTTGCCGCGGGTCGCACCGCGATCGGCAAGTTCGGCGGCACGCTGGCGAAGATTCCCGCGGCCGACCTCGGTGCGCATGTGATCCGCGCGCTGCTCGCGAAAAGCGGGATCCAGCCCGAGCAGGTTTCCGAAGTCATCATGGGCCAGATACTTACGGCGGGCATAGGCATGAACGGCGCGCGCCAGGCTTCCATTCGCGGCGGCGTTCCGGATTCGGTGCCGGCGATGACCATCAACATGGTGTGCGGCTCGGGGCTCCGGGCGACGCATCTGGGCGCGCAGGCGATCAAGGCGGGCGACGCGGAGATCGTGATCGCAGGCGGCCAGGAGAGCATGAGCCTGGCGCCGCACGTGATGATGGGCTCGCGCGACGGGTTCCGCATGGGCGACGCGAAGTTGATCGACACGATGATCAACGACGGCCTGACCGACGTTTTCAATCAGTACCACATGGGCGTTACCGCCGAGAACGTGGCGAAACAGTACGGCGTGACCCGGGCGGACCAGGATGCATTCGCGGTGGCTTCGCAGCAGAAGGCCGAGGCCGCGCAGAAGGCGGGCAGATTCAACGACGAGATCATTCCGATCGAGATTCCGCAGAGAAAGGGCGCACCGCTGAAGTTCGACAGCGACGAGTATCCCAAGCACGGCACGACGCTCGAATCGATCGCCGGCCTCAAGCCCGCGTTCGACAAGAACGGCACGGTCACCGCGGCCAACGCATCGGGCATCAACGACGGCGCGGCCGCCGTCGTCATGATGTCGGCCGGCAAGGCGACGCAACTGGGCCTGCAGCCGCTGGCGCGGGTGCGCGCCTATTCGTCGGCCGGCGTGGATCCGAAGATCATGGGCATGGGGCCGGTGCCCGCGTCGCAGTTGTGCCTGTCCAAGGCGGGCTGGAAGACCTCCGATCTGGACCTGATGGAAGTCAACGAGGCCTTCGCCGCCCAGGCGGTCGCCGTCAACAAGCAGATGGGTTGGGACACATCGAAGATCAATGTCAACGGCGGGGCGATCGCACTGGGGCATCCGATCGGTGCGTCGGGCTGCCGGATACTGGTCACGCTGCTGCACGAGATGATCCGGCGCGATGCGCACAAGGGACTGGCCTCGCTGTGCATCGGCGGCGGCATGGGCGTGGCGCTGGCGGTCGAGCGTTGAGCAGCGCCGGCGAAATGCATGCCGGCGGGCAGATCTTGACGGGCGTGAACCTGTTTTCCGCGCTCGTCTCAGCGGGCGTACAAGGGCGTTCCGGCGCCATGGCGCAGTCGGGATTTCATATCGGGGGCATGAAACCATGAGCACGGAACTTCTCGAACGCACGACGCGGCAGGACGCGCAATCCGTCAGCAAAGAGGACAAGAACATGATCCAGCGTGTAGCGTTTGTCACCGGAGGCATGGGCGGCATAGGAACGGCGGTCTGCCGGCGCCTGGGCGCCGCGGGACACAAGGTCGTGGCTGGCTGCCTGCCGGATTACGAGCACCGGGACGAGTGGCTGCGCGCGATGCGCGCCGAGGGCTTGAAGGTGTACGCCGCCGAGGGCAATGTCGAGAACTACGACTCCTGCGCCGGCATGTTCTACCAGGTGCGCTCGACCGTGGGCCCGGTGGACATTCTGATCAACGCCGCCGGCATCACGCGCGACGGGATATTCAAGCGCATGAGCCAGAACGACTGGTATTCGGTGATCAACACCAATCTGAACAGCGTGTTCAACGTGACGCGCCAGGTGATCGAAGGCATGGTCGAGCGCGGATGGGGCCGCATCATCAACGTGTCCTCGGTGAACGCGCTCAAGGGCCAGTTCGGCCAGACCAACTACTCCGCGGCCAAGGCGGGCATGCACGGATTCTCCAAGGCGCTTGCCCAGGAGGTCGTGAAGAAGGGGGTGACGGTCAATACCATTTCGCCCGGCTACGTCGAAACCGACATGGTGCGCGCGATCAGGCCCGAGATACTGCAGTCGATCGTCGAACAGATCCCGATGGGCAGGCTCGCGCAGCCCGAGGAGATTGCCGGTTTGATCGCCTACCTCGCCTCGGACGAGGCGGGTTACATCACCGGGGCGAACATCTCGATCAACGGCGGCCTGCACATGAACTGACAGGGCTCCGTCACCGTCGTACGGCGAGCCTGGTGCCAGGTCCCATAATGAATGCATATCGGCAGCTCTTCTATTTGAACGGAACGTACGAGGAGAAAACATGATTCCCCATGCGGACAAACCGCGTGTCGCGCTGATCACCGGCGGCATGGGCGGTTTGGGTGAAACGATCAGCACGAAAATGGCCGACGCGGGGTACCGGGTCGCGGTCACCTATTCGCCGTCCAACAAGACGGCCGACAAGTGGGTCTCTGCGATGAAGGAACGCGGCTACGACTTCAAGGCGTATGCGTGCGACGTCGCTGATTACGATTCGTGCACGGCCTGCGCCGGACAGGTGGAAAAGGATTTCGGCCCGGTCGACATCCTGGTGAACAACGCCGGGATTACCCGCGACATGACGTTCAGGAAGATGGGCAAGGCGGACTGGGATGCGGTGTTGCGCACCAATCTGGACAGCGTGTTCAACATGACCAAGCAGGTGTGCGACGGCATGGTCGATCGAAGCTGGGGCCGGATCATCAACGTGTCCTCGGTCAACGGTTCCAAGGGTGCGTTCGGGCAGACCAACTACGCCGCGGCCAAGGCCGGCATGCACGGATTCACCAAGTCACTGTCGCTCGAAGTGGCGAGGAAAGGCGTGACGGTCAACACCATTTCACCGGGGTATATCGGCACCAAGATGGTGACCGCGATTCCCAAGGAGATTCTGGAGAGCAAGATCCTGCCGCAGATTCCCGTGGGCAGGCTCGGCAAGCCCGACGAAGTCGCCGGGCTGATCATCTATTTGTGCTCGGAAGAGGCTGCGTTCGTCAATGGCGCGAATATCGCGATCAACGGCGGCCAACACATGCAGTAGCAGCGGACAGGACGCGGAGCGCGGGCCCGGCCGGCTCGCGGCCGCGCCCGGCACGCCGCGCAGGGCCGTCCGTGCTCGCGGCGTAGGCGGCCGATTGCTGCATTCCCTGCTGCGCGAGTTTGCCGCGCATATCGAGCAGTTGCTGCGGATCGGACACCGAAAGAAACTCCCGCGCCGCCTGAGTCTGTTGGTCGAGGGACTCGCGCGCGGTTTCGAGGTTGAGCTCGAACAACTGCTCGGCACTGGCAAGGGTCGCCTGCGTGCAGGCGATAGTGGCGTCGAGCGTCGCTTTCTGCCATGCTGCAAACGTATCGGTCGGGGTGGCGATCAGGGGCTCCTTGGAGTCGTAGAGGGTTGAACTGGATCAGTGGGTTGAAGAACGTCGGGCGAACCTGGAAGCTTTCTAATTGCAGCATCGTGTCTTGATCATGCCTCTGCGTCATTCGTTGATGCTGCATTGCAGCAATCCATTTCTTCCGCTCCAACATCGGATGTCAAGGCTGTCGAGCGCGATTACCAAAGACACGTTAAATCAAAGGCATAGGAGGCAGCCATGGCTGAATCAATGCGCCTGATCAAGAAATATCCGAACCGCCGCTTGTATGACACCAAGACAAGCAGCTACATCACCCTGGTCGACGTCAAGGAACTGGTGATCAAGCACGAAGAATTCCAGGTGATCGATGCCAAGTCCGGTGACGACCTGACGCGCTCGATACTGCTGCAGATCATTCTCGAGGAGGAAGGAGGCGGCGCGCCGATGTTCTCATCGGACGTGCTGACGCAGTTCATCCGTTTCTACGGCAGCGCGATGCAGGGCATGATGGGATCGTATCTGGAGCGCAACGTACAGCTCTTCAACGAGCTGCAGGGGCGGATGCAGGAGCAGTCCAAGTCTGTGCTGGGCGACAACCCCAAACTGAGCCAGGAATGGTGGAACCAGTTCCTGAGCTTCCAGGGACCGGCGATGCAAAGCCTGATTTCGACCTACATGGATCAGAGCCGCAACATGTTCACGCAGATGCAGGAGCAGTTGCAGAACCAGACGCGCAACATGCTCTCGGGCTTCCCGTTCACGGGTTTCGCGCCCGGTTCGACTGACGCGGCAGGCGCGCGGCAGGCCGATGCAGGTGCGTCGCAGAAGGACGCGAGCCCGGAGAGTGAAAACAAGAACTAGCAGGAGCACGCCGGCGGTGAAGTCGAACCCGCCGGCTGAATCCCGGGTCGGGTTTGTCTCGCTGGGATGTCCCAAGGCGCTTGTCGATTCCGAACGCATCCTCACGCAGTTGCGCGCCGAAGGCTATGCGATCTCGCCTTCCTACCAGGACGCCGATCTGGTGGTGGTCAACACCTGCGGCTTCATCGATTCGGCGGTCGAGGAGTCACTCGATGCGGTCGGCGAGGCGCTGCGCGAGAACGGGCGCGTCATCGTCACCGGGTGTCTGGGCGCGAGGAAAGGCGACGAGCGCGGCGACGTCATCCGGCGCATGCACCCCAGCGTGCTCGCGGTCACCGGGCCCGGTGCGCTGCAGCAAGTGATGGATGCGGTGCACGCGCACCTGCCGCGCCCGCACGACCCGTTCGCGGATCTCGTTCCGCCACAGGGCATCCGGCTTACGCCGCGCCACTACGCGTATCTGAAGATCTCCGAGGGCTGCAACCATCGCTGCACGTTCTGCATCATTCCGTCGATGCGCGGACGCCTGGTGAGTCGTCCGGTCGGCGAGGTGATGCGCGAGGCCGAGGCCCTGGTCAAGGCCGGTGTGCGCGAACTGATGGTCATATCGCAGGACACCGGCGCGTACGGGGCGGACCTTCGCTATCGCACCGGTTTCTGGGGCGGCCGTCCGCTCAAGACCCGTCTGCGCGAGCTGGCCGGTGCCCTCGGCGAACTCGGGCGATCCGCTGGTGAGCGCGACAGCCCGTGGGTGCGGCTGCATTACGTCTATCCGTACGCGCATGTGGACGAGATCGTTCCGCTGATGGCCGAGGGTTTGATCCTGCCGTATCTCGATGTGCCCTTCCAGCATGCCAACGCGCGCATACTGCGGCTGATGAAGCGCCCGGCAGGCGGCGAGGACAACCTCGCGCGCATCTGCGCCTGGCGCGCGGTCTGCCCGGACATTGCGCTGCGCAGCACGTTCATCGCCGGATTCCCGGGAGAGACCGAAGCCGAATTCCGGGAATTGCTCGATTTCATCGAAGAGGCGGAACTGGACCGCGTCGGCTGCTTCGCGTATTCGCCGGTGCGGGGCGCCGCCGCGAATGCGCTGCCGAACGCGGTGCCGCAGCAACTGCGCGAGGAGCGGCGCGCTCGGCTGATGCAACTGCAGCAGCGCATCAGCGCGCAGCGCCTGCGCCGGCGCCTGGGCAGGACGCTGCGGGTGCTCGTGGACCAGGTCGGCGCCGACGGCGCGGTGGCCCGCTCGGCCGCCGATGCGCCTGAAATCGACGGTGTTGTTTACATCACGGACGGCGCGCATCTCAAAGTCGGCGAATTTGCGGATGTCAAGGTGGTACGCAGCGATGCGCACGACCTGTGGGCGCGCTGCGCGGCGCTCCGTGGGGCGGGTCGCCCGAAACGCGATGGAACCGAACGTATGACGTTGCGATGACGCCGCTGGTCTCGCGATTCCGGACCGTTGCAAAAGCGCAGCGGTCCGGAATCGCGAGATGGATGAAAAGCCGGAGTCGTCGTCAGAATCGTGGACAGTAAGCTCGTCAATGAATGAGAAAATCGCAAATCAGTTGCTGACAGGAGAAACGAATGGCACAGCGTGAAGTGGTGGTGGTTTCAGGCGCGCGCACCGCGATCGGGGATTTCGGCGGCTCGCTGAAGGATTTCGGTCCGACCCAGCTTGGTTCGATCTGCATCAGGGAATCGATGGCCCGCGCAAAAATCGACCCCGCATCCGTCGGACATGTAGTGCTGGGCGGGGTGATCATCAGCGAGCCGCGCGACACGTATTTGTCGCGCGTCGCGGCGCTCGAGGGCGGCGTGCCCGTCGGGACGCCATGCCTGACCGTGAACAGGTTGTGCGGCAGCGGCCTGCAGGCCATCGTGTCGGCCTCGCAATACATCCTGCTCGGGGAATGCGATACCGCGGTGGCGGGCGGCACCGAGAGCATGAGCCGCTCGGCCTATGTGATGCCCTCGGCACGCTGGGGCCAGCGCATGGGCGATGCGCAGGTGTTGGACGCGATGACCACCGCATTGCACGATCCGTTCGGCAATGGCCACATGGGCATCACCGCCGAGAACATCGCGGCCAGGTACGGCTTCACGCGCGAGCAGCAGGACGCGTTCGCGCTGGAATCGCACCACCGCGCGGCCCGCGCGCAGGATGCGGGGCACTTCAAGAGCCAGATCGTGCCGGTGGAAGTGAAGTCCAGAAAGGGTGTGACCGTATTCGAGGTCGATGAGCATGTGCGCCACGATGCGAAAATCGAGGACATGCAGAAA
>Ga0156283_1163_pt1 | contig 12252 bp, 11 predicted proteins | sample RifCSPlowO2_12_FD_107932 | JGI IMG/M metagenome (GOLD analysis project Ga0156283, IMG submission 107932) | Betaproteobacteria bacterium RIFCSPLOWO2_12_FULL_65_14 | reverse complement strand
AGATCATCGAGGCCCTGGGCAGCGACGACGGACGCGAGATAGCGCTGGAGCTCGACAGGCTGCGCGAGGAAGGCGTGCTCATGCGCCTGGAGAACAGCGGCGAATGGTCACTCAGGAAAAACGCCGAGGACTCTTCGACAAGCCGGCCTGCCGCTGCTCCGGTATGATTCCATGGCAGACTGGATGAGCGCCTCGCTTGAGGCAGTCAGAGCATGGGCATCGCGGACTGCGGGTGTGTTGCGGGAAAGTCAGCGCGCGCCTTGGAAATGCGGCATCACCTGCTTGCTCCAAGCCTCCGCCATCTCGTTGTAAATCTTCTCGGGCGGGGTGAGCAAAAACCGACTCACTCCCACCTGCTCGAGCTCTCTGACGCGAGCCACGCATTCTTCGGGCGTGCCGGCGATGGAGAAGCGGCGGACCAAATAGTCGGTGACGAAGCTCGGGTCCACTTTCTTTTCCAACGGCTTGGATATATCGAAATGCTCCATGAATTTTTTCAAGCCGGGCAGTTCCTCGGGCGGCACGGTTTCCAGCGTGAAGCGGAAGTTATGATGGGCACGGTTGGCCAAGCGCGAGCGCACTATAGCTCGGGCCCGATCGCCGTCCTTGTCCACACAGATCATGCCTGCGGCGAGCAGATCGATCTCTGCGGGCGAACGCCCCGCCTCGGCGGCGCCCTGGGCGATTTTTTCCTTCGCCCATTGAAGAACGCGCAGGTCAAAGCCGCTTCCCAGGATCACCCCGTCGGCAAACCGGCCGGCTGCCCGCAATCCCAGGGGGCCTTCGACGGAGGCATAAAGAGGCACGGGTAATTTCCCGACCTTGAGCCCAACCTTGCCCGTGGGAAACTCCGCCGGCCTTCCCTGAAGCAGTTCATGCATCGTCTTGAGGCCCTCTTCGAACTTCGCTATGGGCGTGGGTTTTCGTCCCAGGGTATAGACAGGACCGTCGCCGGTTCCCATGCCCAGGATCGCCCGGCCCTCGGAGATCTCGTTCAGTGTTGCCGCGGAACCCGCCAAGACGGTCGGGTCGCGGTAGACCATGTTGGTTACCGCGGTTCCGAGGCGCAAGCGTTTTGTTTGCCCCGCGCAGACGGCCAGGGTTTGAAATGGGTCCAGCAAGACCATCTGGGCATCGGCGATGAAGATGGCTTCAAAGCCCAGCGCTTCTGCCTGACGGGCGTGCTCAATTGCCTGGGAAAGATGTTGTATGCCACCATGCAAACTGAAACGGATTGCCATGGGATCTTCCCTCCGTGGTTGGTTTGTATCTGACCGCCGGTGATGGCGGACCCGCGCCAAGTGCCAAAACCGCTGGTCCGTCTTTCCGCGGGCTCATTCAAACTTCGCACCCGACATCCTTACCCTCTCGCCCTGACGCGCAAAGTCGCGCTTGAGAAAGGCGGCGAATTCTTCGGGGCCGACACCGATCGGCTCGTAGCCTTTGGCAAGTACTTCCTTATCGCGGAATTCCGGTTCGGCAAGCAGCCTGGCGGTGTCGGCGTGTATGCGCTCGACAATGGCGCGCGGTGTGCCGGCAGGGGCGAGCAGGCCGTACCAGACGCCGATTTCAATCTCCGGTATTCCCAGTTCCACAAACGTCGGCACGCCCGGCATCATCGGGGACCGCTTTGTCCCGCTGAAGCCAAGCGCCTTCAGCCTGCCGGCAGAAACCGGTCCACGGGTCGAGAACATGCTGGCCCAGGTGAGTTGCACTTCGCCGGCGAGCGTGGCGGTCATCATTTGCGGCACGCCCTTGTAGGGGACATGCAGGAACTTAATGCCCGCCTTGTGGGCGAGCGTCTCCGACAAAAGATGCATCTGGCTTCCGGCGCCGAGCGAGCCATATGCGATCTTGCCAGGCTCGGATTTGGCCAGCGCGATCAGTTCGGCGACGTTGTTCACAGCCAACGATGGATGCGCCACCAGCACCTGCCCCAAACTGCAGATCAGTGTGATCGGCGCGAAATCGCGAAACGTGTCGTACGGCATCTTCGCATAGAGATGGGGATTGACTGTGAGACCCGAATAGAGGCCAAACAGGATGGTATGTCCATCCGGCGCGGCGCGTGCCACCACTTCGGTGCCAATATTAGTGTTTGCGCCGGGCCGGTTCTCCACCACTACGGATTGGCCCCATAGGGGCGTGAATCGCTGCGCCAGCGCACGCGCCAACAGATCGCTCCCGCTGCCCGGAGGCAGGCCGAGGACCATGCGTACCGGCTTGGATGGCCAGGGAGACTGCGCTTGCGCCGATGGTGCGCAGAATGCCGCGCAGATTGCAGTGCCGAAGGCAACGCCAATTGCAGCACTCCTCGTTGCATAGCGCAGCGCACGGAATACCCGGCGCAGGCCGGGGAACACGCAGGAAATCTCGTTCATGTCATTCTCCCTGCGTCCAGAATCGTAATCTCGGTCGCCTGCGAGCAGTGGCAATTAGATACGCGACCGACTTTACTCGCCTTGATAGATCGTGTCCACGCCATCACCATGCGACGCGATGTGCTTTACCAGTCGGTGCGGCACAGCGGATTGCGGATGGGCGAGACGGAAACGGCCAACCTCGGCGCGCTCAACGCCGAGAGCGAAATATGGCGCACGCTGAGAGCGGCGAGCATCGAGCCTGCCGCGGTGTACGCGACCCCTGCAGCGAACGGCCGCCAGCATGCGCGTGTCGCGATTCGCCGGAGCGTGCCGGGGCAGGCGCGCCTGGTCATTGCGGCGCTGTTCTCGATCCCCGTCGTCAGACACGTATTTGTGGTCGACGACGATGTCGACGTGTTCTCCGACGAGGAGATGGAATGGGCCATGTCCGCTCGTTTCCGGGCGGACCGGGATCTCGTCGTGGCGCCCGGCTATCCGGGTACGTACATGAATCCGACGGTAGGCGAGGACGGCACCATGACGAAGGCGGGTTTTGACTTGACTGCACCCTCGAGCACGGGGATTGAAATCCGGGTGGCCCGCGCTTCGCACTTCGAGGCCGGGACTCCCCGCTACCGGACCGTATGCCAGGCGCTGGAGTCCGGGCCGATGTACTTCGCGCAGATCATCGAGGCCCTGGGCAGCGACGACGGACGCGAGATAGCGCTGGAGCTCAACAGGCTGCGCGAGGAAGGCGTGCTCATCCGCGTGGAGAACGGCGGCGAATGGTCACTCAGGAAAAACGCCGAGGACTCTTCGAAAAGCCAGCCTGCCGTTGCTACGGATTGATGCCGACTGGAGGCGACTAACCGCATGGGCTGCAGAAGCCCGCACGCTGCGAAACCTGCGACAATGCGCGCCATGCGCGACCAAGCAACCCGCCACCCATGCCGACGCTGAACTGGATCGGCAAGGAAGCGGTGGTGAACCATCACCTGCACGTCCCGTTTCGCCTGCTCAAGGACGTGCCCGAGCTTGCATGCGGTCGACCGGGCGAAGGTAATCTCATCGTCCAAGGCGACAATCTCGTCGCGCTCAAGGCGCTGCTGCCTTATTACGCGGGACAGGTGAAGTGCGTCTCCATCGACCCGCCATACAACACCGGAAACGAGGGCTGGATCTACAACGACAACGTCAACAGCCCGCTCATCCGCGAATGGCTGGGCAAGGCCGTCGGCAAGGAGGGCGAAACGCTCGACCGGCACGACCGCTGGCTGTGCCTCATGTATCCGCGGCTTTCGCTACTTCGGCAATTCTTGCGCGAGGATGGTGCGATATTCATATGCTTGGACGATAACGAAATTCACGCGCTTCGCTATGTCATGGACGAAATTTTCGGCGCAAGTAATTTCATAGCCACAGTGCTCTGGCAAAAGGTCTACTCCCCCAAGAACTCGGCGCGGCATTTTTCGGAAGATTATGACTACGTCGTTGTGTACGCGAGAAACGCGGAAGTTTGGCGAGCCAACCTGGTGCCTCGAAGTGAAGCGCAAGATTCCGCGTACAAGAATCGCGATAATGATCCGCGCGGTGAGTGGAAAACTGGTGATCTTTCTGCGCGAAACTTCTACAGCCTGGGTACTTACGAGATCGTTTGTCCATCTGGGAGAGTGATACCGCACCCGCCAAAGGGAATGTACTGGCGAGTATCGAAGGAGAAATTCATTGAAATGGATCGCGATAAGAGAATCTGGTGGGGAAAAGACGGGGACGCGATTCCGCAAATCAAAAGATTCTTATCTGAAGTGAAGCAAGGCGTTGTGCCTCAGACGATGTGGTTTTATGAGGATGTCGGACATACTCAGGATGCTAAGAAAGAGTTGGTCCAGATCATGAACTTCACAGATTCGGAATCGGTATTCATTACCCCGAGAAGCCGACGCGACTTATCGAACGAATTATGCAAATCGCAACCAATCCCGGCGATCTTGTACTCGATTCCTTCGCTGGCTCCGGCACTACAGGGCACACGATTTTGAAACTGAATCGAGTCGCGCCGGAAGAAGAACCGCGCCGCTTCATCCTTGTGGAGATGGAGACGAACATCGCACGCGATGTCACCGCCGAGCGCGTTCGGCGCGTCGCCGAAGGCTATACCAACGCCAAGGGCGAGCGCGTGGAGGGCCTTGGTGGCGGCTTCTGCTATTGCGAACTGGGCGAGCCCTTGTTTGACGAAGCCGGGAAGATCCGGGATTCGGTGCGCTTCGCCGATCTCGCGCGGCACGTCTATTTCACCGAGACCGGCGAGCCGCTGCCGCGCGAGCGGGTGCCCAACTTGCCCTTACTCGGGGCCTGCCGCGGCGTGGGCATTTACCTGCTCTACAACGGCATTCTGGGCGACAAAAGCGCCGCCGGCGGCAACGTTCTGACGCGCGCGGTGCTCGGCGCACTGCCGCCTTTCGACGGACCGAAAGTGATCTACTGTGCCGGCTGCCTGCTCGGGCGCGACCGGCTCGCGGCGGAACGCATTATCGTGCGGCAGACCCCCTACGAGATCAAGGTTTCATGAAGCCATCCATTGACCGCGAGGATCTGGTCCGCCGGTTCAACGAAGACGAGGTGGCGTGGCGCAACTACGCGCACAAACGTGAACTGCGTCATCTGCTCCGCCCTGACTCTCCGCTGCCGGAGGAGGTTCTCGACTATCTCGATTGGCTGGAGGCGGAGCGGGAGTGCCGGAAGATACCGTGCATCGGGAGGTTCATGCCATGAAACGCGCTAAACCTCTCGAATCGCTCATCCTGAACATCCGTGGACGCAAGGTCTTGATCGATGCCGATCTGGCGGCCATATATGGGGTTGAAAACCGAACCCTCAACCAGGCGGTGAAGCGCAACGCGGAGCGGTTCCCGGAGGATTTCATCTTCCAACTCAGCGCGGCGGAGAAATCCGAGGTGATCACAAATTGTGATCACCTCGCGCGCCTGAAGTTTGCAAAAAGTCTGCCTTTTGCTTTCACCGAACACGGCGCGATCATGGCTGCCTCCGTTCTGAACAGCCGGGAGGCTGTCGCGATGAGCGTCTACGTGGTGCGGGCCTTCATCCGCATGCGCGAACAGCTTGTGGTCAATGCGGCCATCTTGAAGCGCCTGGCAGAGATCGACAAGTCGCTCCTGCAGCACGACTCCGCGCTGCGCGACATCTATCACAAACTGCTGCCGCTGCTGCAGCCGCCTCCCGATCCGCCGAGGCGGCGCATCGGCTTTATCCCGGACGACGAATGATCGCGCTCAAAGCCTATCAGGAGCGTGTGCTCGACTCGCTGCGCGAGTTCTTCCGGCAATGCTCGAAGGACGGCCGTCCCGAAGCGGCGTTCCAGGCTGTACAACTTCGCAACAGCAGCGCCCCCGTGCCGTACATTCCCGTGCAGACGGCGGGGTTGCCGCCTGGCATGCCTTACGTCTGCCTGCGGGTGCCGACGGGCGGTGGCAAGACGCTGCTCGCCTGCTACGCTGCCGGGCTCGCAATGGACGAGTTCATGCGCGCCGAGCGTGCCGTCGTTCTGTGGCTGGTGCCGAGCAATACCATCCTCGACCAGACTGCCGATGCATTGCGCGACCCGCGCCATCCCTACCGCCGGGCGCTGGAGCTTGCGTGCGGTATGGTCGAGGTGGTCACCATCGAGGAGGCTCTGCGCCTGTCGCGCGCGACCGTGGAGGGGCAGACGGTCGTGATCGTCGCGACCATTCAGGCGTTCCGCGTCGAGGACATCACCGGGCGCAAGGTGTATGACCAGAACGGCGCATTCGCGGAGCATCTGCTGAACCTGCCCGTCGACCGGCTCGCCGACCTGCTGCCCGGGGCGGACGGCAAGCCCAGGCCGTCGCTGGTGAACATGCTGCGGCTGCGCCGGCCGATCGTGATCGTGGACGAGGCGCACAACGCGCGCACCGATCTGTCCTTTTCCACGCTCGGCAACGTGCTGCCTTCCTGCATCGTCGAGTTCACCGCCACGCCGGCGCGCAAGGGCATGCCATCGAACGTGCTGCATCACGTCTCCGCGGCGGAGCTGAAGGCGGCGGACATGGTGAAGCTGCCGCTGCGCGTCGTCACCCGGCACCCGACCCAGCGCGACCAGCTGCTCGCGGAGGCGATCGCGCTGCGTGCCGATCTCGAAAAACTCGCGGCGGCCGAAGCGCAGAACACGGGCGAATACCTGCGGCCCATCCTGCTGCTGCAGGCCGAGCGGGTGGATGGGTGCGAGCCGCTGCGCGACCGGCTGGTCGCCGACTTCGGCATTGCCAAAGAGGAAGTGAAGATTTCAGTCGGCACGCTTGACGAGTTGAAAGGTGTGGCCGATATCACCTTGCCCAAGTGTCCGGTGCGCGTGATCATCACGGTCCAGAAGCTGCGCGAAGGCTGGGACTGCCCGTTCGCCTACGTGCTGTGCAGCCTGAGGGAAACGCGCTCGGCCACCGCGATCGAACAGATCGTGGGGCGCATCCTGCGATTGCCGCATGCCCAGGCCAAGCAGCATCCAGACTTAAACTGCGCCTACGCCTTATCGGTGTCGGACTCGCTGCCCGAGGTGCTGAACGAACTGCGCGAGGCGCTGGAGAGCAACGGCTTCACCGCCGCCGAAGCGGAGCGGATCATCATTCCGGTGCCGCAGGGCACCCTGCCCCTGGGCATGCAGCCGAAAACGATGCAGGTGTCGCCGGGCGAGATCGATGCAGCTGTGGCGCAGGTGCAGGTCGCGGCGCTTGCCGGCAAGGCCCGCATCGACACGGCCAAGGGCGAAATCACCGTGCTCGTGCCGCTGGACGCGGACGAAACCGAGAAACTGGCGAGCTGCGTGAATACGCCCGAAGCCAAAGCGAAGGTCGAGGAAATCGTCGCTTTGGTGCGCGATGCGGAAAAGGCGTTCGGCGGCAGCGGCCGGACGCGCCTGCCGTCGCCCTACGAAAGGCAACTCGATTTTTTCGTACCCTTGCTCTGCGTACAGGAAGACGGCGAGCTTTTTGAGTTCGAGAGCACTTTTCTGCTCGAACATCCCTGGAAATTGAGCGAGAAGGACGCCTCGCTTGCCCTGGACTACAACCCCATCGAGCGTCCGGCAGGCAAGGCTGGGATCGTAGACGTCGGGGCGAAGGGTGAGGTCCAGACCCGGATCATGCAGGATGAGATGCCCTATTTCGTGGCCACGGTGCATCAGCAGGCTCTGCAACTGGGCAGCATCGGTGACTGGACGTTGGAGGCACTGGTTGCATGGCTGGACCGGCACATCGATCATCAGGACATTCCGGCCGGCGAATCGGCGGAGTTCCTACGCAAGGTCATACGCGGACAGATGGCAAGACACGGCATCGCCGACCTCAACCTGTTTGCCCTGGACCGCTTCCGCTTGCGCGATGTTGTCGAGGCACGCGTCCAGCAACACCGCGACGTCGAGCGCAAGACCGCATTCCGGCAATTGCTCCTGCCGGGTTCGATGCTCGCCGTCGACGAGGTGCGCGCGATCAACTTCAGGACCATGAACTACGAGCCGAGCTGGGTGTACGAAGGTGGGTTCGGTTTCGCCAAACACTATTTCGGCCCGAAGCCGGGGGAATTGCGCGAAACCACTCCGACCGGTGCGCAAACGGAGGAATTCAAATGTGCGCAGTTCCTCGATGGGATGCCCGAAGTGAAGTTCTGGGTGCGCAATCTGGCGCGCAAGGCCTCGTCGTTCCGCCTGCAAACTTCCACCGACTGGTTCTACCCGGATTTCCTCTGCCAACTGACCGACGGCCGGGTACTGGCAGTGGAGTACAAAGGCAAAGACCGCTACACGGCCGACGACGCGGAAGAAAAACGCGCGGTCGGCGAGATATGGGCTTCGCGCAGCGGCGGTCGCTGCCTGTTTGTCATGCCGACCGACGGGCAATTCGGTCCGATCAGGGAGGCGATTCGGGCTTGACGACAGGTTCGCTCGCGAACCTACGGTCAACCGCTGAGTGGCGAGTGACGAGCTTGTTGATATCATAGGATGTTAGTCCGCACCCCTTCCATCGTCCCATCATGAGAACAGACCGCAGAAATGTCCTAATCCTTGCCATCTGCCAGATGCTGTTCGGCTCCGGCCGCTCGCTACTCATGGCGACCGCGCCCGTGGTCGCCTACGCCATGGCCGAAGAAAAAGGGCTCGCGACGCTGCCCACTTCGCTCGTCATCGTGGGAACGGCGCTCGCGACGATCCCGGCGGCGTTGATCATGCGGCGCTTCGGAAGGCGCATGGGCTTCGTCCTGGGCGCGCTCGTTGGCGCCGCAGGCGGCGTGCTCTGCTCTTGGGCAGTGATCAGGGCCGATCTGTGGCTGTTCACCGCCGGCGCATTCCTGTTCGGCCTGTTCTCCGGGTTTGCGCAGCTGTACCGCTTCGCCGCCACCGACGTGGCCGCAGCGGATTACCGGAGCAAGGCGATCTCGCTGGTGCTTGCGGGCGGCGTGGTTGCGGCGTTCCTCGGGCCGGAGATGGCCAAAGCGGGCAAGGACATGATCAGCTCTGCTGCCTTTGCGGGATCCTACATCCTGCTGGTTGCGGTCTCGTTCCTGACTGCAATCGCTCTCATGACGCTCGATATCCCGCGCCAGACCCGCGCTGAGCGTTCGGGGCCGCGGCGGCCGCTCATGCGGATCATGGCCCAGCCGGTGTTCATCGCCGCCACCGTGTCGGGCGCGGTCACCCAGGGGGTCATGACGCTGCTGATGACCGCGACGCCGATCGCGATGCAGCACGTGCATCACGACTTCGACGACACGGCGCTGGTGATCGAATGGCACATCTTCGCAATGTTCGCACCCGGTTTCATCACCGGCTGGATGGTCGAGCGCTTCGGCGAGGTCCGCATGATCCATGCTGGAAACCTGCTGCAGCTCGTGTGCATCGCAGTCGCGCTCTCCGGCCACGGGGTGACGGAGTTCTGGGTGGCGAACTTCCTGCTCGGCCTCGGCTGGTGCCTCACCTTCACGGCCGCCACCACGCTCACGACCTACGCTTATGCGCCGGCCGAGCGCGACCAGACGCAGGGGGCGACCAATTTCATCATCTACGCGTTCGTTGCGGTGATCTCGCTACTCTCGGGTGTGCTGGTGCACTACTTCGGCTGGATGTGGGTCAATCTGGGCGCGGTGCCGATGCTGGTGCTCGCCACGATCGTGATGCTGTGGTATTCGGCCCAGCCGCAGCGCCAGGCAGCCGCGGCGGGATAGCCGGGCAGTCCCGGATCTTTCTTCCAAGGAGGCAGACGATGAAACAACGCATCGATTACAAGCAGGTGGCGCCCGAGGCCTACAAGGCGATGCTGGGCATCGAAGCCTACGTGCGAGGCTCCGGGCTGGAGCACTCGCTGCTGGAACTGGTGAAGACGCGTGTCTCGCAGATCAACGGCTGCGCGCATTGCCTGGACATGCACACCAAGGAAGCGCGCGCCGCCGGCGAAACCGAGCAGCGGCTGCACCTGCTGCCGGCGTGGCGGGAGGCGCCGTTCTACTCGGACCGCGAGCGCGCCGCGCTCCTCTGGGCCGAGGCGGTCACGCAGATCTCCACGAACGACGTGCCCGATGAGCTTTACGCCGAAGTCCGGCGTCATTTCGACGAGAAGGCGCTTGTCGACCTCACGCTCGCGATCGTCGGGATCAATGGCTGGAACCGCCTCGCAGTCCCGTTCCGCTCGGAGACGGGAAGTTATCAGCCGAAGGCCCGAGCCGCATAACCTCCATCGACGCGCGTGGAATATCCCGCTCTCAATCGACCCGCGCGCCGCTGTCCTTGACCAGCTTGCCGTACTTGATGATCTTGGCGCGGATCGCGTCGGCATAATGCTCGGGCGAGGTGCCGACGGTTTCGATGCCCAGGCCGGCAAGACGTTGGGTGATATCGGGCGAGCCAAGCACCCTAACGATTTCGGCGTTCAGCTTTGTGACGATCTCGCGCGGGGTGCCGGTTGGCGCGAGAAAACCTATGTCGGCGTCGATCTCGAAACCCGGCGCACCCGACTCGGCGATCGTCGGCACGTCCGGCATGATCGGCGTGCGTTTCGCGGTGCCGACGGCGATCAACCGAATCTTGCCGGACTTCACATGCGGCGCGAGCGAAGGCAACGCCGCAAATATCACCGCGACGTCGCCAGTGATCACCGCCGGCACGGACTGCGCCACTCCCTTGTAGGGGACATGCGCCATGTTGACGCCGGTGAGCAATCTGAACAGCTCCATTCCGAGATGGTGCGAGCTGCCATTGCCCGAGGATCCGTAGAGCACGCCGGGCTTGGCTTTCGCGTAGTCGATGAACTGCTTCACGGACCCGATCGGCAGGGCCGCGTTAACGGCCATGAACAGCGGTGTCGACACCGCCAGCGTCACCGGCGTGAAATCCCTGAGCGGGTCGTAGGGAAGCTTCGGGTACAGGCTCGGGTTGATCGCCACATGGCCGGTGTCGGCGATGAACAGCGTATAGCCGTCCGCCGGCGACTTGGCGACGATCTCGGCCGCTATGATGCCCCCGGCGCCGGGACGGTTGTCCACCACGACCTGCTGACCGAGGTTTTCGCCCAATCTCTGCCCGAGTACTCGTGCGATCACGTCCGGTGAACCGCCCGCCCCGTACGGCACCACGAATCGAATCGAACGCGTCGGAAACCCCTGCGCGGCACACTCTGACGCGATCGAAATGAGCCCGCAAAGAACAGCTGCGAGGACGACGGTAAAGCGCTTCGATGCATTCATCACTTACCTCCCCTGTACCGGTTGCTATTTAACCTTGAGACCCATCAGCCCGGCAATCAGATTGCGCTGCATTTGAGAAGTGCCGGCACCGATGGTCGCGCTCCGGGCATCGCGAAAGTGCCGCTGCATGTCGAACTCCATGTTGTAGCCGTAGGCCCCGAGGACCTGCATGCCCATGTTAGCCGCTTTGACGTAGGTTTCCGATCCGAACAGCTTCGCCATGGAGATCTCGCGCAGGGCATCGCGGCCGCTCGCGAGCATCCACGCAGCACGCCACATTAGCATGCGGGCCGCGTCCACCTCCGTTTGCAGGTCGGCCAGCATGTGCGCTACTGCTTGAAATGTGCCTATCGGACGGCCGAACTGCTTGCGGTCCTTGGCGTATTGCAGCGCGAGGTCGACGACCGACTGCGCACCGCCGCAGTATCCGGCGGTCGAAGCGAGGCGCTCGATCTGCAGTCCGGACAGGACGCACTCCCAGCCCCTGTTCTCGCCGCCGACCAGCCTGTCCGCCGGCACACGGACGTCGTCGAAGAACAATTCGTAGGTACCGACGCAGCGCCGGCCAAGCATTTCGAGCTTGCTCAGCTTCAGGCCGGGGGTATCGTTGTCCACCAGAAACAGCGATATTCCCTGGCGGTAATGCGCCTTCGGGTCGGTCTTCACGTAGACATTGATGACATTGCTCCGGGCGCCCGCCCCCGTGGCCCAGAGTTTCTGACCGTTGATCACCCAATGATCGCCGTCGCGCCGCGCGGCAGCGCGCATCGCCCCCACGTCGGAGCCGGCGTCGGGCTCGGACATCGATATCGACATCTTGACCACGCCGGAAAGGAGCTTGGGTATCCAATAGCGCTTCTGATCCTCGCTGCCCTTGCGGACAATGTTCAGGCCGCAGAACACGCTGCCACCGTAGGCAGTGAAGAAGTCGAAACTGCTCCGGGACAACTCTTCGGCGATGACCGCCATGTCGATGGGATTGCCACCCAGCCCGCCGTACTCTTCGGGGAAGGGCATGCGCAGTAGCCCCGTTTCGACCCAGGCATCGTAGAGATCGTAGGGGTAGGCCTGTTCCCGGTCCAGGCGACGGATGGTGTCCGGTGTCGCAAGCCTTTGCATCATCCTG
>Ga0156283_1018_pt2 | contig 12473 bp, 18 predicted proteins | sample RifCSPlowO2_12_FD_107932 | JGI IMG/M metagenome (GOLD analysis project Ga0156283, IMG submission 107932) | Betaproteobacteria bacterium RIFCSPLOWO2_12_FULL_65_14 | reverse complement strand
ACCGAGACGCTCGAGCGGATCGAGGAAGGGCGCGAGCGGGCTAGGTGCCGGCATAAAGCAGCGCCCGGCGCGCCTCGCGCTCCAGGCGCTCGTCGGGCCAGTCGGGATGCGCCATGCGCAATCCCGCCATCCGCAGGCGGATCCCGGTCTCGTAGAGCGCCGCCACCAGCCGAATCTTTTCGACCGGCGTCATGCGCCGGAAGCCTTCGAGCTGGACCGGGTGAATCGTCTCGGCCATCTACTTCGCCAGGACGCGCATGGCGCGCTCCAGGCCCTCTAGCGTAGTTGGATACATGCGCCCGTTCATCAGCTCCTTCAGGATGCCGATCGACTGGCGGTAGGGCCAGATCTCCTCCGGCTCGGGGTTGAGCCAGACGCACTTCGCGTAGATGTCCGTGACGCGCTTCACCCACGCCGCGCCCGGCTCCTCGTTGAAATACTCCACCGAGCCGCCCGGCTGCAGGATCTCGTAGGGGCTCATGGTGGCGTCGCCGACGAAGATCACCTTGTAGTCGTGCCCGTACTTGTGGAGCAGCTCCCAGGTGCGCGTGCGCTCGGAGTGCCGGCGGCGGTTGTCCTTCCACACGAAATCGTACAGGCAGTTGTGGAAGTAATAGAACTCGAGGTGCTTGAACTCGGTCTTCGCCGCGGAGAAGAGCTCCTCGGCGAGCTTGATGTGGTCGTCCATGGTGCCGCCGACGTCCATCAGCATCAGCACCTTGATGGCGTTGCGGCGCTCGGGACGCATGTGGATGTCGAGATACGCCTTGCGGGCGGTCGCGTCGATCGTGTGCTCGAGGTCGAACTCGTCCGGGGCGCCTTCCCGGGCGAATTTCCTCAATCTCCTTAAAGCTACCTTGATGTTGCGCGTGCCGAGCTCGACCGAGTCGTCGAGGTTGCGGTACTCGCGCTGGTCCCAGACCTTGACCGCGCTGCGGTTGCGCGAGCGGTCCTGGCCGATGCGGATGCCTTCGGGGTTGTAGCCGTAGGCGCCGAAAGGGGAGGTGCCGCCGGTGCCGATCCACTTCGAGCCGCCCTGGTGGCGGCCTTTCTGCTCTTCGAGCCGCTTTTTCAGCGTTTCCATCAGCTTTTCCCAGCCGCCGAGGGCCTGGATCTGCTTTTTCTCCTCCTCGCTGAGCGTCAGCTCGACCTGCTTCAGCAGCCATTCGAGCGGGATCTGCGACTCGATGCCCGGGATGGTCTCCACGCCTTGCCAGAACTCGGAGAACGCCCGGTCGAACTTGTCGAAATTCGACTCGTCCTTCACCAGCGCGGCGCGCGAGAGGTAGTAGAAGTCCTCCACCGACGGGCCGATGACCCCCTTGTCCATCGCCTCGAGGAGGGTCAGGTACTCCTTGATGGACACCGGGAGCTTGTGGCTCTTCAGCTTGAGGAAGAAATCGATCAGCATGCGCCCTCTATTCTAGGCAATGACGCGGTGCAGCGTCGGCCCGGCGATTGACGCTGTGCACCCGGTGGGATACGGTCGCTGGCGGCATTCGCATAATTCTGAGGAGGATGTTCATGAATCTGGCAAAACGATTCCCCATGCTGGCCCTCGCGGCAGCGGTAGCCGGGGTGGCGGCCTGGGGAGCGCCCGAGTCGGCTCAGGCGCAGGAGAAGATCAAGCCGGTGGTCATGCGCTTCGTGGCGGACTTCCCGCCGCCGCCGCACCCCGCCGGACTCGCGATGAAGCACTTCGCCGAGCGCCTGCCGCAGGTGATTCCGGGCAGTGAGGCGCGCCTGTACTACGCCGGCGCGCTCTACACCATCCCGGAGGCCTTCGAGGCGATGCGCCAGGGCAACCTGGAGATGACCTGGATGCAGATGGGCAAGGCGGCGCCGGTCGATCCCCTCATGATGTCGGTCGTCGGACCGGGCATCCTCACCACGGTCGGCGCGGTCGACAACATCGACAAGACCGAGACCTTCAAGACGCTCGCCCAGCGGCTGGAGAAGAACCAGCGCATCAAGGTGTTCGGCGCCGGCCACATGAGCTTCGGCATGGGCGTGGGCGGCAAGCGGCGCTATGCCAAGCCGGAGGACTTCACCGGCAAGAAGGTGCGCAGCATGGGACCGGCCGAGAACCCGGTGCTGGAGTCCTGGCGTGCCAACCCGGTGGTGATGAACTTCGGCGAGGTGCCGAGCGCGCTCGAGTCGGGTGTGATCGACGGCCTGATGACCAGCATCGGCGGCTGGCTCGGCGTGCGCGAGCAAGCGCCGTTCTACACGACCGGCGGCGCCGGCGTATTCACCGGCGACTACTACATGGTGAGCGCGAGCCAGCGCTGGTTCAGTCGCCTCAGCCCCGCGGCGCAGAAGGCGCTCGACGGCCTGGTCCAGGAAACGATCCAGGTGCAGAAAGAGCTGAACTGGTGCGTGGACAAGATGACCTATGACAAGTACGGCACCAAGGATCCGTCCAAGCCCGGGGTGTACTGGCTGAACCCGCAGGAAGTGTCCGCCCTTACCGCCGCGCTGGGTGATGGCCCGAGCCGCTGGGTGAAGAGCAAGATGCCGCCCGAGGGAACCAAGCTGGTCGACAGCTTCAAGGCCGAGGGCCAGAAGCTTTCGGCGCAGAACCCGCCGGGCTCGTCGTGGATCGAGAAGATCGACTGCTCGAAGCACGCCTCGAAGATCATCATCAAGTAAGTGGAGAAGGCCTACGCCGTCTGGCGTGCGTTCCAGGACCGGTTCCTGGCGCACGCCGCGGCGCTCGTGCTGCTGGGAGCCACGCTGCTCGCGCTTGCCGAGGTGGTGCGGCGCTACGTGTTCGGCTTTTCCTACGAATGGCAGCAGGACGCCGTCACTTTCTTCACGCTGAGCGCGATCTACCTCTTCTTCGGGATCTCGCAGCGCCGCGGCGGCCACCTCACCGTCACGCTGCTGGTCGAGTCGCTCGACGGCCTCGGGCCGCGCGCGGCGCGCGTCGCCGAGGTCATCCGCCTGATCGCGCTCACGTTCACCTTCGTGTTTTTGCTCGCCGTGGTCTGGTGGGGATTCCCGGAAGTCGAAGACGCGTTTACCTTCGGAAGCCGCACCGAGAGCCTGGCGTTCCCGATGGCGCCGTTCCTGGTGGCGCTGATCATCGGCTTCGCCTTCATGGCGGTGTCGGTGTTCTTCCAGATCTACCGCGAGTTCCACAAGCTGCGCGGCCGCACGGTGCTGCAAGAGCCGGCCGAGACGGAAAAGTTGCACTGACGCGCTGATTCGCCCCATGGGAGGGGGTCGATGCACATCATAGGGATCACGGTGCTGGTGCTCCTCGTGCTGAGCGTGCCGATCGGCATCGCGCTCAGCGCCGCGGCGGCCGCGTACATCGCGGTGGATCCGCTGCTCAGCCCGGATGTGATATTCCGCGCCTTCTTCAACTTCATCGGCCGCTACTCGCTGATGGCGATCCCGCTGTTCATCTTCGCCGGCTTCCTGATGGAGCGCACCGGGCTGGTGGCGCAGCTGTTCCGTTTCTCCGACGCGCTGGTGGGCTGGATGCCGGGCGGCTTCGGCGTCGCCACTGTCGTGGCCTGCGTGTTCTTCGGCGCGATCTCGGGCTCGAGCGTGGCGATGGCGGCGGCGATGAGCGTGATCGCGATTCCCGAGATGCGCAAGCGCGGCTACCCGGACTGGCTCTCCGGCGGCCTGGTGGCCACCGCCGGCGGCATCGCGATGCTGATCCCGCCGAGCATCATCCTGATCCTCTACGGTGTCGTCACCGAGACCTCGATCGTCGCGCTGTTCTTCGCCGGGGTGATCCCGGGACTGCTGCTCGCGCTGGGAAATATCATCAGCGTCATCGTTCTCGCCTGGTGGCTCAAGCTGCCGCGCGGCGAGTTCAGCGGCCGGCGCCTGTGGGTCGAGTTCCTGGGCGCGGCGCCGGCGCTCGGCATGCCGGTGGTGATCCTGGGCGGGCTCTACGGCGGTGTGTTCACGCCGACGGAAGCCGCGGCCGCGGCGTGCGGCTACGCCTTCCTGTACGGCTTGTTTTCCGACTTCAAGGACTTCCTGCGCGGCCTGGTGCCGACCGCGGGGCGTGCGCTCAACCTCACCGCAGTGATCATGTTCCTGGTGGGCAGCGTGGGCGTGTTCCAGTTCCTGCTTGCCAACCTGTACTGGCCGCAGAAGGCCACCGAGGTGGTGATCGGCTGGGGTCTCACGCCGCTGTGGTTCATCTTCGCCTTCATGGGAGTGCTGCTGATCCTCGGCATGCTGGTGGACGGCGTGGCCATGGTGCTGCTCACCGTGCCCGTGGTGTTCCCGGTGGCCTATGCGCTCAAGATCGACCCGATCCAGCTCGGCATCATCATCACGCTCGCGGTGGAAATGAGCGTGGTGACCCCGCCGGTGGGGCTAAATCTGTTCGCGGTGAGCGGCACGTCCAGGATTCCGCTGATGTCGGTGCTCAAGGGCTCGGTGCCGTTTTTCGTGGGCGATCTCACCGTGCTGCTGCTGGTGATCTTCTTCCCGATACTCGCGACCTGGCTTCCGAGCCTGCTGGTGGTATCGGCGTTCAAGTAAGGCTGTCGCGCTTCCTCGGCTGCTCGAGATGCACCACCTTGACGTCCACCTCGCCATTCGCCGGGCTCGCCTTGCGGCGGCGCTCGGCCTGCTGCTCGCGGCGGATTCGCTCGAACGTCTTGCGGACGTCGGTCTCGATGCTCCGCGTGTACCGGAACGAGGAATCGAAGATCGATTTCATGACTGCTCCCTGAATCTGATTCTTCGATTGTGATTCGATGCGGCGGAATTTCAAGTCGGCGGCGAAGCGACGGCTGTCACAGCCGGACTACAGCGCATTGAGCTCGCAGCCGCGCGACAAAGAGCTACGGCATAGAGTTAACGCAAGACCTGAGGAGAGCTTTTTTTCGAACGCGATGAAACGTTGCCGCCAGGCGACAGCGTAGAGCGCTTTGTCCTCAGCGCTCGTCCGTCGACTGCGGGAACACCATGCCGTGCGGCAGCTCCTCGCGCGGCGGCTGCAGCGCTTCGTTGGCGCGCGGCGGGGCGCCCTTCTTGGGCCGCCCCGGGCGGTAGGTGGATTGCCAAGGCACCAGCGGCGGAACGACCGGCGGCTTCTCGAGGAAGCGGCAGTCCGATTCGCCCGGCATGCTGGCCATCGCGCCGATGCGCTTGCCGTCGACGAACACCGTGTAGCGCAGCATGTGCGCGGAATGCGGGATCGGCGTCGCGATGATGTCGTACTTGCCCACGGAGAAGCGCCTTCCTGCGACGGTAGGAATGCTCATCCGTGGCTGACTACCGTGCTGCGCCGTTCCGGCGTGCAGGTGGCCCAGTATTCTTCGCCGCGCTTTTCCACGCGCAGCTCGAGCACCGCGTCGACGGCCACGCCCTTGCCGTAGAGCGGCAGTCCTTTCGCCGAGCCGCGCTCGAGCGCGATGCGGCAATGCTCCAGGCGCTCCTGGCCGCCGGGCGTGTCCGACCAGGGCTGCGAGTCCCCCCTGTTGGGCGCCCACAGCAGGTAGCTGTGCACCCCGTCGCTCTTCTGCGCTTCGTCGGCGCGCACGGCGAGCACCACCGCGCCGTCGCTGCCTATGCCGCCGAGGCTCCACACCCGGTTGCGCAGGCTCACGCCGTGCACCTCGAACGCCCTGCCGCGCGTGACCAGCTTGCGCGCTTCGGGCAAGCGCTTGTCGCGCCGCACGGGAGGGCGGCCGCGCGGGCGGGCATCGAGCAGCTCGTTGCACAGCGCCGCGACTTCCGGCTCTTTCAGGCGCTCGGCGTTCACGAGCAGCGCGCGCAGCTCCGGCGTGCTCAGCTGGTCGATCTTTTCCTTGCTCCACTTGGCGACGCGCCCACGGGCGACGATTTGCATGGCTAGTACCTCTTTCCTGAATTGAACTCGACCTTGAGGCGTGCGACCTGGCGCCTCACGGCATCCATCTCGGCGCGCGCGCGGTCCGCCTTCAGCACCAGCGCCTCGCTCGTCGAGTTGCCGCCGGCCTGTGCCATCTCCGCGAGGACATCCTTGTGCCGTGCGACCGCCGAATTCCAGCGCGCCACCAGCTCCTGCTCCTGCGCCCGCCATGTCCTGCGCTTATCCACGTCGCGTCCTCCATCAAATGAAAAAGCCCGGGAGTCCGGGCCTCTTTCAGTCGCCGGCGCGTTACACCGGCTTGATGTTGCCTGCACGAGGGCCCTTGGGGCTCTGCTCGACCTCGTACTGCACTTTGTCGTTCTCCTTCAGGGTCTTGAACCCGCTCGCCTGGATCGACGAGAAATGCACGAAAAGATCCTTGCTGCCGTCGTCGGGCGTGATGAAGCCGAAGCCCTTGGCGTCGTTGAACCACTTTACGGTACCTGTACTCATGTCTGTTTCCTTGATGTCATATGAAAGTCGGGCGTATCGCCCGGAGGACATTCAAGAAGAGAACCAACGGATGAGGACAGTGCTAACCGCTACGGCCTGACCAGCCTACTCGCTGCTTGAAATCCTACTGTACCCTTATACAGGTGTTTGACCACAATGACAAGGCGCTGGCCGTTCTGCGAGAGGTGTTCGGCTATGCGTCGTTCCGCGGCCATCAGGCCGAGATCATCGAGCACGTGGCAGGCGGCGGCGACGCGCTGGTGCTGATGCCGACGGGATCCGGCAAGTCGCTGTGCTACCAGATTCCCGCGCTGCTGCGCGATGGCATGGGCGTGGTGGTATCGCCGCTCATCGCGCTCATGCACGACCAGGTCGCGGCGCTCGCCGAGCTCGGCGTGCACGCGGCGTTTCTCAACTCGACGCTGAGCGGCGCGCAGGCGGCAGACGTCGAGCGGCGCGCGCGCGGCGGCGAGCTCGATCTCATCTACGTGGCCCCCGAGCGCCTGCTCACCGAGCGCTGCCTCGCCGTGCTGGCGGCGAGCCGGCTCGCGCTGCTCGCCATCGACGAGGCGCATTGCGTGTCGCAGTGGGGCCACGATTTCCGGCCCGAATACCTGCAGCTCGCGGTGCTGCGCGAGCGCTTTCCCGGCGTGCCGCGCATCGCGCTCACGGCGACCGCCGATGCGCAGACGCGCGCGGAAATCCTCGAGCGCCTCGAGCTCGGCAAGGCGCGCGCCTTCGTGTCGAGCTTCGACCGGCCCAACATCCGCTACCGCATCGTCGAGAAGGACGATGCCCGCCGGCAGCTGCGCGAGTTCATCGCGGGCGAGCACGCCGGCGAGGCGGGCATCGTGTACTGCCTGTCGCGCAAGAAGACGGAGGAGACGGCGGCCGTTCTCGAAGCGCAGGGCATCGCGGCCCTCGCGTACCACGCCGGAATGGACCCCGACACGCGCCGGCGCCACCAGGAGCGCTTCCAGCGCGAGGACGGCCTCGTGATGGTCGCCACCATCGCCTTCGGCATGGGCATCGACAAGCCCGACGTGCGCTTCGTCGCGCACCTCGATCTGCCGAAGAGCATCGAGGGCTACTACCAGGAAACCGGACGCGCCGGCCGCGACGGGCTGCCCGCGGATGCCTGGATGGCCTACGGCCTGCAGGACGTCGTGCAGCTGCGCCGCATGATCGAGCAATCGGAGGCCGGCGAGGCGCAGAAGCGCATCCAGGCGGCCAAGCTCGACGCCATGCTCGGCCTGTGCGAGACGGCCGAGTGCCGGCGGGTGCGGCTGCTCGCCTATTTCGGCGAGGCCGCCGCGCCCTGCGGCAATTGCGACAGCTGCCTCGAGCCTCCGGCCACCTTCGACGGCACGCTCGCGGCGCAGCAGCTGCTCTCCTGCGTGTACCGCGTCGGCCAGCGCTTCGGCGCCGTGCACGTGATCGACGTGCTGCGCGGCGAGGCCACCGCCAAGGTGGCGCAGCGCCAGCACGACAGGCTCGGCGTCTTCGGCGTGGGCCGCGAGCGCAGCAGCCGCGAATGGCGCGCCATCGCGCGCCAATGCATCGCGCTCGGCCTGCTCGAGGTCGACCACGACGCGTACGGTGCGCTCAGGTTGACGGCGCAGAGCCGCGCGGTGCTGAAGGGCGAGCGCAGCGTCGCGCTGCGCGCCTGGCGCGAGGCGAAACGCAGCGTGCGGCGCTCGGGGACGGCGGCACCCATGCAGGATCTTCCGCTCGAAGCCCAAAAGCTGTTCGAGCGGCTGCGCGCGTGGCGCCTCGAGGCCGCGCGCCGGCACGGCGTTCCGGCTTACGTCATCTTCCAGGACGCCACCCTGCGCGAGATTGCCAGCGCGCGTCCGTCGTCGCTGGACGCGCTGCGCGGCATCTCCGGCGTGGGCGCCAAGAAGCTCGAGGCCTACGGTGTTGAGATCGTCGGCCTGGTGCGCCGGCGCTGGCGGTAGTCCAACAGCACGGCGCTCGCCAGCAGGGCGAATCCCGCCAGCTCCACGGCGAGGTGATACCTGACGAACATCACGTACGCGAGCACCGCCACCCCGCCGACGGCCAAGCCGAGCGGTGCACGCGCGCCATGACGCCTTGTTCCGGCGGCCACCGAGACGGCCGCGAGCGCGGCGAAGAGCACGACGGCCCCGGCCACTGCAGCGTCGTGCAGCGCCGCGCTATAGCCGGAAAGCGCGAGCAGCGCGGTCGCCGCGAGGCTGCCGTAACAGGCGAGCATCGATAGCCCGAGCGCTGCCGTGCCCGCGAGCCCGCGACGGCGCAACGACGCGATCGCGCGCCGCGGGTCCAGGCGTCTCGCGAGCTGCACGAGCCTGGACGGGGCGACGGCGGCGCGGCGCATGCGGATCTCGACCGCGCGGGCGCCGAACCGCCGCGCGATTTCCCGCGTTTCGGCGCTGCGGCTGAGGACGAAGTAGTCGTGGCTGCGCAGCACGGTCACGTCCTCGAAGCCGGCATCGCGAAAGAGATCCAGGTAATCCTCGAACACGGTCGCGCCGACCACGCATTCGGCCCACAGCTTGGGGTCGGTGCTGCAATCCGGGTCGACCGGGCGCCCGATGACGATGTCGGCGATCTGCACGTGGCCGCCGGGACGCAGCACCCGGAAGATCTCCGCCACCGCCTTTTTCTTGTCGAAAACCAGGTTGAGCACGCCATTGCTGGTCACCACGTCCACGCTCGCGTCGGCAAGCGGGATGCTGTCGGCCGCGCCTTCGATCACTTCCATGTTCGCAAGCCCGTGGCGGGCCTTGAGCAGGCGCAGCCTTTCGAGCATCGCCGGGGTCATGTCGAGGGCGAAGACCTTGCCGCCGGGTCCGGCGAGCCGGGCAGCGATGCAGGCGTCGGTTCCCGCCCCGGCGCCGAGATCGAGCACCGCATGGCCCGGGCGAATCACGCCGGCGCGAAACGGCGCGGCTACGCCGGCAAAAGCGGCGAGGGACTCCGGCGGCACGCCTTCGAGGTCGGACTCGGAATAGCCGACGGCGAGGCAGGCGCTGCGGCCGACCGGAAAGTGATACGGGCGCTCGGGCGCCGCCGCGACCGCGCTGTACATCTCCTTCACGGCGGCGATGACGCGCTCGGGCGTAAAGCCGGCGATGGCGACCATGGCGCTCAGAAGCTCTCGATGATGGCCTTGATGCGCGAGCGCAGCCGGCTCGAGGCGCGCTTGCTTCCGGCCGCCTTCAGCGATTCCTTGAGCTTCCTCTCGAGCTCGGCCCGGCCGAAGCAGCCGCGGCATTCGTCCAGGTGGCGGCCCATGTCGGCCATCGTCTGATCGTCGAGCTCCCGGTCGAGATACTCGAGCAGATGCCGGATCACTTGCTCGCAATCGAGGTGGCGCTCGCTCATGGGAGAAGCCCTGCATCGCGTGCATGCCGCCAAAGCTCTCGCTGCAGCTGCGCGCGTGCGCGCGAGAGCCGCGAGCGCACCGTGCCGACCGGCACGCCGAGGATGGCGGCGGCCTCGCCGTAGGAATTGCCCTGAACGTCGACGAGTATGACGGCGATGCGGAAGGCTTCGGGCAGCGCGTCGAGGGCGCGGTCGATGTCCTCGCGCAGGAGCTTCTGCATTGCGGCTTCTTCGGGGTTCGTCCACCACAGCAGGAAAGGCTGGTGCAGCTGCTCGAAAAGCGAGAACGGCTCGCCGTCGCCGTCCGTCTCCGGCGCCGTTTGCACCACGGGGCTTGCCCGGCGACGACGCCATTCGCTCACGAAGGTGTTGCTGAGGATGCGCTGGATCCAGCCCTCGAACGCCTGCGGATCGCGCAGCTCCTCGAGCCTCGCCCAGGCCTTGGCGACGGTTTCCGCCACTAGATCCTCGGCGTCATCGCGGTTGCGCGTGAAGCGCAGCGCCGTGCCGAAGAGGCGGTCGGCGAGCCGCTCGATCTCCGCGCCGAAAATCTCCCGCAGCGGCGGCGCGTTAACCTGGCTTGCGCGCGAGGAAAGGATAGCCATAGACCTCGAAAAGGCGCGCCTTCTTCTCGCCGGAGGCCTCGCCGAAAGTATCGGCAGGCGGCCCGACCTTCACGTCGACGAAGCCGATTTCCTCCAGCATCGCCCGCCAGCCTTCGCACGGAAGGCCGCCGGCGATTCAGGCGGTCCAGAGATCGATGTTGGCCACGGCCGATGCGGGGACCGGCTTGCCGTTCGCGATATCCGCGAACTGCAGCCGCCCGCCGGGCCGCAGCACCCGCCAGATCTCCCGGAACACCTGCTTCTTGTCGACGCAGAGGTTGATCACGCCGTTGCTGATGACGACATCCGCCCAGCCGTCCCCGACCGGCATTTCTTCGAGGATCCCTTCGCGGAACTCGACGTTGGAGAGCCCCATCGTCCGGGCGGTGGCGCGCGCCTTCTGCAGCATTTCCGCGAGCATGTCCACGCCGACGACCGTTCCGGACGCTCCAACCTGCTGCGCCGCGATGAAGCAGTCGAAGCCGGCGCCGGAGCCGGCGTCCACCACTTTCTCGCCCGCCTCGAGCGGCCGCAGCGAGAAAGGGTTGGCTACTCCGGCGAAGGACTCGATCGCGGCATCCGGCATGCGATCCAGCATACCGGGCTCGTAGCCGAGGCGCCTGGCGGCGCGCCGGCCCGTGTGGAAGTGGAATGCGCCGTGCGGATTGCGTGCGACTTCCCTGTACTTGCTCTTGACCTCCTCGCGCAGGGCGGCGGGGTCGACTGGCAGTTCAGCACCCATGGCTCCTCCTCCTCAAGTCTTCTGGTTCTGCAGCCTCTGGCCATCATACCGGCGTCAGAAGCTCAAAGTCGCGGCTCCCTGCTTGATCTGCTCGTGCATCGCGCTCGCTCCGGTGACGACCACGCCTTCGATCAGGTCATTCTGCTCATAGCCGCGCGCCTTGACGCAGGGCGTGCAAGCCCAGACCACGCCGCCGCGCTTCATGAAGTCCTGCACCAGCTCGCGCAATGGACTGAGCGGCGGGACCACGGCGGTGTCGAGGGCGCGCTTTCGCACAAGATCGACCCCTGCGCTCGCCAGAAACACCGACACTTTCAGCCCGGCGGTAAGCCCGCCGCACGCGATAGTGAACGCAACCGACGAGAGCTCATGATCGGTTCCGTGTGTCGTCAAGACGACGAGACTGCGGCTTGCGCCTTCGGCCATGTTGGCTCGCTCCAAAGTCAAGTAAGTGAAGGAACCTGCAAGGACGCGCGGGCCCGCAAATCGGTTCCCGCGGCTGGCTTCGGCGACAACCTGGCGGCGGCAGGGCGCTTGCTGCTCGCGGTCCGATGAGGCGCCGCGCCTGAAGCCGCGGAAAGTGCGCTAGCGCTCCGGCGGCTCCTGCGCGCGGCACGGACCCAGCACCATCGTCAGCACCACTGCACGCCGAAGGTCACGCTTGTCCTTCAGCAGGGCGCGTACGGGGTGGCGACGGAGCGGGGCGGGCGGCGCAGCGGCCGCCTGGCGCGCAGCGAGCATCGCCGACGGCGCGGGCGCGGGCGCGGCAGCCGGCGCGCGGCCCCAGAGCTCCTCGAGCGGCTCCTCTTCGGCGGGCGGCGGCGCGGGCTGTCCCGCCTGTGCCTGCTCTTCCTCCCGGCGGCGGCGCGCCGCCCGCTGCATCACGTAGTTGAAAAAGACGATGCCGAGGAAGATGAGGACGAAAAGGAGCAGGTCCACGGCGTTACGGCTTGCGCGGGGTCGAGGGCTCGTCGCCGCTCGCGATCGCGCCGCGCATCTCGGTGTCGGCCTGGACGTTCTTCATGCGGTAGTAGTCCATGATGCCCATGTTGCCGCTGCGGAAGGCTTCGGCCATGGCGCGCGGCACTTCGGCTTCCGATTCCACGACGCGCGCGCGCATCTCCTGCTCGAGCGCTACCGCCATGGCGCGGCGTTCCTCGGCCTTCGCCTGGGCGATCTGCTTGTCGGCGTTCGCCTGGTCGATCTGCAGCTTGGCGCCGATGTTCTCGCCGACGTCCACGTCGGCGATGTCGATCGACAGGATCTCGTAGGCGGTGCCGGCGTCCAGGCCCTTGGACAGGATGTGCTTCGAGATGTGGTCCGGGTTCTCGAGCACGCTCTTGTGGTTGGCGGCCGAGCCGATGGTGCTCACCATGCCCTCGCCGACGCGCGCGATGATGGTTTCCTCGCCCGCGCCGCCCACCAGGCGATC
>Ga0156283_1177_pt4 | contig 12492 bp, 15 predicted proteins | sample RifCSPlowO2_12_FD_107932 | JGI IMG/M metagenome (GOLD analysis project Ga0156283, IMG submission 107932) | Betaproteobacteria bacterium RIFCSPLOWO2_12_FULL_65_14 | reverse complement strand
CAGCCCGGACTGCCGGCGCGCGTCTTGGTGCCGTCGTGCATCAGCACGAGCTCGCCGTCGGGTACCTGGGTGCTTCCCACCTTCGGCGTGGCGCGGAGCCTGAAGGTGGGCGGCGAGTCCGGCGTGGTGCCCCCGGTGCTCGTTTCGACGGCAATGTCGTAGTACGGCGAGACGCTCGACGGAATCGACACGGTGAGGTCCGTGAGCGCGGTCGCCCCTACGGCGTATCTCCGAGCGTCCAGGAGGTATTGCGACTGACGGTTTGCGAGCTCGGTGAGGAACGTCTGCGCCGAGGAGCGGTGGCCCTTGCGAACTATGTAGTCATAGCCGGGAAGCGCTATGGCGGCCAGAATGGCGATGACCGCGACCACGATCATCAGCTCGACAAGCGTGAATCCGAGATTGCGCCGACCTCCCATTGTTTTCCCCTTTCTTAGTAGGAGAGATGCTAGGGAGGTGCGCCGGGGGTCGCAACGTGCGGCGACCAGCGGCGCCCGTCGCGCCGCGAACGGCGCCCCGCAGCCTGGCCTGCCGCCAACTAGTTCACGCAGGCCGGCCATGCAGCGGCCCCATCGTATAATTGCCGCCTCCCGCAGACCGTCGCGGTGGATCGCTGGTGTAGCTCAGCTGGTAGAGCAACTGATTCGTAATCAGTAGGTCGCCCGTTCGAGTCGGGCCACCAGCACCAAGACCTGGACGATGGCCGCTACCATCCTGGTTGTCGATGACGACGAGAGCCTCAGGCAGCTCTTGAGGCTGCACTTGAGCTCGGCCGGCTACGAGGTGCTAGTAGCGGAGGACGCCATCGCGGCCGGGTACCTGGTGCTGCGCCAGCCGCCCGACCTCATCATCTCGGACGTCAACATGCCGCACATGGACGGCTTCGAATTCGTGGCCGCCCTGAAGTCCGACAAGACGCTGCCTGATATCCCGGTGATTTTCTTGACCTCGCTCGAGGAAGGCGACCAGCGCGGGAAGGAGCTGGGCGCCGTCGGCTACCTGACCAAGCCGGTTCGCGCGGACCGCCTGCTCGCCATGGTGGCGCAGCACGTGACGGGCGGCGCGCACCCCATCGGCTAGCGGCGGGTCACGGGCAGCTGCGCAGTTCGCTGCCCTCGATCTGTCGCGCGATGTCTTTGAGTCGCGATTCGAGGGCCGCGTCGACCCCTTTGACCTGGAGCCAGACCTTCGGCACCACCGTTTCGCGCGGTCCGACTTGCGCCGTGCGCACGCCCTGGTCGCGCAGCGCCGCAAGGCGCGCCTGCGCGGCTTCTTCGCTGCGGAATACGCCGAGCGAAAGCGCCCAGCGGAACTCCCCCTCTTCCTGCACGATGAAGTAATCGTTCACCGCCAGGGACTTCAGCTCCGCGGCCTTTTTCAAGGCCGCCTGCCGGCTGCCCAGGGACGGAATGAACACCCACCAGCCGGTAGCTTCCTCGGTGCGCCGCTGTCCGAGCCGGCTTCCCAGGCCGAGCGGCTCGAGCGCTTTTTCGGCGCGCGCAGTGTCGGCAAGCGAGAAGCTGCCCCACTCCAGGCAGCCGGCGAGGGCGGCGCCGGTTGCCGTCTTCTGCGACAGCGCGGGCAGCTCGCGCTGCGGAACGATCTTCAATTTCTCGGGCGCCACCTGGCGCGCCAGGGGCGCGGCGTCCGCGGCGGCCTGCGAAGGCGCGTAATAGCGCGTCCAGGCGAAAAAAGCTGCGTTCGCAAGCACGAGGAGCAGGAATACCAGCCTCATTTGATCGCAGCGCGCTCCGTGAGCGCGATATGAGCGAGGCCGTCGAGCACCAGGTTCTCGACGTAGCGGCGCGGCATGCTCAACTGATCGACGAGGGAGCGTCCGGCGCCGCCGGAGACGATGCACAGCGGGTTCAGCTCGAGGTCCCGGAACACCCGGTAGAGGCGCTCGACCGCGCCGGCTTGCGCGTGCCGGCAACCCGTCTCGATGGCATCCGCGGTGTTGCGTGGCGTATCGCGATAATCGCCGTCCTGGATTGGAAGCCGGCCGGTATGCTCGTGGAGCACGAAGCGCATCAGCTCCGCGCCGGGAAGAATCGCGCCCCCAAGGAATACGCCTTCGCCCGTAAGCATGTCGACGGTGGTGGCAGTCCCCGAGTTCACCACTAGGCAGGGACCCGAATGCAGCGCGCGGGCGGCGATGAGCGCCGCCCAGCGGTCGGGGCCGAGCTGTTCTGGACGCTCATAGTGGTTGCGCACCCCGCAACGCTCCTCCTCGGCGCGCAGCCATAGCGTCTCGGCATCGAAAATGCTCGTCCAGTTGACGAGCAGATGGTGCGCGCCCTCGCCCGCGACGTTGGCAATGATGATGCGCTCCGGATCGTCGTGGGTCACCGAGAAGGGATTGACATGGTCGCTGGACGCCGCGAACTCGATCAGCGACACCGTGGCGATGCTCGTCCAGCCCTTTCCGTCATGCCAGCCCCACTTCACGCGCGAGTTGCCCGCATCGATGGCCAGGATCATGCCGTCCTCGCGGAGATCACGCGGCCGCTGCGCACTGCGCGCTCGCCGCGGCGCGTAGCCAGGCGCAAGGCGCCGTCCGCGGCCAGTCCGCGCGCGATGCCGGAAATGGAGCTGCCGTCGGCAAGGCGCACCCGCAGCCGCTGCCCGGCGTGCGCGTGCAGCGCTTCCCATTCGGGCCGCACCGCTTCGAAGCCGAGCGCCTCAAAGCGATCCAGCGCTGCCATCAGCGCGCGTGCGATTGCCTCGATCACCGCGTTTCGCCGCGGTGCTATGAACTGGTCGAGCGACGCGACCGCCCGGCGCAGCCGCTTATCCAAGCCGCCGGTACGCCGGCAGTTGATGCCGACGCCGAAAACCGCCCGCGTCTCGGTGCCCTCCGGGCGCGTTTCGACCAGGATGCCGCCCAGCTTGGCGGAGCCTACGACCAGATCATTCGGCCATTTGAGCGCCGCAGCACCTGCGCCGAGGGAGCGCAAAGCGCTCGCCGCGGCCACGCCGGCCACGAGCGACAGCGCGGCGAGCTCACGCGTCGGCCGCCGGACGCGCCGGGCGAGCGAGAAGGTGACGTCCGCGCCGGGGCTGCTGTGCCAGCGCCGTCCGCGCCGGCCTCGCCCTGCAGTCTGCTCCTCGGCGGCGAGCAGCGCCGCATCGGCCCCGAGGGCCTCCCCAAGGAGAACGGCGTTGGTCGAGCCGCAGCGCTCTACTACGCGCACCGCCACTCCGGGGATGTCGATCAAAGCGGCGTCGAGCCGGTCCATGCCGCTAGTTTAGCCGCCAACGCTAGGCTGGCTCCGGCCAGTCGCGCTGCCGCGGACGCAGCGCTTCGACGAAGGCGGCAAGGCTTAACACGCCGATGTCGTCAAACCGCTTGCCGACGAGCTGGATGCCGATCGGCAGGCCCTCGGAGCTGGCGCTCCAGTTGATCGACGCCGCCGGCTGCTCGGACATGTTGTACGGCACAGTGAACGCGATATGCGGCAGGGCATTGCGCGGATCGTTGCCGGGTGCCGCAAGCTCGGCCTCGTAAGGCAGGATCGGTGAGGTCGGCGAAAGAATGAAGTCGTAGGCCTCCGTGGCGGCCACGGCGGCTTCGCGCATGGCCATGATCTCCGCATAGGCCTGCATCACGTCGCGCCCGCTGAATTGCGCGGCGCGCCAGGTACACCATTCGACGATGAAGGGCAGCACGCGCTCGCGCTTGGCGGCCGGCAGGTGCAGGTGTTCGTTGTAGGAGCGTGCCTCGAAGAAGCGGCATACGCCGTCAAACATTTCCTCGGTAAGAAAGGAGCGGATCGACTCCACCGTGCAGCCGGCGCCCGCGAGCGCCGTGGCCGCGGACTCGGCCGCCGCGCGTACTTCGGGATGTACCGGCAGCCCCACGCCCATGTCGGGAAGAAAGCCGATGCGCAGGCCTTTCGGACTAATGGGCCTAACCGCCGAAAATTCGAGCCCCTGGGCCGGCAGGCTCATGAAGTCGCGCGCATCCGGGCGCGAGAGCACATCCATGAGCAGGCAGGCGTCCGCCACCGTCCGGGTCATCGGACCGGCGACGCGTCCCATATAGGACGGTTGCACCGGCACGCGGCCGAGCGAAGGCTTGAGCGCGAAGATGCCGCAATGGGTAGCGGGGAGCCGCAAGGACCCGCCGATATCCGTTCCTATATGGAGTGGGCCGTAGCAAGCGGCTGCGGCCGCCGCGGCCCCCGAGCTGGATCCGGAGGTATTGCGATCGAGGCGCCAAGGATTACGCGTGATGCCGTGCAGGCTAGAAAGCCCGGAGGAGAGCATGCCGTAGTCGGGCATGGTGGTCTTGCCCACGATCACGGCGCCCGCTTCGCGCACGCGCGCCGCCGGGGGCGCGTCGGCCGGCTGCGGCGGCGCGCTCTCGTTCGCGCGCGTGCCGACCGGCGAGGGGTCGCCTCGCGTATGGATGTTGTCCTTGATCGTGACCGGCACACCGTCGATCGCCGAGTGCGGCTTGCCGGCCCGCCAGCGCCTTTCGGAGGCGCGCGCCTGCTCAAGCGCGCCGTCCCGCGCAATGCGGTACATTGCATTGATGCGCGGCTCCCATGCGTCGATGCGCGTGAGAAAGTGCCGCACGGCGTCCACGGGCGACAGCTCTCCCTTCGAATAGGCCGAAAGAAGTTCTCGCGCCGTGAATTTGTAAATATCAGTCAAGCAATGCCGACTATATACTCGCGCCGCCATGATTAAGAAAACTCTATTCGCGCTGGGACTTTTGTGCGCTGCGGCGCTCGCGCACGGCGCAGAAGAGATCCGCTTCTGGCACGCCATGAGCGGCCCGCTCGGCGCCGAGCTCGACAAGCTCGTCGCGCGATTCAATGCTTCGCAGAAGGAATACCGCGTGGTCCCGGTGTTCCAGGGGACGTACAGCGAGGTGCTCGCCTCTGCGCTTGCGGCGCGCAGGAAAGGCAAAGCGCCGCACGTCGTGCAAGTCTACGAGGTCGGCACGGCGGACATGATTCAAAGCGGAGCGGGGCGCCCGCTCTGGCAGGTGATGCAGGAATCCGGGCAGTCGCTCGACGCGAAATACGTGCCGGCGGTTTCGGCTTACTTTTCCGACGCCAACGGCCGGCTGCTCGCGCTGCCATTCAACACGTCGACTCCGGTCCTTTATTACAACCGCGACGCCTTCCGCAAGGCGAAGCTCGATCCTTCCAAGCCGCCCAAGACCTGGTACGAGATGCCGAAGACCCTCGGCGCGCTGGTTGAGGCCGGGCAGAGCTGCGCGTTCACCACGACTTGGCCGTCCTGGGTGCTGCTCGAGAACATGAGCGCCTGGCACAACCAGGAATTCGCGACCCACAACAACGGCATGGGCGGCACCAACGCCCGCTTGTCGTTCAACACGCGTCTCATGGTGCGCTGGATCTCCATGCTTTCGTCCTGGCAGAAGTCGGGCTACTTCACGTACGCCGGGCGGGAGAACCAGGCTGAAGCGCGCTTTGCTTCGGGCGAGTGCGCCGTGCTCACCTCGTCTTCGGCGAGCTATGCCGAACTGCGGAGGAGCGCGAAGTTCGACTTCGGCGTAGCGCAGCTGCCGTACTACGACGATTTCCAGGGCGCGCCGCAGAACACGCTGATCGGCGGTGCGGGCCTGTGGGTCCTGTCCGGCAAGCCGGCCGCGGAGAACAAGGGGGCGGCAAGGTTCCTTTCGTATCTTTCCAAGCCCGACGTGCAGGCCGAATGGCACCAGCAGACCGGCTACGTGCCGATCACCACCGCGGCCTATGAGCTGACGCGCAAGCAGGGCTACTACAAGGCGAACCCTGGACATGAGATCGCCGTGCGCCAGCTGCTGCTCAAGAATCCCACCAAGGACTCGAAGGGCATTCGCCTGGCCGAGTTTCCCAAGATCCGCGTAATCATCGACGAGGAGCTGGAGACCGTCTGGCGCGGCAGCAAGACGCCGCTGGAGGCGCTTAACGCCGCGGTGAAGCGCGGCAATAGCGTCCTCGATAAGGTGAAGGTGGCAAAGGCCGCTTCCCGCTAGCGCGAACCAGCCGCAAACAAAAAGGGCCGTCTACGGACGGCCCTTTGTTTTTCGGGCGGCGCTAGCCTTTCAGGCACTCGCTCATGAACTTCTTGCGCTCGTCGCCTTCGAGCTTCTTCGCGCCCGCCTGTTCGCCGCAGTCCCTCATCCGCTCCTGCTGCTTCTTCTGCGCCGCGGTCGGCGTCTTCTTGGGCGCCTCTTTCTTGTCCTGCGCCAGGCCGAGCGGCGACAGGGCGAACATCAAGCATACGGCCAGGGCCAGCTTTCTCATCGTTTTCTCCTGTGGTTAACGATTCTCAAGCAGCCGCTCGATCGCGGCGACGAGCTTCGGATCGTTCGGCTCGATCCTGGTATCGAAGCTCATGATCTTGCTGCCGCTTCGGTCGACCAGGTACTTGTGAAAGTTCCAGCGCGGCGCTGTTCCGGTCGCTTTCAAGAGCTCCGCGTACACCCGAGGACCACCAGGCCACGCGCTTTGTACTTGCGGTACAGCGCGCCTCCAGGCTTTCGTACTGCGGCGTGTAGCCGCACTGGCTGGCGGTATTGACGAGCAGCAGCACCTTGCCGGTGTATTCGCACAGCGATTGCGGCTGCTCGAGGATGGTGTCCATGCTGCGGTCGAGCAGCGCCGGACAGGCAGCCGTTGCCGACGCGTTTAGGAGAAAGAGGGCGCTGACGAGATAAAGGCGCACTCAAAAAAGGATACCCCAGTAGAGGGGGAACCTCTACCGGGGGGAGGAGGAAGCGAGTTGGGTGACTAGTTCTTTAGAGCTTGACGTTGACTTGGGGATGGTTCGCGATCTCGCCCCAGCCCATGCCTTGCGAACGAAGTATCAGAATGCCAGGGAACTGAATCAATCCGCCTCGCGGGTTGGAGACAGTACGGTCGCCCATAAGGACGGCTTGTATGTCGGTAAGATTAACCGCGCGTTGACCGGACTGAGCGGTTCCGGTAACGATGCCCCAGCTTGCAAGGCTGCGTTCGGCAAGGGTGAGCGCGTTATCCACGTTTCCAAAACCCATCTTGCCGGTGGGCGGGGTGAAATCCATGGACGGTGCCCGGGGAGTGCGCCCTTTCACCACCACAGGGGTGCCGTTTCGCAGGCCAGTGACCAGCACCTTGGCGTGGTCCGCATTGTTCCCGAGGAGCGGCGTATATTTTTCGACCAGTTGCTCGGGCGACTGCGCCATGGCAACGCCAGATGCGGCGAGAACGGCAACCCCCACAATCAACTTCTTGATGCGCATAGTGAGCATTTTTCACTCCTCTTATCAAAGAGTCTTTTGACTCTTTGAGGGAAGTCTAATGCGCGCCTGGAGTTCTACAAGTTAACTTCTCACGCCGCCACAGTGCACTAAATCCTGCTTGGGCTGCCGCGGAAGGAATATTTCACGCAGGCGAGCACTAATACGGCAGCGGCGCGCTCGGCTTGAGCGGCTGCAGCGCCGCGCGGAAATCGCGCTTGATGCGCTCGAGCGCCGTGTCGTTGTCCGCTTCGAAGCGGATTACGATCACAGGGGTGGTGTTGGACGCGCGCGCCAGGCCGAAACCGTCCTCATATTCGGCCCGAACGCCGTCGATGGTGAGCACGCGCTTGGCGCCAGGGAAGGGCTTGGACGCCTGCAGCTTCTCCACCAGCGCATGCGGCTCCCCTTCCTCGAGCGCCCAATGCAGCTCGGGCGTGGACGGGGCGTTGGGCAGGTCCTTCAAGGCGCGGTTGGCGTCCTCTTCCTTGGAAAGGACTTCCAGCAGGCGGGCACCGCCGTAGAGCGCGTCGTCGAAGCCGTACCAGCGCTCCTTGAAGAAGGTATGGCCGGACATCTCGCCCGCGAGCAGCGCCCCGGTCTCCTTGAGCTTCGCCTTGATGAGCGAGTGTCCGGTCTTCCAGATGAGCGGCTTTCCGCCGTAGCGCTCGATCCACGGCGCGAGCAGCCGCGTGCTCTTGACGTCATAGATGATTTCCGCGCCGGGGTTGCGCGAGAGCACGTCTTTCGCGAGGAGCATGAGCTGACGGTCCGGGAAGATGACCTCGCCGTCCTTGGTCACCACGCCGAGCCGGTCGCCATCGCCGTCGAACGCAAGGCCCAGCTCGCACGACGAGGTGGCGAGCGTCCTCACCAGCTCCCTCAGGTTTTCGGGTTGCGCCGGATCGGGGTGATGGTTCGGAAAATTCCCGTCCACCTCGCAATAGAGCTCGGTCACCTTGCAGCCAAGCCGCCGATAGAGCCTGGGCGCCAGCATGCCGGCGACGCCGTTGCCGCAGTCGATCGCAATGTCGAACGGGCGCGCGAGCTTGACGTCGCTCGCGATGCGCTCGACGTACGCGTCGAGCACGTTCTCGGTTCTGCTCTTGCCCGCTCCGGAGCTGAGCTGCTTCTTCTCGATCCGCCTTCTCAGCTCCTGGATCTCGTCTCCGTAGAGGGTGGTGCCGCCCACCACCATCTTGAGGCCGTTGTACTGCGGCGGATTGTGGCTGCCGCTCACCGCCACGCAACTGCCGCAGCCCAGATGGTGCGCGGCGAAATACGCGAGCGGGGTGGGCGCCATGCCGATGTCGATCACGTCGGCGCCGGCCGCGACCAGGCCGTCGGCGAGCGCGCCAGACAGCTCGGGTCCCGACAGGCGGCCGTCGCGGCACACCGCGAAGGTCGCCGCGCCGCGTTCGCGGCCGAGCGAGCCGAGCGCGCGGCCGATTTCACGCACGATTGCCGGCGTGAGCGTGCGGCCGACGACGCCGCGGATGTCGTAGCTGCGAAAGATTTCTGCGGGAACGTTCACGTGGTCAGGAATCGGAAGAGGCGGCGGGGCAGCCAGCCATGATCACCGGGAAACGGTCCAGCGAGAAATCCCGCATGGCCCCCAGTGCGAGGGAATTCTAGCACCACGCACGGCGCGACCTTTTGCGCGGCCGCAAGCAGCGCGTGCTCTGGCAGGAACGGGTCGTTGCGCGCATTGAGGAGCAGCGTGGGCACGCGGATATGCTCGAGGTAGGGGCCGCTGGATGAGCTCGTCCAGTAATGGTCGGTGTCGCGAAAGCCGTGCAAGGGCGCGGTCACGCAGCCGTCGAAGTCGCGGAAGCTGCGCGCCGCGCGCACCTGGGCGGCGTCGTAAATGCCGGGAAAGAGCCCGAGCCTGGCGAGCGACTTGGGCTTCAGCGTCGAAAGGAAGTGGCGCGTGTACACCAGGCGATTCAGCCCGCGGTCGAGCGCGTTGCCTGCCGCGCTGAGGTCGATCGGCGCCGAAACGGCGGCCGCGCGGCGCACCACCGAGCGCGCTTCGGCGCCGCGCTCGCCCAGCCACTTCAGCATGGCGTTGCCGCCGAGCGAGACGCCGATCACATGAACCGGGGCACCGAACCCTCTTAGCACCCAGTCGATCTCCTCGCTGTCGCCGGAGTGATAGGCACGCGGCTTGCGGTTCAGCTCCCCGGAGCAGCCGCGAAAGTGCGGGATCGCGAGCCGCCAGCCGCCAGCTAGCGCGTGTGCGGCGATGCTGCGCGCGTAGTGGCTGTCGGAGCCGCCCTCGAGGCCGTGGAACAGCACCAGCTGCGGCTCGGCGCCCGGGTCGCCGCAGAAGTCCACATCGATGAAGTCGCCGTCGGGCGTGTCCCAGCGCTCGCGGCGCAATGGAACGCGCGGCGGCGCCAACAGCGACGGCACGATGGTCTGCAGGTGGCCGCCGGGCAGCCACCACGGCGAATCGAAATTCAATGCAGAAACTTGGGAGGCGCGTCCCGGGGCGCCGACTCGGTCTGCGCCGGTGCCGGCGAGGCGTGGTGCACGATCATGCGCCAGCCTGCGGCGGTGCGCAGATAGACGTTGGTGGCGACCACCGGGATCTGCGAGCGCGCCTCGCCCTCGACGGTGAAGTTCTCGTGCACACTGTGCACGGCGATCATCATGCCGGTGATCGCGACCTGCTGCGTGGTCTGCACGCGCGGGCCCGCCCCGGCGGCGAAGATCTTGGCCCAGCTTGCGCGCACCTGGTCCTGACCCGAGAGGCGCGGCCCGGTGGGATGGACGCAGATGATTTCCTCGTCCTCGGCCCACACCGCCATCATGCCTTCGAGGTCGGCGCGCTCGAGCGCTTCATAGAAGGCATTCTCGGCATCCTGCGCCGTGGGAAAGATCTTGCTCGTCACGCGGCGAGATTCTGTATTTCTTTGAGCGCGGTTTCCACTGTCATTTCTCGCATGCAGCGGAAGTGGCCGAGGGGGCACACGCGCTCGAAGCACGGGCTGCAGTCGAGCTTCAGCCACAGCACGCGGGCGGCCGCGGACAGCGGCGGCGTGTGCAGGGGACTGGACGAGCCGAAGAGCGCGACCTGCGGCCGCCCGAGAGCGGCGGCGATGTGCATCAGGCCGGAATCGTTCGATACGACGAGCGCCGCGCCGGCAAGGAGGCTGATCGCCTCGTCGAGCGTGGTCTTGCCGACGAGGTTCGCGCCGCGGATGCCTTGCGCCGCCTCAAGGTCGTTCGCCGAACCGAGAATCACCGCTTCGTCCGCCAGCCTCTCGCTCAACTCCCGGAAGTAGGGCCAGCGCTTCGCCGGCCCGTATTCCGCGCCGGGACACAATGCGACGTAGCGCGCCGGCAGGCTGAAACGCCGCCGCGCCGCTTCGATCTCGTGCGGCGCCGCGCGCAGGCGCGCGCCGGGAAGGGGCTCCTTCGGCTGCCTGCCGGGAGGCTCCGACAGCCGCGCATAGTGCAGCGGCATCGCCGCGCTGTCTTTCTTGTAGAGAAGGTTGAGAACCCCATAGCGGGACTCGCCGACGTAGCCGCTGCGCAGCGGAATATCGGCGAAAAACGTCACCAGCGCCGATTTCCAGCTGTTCGGAAGCACGATGGCCTGGATGTAGCCGCGGCTGCGCAGGCTGCGTCCGAGCCTCCAGCGCTCGCGCAGCTGCAGGCCGCCGTGACGGAACGGCACCACGATCACGTCGTCCACTTCGGGCATGCGGCGCACGACCGGGGCGACCCATTCTGGCGCCAGCACGTCGAGCTGCAAATCAGGAATTTTCTCGTGCAGCCGCCCGAGCAGCGGCTGCGCCATCAGCGCGTCGCCGATCCAGTTGGGGGCGACGACGAGGATGCGCGGCAATTAATGCCCTGCCGTCAGGGGGTTAATGCCCCTTTACCGGCGCTCCCTTGTACACGTACCGGGTGCCGCAGTACGGGCAGCGCGACTCGCCTTCCTTGGCGACGTCGAGGAACACGCGCGGATGGCGCGCCCATAGCGGCGCGTCCGGCATTGGGCAATGCAGCGGCAGGTTCTTCTCGGTGACTTCTACTTCTTTACTGGAGTCAGCCATTTGCGTCTTTTCTTGTCCTTGCCGGTGACCACGTCGAAGAACGCCCTCTGGATCGCCTTGGTCACCGGCCCGGCCTTGCCTGCGCCGATGACGCGGCCGTCGAGCTCGCGGATCGGTGTCACCTCCGCCGCCGTGCCGGTGAAGAAGCACTCGTCCGCGATATAGAGGTCGTCGCGCGTGAGACGCTTGGAGATGACCTCGTAGCCCAGCTCGCCGGCGAGCTCGATGACCGAGCTGCGCGTGATGCCGGTAAGCGCCGAAGTCAGCTCCGGCTCGTACAGCTTGCCGTCCTTCACGACGAACACGTTCTCGCCCGCGCCCTCGGCCACGAACCCGTCGACGTCGAGCAGCAGCCCTTCGTCGTAGCCGTGCTGCGTGGCTTCCAGCGTCGCGAGCACCGAGTTCGGATAGGTGCCGGACATCTTGGCGCGCGCCATGGTGACGTTCACGTGGTGGCGCGCGTACGAAGAGGTCTTCACGCGGATGCCCTTCGCGAGCGCCTCGGGGCCGAGATAGGCACCCCAGGGCCAGGCCGCGATGGCCACGTGCACCTTGGCGCCGACCGGGGATACGCCCATCTTCTCGGAGCCGTAGAAGGCGATCGGCCGCAGGTAGCAGGCGTCGTGCTTGTTGGCGCGCACGACTTCGAGATGCGCTTCCATCAGGCGCTCGCGCGTGTACGGGATCTTCATCATGTAGATGTGCGCCGAGGAGAACAGCCGGTCGGTATGCTCCTTGAGGCGGAACACCGCGGTGCCGATCGCCGTTTTATACGCGCGCACGCCCTCGAACACCGCCAGCCCGTAGTGCAGCGAGTGCGTCAGCACGTGGGTGGTCGCCGAGCGCCATTCCACCAGCTTGCCGTCGTACCAGATCCAGCCGTCGCGGTCCGCCATGGACAACGGCGCCGCAGCCGCCGCTTTCGCCATCGAAGGGTTCTCCCTGTAGTGAAGCGACTATTCTAAACCGGGTGCAGCGGGCATCGGAATTGCTGGAGCGGGCTAACCGAACTGGAGGTCCCAATGTCGAACATCCTGAGCGGCTCGGGCAGCGGAATCCGCGATATCGAGCCTGCTGCCATCCGGCCATGGCGCTTCGCCAGCCTGGCGCGCCACGTGTCGAGCATCGTCGCCCGGCCCGCAGCCTTTGCAGTCGCCGTACTGGCGGTGCTTCTCTGGGCGGCGA
>Ga0156283_1008_pt1 | contig 12952 bp, 13 predicted proteins | sample RifCSPlowO2_12_FD_107932 | JGI IMG/M metagenome (GOLD analysis project Ga0156283, IMG submission 107932) | Betaproteobacteria bacterium RIFCSPLOWO2_12_FULL_65_14 | reverse complement strand
TGACAGACTTCGGTTATCACCGGCCAAGTGGTCACCAGGCGCTCGCGCCGCGATTTGAAAAAAGCGACCGCGCGCGCATGCTGCTTGTCGCGCGCGTTGAGCCACGCGACAAACGGGCCGCTATCGACGGCGAGCAGCTTCGGCACGCAGTTTTTTCCTGACGCGATGGCCGACCTTCTCGGACAAATCGGCGGGGCCGTCAAAGGCGCCGATCAGCCCCCGCTTTACCGCCAATTCATGCGGCGATTCGCCGCGCAGCTTCTCCTGTGCCAGCGCGGCAATGCCGCGCTTGACTACCTGCGAGCGCGACTCGCCCAGTTGTTCGCTCAATCGGGAAAGGACGAGGAATTCCCGGTCGTCCAGCCTCACGGAAAGCATTTTCACGACAGCCTCCAGCGCCATTTGTATGACACGGCATCATACAACATTAAAGCCGCGCCGCCAAATAGCAACGATCGACCCAGGGGTTGAGTAGCGAGACTCCCATATTTGCCAATGTGCATAGCGCGAAGGTTTGGGCGAGTTCACGCACGGGATCACGGCGCTCCGGCAAGCCCTTGCGACTTCGCGGCCGGATTGAATCTATCCTTTGGCGACAGCACGCAGCGGCACGGTCGTCAGCCCGCGGCGCCTCAGGCCGAAGCCAGCACGTTCGCCAGCGAAATGCCCGCGAGGTCCGCCGCGCCGGAGGCATCCATGTAAATCGCCGAACGCAGGTACTCCTTCACCGCTTTCACCGCGGCCGGAGCGCGCCGCGACAGAATCGTACCGAGTTCGTTGGCAACTCTGGTCAGGTCGGATTCGGGTACCACATGGCTGACGATACCGGCCATGCGCGCCACCGACGCATCGATCTCGGCCATCGAGTACACGAGATAGGCAATCGTCTTGGGCGGAACTCGCTGCAGCATCGCCGACATGGCGAGAGTGGGCGGGAGGTCCTTCTCCATCTCCGGAAGTTTGAAGCGAGCGCTGCTCGCCGCGATCGCCACGTCGCAGGCGGAGACCAGCGCGCAGCCCAGGCCAAATGCCCGGCCCTGCACGATCACGATAACGGGCACCGGCGTCTCGCGCAGGGCGCGATAGAGGTCGAGAATCGGGGCGATCAGGCCCGCGCGTAACTGCAGCGCCGTGGGCTTTTCGCCGCTGCCGCCCCCCTTGGTGTCACGCCCGAGGCAGAAATCCGATCCGGCGCCGGACAGCAGGATGGCCCGCCGGTCCGCATGCGCGCCAAGCTCGGTGACTGTCCTTGAGAGGGCGCGTACTGCATCGAGGGTCAGCACGTTGGCCTCCAGCGGCCGGTTCAGCGTGATGCGCGCGACGGGGCCCGCCGCATCGATAATGAGAGAATCGCTCATGTTTTTGCTTCCATGAACTGTGCGTTGATGGGACGTTCGAAGACAACTTGGTCTGCTATCAGGGAGGTGATCTCCTGAGCGGAGCACCCCAGCACATCGGCCAGCACCGAGCGCGTGTCGCGGCCAAGCGGCGGCGGATACGCCGGTGGCAATTCAGGCTCACCGGCAAACTTGACCGGGTTGCCGGCGACCCGAACATTGTGGCCGGCCCCGTCGGACATGCCAACGACCATATTGCGATGCAGGACATGGGCATTGCTGAGCGCCCGATCGAGCGTGTTCACCACTCCGACGGGGATACCCGCTTGCCTGAAATCCAGAATCCACTGCTCCGCCGGACGCTTTCGGAACGCTTCTTCCAGCAGCGGCGCCAGTTCGCCACGGTGGTCATGACGATCCGAATTGGTGCGGAACCGCTCGTCGCTGACGAGCTCACCCAACCCGAGAATGCGTGCCATGTCCTGCCACATCTTTTCCGTGTTGGCGCACACCACCACGCTTACGCCGTCGCCGGCCTCGAAGGTGCGGTAGGTCGCAAAGGACTCATGCTCCCGGCCCTGGGGACCGGGCACTTTCCCCGATGCGAGGTAGTACGCCGCCTGATAGCACAGCATCGAGACCTGGCAATCCAGCATTGCCACGTCGATCTGCTTGCCGCGCCCGGTAGCCTTGCGCTCATGCAGCGCGGCCAGAATGCCGATCACCGAAAACATGCCGGCTGCAAGATCCCCGAGCGGGATTCCCGCGCGAACGGCCGGGCGCCCTGCCTCGCCGGTCAGGCTCATCCCCCCGGAGAGCGCCTGGACGATCATGTCGTAGGCAGGGAAATCCCGATACGGTCCATCCTGGCCGAAGCCGCTGATGCTCGCCCAGATGATCGCCGGATTCGTCTGTGAAAGCGCTCGGTACCCAAGCCCGAGCCGGTCGATGACGCCCGGGCGGTAATTCTCGATCACGACGTCGCTCGCCTTGGCGAGCCTCAGCACCAGTTCGCGCCCCGACGCCTTCTTGAGGTCGATGGCGATGCTGTGCTTGTTGCGGTTGATCGACAGGTAGTAGGCGCTGTCTGCGCCGACGAAGTTCGGAGGAATGCTGCGCGTCGCATCGCCCTGGGGCGGCTCCACTTTGATGACTTCGGCGCCAAGATCCCCCAGGATCATGGTCGCGTAAGGTCCCGACAGGAACTGGGTCAGGTCGAGGACGCGCACGCCCGCCAGCGGCCTGGACGGTTGAGAGTCGTGGATCATGCCATTGCTTGCTGCGCCGGTACCGGTTCCCGGCGTGGCGCGTCTTTCGCGTACGCCCCTGCGGCCTTCAGAAGTTCGACGATGCGCTGCGGAAACACCGGCGTTTGGGTGAGCTTTACGCCGAATGGGCTGAGCGCGTCCTCGATTGCCGCCGTGATCGCAGCGGCGGCCGGAATCGTGCCGCCTTCGCCGGCGCCCTTTACGCCCAGTGGATTGAGCGGGGAGGGCGTCTCGATGTGCGCCATCTTCACCCTCGGCACGTCGGTCGCCACGGGAAGCAGGTATTCGCCGAAATTGGTCGTTACCGGCTGGGCATTGTCGTCGTAGCCCATCCACTCGAAAAGCGCGTTGCCGATCCCGTGCGCGACCCCGCCCTGAATCTGGCCGTCGACGATGAGCGGATTGATGAGCTTGCCCGAGTCGTGCGCTACCGAGTAGCGGAGGATCTTGACGTAACCGGTACGAATGTCGACTTCGACTTCGGCAACGTGCGTGCCGTTGCAGTATGTCGAGCGCTCCGGCGAGAAATATTCCGTGTGCTCCATGCCGCAGGTGACACCCTCGGGAAAGGAGAAGCCGGGCATCCCCTGCGCGGTTCGGGCCAGCTCCGCGAATGTCTTGTGCTTGCCGGGAACCCCTTTCACCGACACCCGGGCGTCATTGAGTTCGAGGTCTGCTTCGGCCGCTTCCAAAAGGAAGCCGGCAAGTTTCAGCAGCTTCTGGCGCACCGCCTGCGAAGCGATATGGACGGAGTTTCCCGCATTGACGGTGATCCGGCTAGCGAAGGTACCGATCCCCATCGAAACCGCGTCGGTGTCCGCGGTGACGAGATCGATTCGATCCAGTCCGACGCCAAGCTGGTCCGCACAGATTTGTGCGAGCGTCGTCTTGTGTCCCTGGCCATGCGGTGCGGCGCCGGTCAGGATTGTCACGCGCCCGTTCTGCTGGACGCGCACGATCGCCCCTTCGAAGGGCCCGAGTCCGGTGCCTTCGACGTAACTGCCGATGCCGATTCCAATGTAGCGGCCCTCGCGCAGCGCCGAGGCCTGGCGGGCCGCGAAGCCCGCGTAGTCTGCGAGTTCCAACGCCTTGGCCTGGCAGGCCGGATAGTCGCCGGAGTCATAAATTACCGGCTTGCCGTCGCGATAGATGAATCCCACCTCGTAGGGCATCTGCGCGGGCTGCACGAGGTTGCGCCGGCGAATTTCGTCCGGACCGATTCCCAACTCGCCGGCAGCCTTGTCCAGGATGCGCTCCATCGCAAAGACGCCCTGCGGCCGCCCCGCGCCGCGGACCGGCGTGGTGGGTACCTTGTTCGTAAACACGACCCTGGCCTCGACAGTTATATTCGGTACGACGTACGGGCCGGGCGTCGTCGTTACCGCGATCCAAGGCAGGACGATGCCCCAGGGGAGGTACGCGCCGCTGTCGTGGGTCATGGAGACGCGCAAGCCGAGAATCTTTGCGTTCGCATCCAGCGCAAGTTCCGTGTCCCAGACCTGATCGCGCTCCTGCGTGGTGGCGAGAAAGTGCTCGCGGCGATCCTCGATCCACTTCACCGGGTGGTTGAGCCTCACCGCCGCGGCGGCAACGACCGCTTCCTCGGCATAGAAGATGCCCTTCGGTCCGAATCCGCCCCCCACGTCCGGGTGGACAACGCGGAGCCGTTCCGGGTCCCACGCGAGGAGGTCCACCAGGCACTTCTTTTCCAGGAAAGGCGATTGCCCCGAACACCAGACGGTGAGCTGTCCCGTGATGGCGTGAGTCTCGGCCAGCACGCCGCGCGCTTCCATCGGATGAGAGCACCCACGATGCTGCAGGAAGGTCTCGCGGACAATGACATCGGCCCGCTTGAACGCCTCATCCGCATTTCCATAGGCCATTTTCACGTGGGCCGCCAGGTTATCGCGGTTACCGCTGTGCGCGATCGCTGCGCCGGGCTGGAGCGCGGCGGTCAACTCGGCCGCGGCCGGCAGCGGGTCGTACTCCACGCCCACCATTGCGGCGGCATCCTCCGCGATGTAGCGGCTGTCCGCGACCACGACGGCCACCGTTTCGCCGACATAACAGACCTCCTCTTTCGCCAGGCAGTACTGCGTGCGCGGGTCACGGATCGCGGGGTTTGGCACCAGCAGCGGAATGCGCATCTGCGCCGACGACGGAAGATCCTTCCAGGTAAGGACCGCGTGCACGCCGGGAACCGCGAGCGCTGCCGAAACTTCGATGGACTTGATGCGCGCGTGCGCATGGGGGCTGCGGACAAACGCCGCTTCCAGCATCCCCGGCAAATGAATGTCATCGACAAACCGGCCCCGACCGCGGAGCAGGTCCGGATCCTCGGTCCGTTTGACGCGCGCGCCGACAAATTTATTGGGCGTGGCCATGAGTTCTCCCTAAGCGCGAGTGCGCATCCGTTCGGCTGCCAACAATGCCGCGTCCACGATCGCCTGATAGCCGGTGCACCGGCACAGATTTCCCGTGAGCACCTCGCGAATCTCGGTTTCTGTGGGTGCCGGATTTTCGTTCAGGAGCTCGGTGAGGGTCACCAGCATGCCCGGGGTGCAAAAGCCGCACTGCAGGCCGTGTGTCTCCCAGAACGCCTGCTGCAGCGGCGAAAGAGCGCCGCCGGGCGCGCCAAGCCCTTCCACCGTCGTCACGGACCTGCCGTCGGCCTGGACGGCGAGGGTCAGGCAGGCGCGGGCGGTCCGGCCGTTCAACAGAACCGTGCACGCTCCGCACACGCCGTGTTCGCAGCCGATATGCGTGCCCGTCAGAACCAACTCGTGGCGCAGGAAATCCGCGAGCGTCATTCGCGTTTCGATCTCGCGCTCGGAGCGCTCGCCGTTGACCGTGATGGTAATTTTTCGCTTGTCAGCCATGGCTCTGCTCCTCAGGTCGTGCGTACCGCGCGCTCAAGCGCGGTGACGAGCGCGCGCTCGGCCAGCGTCGCCGCAAGCTGCTGCCGGTAGGTCTTGGACGCGTGCACGTCTTCCATCGCATCGATCGCGCCCGCATGCACCGCCGCGGCGCGGAATGCGTCGGGGCCTGCAGCCGCACCCAAAAGACATTTTTCGGCTTCGGCCAAGCGAGTCGGCCGCGCGCCCACGCCGCAAAGCGTGACCGATGACCGGCTGATTCGGCCGCTCGCATCGACGACAAGCAGCGCGGCGGCGCCGACCACGGCGAAATCGCCGTGCCGGCGAGCGAACTCGACAAAAGCGTGACCGTGCCCCTTCGGCCAGAGCGGCAACAGGACGCCGGTCACGATCTCGTCGGACTCGATCGCAGGCGTCATGAAGGTCAAAGGGAAATCGGCCATCGCGATGTCGCGCCTGCCTTGCTCGTCCTGGACCGAAATCGTGGCATCCATGGCCATCGCGACCGTTGGCAGCTCCGCGGAAGGATCGAGCTGGCAAAGGCTGCCACCGATTGTGCCGCGATTGCGCGTCTGCCGATGTCCGACGTTCGTGAGCGCCTCGACGAGCAGCGGGCAGTGGGTCTTCACGACGGGGGAAATCTCGATGTCGCGCTGCCGGGTCATCGCCCCGATGTAGAGCGCATCCCCGCGCAGCTCGATTCCGGCGAGGCCGTCCACATCGTTCAGGTCGACGATGTTGTCCGGTATGGCATAACGCATGTTGAGCATGGCCATGAGCGATTGTCCGCCGGCGAGGACCTTGGCATTGTCGAGCCTGCCGAGCAGTGCAACCGCCTCGGGAATCGTTTTGGGATTGTGGTACGTGAACGGTGCCGGTTTCATAGTGATCTCATCGTGCGAGTGTGTGGATGGGGCAAGCGCCGTGAGCGATGCCGCTTCAGCGAGCGCGCCCGAACAGCCGCGCCAGGAACCGCAGCGCGGCACGCCATAACGCGCCGGCGAGCAAGCCGCCAACCTCGGCCTCCTGCGCCGCCGCGGGAGCGGGCTTCGAGGCCTCAGGCGAGGAAGCCGGAGATGCCGTGAGCATCTCGAGGTTTGCGGCGAATCGGGTGACCAGCTGTTGAGTGAGATCGGTGATCATGCCTTGGCCCCGGCCGTATTGTGCAACCGACCCGGACAGATCGACCGATGAATCCAGAGCGATACTCGTCGTGCCGGCGTCCGCCGCGAGCTGGCACCGCACAGTGCCCTGCGCGCCGCCGCGGCCTTTGGTATCGCTGCCAGAAGCCATTATCACGGCGAGGCCGCGGTCCTCGTGCAACTCGACAAACCCGACCTTGCCCGCGAAGTTCAGGGAAATCGGTCCCAGCTTCACTTTGAAGTTGGCCCGATACATGCCGTTTCCAATTGCCTCGGCGAGTTCGGCACCGGGAAAACACGGCGCGACGCGCTCCAGATCGGTGAGGAGCCGCCACGCCTCATGGGGCGGCGCGTTGACCTTGAAGGCCGACTGAATGTGCATGCTCATTGTTCTGCTTTTCGGAATTGCATTCTACGCGAATCGGACGGTTAGCATTTCCGTGTTAGCATTTCCGCAAGCCGGTTCCGATGCTGTATTGCGACGACCACGTTGGGCCGCAGTATGTTGTTCCAGTTCGCATTACCCATTGCAAATCATGCCATGAAAATAGCCGCGAATCTTCAACGCCGGGGTCCGGTCCGGACAGATCCGATGCAGATCGAGCGGGTTAACAACGTCGACATCGCGTACCGCCGCGCCGGAAACGGCGCGCCGGTACTCTTGCTGCATCCGATTGGCCTGGATTCGAGCTGGTGGCGGCCATTTTCGGAGCAGCTTGCGCCGCGCTTTTGCGTTGTTGCCATGGACTTTCGCGGCCACGGCGGCTCGGCGCCCATCAGGGGAGACTTGGAACTCGCGGATCTCGCCGACGACGCAGCCGGACTTCTGCGCGCGCTGGGGCTCGTGCCAGCGCAGGTGGTGGGTTTGTCGATGGGGGGAATGGTGGCGCAGTACCTCGCCATTCGGCACCCGGATGTGGTCCGATCGCTGGTTTTGCTTGCGACTGCCTGCACGCTGCCCGACGAAGCCCGCAAGCAGATGGTCGAGCGCGGCGAGATCGCGCGGCAGGACGGCATGCGCGCGGTGCTCGATGCGACGCTCGAGCGATGGTTTACACCGGCGGCGCTGACCTCTGAGCTGGCGAAGCGCTGCGAAAGGCGGTTTTTGGAGAACGACGTGGAAAGCTGGGCGGCGTCCTGGCGCGCCATTAGCCGCCTCGACACACTTCCACTCCTCAAGCGGATCGAAGCACCGACCTTGGTTGTGACCGGGGACAGGGATCTAAGCACGCCGCCTGCGGCCGCGCGGGTGATCGCCGACAATATCCCCGCTGCTGCGCTGACCATTATCAAGGGAGCGCCGCACATGGGTCCGTTTGAATTTCCGGAGGCCTATCTGGGGCCGGTGACTGCGTTCCTGCAGGAAAACTCCTATTGACAGGGCGTTATTGAAAGGCGGTCCCGACATGCTCAATGATGCGAAGAAAAATTCCAGTGTCTCGCAACCCCTGTCTGCGAGAGCCCCGAGACTGAATTTCCAGGACCATCTTGCCGATCTTGAAGCCGCAGGTCTTCTCGTTCGCGTCGACAGGTCGATCAATAAGGACACCGAGCTGCATCCCTTGGTGCGTTGGCAGTTTCTGGGTGGTATTGCTGAAGACAAGCGCCGGGCGTTCCTCTTCACCAATGTGATCGATTCCCTTGGCCGTCGCTACGATATTCCGGTGGCGGTCGGCGCTCTCGCCGGGTCACCGCGAATTTACGCAATGGGCATGGGAAGGCCGATAGAGGAGATTGGCGCCGCCTGGATGCACGCGATCGCAAATCCGATAGCGCCCGTCACCATCGCCTCGCCGGCCTGCCAGGAAGTCATCATTACCGGAGAGGATCTGCGCCGGCCCGGCGGCGGCGTCGCTGCCTTGCCGGTGCCTGTTTCCACACCGGGTTTTGACTCTGCCCCCTACCTTACGGCAACGTTGTGCATCACGCGCGATCCGGACAGCGGAATCCAAAACATGGGCATGTATCGCGCTGCGCTGAAGGCAACGGACCGTCTTGCGGTACGCATGGTCGCCGGTGCCGGCGGGGCTGGCGGCTATTATCATTGGCTCAAGTATCGTGAACGCAAGCAGCCCATGCACTGCGCGATCGTCATCGGTTGCGCACCTGTGGTCGTCTTCACAGGTCCGCAAAAACTTGCCGCAGACATGGACGAATTGGCCGTGGCGGGTGCGCTGGCGGGCGTACCGATAAGAAAGGCGAAAGCCATAACGGTCGACCTGGAGGTGCCTGCGGATGCGGAGATCGTCATCGAGGGAATCATCGATCCGGAAATACTCGAGCCTGAAGCACCTTTTGGCGAAAGCAATGGATACGTCGCGCTTGAGGGATTCAATATGCCGATGCGCGTAACGGCCATCACGCGCAAGCGCTCCCCGGTCTTTACGGCCATCATCAGCCAGGTCACGCCGAGCGAGTCGAGCGTCATCAAGAAGGTCGCCTTTGAGCCGTTTTTCCTGGCCCATTTGCGAGACCATCTGTCGATCAAAGGGATCCGTCGGGTGGTCATGCACTAGCCGCTGACCAATCTTCGTCCCGTTATTTTCCTTCAGTTCGCGCACGGCGCGGACAAGAGCGAGGTGTGGCGCGGGCTCCATGGGACGGCGACCCTGCGCCCCGATTGCGGCAAGATTGTGATGGCGGTCAGCGAAGACATCGATCCGGCAAGCACGGATGCCATACTTTGGTCGCTCGCCTATCGCTCGAACCCCATCGAGGACGTACACATCGCGCCCTACCGCGGCAGGGTGCAAGGCGCGCAATACGGGCCGCGCAATTCGGATTCGACCATGCTCATCGATGCCACCCTCAAGCGCGCCATGCCGCCCCTCGCGTTGCCGGGCCGGGAGTTCATGGAACGCGCGCGTAACATCTGGGAGGAGCTTGGCTTACCCCCCCTTGTTGAATCGTCGCCGTGGCACGGTTACACCCTCGGAGATTGGACTGACACTTGGCAGCTTTTTGCCCGCCGCGCGGCGGCCGGCGAGTGGGAGCAAAACGGAGCAGAAACCCTTGTCCGGCAACGTCGCGGACTCGATCCGGAAACGCCCGTCCGCGCAGTCGAAAAGCCTCTCTAGGGACGCAGTTAGGCCGGTTTCGTCTTATCCTGCGCCCGGCTGGTCAATCAAGAAGCGTGCGGTCGTTCATTTGATCGCAGGTGGGGTGTAAGCTTCGACGGACGGCCCCTATTAATCATCACCAACAGCCCGGAATTCGGAATTTCGCAAGGCCGGAGCGCAGGTAACGGAGGACAATGACATGCAACGCTGCCAGTTGTACATCGAGGGCAAGTACGTCGATTCAGCGTCAGGCCAGTGGTTCGACAGCTACAATCCCTATACTGGCGAGCCTTGGGCGCAGACAGCGCAAGGCAACGCAGGAGACGTCGATAGCGCGGTGCGTGCCGCGCACAAGGCCTTCAGTGAGGGGCCCTGGTCGCAGTTGAACGCAAGCCAGCGCGGCTTGCTGCTGCACAGGCTGGGCGACCTGGCGGCGCGCGACGCGAAGAAGCTGGCCGAAACCGAGGTGCGCGATAACGGCAAGCTCATTGCCGAGATGCAGGCACAGTTGAATTATCTTCCGCAGTGGTATTACTACTTCGGCGGGTTGGCCGACAAAATCCAGGGGGCAGTCGTGCCTCTGGACAAGAAGGGCTATTTCAATTTCACGCGGTACGAGCCGCTCGGCGTGGTGGGTATGATTACCCCATGGAACTCGCCGCTGCTGCTGCTTGCGTTCAAGCTGGCCCCGGCGCTCGCCGCGGGCTGCACCGTGGTGATCAAGCCGTCAGAATTCACTTCGGCTTCGACGCTGGAATTCGTCAATTTGTTCGCAGAAGCCGGTTTTCCTCCCGGTGTGGTCAATGTCGTCACCGGCTTCGGCAAGGAGGTGGGCACCCCTCTGGTCGAGCATCCGCTGGTGAAGAAAATCGCCTTCACTGGTTCGGACTTCACCGGCCGGGCCATCAACGAGCTGGCCGCGAAAACCTTCAAGCACGTGAGCCTGGAGCTGGGCGGGAAGTCGCCCAACATCGTTTTCGCCGATGCGGTCATCGGGGACGCAGTCTACGGCGCTATCTCGGGTATTTTCGCGGCCACGGGCCAGACTTGCATTGCCGGATCGCGCCTGTTGCTGCAGGAGAGCATCCACGACGCTTTCGTCGAAAAACTCGTTGCCTTGGCCAAGACTGCGCGCATGGGCGATCCGATGAGTATGGAAACTCAGGTCGGTCCCGTCACCACGCGGCCGCAATACGAAAAAGTGCTCGGCTATATCGACATCGCCAAGAAAGAGGGCGCCAAACTGCTGCTGGGCGGCGGGCCGGCGAACCGTCCGGAGTGCGGCAAGGGCTGGTTTGTCGAGCCGACTGTATTTGACCATGTCGACAACAAGATGCGCATTGCGCAGGAGGAAGTTTTCGGTCCGGTCCTGTCGGTGATCAAGTTCAAGGACGAAGAGGAGGCAGTCGCGATAGCCAACGACGTGCGCTTCGGCCTGGGCTCGGGCGTATGGACCAGCGACTTCGGACGCGCGATCCGCATGGCCGAGCGTATCCAGGCGGGGACGGTCTGGGTGAACACCTACCGTGCCGTGAGCTACATGTCGCCGTTCGGCGGCTACAAGGATTCCGGTTTGGGGCGCGAAAACGGCATCGATGCGATCCGCGAATACCTGCAGGTGAAGAGCATCTGGATGAACACCGGCGCAGTGACGGCAAATCCGTTCGTGATGCGCTGAGGACGGGGTCTTGTGCGGCCGCGCCGGTTAAGTGCGAGAATCCCCTTTCCGATCTCAACGCGGGACGGGCGAATGTTCGTGCAACGTGTCGCTGCAGCACCGGCCACCCGCTGGGTGCCGCCGGGTAGTCGAACTGCTCGGGTTGCGACCGTTTCAGGAATCCTGATGTTCCGGTCAATTCGGGATCATGCGTAAGGCTCAAGTCACTCGCAATACCAATGAGACGCAAATCGCGGTCTCGGTGAACCTCGACGGCTCGGGGCGCGCCAGGCTCGCCACCGGAGTGCCTTTTCTCGATCACATGCTCGACCAGGTTGCCCGGCACGCGTTGGTCGATCTGGAAGTGAAAGCCACCGGCGACCTCCACATCGATGCGCATCACACGGTCGAGGATATCGGCATCACGCTGGGCCAGGCCGTGGCGAAGGCGGTGGGCGACAAGAAGGGCATCCGTCGTTACGGGCATGCTTACGTGCCGCTCGACGAGGCGCTTTCGCGCGTGGTCATCGATTTTTCAGGCCGGCCGGAGCTCGAGTACCACGTCGAATACGCCCGCGCGCTGGTCGGGGAATTCGACGTCGACCTGACGCACGAGTTTTTCCAGGGTTTCGTCAATCACGCCCAGGTGACACTGCACATCGACAACCTGCGCGGCGAGAATGCGCATCACCAGTGCGAGACCGTGTTCAAGGCGTTCGCACGGGCGTTCCGGATGGCGGTCGAGCCCGATTCGCGTGCCGGCGGCAAGATCCCTTCAACGAAGGGCAAACTCTAGCCCGTCTCCTGCAGCCTTCGCGGTTCGGCTACTCACGCATGACTACCATTGCGGTCATAGATTACGGCATGGGCAACCTGCGTTCTGTATCCAAGGCCCTCGAGCACGTCGCGCCGGGCGCGCGGGTGGAGGTGACTTCCGACCCCGTGGCGGTAGCCGCAGCGGATCGCGTCGTATTTCCCGGACAGGGGGCAATGCCCGACTGCATGCGCGAGATGGACGCGCGCGGGCTGCGGCCGGCGGTGCTTGCGGCGGCACAGGCGAAACCGTTCCTCGGCATCTGCATCGGCCTGCAGATGCTGTTCGAATCGAGCGACGAAGGCGACGTGCGTGGCCTGGCGGTGCTTGCGGGCCGGGTGCGGCGATTTCCTCGCGAGGCCATGCGCGACCGGGAAGGGCGCAGGCTCAAGGTACCGCACATGGGCTGGAATCAGGTGCGCCAGCGTAATGCACACCCGCTGTGGTCGGGCATCGAGGACGGTACGCGGTTCTATTTCGTGCACAGTTACTATGCGGAGGTCGGGGACGAGCGGATAGTGAGCGGCGTTTCCGACTACGGGTTACCCTTTACCTGCGCCGTGGCGCGGGATAATATCTTTGCGGTACAGTTTCACCCGGAAAAAAGCCATATTGCCGGCCTGCGGCTGCTGTCCAACTTCGTCGACTGGAATCGCTGATCGATTTTTCCCGCAACGCGTGGGGGCGCCGCCAGCCTTCCGCGTTTTCCGCCCCCGATGCTGATCATCCCTGCGATTGATATCAAAGACGGTCATTGTGTGCGCCTGAGGCAGGGCGACATGAGCGACGCGACCGTTTA
>Ga0156283_1257_pt1 | contig 12959 bp, 10 predicted proteins | sample RifCSPlowO2_12_FD_107932 | JGI IMG/M metagenome (GOLD analysis project Ga0156283, IMG submission 107932) | Betaproteobacteria bacterium RIFCSPLOWO2_12_FULL_65_14 | reverse complement strand
GCCGAGATGGACGCCGCGGGCGTCGACGTGTCGGTGACTTTCGCGGTGGACTACGGCCTGCTGCTCGGCGAAGCGCCGATCCACATCTTCGACCAGAACAAGCTCTACGCGGATATCGCCAAACGCCATGCGGGACGCATGATTCCCTTCATGGCCATCGATCCGCGCCGCCAGGGCGGCCTGAAGCACTGCGAGCAGGCGTACCGCGAGTGGGGCATGAAGGGCTTCAAGCTGCACGCGGGCGTCGGCTACATGCCGGACGACCCGGTGTGCAACTGGGTCTACGAGAAGGCGACCGAGTGGGACATTCCGATCATGTGCCACACCGGCGGCGCGCCCTCGGCGCCGCTGCGCTGGGAGAACTCGCGCCCCGCGTACTTCGCTTCGGCCGCCGCGCGCTACCGGGATGCCACGTTCATCCTGGCCCACGCCGGCGACGTCGGCTGGTGGCAGGAGGCCATGCAGGCGGCGGCCTGGCTGCCGAACGTCTACCTCGACCTGTCGCTCTGGCAGAAGCCTTACCGCAAGATGCCGCACCAGGACTTCGTAAGCTGGCTGCGGCATCTCACCGACATGGTGGGCGCGGACAAGATCATGTTCGCTTCCGACGCGCCGCACCCGAACTTCCATTGCCGCCTGCCGGAATGGGCCAAGGTGTTCAAGGAGCTACCCAAGGAATTTTCAGAGGAGGAAAAAGCGATGATCCTCGGCGGGACGGCCGCAAAGGTTTTGAAGTTGGAAAACGTTTCAATCAGAAAACAAGCTGCCTGAAATGCCGGACATTCTTGACGTCATCGTCAGCCGCAAGAGCATCCGGCGCTACAAGCCCGATCCGGTGCCCGACGAGCTGATCGACAAGGTGCTCGAGGCGGCGCGCTGGGCGCCGACCGGCGAGAACTACCAGCCGTGGCGCTTCATCGTGGTGCGCGACCAGGAAACCCGCAACCGCATCGCCGACCTCGCCCGGCTGGGCAGCGGCTCGCGCATGACCGCGTGGTACTGCATGGGGCACATGCAGGAGCGCTTCGCCGGCATCGAGGACCCGGTCAAGCGCGAGAAGGTGCTGCGCTTCATGTACTCGGGCGAGGTGTCGGCCTTCGCCAAGGACGCGCCGGTGGTGATCGCGGTGATCGGCACGCTGATGGAGGGCTCGGTGGACGTGCCCTACGACCTGTCGGCCGCGATCGAGAACATTTGCCTCGAGGCGCATGCGCTCGGCCTGGGCGCGTGCTGGGTGCATGGACCCGTGGCCTCGACGCGCGACGCCAGGAAGTTCAAGGAGATCCTCGGCATCCCCACCGGCCTCGGCCAGTACAAGGTGATCGCCTACGTGTCGATCGGCTGGCCGGCGGAGCAACGCAAGCATCCGCGGCCGAAGAAATCCCTCGAGGAGCTCGTGTTCTGGGAAAGATTCGGCAACAAGGAGCGGCCGCGCCATGGATAAAGACCGCTACTACAACCACCTGCTGTTCCGCATGGAGCAGCTGCTCTATCACGAGCTCTCCGACTGCGCGTCGTGGAAGACCGAGCTCATCGGCATCGACTTCATCCAGACACAGGACATCCAGGGCGCCAACGAGACGGAGATCATCGACGCCTGCATCGCGAAGCTCAAGGCGGCCGGCCTGGTCAAGGACATCACCTACTCGATCGGCGGCAAGGGGATCCTGCTCAAGCTGAAGGTGGCCGGCTGCCCGCACATGCTCAAGGAAAAGCTGCTGCGCGAGAGCGGTATCAAGCCCTACAGCTGCCTCGCCACCAACATGATCCTCGACCAGCTGATCGAGAAGCTCGGCTACGCCACCACCTACGTCGCCGATCTCGCGGTCGACGAGGAGAAAGGCGAGTGCGCGATCCGGGCGGCGATCTACGCCACGCCCGCGAAGATCGGCGAAGTCTCGGACTGGTCCAAGGAATAGCGCCGCGCCATGGCGTACAGCGCCCACGTCGACAGCTTCGCCCGCGACCGGCTGCCGCCGAAGGAGCTGTGGCCGGAGCTGCTGTTCGAGCTGCCGGAGCTGACCTACCCCGAGCGGCTGAATTGCGCGACCGAGCTTCTCGATAAGCAGGTTTTTTCGGGTGACGCGGAGCGGCCCGTGCTGCACGCGTCGATCGATGGCCGCAGGTATTCGTGCTCCTATCGCGAGCTGCTCGAGCGCGCCAACCGCATCGCCAACGTGCTGGTGAACGACCTCGGGCTCGAGCCCGGCAACCGCGTACTGCTGCGCTCGCCCAACAACCCGATGCTCGCGGCCTGCCTGTTCGCGGTGCTCAAGGCGGGCGGCATCATCGTGCCGACGATGCCGCTGCTGCGCGCGCGCGAGCTCGGCCAGGTGATCGAGAAAGCGAAAGTGCGCCTCGCCCTGTGCGATGCCCGGCTGCGCGACGAGATGCAGGCCGCTGCAGCGAGCGCCAAGGACCTGGAGCGCGTCGTTTATTTCGACGACCTCGAGGCGCGCGCCGAGCGCCGCAGCGCGGCGTTCGCCAACGTCGAGACCGCCGCCGAGGACATCGCGATGATCGCCTTCACCTCGGGCACGACCGGGACGCCGAAGGCGGCGGCGCATTTCCATCGCGACGTGATGGCGATGTGCGACGCCTGGCCGCGCTCGATCCTGCAGCCCGACGAGAGCGACGTCTTTTGCGGCACGCCGCCGCTCGCCTTCACCCACGGGCTGGGCATCATGCTGTGCATTCCGATGCGCTTCGGCGCCTCGACGGTGCTCACCGAGCGCCCCGCCCCGGCCGCCCTGCTGCAGGCGATCCACGACTTCCGCTGCACCGTGATGGCCACGGCGCCGACCTTCTACCGGCAGATCGTGCCGCTCGCGGGCCGCTATGACCTGCGCAGCCTCAGGAAGGCGGTGTCCTCGGGCGAGGCGCTCGCCGATGCGACGCGCCAGTTGTTCCGCGAGGCGACCGGCATCGAGCTGATCGACGGGCTGGGCTGCACCGAGATGATGCAGACCTTCCTCTCGCACACGCCTGAGCGCGCGCGCCGCGGCGCGACCGGCTACGTGATCCCGGGATACCGCGCCGAAGTGCTCGACACGGACGGCAAGCCGTGCCCGCCGGGCGTGGTCGGCCGGCTGGCCGTCAAGGGCGCGAGCGGCTGCCTGTACCTCGCCGACGAGCGCCAGGCGAGCCGCGTGCAAGGCGGCTGGTACGTCACCGGCGACGCGTTCGCGCGCGACGAGGACGGCTACTTCTACTTCCACGGCCGCACCGACGAGCTCATCGTCTCGGCCGGCTACAACATCAGCCCCCTCGACGTCGAGTCGGCGCTCCTCGAGCACGAGGCGGTGGCCGAATGCGGCGTGACCGGCGTTCCCGATGCGCAGCGCGGGCGGGTCGTGTGCGCTTTCGTGGTGCTCAAGCCCGGCTACTCGCCGGGCGAGGCGATGTCGCGCGCGCTGCAGCAATTCGTGAAGGACGCCATCGCGCCCTACAAGTATCCCCGGCGCATCGAGTTCGTGGAGAAGCTGCCGCGCACCGAGACCGGCAAGCTGCAGCGCTTCAAGCTAGGGGCCAACATGAGCGAGCAGGAAAACATCACCTACAGGGATCCCGCATGCGCTTACTGCCCGGCCAGCGTGCGCGCCTGCAGCGAGGGCGAAGCCGAGAAGCGCGGTCCCGGTTTTTGTCCGAGCAAGGTCGATCCCGGCACCCAGGAGCGCGCCCATGCCCTCTATGCCAATCCCGAGACGCGCCAGATCTCCCGGGTGGCGGCGCTCGTGGAGTCAACGGGCTACTGCAAGTGGACCCGGGTCGAGGAAGTCGTCGAGTTCTCGAAGCGCATGGGCTACAAGAAGATCGGCATCGCGAACTGCATCGCGTTCGTCGATCTTGCGTACGTGCTCAGCGGCATCCTGGAAAGCCACGGCTTCGAGGTCGTCTCGGTCGCCTGCAAGAACGGCAACATCCCCAAGGAAGAGCTCGGCATCGCCGACCACGAGAAAGTCCGCCCGGGACAATTCGAGGCGCTCTGCAACCCGGTGAGCCAGGCGGAGCTGCTGAATGCGCACGGCTGCGAGTTCAACGTCCTGATGGGCCTTTGCATCGGGCACGACAGCCTGTTCTTCAAGTACGCAAGCGCCCCGACCACGGTTCTCGTCACCAAGGACCGGGTGCTCGGGCACAACCCGATCGCGGCGCTGCAGCTCGCCGACAGCTATTACCGGCGCGTCTGGGGGCCCGACAAGCCGGCGAAAAAACCCAAGTTACCGGTCGCGGGGCGGCGCATGGGCTAAGGTAACGCCCGTGCGCGTTCCTCCGCTCATCAAGCGCAACACGGCGCTGTTCGCGCTCGCGCAGTCGTTCACCGGCGCGGGAATGCAGTTCGCCTACGTGCTCGGACCGCTGATGGTGCTCGCCATCACCGGCTCGGCCGCGCTCGCGGGCATCTCGGTCGGGCTGATCGGACTGTCGCGGTTCCTGGTCTCCTACCCGGTCGGCAAGATCACCGACGCCTACGGGAGAAAGCCCGGCATCCTGCTCGGCCTCGCGCTCGCGCTCGCCGGCGCGCTCATCGTGGGGCTGTCGATGCGCTTCGACAGCTTCACTGTTCTCTTCGCCGGCATGCTGGTGTTCGGCATGGGAATGAACGCCGCGCAGCAGCTGCGCGTCGCCGCGACCGACATGTTCCCGCCGAGCCGGCGCGCGCAGGCGCTCGGCTACGTGGCGCTCGGCTCGCTGGTCGGCCTGCTGATCGCCCCCCTCATGATCACCGGCGCCGAATCCCTCGCGCCGCGCATCGGCCTCGATCCGCTGGCGGTGCCTTGGTTTCTGCTGCCGGCGCTGATCGTCGGCGGCATGACGCTCGTCTTCTTCGTGCGTCCCGATCCGAAGGAAATCGGGATGAACCTCGAGCACTATTACCCCGAATACAAGCCGCCGCCGCGCCAGGCGCCGCACGAGAGCGCGCCGTTCACCGTCCGCGGGCTGCTCCAGAGCCAGCCCATCCGGCTCGCCATCGTTTCGAACACCGCGGCGCAGGGCAACATGTCCATGGTGATGGTGCTGACCTCGCTCGTGCTGCACCAGCACGGCCAGTCGCTCTCCGCGATCGCCTTCTCGCACATGTTCCACGCGGCCGGCATGTTCGCCTTCACCATCCCGCTCGGCATGCTCGCCGACCGTCGCGGCCGCGGCGCGGTGATGTATCCCGGCGTGGCGACCGCCCTGCTGGGCGCGGGCCTCATCGCCGCCACCCATGCCTACTGGCTGATCACCCTCGGCACTTTCCTCGTCGGCCTCGGCTGGGCCGCGGCCAACGTGGCGGCCACCGCCATGATCGCCGACCATGCCCCGACGCCGGTGCGCGGCCGCGCGATCGGCGTCAACGAAAGCTTCGCCGGCGCCATGGCGGTCGCCATGGCGCTCGTCACCGGGCCGCTGATCGAGTGGTACGGCCTGCCCGCCACCGGCTTCGTCGCGATGCTGGTGGCGCTACCGCCGCTCGTGATGGGGGTGGCGGTGCTCATGAAACAGCGCTGGCGAGTGTCGCCTGGATAAGACGGTTCTCCGCCGATCGGACCGTGCGCCGTTATGCCTGGGCAATCTGCGCGTAATAACCTAGCCGGCGATGACCGACATCTGGCTCTGGCTCCAGTGGCTTTTCTTCATGCCCGGCGACGCCCTCATCGCCCGGATCGGCCCCACGCCGCTGGGCGCCCTGCTCGACCTCACGCCGAAGAGCTTCGGCACGACCCCCTCGGCCGTGCTTTCCGGGGCTCTGTGGCTCATCGGCCTTTGGACGGTGCACGCCGTCTGGGCCTTCCTCATCGACGCCGCCGGCCCCACGTACCGCGCCGACCGTCTCGAACGCCGCCGGGCCGAAGCCGCCGCGCGCCGCGCCTTCCTGCAGCGCCAGCGCGCCATTTACCGCGGCCGCTTCGTACGGCGCTTCGGGGCTTGGGTGGTTTCCGGCCTGGTGGTGGTTCTTTTGGCTGTGCTCGGCCTGGCGGTCGTCAAAGAGGTCCTCTGACGTCTAATCGACGACCGTCTGCGACTGCTCGCGCATGTAAAGCGGCAGGTAATACGCGGAGCCGATCGCCTTGCCGGTGCTGCCGGAGCCTTTCCAGCCGCCGAATGCCTGGTAGCCGGGCCAGGCGCCGGTCGTCGCGCCCTGGGGCCGGTTCGAGTACGTCACGCCCGCCTCGATGCGCTCGAGGAACCACTCGACCTCGTCCGTAGAGCCGTAAACCCCTGCGGTCAGCCCCAGGTCGCTGCGATTGGCGAGGCGCATCGCCTCGTCGTTGCTCTCGACCCTCGCCAGCATCGCGATCGGCACGAACATCTCGACGCCCCACAGCGCGTCCTCGACGCCGGCCTCGGCGAGCGTCGGCGCACAGTAGTAGCCGTGTTGAAGATTTCCGTCCTTTAGCTGCCGGCCGCCTGCGAGGACGCGCCCGCGCTTCGCCAGCGCGCCCGCGTATTCCACAAACTGCTCGTAGGCCCGCTCATGAATGACCGGTCCCATCCAGTTCTCCCGCCGCGTGGGATCGCCGACCTTGAGCGCCGCGATCGATGCCTTGAGGCGCTCGATGAGCTCGCCGGCGACGCGCTTGTCGACGTAGATGCGGGAAAGCGCCGAGCACTTCTGTCCCTGCAGGCCGTACGCCGAGCGCACGATGCCGAGCGTCGCGCGCTCGAGATCCGCCTTGCGGGTGACGATGACCGCGTTCTTGCCGCCCATCTCCAGTATCGCCGGCCTCGGGTAGCGACCCGAGGAGAGGTGGCGATAGATCCGCATGCCGACGTCATAGGAGCCGGTGAACGTGATGCCGGCGAGATGGGGATTGCTCAGGATGGCGTCGCCGAGCGCGCTTCCGGATCCGGTGATCAGATTGAACACGCCCTTGGGCAGCCCGGCATCCCGGACGCAATCGGCGAGCAGGCGACCGCTGAGCGGCGTGTCGGTGGCCACCTTGAGCACCACGGTGTTGCCGGTGACCAGCGCCGCGGCGAGCGGGCCCCCCGACAGCGCCAACGGAAAATTGAACGGCGAAATGACGCACCACACCCCGTAGGGCTTGAGCACCGAGCGGTTGTGGCTGGCCCAGCCGGCCAGCGGATCGTCGGGCAAGCGCAGATCGAAGCCGTTCGCCTGCTCGAGCAGGTCGGGGTAGATGCGGAAGAACTCCGCCGTTTCCTGCGCTTCTCCGACCGATTCCATCCGGTTCTTGCCGACTTCGACGGCCATCGCGGCGCCCAGGTCGTAGACCCGTTCCTCGATGAGGCTGCCGATGCGCCGGACGAACGCGACGCGCTCGGCGGCAGGAAGCCGGCGCCAGGGCTCGAAAGCGCGCGCGGCCGCCTCCATGGCGTCGGCGACGTCCGTGCTCGACGCGGCGGCATAGCGGCCGAGCGACCAGCGCGTGTCGATCGGCGAGCGCTTTTCGAAAGTGGCCGGCGCCGGCCGGTCCGCGCCATCGATGTGCAGCGCGTGGCTGCCGCCGAGCGTCGCGCGAACCCGTTCCACCGCCGCCTCGAAGTCGCGGTGCAGCGCCTCGGGCGGGTCGAACATCGTCGCGTAGGTGAGCTTGAAGGGCTTGCCTTGTGCCATGTCATTCACTCCTTCGGATACCGGGCTCGATGACGACTTCGCGAGCGGGCAGTGGAATCCTGGTCGCGCCCGGCGGTATGCGAATGCTCAAAGGCGTCTTCGGAGCCGCAGCGGAAGGACGAACCGCGCCCGAACCCCCCGCGCCCCCGAGCGAAAAGCTTTCCACTTCATAGTAGGCCTGAACCGAATCGGGCGGCTTGCCGGCGATCCGCGCCACGGTCTGCGCGATGGCCGAGGTATCCGGGCCGCTGCCGCAGCGGCTGGAGACCGGGAGATAGGAGCCGCCGTGGAAGGCGAGCTTGCCGAACTCGACACCCTGGACCTTGGCCGGGTTGTAGCCGAGGACGAAAACGCGCGAGATGACCACGCCCGGCTCGCTGGCGATGCGCCAGGTGACGGGCTCGTACGCGCTCAGCACGAGCGTCACCGGCCGGCCGCGCAACCCGACCCGCACGTCGATCGGGCCACGACGCCCAGCCGATTGGTACACGGCGAGCACGTGCACGCTGGCGGTGGCCGCCGCCGGCGCCGGCGGGCCGCCGGGGGGCCGGCGCGCCGCGAGCTGCGGCGCCGGCTCGGCGGGCGGCGCTATCGCGACCGGCATGTAGCCGCCGCCGGAAACCATTTTCCACTTCCCGTCGGCAAGCTCGAGGAGCGCCGAGACTGGCACGCCGGATTGCACGAATGCCGCCGCTTCGGGCAGCGGCGAAAGGTCGACCTTGCGCGACCACGCGTCCGAATCGATGCGCGCGATCCCCTTGACGCGCGCGAGTCGCTTGCCCTGCGCGCCGACCGCCTCCACCCGCGCCGTGAGGTACTTGGTGCGCGTTTGCCCGAGCCTCAGGCAGCCGGGGCGCTGCTTGTCGATGAAAGGCAGGTATTGCGGCTCGAGCACGAAGCGCGTCGCGCCGGCGAGGATCTCCTTCCTGAAGACGCCCTCTCTCGCGAGGTGGTCGAGCCGCCGCTTCCACAGCGCGCGCAAGCGCGCTTGATCGTCGATGCCTGCCTCTTCGGCGAACGTCGCGCTGTACGCGCCCGCGACGCCGGCCTCGATCCGAGCGGCGTGCTCGCCGGGACGCGATGGAATGAGCAGGCAGGCGGACGGGGCGTTGCTTTGGAGCTTCGCGCGGGCCGCGAGCTGCGGAACGAGATTGAGGTCGACCGGCGGGAGCAGCTGGTCGAACGTGAGCTCGAGCTTCGCTTTGTCCAGCCCGGTCCCGTCCGAGACGAGCGGCTCCGGCAGCCAGGCGCTGCGCCCCTTCACCAGGCGCAGCCGCGCTTCCTTCGGCGAAGGCGGCTTGAGGCCGGCGCCAAAGCCGGCCCCGGCGTCTTCCGAGCCGAGCCAATCCGCAGCTTCGCGTAGGCCATGCGTGTACACGACCTCGTACACGCGCGCCTCCTTCGGCTCGGGCTCGATGCGCGCGAAGCTCTTGATCTCGAGCACTTCCGGCCGGCCCAGCGCGAAGCAGCCGTTCTCCGAGGCCTCCCAGCCGGCGAGCGTCATGACGTAACGCCGTGCCGGCACCACCTCGCCGGCGGCATTCAGCACGTGGGTTTCCGAGGCGGTGAAATAGCCGGCCCTGGCGAGGACGTCGTAGCGCAGCAGCGCGCGGTCGCGCTCGGCCTGGCGGTAGGGCTCGGCGGCGCGCACCGGCAGCGTCGCCATGCCGAGGCCCGGGATATCCGAGTGCGCGATCCCCGGAGCGCCGCGCCGCACATCGGGGCCCGAATCGGGCGCGAGCGCCACGCAAACCGCTGCCAGCTGGCCGGTGCGTTCCGCGTACGCGCTCACCACCGGCAGGAAATTCGCAGCCACCGGCGCGCGCGGGTTGGCTCCCCAGAGGCCCTCCTCGTGCGTGCGCCACGCGCCCGCGATCGCGGCGGCCGCGACGAGCGGCAGCGCGATCAGCGCCGCGGTCGCCGCGCCCGAGCGGATCTCCCCTTCCGCGCCCGCGCGGCGATCGGCGATCCAGCGATGCACCGCGCCGGCCAGCACGGCCGCGAGGAACACGATCGATACCCAGGCAAGGCGCTCGGGCATGGCGGCGAGCACTTCGTCCTTTGCCGCGCGATAGGCCGCGAGCCAGGGCACCGGCACGGCGAGCACCTGGTGCTTGGTGCTCGCGACCGGGGTGACAAACGTGACGAGCGCGACCAGCGGATACCCGAGCAGCCACGCCCTCGGCGCCGACCGGCGCGCGCCGTAGCCGCAGGCGAACGCGACCAGCGGCGGAACGAACCAGTCGACCGCGAAATACAACAGCATGACCGGCGAGCCGAAGCTCGCGAGAATCGTGAACAACGCGACGAAATCGCCCAGCGCGTACATCAGCGCCGCGAGCGCGAGCGTCACGGCATAGGCGAGCGGGTACGTCTTCGACACGGTGCGGCGCTCCCCTGGTTTCCACGCATTGTAAGTCGGTCGCCGTCAGGCAGGGTTTCAGCCGATGCCGCATGACCCGTCACCTCCGGGAATGATATAAGCGGATCGTTGGCTCGGCGCGAAATGGAGGTCCCAGACTTCCTCGGGCGTGCGCACGCACAGCCCGGCCGGCCGCTGAATGCTCTGTTGGCCGCGTGGGCGCGTGCCAAGCCAGCAAGCGTTCCGAATCGGCTCGGGAAGGCCGATCTTCCGGGCGCGGGTGAACAGCGGATCGATCCTCCACAGCGTGCCGTGAGCGCCGCTCACCGCGAAGAAGGCGCCGTGCTCCGCCGAATAGGCGAGTCCGGAAAAGCCCACGTCCTTGTCCGTATCCGCGTCGAGCGCGAGCGGGTGCACGCTGACGGCGAGCGTTTCGGGGTCGATCCTCCATAACGTCGGGACGACATTGCTCGTCACGACCGCTTCGCCCTTGGGGCCGAGCGCGAGATCCGGCAGGCAGCCGTAGGTTTTTCCGACCAGCACCCAATCCGGCAGCGGGATCGCGATTTTCTTCGGCGTCTTGACGTCATAAAGCACGACGCCGTCGTCCGTCAGCACCCAGATGCGGTTGCGCGCGGCATCGACCTGGTACCGCGCTTCGGGCGCGCGGGGCTCCGGCGCCAGGCTGGCGATGTTCGTTTGCTGCGAAGGCGCGGCGCCGATGCCGCATCCGCCGCTCGCGAGCATGCATGCGGCGAGGAAGATGGCCCTGGCGGTGGCGGGTTTTCCGTTGCTCATACACGTACTCCTTTCCCAAACGGGATTCGGAGCAGCGCTTGAGACGGAAATCGCCCTTGTGGACCGGGTGTCTGCGAAAGACCCGGCTAGGACCCCGGCGCGGTATTCGGCGCCAGGGCCTACATGGCACGCAGCCTATTGCGCGAGGCCCCGGGCTGTCAATATAGGGGTTGTTGATTTCATCACTTCTACGTGATACCTATTACGTCCTATGACCGCGCTCAACGCCTTGATCCTCAGCCTGCCGACGCGCAACTCGACCATCCGCATGCGCGTCTGGCGCGCCCTCAAGGACGCCGGCTGCGGCGTGCTGCGCGACGGCGTGTACCTCCTGCCCTCCGGCGCCACGGTGCTCGCGGCAATCGAATCCGAGATTCGCTCCGCCGGCGGCTTCGCGATGTCGGTCGACCTGCAGCTCAAGACCGACGCGCAGCTCGCGCACGTGCGCAAGCTGTTCGACCGCAGCGCGGACTACGGGGCGCTGGTCCAGAAAATCAGGCAGGCGAAGGATTCCTTCAAGCGCCTGGGACCTCGCAAGGCACGCACCGCCGTCGAGCGCCTGCAGCGCGCGTTCGACAAGCTGTCCGCGATGGATTTCTTTCCGGGTCCCGCCAAAGGCCAGGCCGCCGAGGCCATGTCGACGCTCAAGCGCGACCTTCACCTGGCCTTCGCGCCCGGCGAGCCTCGCCCTTCGCGCAGGCGCCTGAAGCCCCTCAACCGCACGAAATACCAGAAGCGGCTATGGGCGACCCGCAAGGACCCGTGGGTCGATCGCCTCGCCACCGCCTGGCTGATCAAGCGCTTCATCGACCCGGCCGCGCGCTTCGTGTGGATCGACCGCCCGAGCGCGCGCCCGGGCAAGGCGATCGGCTTCGATTTCGACGGCGCCCAGTTCACGCACGTCAAGGACCGCGTGACCTTCGAAGTCGTCCTCGAGAGCTTCGGCCTCGACAAGGACCGCGCGCTGGCCGCCATCGGCTCGGCGGTTCACTTCCTCGACATCGGCGGCATCCCCGTTCCCGACGCCAGGGGACTGGAAACCGTTCTCCGCGGCGTCAAGGAAAAAGCCCGCGGCGACGACGCGCTGCTGTCCGAAGCGATGCGGATCTTCGACCTGTTCTATTCCGCTTACGGACAGCCGCATTCCGAGTCGCGAAATGCCTGAGGTCGGCTTCGACGTAGTCGTCTGCGGCTATGGTCCGACCGGGCTTGCCTGCGCCTCGCTGCTCGCGCGGCGCGGACACCGGGTGTGCGTGTTCGAGCGCTGGCCTACCCTCTACGGCCTGCCGCGCATGGCGACGATCGACGGCGAATCGGCGCGCATCCTCCAGGCGGCGAGCGACGTCGATGCAGCGCTGCGCCACTCGGTCCCGCGCAAGCGCTACCTGTTCGCCAACGAAAACGGAGAGATCCTGATCGACCACCAGTGGGACAAGCCGCACATCTGCGGCTTTCCCTTCCGCATCTCGCTGCACCAGCCGGACATCGAGGATGCGATGGACGCCGCGGCCCGGGAACGCGGCGCCGAAATCAACCAGGGCTGGGAGGTCTGCCGGCTCGTCCAGAACCCCGCGTTCGCCACGGTGACGGCGCGCGAGCGCAGCTCGGGCCGGGAACGCAGCGTCCAGGCGAAATACGTCATCGGCGCCGACGGCGCCCGCAGCACGGTGCGCGAATCGCTCGGCATCCGGCAAGAGAGCTGGCCGACGCGCAATGCGTGGCTCACCTTCGACGCTACCCGCAAGCGCACCTTGCCGAACTTCTTCGGGGTCTCGCCCGACGGCCGCGTCGCCGCGATCTTCTGCGTCCCCGGCGGGCGCAGCCACTCCATCATCCCGCTCGGCACGGACCATCTGCGCTTCAACTTCCAGACCGATCCCGACACCCGGCACGACGGCATCCTCGATCGCAACCTTGCCTACCGCTGCCTAAGCGAGGTCTACGGCATCGGCGAGGACGACGTCGAGGTCTACCGCCAGGCCGTCTACCCCTTCGAAGGCAAGCTCGCCCACACCTGGCGCGCCGGCAGAATCTTCCTCGCCGGCGACGCCGCGCACGTCATGACGCCATTCCTCGGCCAAGGCGGCTGCTCGGCGTTGCGCGACGCGATCAACCTCGCCTGGAAGCTCGATCTCGTGTTGCGCGGCATCGCGAGCGAGCGCTTGCTCGACACCTACGAGGAGGAGCGCAAGCCGCACGTGCGCGTGCACATCGACGGCTCCGACAAGGTCG
>Ga0156283_1233_pt2 | contig 13036 bp, 11 predicted proteins | sample RifCSPlowO2_12_FD_107932 | JGI IMG/M metagenome (GOLD analysis project Ga0156283, IMG submission 107932) | Betaproteobacteria bacterium RIFCSPLOWO2_12_FULL_65_14 | reverse complement strand
TTCACCCGACTTCTTGCCCGGTTGATCGTACAGTGTGAACGAGCCCGACCCCGGAGGCCAGTCGATTGACTTGATGGCCTTGCAGATGTGATCGTAGCGAACATCCCATTCCTTCGATTGTGCGAAATCGCCAGCATTGATCAGAATCTCGGTCCGAACGATCTTCACCGTTGATCGTCCTTTCCGATACTCGCGAAGAGGTCGGCGATCGAAACTTCAAGCGCGCGGGCGAGCTTTTCAATGTTCTTGAGCGAAACGTTACGTACTCCCCGTTCGATATCGGCAACGTACGTACGATGCAGATCGGCGCGTTCGGCAAGGGACTCCTGAGAGAGGTCCATCTCCGTTCGTCGCCTACGAACGGCCTGTCCCAACCGAACGAGGATGTCTTGTCCCGAGCGTTTCATGACGCCCGGAATCATCGGGTCGTGCAGACTTTGCGTCTATAGACGATAGGTGACAATCGGCGCAACCGGAGCACGTCGAAGGGTGGATTGTCGCCGACCAGCGCTCGCCGAAACCTGGGCTTCATGCGGTAGATCAACCCGCAGGACCGCCCGGCGCCAAGCCCGGCGTGGCAGCAAAGCCGCGCTCCGGCGCACTACCGTTCTTCCGTAGAATGAGATCTATCTCAACTACGCCGAGGCGCGTGGCGGGCTCTTTCGCGCCGCCGCGCAGCAATCGGCCACGAGCTACGCTGCTATCCCAGCGATCCGTGCCGCCTGCAGCACGCTCATGCCTTCGGTGGCGTTGACCGCTTTGCTGTCGATCTGGAGCGGGATTTCACTCATGCTCATCTCGTTCCCTCCCGATTCTCTCCGGGCGGCTTCGCCACCCGCAGCGATCCGCGTCTCGTACTCGTCCCTGAAGTAGTGCAGCATGCTCCTCAGCGGATCTGAGGAGGTCCTGCCCAGCGCGAACAGGCAGGCCGCGCCGGTACATCAGACAGGTCCTCCAGCCTCGCAATGTCACCATTGCTGCCCTTGATATTAGTGATGTTGGTCAGGACCTTCAGCGTTTGGCGCATCCCCTCCCGGCAAGGCACGCACTTGCCGCGGGATTCGTTGGTGAGGAACTCCAGGAAATATCGCGCCACGTCCAACGTGGCGGTGTCGTCGTCCATCACCCGCGAGCCTCCGACGTCGATGAGCGCTTTGTCGCACTGCCAGTGGTGCCCGGAGGTCTTTATGCCGAAGGTTCTCGGCAGGCCTTAGAATGCGCACGTCTGTATCGCTGGACGTTACCCCGTCAGGCGCTTACTGCCCCCGCCGCCTTGCGCCGGCCCGGAAACGCGAGCGCCTCGGTCAGGAAATAGGCGGCCTGCGCATACGACGTCGGGCAGATCGCGAAGCACTCCTGGCAGTCCCAGCATTCTTTTGCGGCGATCTCGGGGATGAAGCTGATCTCGCGCACATGGCCGTTTTCGATGAAGCCCACGGCGTGCTTCTGTTTGACTTCGGCGCAGTAGCGCACGCAAAGGCCGCACATCACGCAGAACGTCGCTTCCTTCTCGAAGCGGTTCCTGTCGGCCCCGTACTCGTGCGCCAGGCGAAGAAGTTCCGGCGCGTCCGGCGCGTGCGCCATCAGCTCTTCGATGATGACGCGGCGGATCTTGTCGACCTTCTCGGTGCGCGTGCGCACGACCAGCCCCCGTTCGACCGGATAGAGGCACGACACCACGTAGTTGGTCCTGCCGCGCGACTCGACCTCGACCATGCAAAGCCTGCAGCCGCCGTAGTCTTCGAGCAACTCATGGTGGCACAGCGTCGGGATGGGAATGCCGGCCGACTGCGCCGCCTTCAGCACGGTCGATCCGGCCGGGACGGTCACTTCCTTGCCATCGATCTGCAACGTGATGTCGGTCATTTTGGCTGGCTCCTGGCGGCGCTGTTTCCCGCAATTCGCGTCTCGAATTCATCCTTGAAATAGCGCAGCATGCTCTTGAGCGGATCGGAAGAGGTCTTGCCCAGCGCGCACAGCGAGCCCAGGCTGGTGACCTCGGTCAGGTCGGCCAGCCGGTCGAGGTCGAATTTCCTTCCCTTGCCCTCGGTGATGTTGGTCAGGATCTTCAGCATCTGCCACATGCCTTCGCGACAGGGCGTGCACTTGCCGCAGGATTCCTTGACGAGGAAGTCGAGCAGGTAACGCGCGATCTCGACCATGTCGGTGTCCTCGTTCATCACCAGCAGGCCGCCTGCGCCGATCGGCGCCCCGAGCTTGGACATGCCGTCGAAATCCAGCGGCGCGTCGATCATGCTGATCGGTATCGATCCGCCCATCGCGCCGCCGAAATGGATGGCCTTGGGCGCCTTGCCGTCGGGCACGCCGCCGCCGATGTCGAACACGATCGTGCGCAGCGGAGTGCCCATCGGCACTTCGACCACGCCGCTGTTGACCACATGCCCGGACAGAGAGACCAGCTTGGTGCCTTTGCTTCTTTCCGAGCCGATGCTCGTGAACCAGTCGGCGCCGCGGCTGATGATTTCCGGCACGTTGGCCCAGGTTTCGACGTTGTTGAGATTGCTCGGCTTGTCCCAGATGCCGCTGACCGAAGTGCGGATGTACTTGGGTCGCGGCTCCGGCGCATTGCCCTCGATGGAGCGCATCAGCGCGCTGGATTCGCCCGAGACGAAAATGCCGACGTCGTAATGAATTTCGACGTCGAAGTTGAAACCCGAACTGAGGATGTTCTCGCCCAGCAGCCCGTGCTCTCGCGCCTGCTCGAGTGCCCGAGTGACATGTCTGGCCATCGACGGGGAATCGTGCCGCGTGTAGATGAAGCCCTGTTGCGCGCCGATCGCGTAGCCGCCGATGATCAGCCCCTCGAGCACCCTGTGCGGATTGCCGGTGAGCATGGCGCGGTCCATGAAGGCGGCCGATTCCCCTTCGTGGCCGTTGACGATGACGTACTTTGTCTTCTCGGGCGCGTTCTTCGTCGTTTCCCATTTCAGGCCCGCCGGGAACCCGCCGCCGCCGCGGCCGCGCAGGTTGGCCTTCTTGACCTCCGCGAGCACTTCGTCCGGGGTCATCTGGGACAGCGCCTTGGCCAGCGCGCCATAGCCGCCGACGGCCAGGTAGTCGTCGATGCGCGTCGGGTCGATGCGCGGAATATCGCCGGTCAGCACGCGCATCTGGTGTTTGTAAAACGGGATTTCGTTCATGTGCACGGCTGTTTCACCGGTCTGCGGATGCCGGTAGACCAGACGGTCGACGACTTCGCCCTTCAGCGCGCATGAGACGATCTCGGCGACGTCCTCGGGCTTGACCTCGAAGTAGCACACATCGCCCGGGCCGACGATCACGTTCGGTCCCTTGTTGCAGAAGCCGTGGCATCCGGTGACCCGGAAGTCGAGCTTGGCTTCGACGCGCTGGATTTCCGCGGCGAAGGCGGCGCCGAGGGCGGCGGAGTCCAGACCATCGCAGGCCGCGCCGCCGCACACCGCGATGGATGGTTTGGCAGCGTCCCGGCTCGCGAGTATTCCCGCGCGCAGTTCGTCGAGTTCGGCCGCCGTTTGTAGCCTGGGCATGGTCTCTTTCCGCCTATTCGTATTGCTTCAACACGTCAGCGGCACGCTCCGGCGTCATCCTGCCGTAGTGCTTGCCGTCGACGATCAGTTCGGGTCCGATGCTGCAACTGCCAAGGCAGCTGCCGGCTTCCAGCGTGAACCTCGCCTCGGCGTCGGTCTCGCCGGGCTTCAGGCCGGTGATTTCGGCCACCTTTTCCATCAGCTTGGCACCGCCGCGCAGGTGGCAGGTCATGCCGGTGCACACATGGACCTCGTGGCGTCCCTTCGGCGTCAGGCTGAAGGTCTTGTAGAAGCTCGCGATGTGCATCACCTGGCTGAACGCCACACCCAGCGCGTCGGCGACTTTCTGCATCACCTCGCGCGGCAGCCAGTGATTCTCGTGCTGGATCTCCGTCAGCGCGTGGATCACGGCCCCGGGCTTGCCTCTGTATTTCTCGATGATGCTGTCGATCATTTGTTCGGACATAGCGTCGTATCACTCTTTATTGAGTCAGGCCGCGGCCACGACCTGCACTTGATTGCCTTCGAGCCTGACCATGCCGCGCTCGGCCAGCACATTCAGGTGACGCGCGACGTCCTGGTCGGGCAGATGGAGGCCGGTCGCGATCTCGTTCGCCGCCGTCGGCCGCGCCCGGGCGTAGCCCATGATGCGGCCCATCGCCAGCTTGTCGAGCACCAGTCCCTGGAACAGCCTGTCGAACTCGGCGCTGGCAAAGAGTTTGTGGTAGTTCTCTTCGGTCCTTTCCTGCACCCTGAAGCGCTCGCGCTCTACCAGCTTGATGTACGGCACCAGATCGGTGGCCGCCTGCAGACCGGCCTGCAGCTCGGCGATCGTCTTGCCCTCGGAGGAACCGAGCGGCCCCAGGCTTTTTATCTTCACCGAGATCTCGTTCATGATCTCGGCGAAGCGTATGCCTTCACCTGCGGAGACCCATTCGAGGCGCAGCCGCTCGGGATTGACGCCGACATGCTCGAGAATGCGCCTGGCGACCAGGCTGTTGCCGAGCGCGTCGTAGTTGCCCTCCGGGTTGTAGTGGCAGTCGTTGAGGTGGCAGCCGCCGATGAACACCCCGTCGGCCTTCTTCGCGAAGGCGCGGAAGATGAACTCCAGATCGACCCGGCCCGAGCACATCAGGCGGATGACGCGCAGGTAAGGCGGATACTGGAAGCGGGACACCCCGCACAGGTCTGCGCCGCCGTAGCAGCACCAGTTGCACAGGAAACCGACGATGACAGGCTTGAATTCGGCAGGGGCGGCCATGTTCAGCTCATTGCGTGGATGGGAATGACGCGTTCGGTGAGCGGAGCAAGCGCCGCGTCGATCTGGTGGAACACCTCGTCGTCGGTGTAGTGCTTCAGGCTGATCGCGCCGGTCGGGCATTTGGCATTGCACAGGCCGTCGCCCTTGCACAGCACCGGGTTCACGACGGCTTTCTTGCCGCGCGGCGTGTCCTTGAACTCGATGGCGTTGTAGGTGCAGCACGTGATGCAGGCGCCGCAGGAGACGCAATCGATCTCGTCGACGGCGCACACGGACCCGGATGCCACCACCGTGTCGTTCGCGAGCGTGGTCAGCGCGCGCCCGGCGGCCCCATAGGCCTGGCTGATCGTTTCGGACAGGTGCTTCGGGTACTGCGCGGTGCCACACAGGTAGACGCCCTCGGCGGCGAAATCCACCGGGCGAAGCTTGACGTGCGCTTCCTGGAAGAACCCGTCGGGACTCAACGGAACCTTGTAGTGGCGCGCGATCTCCTGGGCCCCTTCTGGCGGTATGACCGCCGCCGACAGCACGACCTTGTCCACGTCTAGAGCCAGCTTCCTGCCGAGGATGGGATCGGTCGCCGTCACCCGCATGAAGCTGCGCCCGCCTTCCTCGACTGCCTCGACCACCGGCTTGTCATGCGGCTCGTAGCGGATGAAGGTGACGTCCTTGTTCGACGCCTCGCGATAGAGATCTTCCTTGAAGCCGTAGGTGCGCATGTCGCGGAACAGCACGTAGATGTCCGCCTTGGGTTTCAGCTCCCTCATCTTCAGCGCGTTCTTTATCGCGCCGCTGCAGCATACGCGCGAGCAGTAGTTGCGGTCCTCCTGCCGGCAGCCTACGCACTGGATCATCACCAGGCTGCCGGTATCGTCCAGGCTCGCTTCCTTCTTGCCGATCTTTTCCTCGAGCTCGAGCTGGGTCATCACGCGCTCATTCTGACCGTAGAGGTACTCGGTCGGTTTCAGTTCCTGCGCCCCGACGGCGATGATGACGACGCCGTGTTTGATCTTGCGGACACGTCCCTTGGACTTGACCTTGGTCTCGAAATTGCCGACGTAGCCGTCCACCTCCATGATCGCGGCGTCGGTGATTACGTGGATGTCGCGGTTCTGGTAGACCTTCTTCGTCAGGTCGGCGAGGTAGGTCTGAACGTCCAGACCCTCGGCCGTGTAGTACATGCGGCGCGCGATTCCGCCGAGGTTCGACTGCTTCTCCAGCAGGTAAGTCTCGTGCCCCTGCTCGGCCAGCGCCAGCGCGCTGGTCATGCCGGCGACCCCGCCGCCGACCACCAGCGCCACCTTGTTGACCGGCAGCGAGAATTCCTCGAGCGGCTCGAGCGTCGCGGTGCGCGCCACCGACATGCGCACGATGTCCTTGGCCTTCGCGGTCGCCGCTTCCTGCTCCTTGGAGTGGACCCAGGAGCAGTGCTCGCGGATGTTGGCCATGTCGAAGAAGTACTGATTGATGCCCGCCTCGCGCAGCGTGTCCCGGAACAGCGGCTCGTGCGTTCTCGGCGTGCACGCGGCGACGACGACGCGGTTGAGGCCCTTGTCGCGTATGGTGTCGGAGATCGCCTGCGCGGTGTTGGTGGCGCAGGCGAACAGGCTTTCCTCGACGTGTACGACGTTCTCCAGCCCCTTGGAGTATTCGACGACGCCCGGCACGTCGACCACACGGCCGATGTTCGCGCCGCAGCGGCACACGAACACGCCGACCCTCGGTTCCTCCTGCGACGTGTCGCGCTCCTCGGGATAGACGCGCTCCTTCGAGAGCAGCCCGCGCCGCGCCTTCAGCAGCTTCGCGGTCTGGGCGCCGGCGCCGCTCGCGGTGTAGACCGACTCGGGGATGTCCATCGGCCCCTGGAACGCGCCGCTGATGAAAATGCCCTCGCGGCTGGTCTGGATCGGGTTGAACGGGTCGGTCTTGCAGAAGCCGTGTTCGTTGAGTTCGATGCCGAACATCGTGGAGAACTTCTTCGCGTCCTTGGGCGGATTGATGCCGACCGAGAGCACGACCAGTTCGAACTCCTCCTCCTTGACGCCCTCGGCGGTTGCGTATCGGATGCTCACGTCCTTGGTGACGGGATTCTCGCTGCCGATCGAGACATAGCTGCGGATGAACTCCACGCCGGGCAGGCGTTCCGCGCGCTGGTAAAAGCGCTCGAAGTCCTTGCCGTAGGAGCGGATGTCATTGTGGAAGATCTTCGCTTCCAGCTCCGGCACGTGGTCCTTGGCCAGGATCACCTGCTTCTGCGTGTACGAGCAGCACACCGCCGAGCAGTAGGTGTTGCCGCCGGGCACCACCTGGCGCGAACCGACGCAGTGGATCCACGCGATCTTGTGCGGATGCTTTCTGTCCGAGGGCCGCAGGATCTGTCCCTCGTGCGGGCCGGTTGCGCACAGCAGCCGCTCGAAGTCGAGGCTGGTGACGACGTTCTCGATCGTGCCGTAGCCGTAGTCGCCGCGGATCTTCGGGTCGAAGATGTCGTAGCCGGGCGACATGACGATGGCGCCGACCTTGATCTGTATCTTTTCAGGCTTCTGGCTGAAATCGATGGAATGGTTCTCGCAGACGCTCTGGCAGATGCCGCAGGTCTTGTCCTGCAGGAACAGGCAGCTGTCGTCGATGTAGGTGACCAGCGGAACGGCCTGCGAGAAGTAGATGTGGACCGCCTTGTTCAGCGACAGCTCCTGGTTGAACGGATCAGGGATTTTCACCGGGCAGTACTCGACGCAGGTCGTGCAGCCGGTGCACTTGTCCTCGTCGATGTAGCGGGGCTTCTTGGTCAGCGTGACAGCGAAGTCGCCGGCCGAGCCTTCGACGGCGGCAACCTCGGTGTAAGTCATGATCTCGATGTTCGGATGGCGGTCGCACTCGATGAACTTGGGCGATTCGATGCACATCGAGCAGTCGATCGTCGGGTAGGTCTTGTCGAGCTGCGCCATCTTGCCGCCGATGGTGGGTGACTTGTCCACCAGATAGACCTTGAACCCGGCCGTGGCCATGTCCAGTGCGGCCTGGATACCGCTGATGCCGCCGCCGACGACCATCACGTCGCCCATGTTGTCGTCGCCCGGACGCTGCGAACGCTGCCTGAGCATGTCCTGTATGGGTAGGTTCATATTTCTTCCCTTCGCCTAGAGCGCGTCGCGGATGACTTCGGTGATGTCCTTGACTTCGATGCCCTCGCCGCCGTCGGACCGGGTGAGCCGGCTGTCCTCGAAATTCGTGATGCAATACGGGCAGGCAGTGGCCAGCACCTGCGCACCGACGTTCACCGCCTGGTCCAGGCGCAGATCGGAGAAACGCTCGCCCTTGGGTGTTTCCATCCAGATGCGTCCGCCGCCTCCGCCGCAGCAGAAACTGTTCTGCCGCGACTCGGGCATTTCCTTGAGTTCCAGTCCCGGTATCGCCTGCAGCGCCTCGCGCGGCTCCTCGAAGATGCCGTTGTGCCGGCCGAGGTAGCACGGATCGTGATAGGTGACGGTCTTTTCGAGCGGCTTGGTCGGCTTCAACCGACCCTGGTCGATCAGCTGGAATACGAGCTGCGAAATGTGGATCACTTCGAAGTTCACGCGGAACTCGGGGTACTCATTCTTGAAACTGTGATAGCAGTGAGGTGAGTTCACCACGATCTTCTTCACGCCGTTGCCGATGAAGGCGCCGATGTTGGAGCGGGCCAGCGACTTGAACAGCGACTCGTCGCCGGTCTTGCGGATGCTCTCGCCGCAGCAGCTCTCCTCGGTGCCGAGGATGCCGAAGTCCACCCCGGCGGCCTGCAGGATCTGCACCGTGGCGCGGGCGACTTTCTTGCCTCTGGGGTCGTAGCTGAGGTAGCAGCCGGGCGAATAGAGGTATTCGGTGCCTTCTTCGAAGCGCTTGACCCCGAGGTCCTTGGCCCACTCGGCGCGCTTCGCGCGCTCGTTGCCGAACGGATTGCCCTCGGCGCGCAGGCTGGCGGCGACCGCCGGGATCGGCGCCGCGGCACCCGGGAACACGTCGTACTCGGTGGCGAGCCGCCGCAGCGCGACGCCCGACTCGATCTGTTTGACGTTGCGCGGGCACACCTGCGGACACTTGCCGCAGGTGGTGCAGCGCCAGATGTCCTCGTTGTCGATCTCGGTCAGGCCGAAGGTCGCCTCGCGCACGATCTTGCGCATGCTGAAGCTGCGGACCTTGTTCCATGGACAGACGGTGTCGCACAGGCCGCACTGGTAACAGTTCTTGAACGCGTCGCCGCCATAGGCCTTGATGGCGTCGATGATTTCTTGTTGTGGGGTCAATACGACTTGCATGTCCATGGCTGGTTTTCCGCTTGGGTTAGACGTCAGGCTTTCGCTCTGCGTGCGATCGAATCGATTACCTTATCCAGACCGTACTTGTCGATCAGCGCTTCGACGCTGATTTCGATGTCGGCGACCTGCGGCTGCTCCTCGACTTCCTCGTCGTATTCCTCGTAGACCAGCGCTTCGGCGAGGCACCATTCGACGCACTTGGGCTTGTCCAGCGGCGGCGTGTCCTCGCACATGTCGCATTTGAGCGGCAGGCCTGAGTCGGGTTCCTTGAACAGGTCGCGCGACGGGCACGAGGCTCGGCAGAAATCGCATTCGCTGTACTCCTTGCCGTCCAGCGTGTAGGTCGTGCGCCCGGTGCACTCGGACATCGTGTATTCGCCGGCGTAGACCGGCAGGTAGATGTCCTTCAGCGGGTCGCGCACGATGCGGATGCGCGAGCGTGCCGGGTTGTTGCTGCTGTAGCGGGGCGTGGCGTGAAACGCCGAGCAGATCGTTTCGCACGCGCGGCAGCCGTTGCAAAGGTCAGCGACGATCCGAATGTTTTTGACCTTCTTCATGACCTTAGCCATGGTAGACCCCCCTTTGCTCCAGATCTTCGGCAACATAGTCGAGGCTCAAGGCGTGAAGGGATTCCTGGGTCGGAACTCCGTCGCTGTTGAATCCCTTGAGCTTGTAGTACCCGTCCAGAAGCTGTGCTTCCAGGTCGGGGAAACGACGCCTCCAGTGGTCCTCCGGCGGTTTCTCGTCGGCGCGGCGCATGCCGCGGCGCACGTTGAGCGCCCGCAGCAGCGTGCGGTTTCTGGTCGCGGCCTCCCACAGCTTGTCCTTGTCCATCTCGATGCCGGTGGCCGCGGTGATGAACTGCGGGAAATTGTGGATGTGGTAGGGCGGCTTCAGCGGGAAGGACGACAGGCCGGCGCAGGTGCCGAGCGCGTCGTCGATGTAGTGCATTTTTTCCATCCAGTCGACGATTTCGCAGCTGGCCTCCACGGTCGGGTAGTACGGGTTCGACATTTCCCCGCGCGGCTCCCAGTCCGCGTAGTACTTCTTGAACTTTTCGTCCGGGACCTGAAACCAGTCCTTGACGAATTCCTCGCGCGCTTCGCGGGTCGGAAACGGTTCCTGCGGGAACTGGCCCTCGATCTGCGTGATGTTGATCTTCTCGCCGGTGCAGTACATAAGGTAATAGACCGGGTTGAGCATGCCCAGCTTGAGCGGCAGCTGTTCGTGTTTCTTGATGGTGTTGTGATCGAACTTCTCGGCGCCCTTGCCGATGCGCCGCGCCGCCCAGTAGGTGCCGTCGGCCAGGTAGTCGCCGATGCCCTCGCGCCTCACGATCTTCTCCAGCAGGTAGAAGAAGCGGCCCTCGGCATCCTCGGGCATGTCGGGGAAGTCATCGTTGGTCAGGATGCCGGCTTCAAGCAGTTCGAGCGCGAAGGCCATCACCTGCGGCGCGGAGAAGCCATCAAGACCGTATTCGGTGGCCTTCTGCGCGATCTTGAAGCCGAAGTCCAGGTCCGAGAAGGCGGCCATGGTGTAGGTCAGCTTCGAGTAGCACTTCATCATGTAGGTCGGCAGCCCCTGCACCGAGATCGTGGCGCCGCACTTCATCGGGCAGTTGTAGCAGCTGATCAGGCGCGTGCGCACGTTCTCCTGGGTCTGCTTCCACTTTTCCTCGATTTCATGGGTCCAGAAATCCTTGCGGCGGGTGCGCGCATTGCCCCAGGTGAAGTTGGTGGTGTGCCACTCCTCGTCGACGATGGCCATTTCCTGCGGCGATCCGAGGCCCTGCAGGATCGGCGGCACACCCTTGATGGGGTGGTCTTCGCGCCACTTGATGTACTTGAGCACGCCGTCGCACAGCTCGAGGAATTTCGCCGCATCGGCCAAGTTGACGTCCTTGGTGCCGCGCACGACGACGGCCTTGACGCCCTTGTCGCCCATCACCGCGCCGATGCCGCCTCGGCTGGCGCTGGAGCGCCCCTGCTCGATCGAGGCGTAGAAGACGCGGCTCTCGCCGGCGAGCCCGATCGACGCCACCTGCGCGTTGGGGTCGTCGAGCTCCTTGCGTATTGCTTCGGCGGTTTCCAGCGAACCCTTGCCGCGCAGATGCTCGGCGTCGCGGATCTCGACTTTTTCGTTGTGGATCCAGATGTAGACCAGCTTCTCGGACTTGCCGCGCAGGATCACGCGATCGTAGCCGGCGTACTTGAGTTCGGGCGCCCAGAATCCGCCCATCATCGAATAGACGAACAGCTTCGTCTGCGGCGAGACGGTCGAGACGATGGTGCGGTTGCAGCCCGGTGCCGGCGTCCCGCACAGCAGCCCGGTGCCGAAGATCAGCAGATTGTCCTCCGAGAACGCGTCGGTTTCGGGAGGCACCCGGTCCCAGATGATCTTCGCGTTGATGCCCAGCCCGCCGAGATAGAGCCTGGTGTCCTCAGGATCGGACGGGACGCGGTCGACGCTGCCGCGGGACAGATCGATTTCCAAGTCGTAGCCTGTTTCTCCATAGCGCATTTTGCCGTTCCTCTCTCAGACTTTGATCGTCCGCAGCGTCCTGCGCGCCTGCGGGCGAGCGACGTTTTTCTCCTGCTGGGTCAGGCGTTGTTCCGATGCCGTCATATCGGAATTTCCTACCAGCGGCGGCGGCGCGACCGCGCCGAGATAGCGCTGCAGATTTCCCTGCGCGGCGCGGTGCGGGCAGCGGGCTACCAGCCCGCATACCGCCAGCGCGTGGATCGTCCTTGCGACGTCCTGTGGAGTCCCGTGGTGCTGCGGGTCGTACCAGCCGTAGCTCCAGTTGAGCATCCCGAACACGCTGTAGGTGACACGCTCGACCTCGGCCGGATCCAGGCTCACCGCGCCGTCTGCGCCGGGGGAGTTGCAGCCGGCCGCGAGTATCGAGGCAACGATGTCCTTTACGATCCGGAAGTAGCCTTCCTTCAGAAGGCGCACCTTCTTGCGCTTCGCCGCGGGCAGCGCAGAGGCTTCCTGCACCAGCACGCGCCACACCGATCGGTGCTCCGCCACGTAGCAAACGTGATGCAGCACGAACGCATAGAGACGGTCCACCGGTTCGTCGACCCCCTCGAGCGCCGCCTTCAGCGTTCTGGTCAGTGTTTCGAAGGCATTGGATTGCAGCGAAAACAGCAATTCTTCCTTGGACGGGAAGTAGTTGTAGAAGCTCGCAAGCGCTTTTCCGGTTGCGCGGGCGAGCTCGCGCATGCTCATCCCATGGAAGCCGTGTTCCGCGATCGCAGCCGCGGCTGTCTCGAGAATCTCGGCACGCTGGGCCTGGTGTCTGATGCGCCGCGCCTGTTGACCCGAAACCGCGCTCGCGGGCGTTTCCCCTCGGACATCGCCGTTGCGCGAGCTCGCTCCTGCGCGGGAAGAAGCTGCTGACGCTGCGCGAATCATTGGTCCTCCTTCGGCATCCATGCGAACCATGGACGGCCCGTTTTTCGGGGTGCTGCGATGCTTTGAAGTTACATGAACGAACGTTCGTCTGTCAACACGCTTGGTCAATTCCGGCGGCAGTTGACGGCTTGGCGCCGCGCGATATTTCCCGAGTGAATTACTATCCTTTTGGATCGCCGGGAACGCCGCCGCAGGACACGCGATCAGCGCGCGTGACGGCCGCGCGGTTCGCGCGGCAACGCAAGGACGAACAGTCATAGTGTCTGATACGCTGCCACGATGAAAACCATCGGATTGCAATTTCCCGGCTCAACGCGGCCACCGCCCGAGGACGGCGCGCTTTGCCGGTTGGGTGCATGCGAAGCCGCGGCGCGAATCGCGCAGCGGCGCATCACCAGCGAGGCGCTGGTGCGCAGTTGTCTGGAGCGCATCGAGGCGCGCGAGCACGCTGTCCATGCGTGGGCGTTCGTCGACCCGCACCTGGCGCTCGCACAGGCGCGAGCGCGCGACGCGTCGAAACCGTCGGGGCC
>Ga0156283_1186_pt1 | contig 13105 bp, 9 predicted proteins | sample RifCSPlowO2_12_FD_107932 | JGI IMG/M metagenome (GOLD analysis project Ga0156283, IMG submission 107932) | Betaproteobacteria bacterium RIFCSPLOWO2_12_FULL_65_14 | reverse complement strand
CCTTCGGCACGCTCGCGGAATACCGCATGGCACAGGATCTGCTGCTCGAGGTCCCCTCCCCGCTCACCTCGAGCGTCCCGCCGGACCTCGACATCGCGCGCTCGATTGCCGAGGAAGCGCGGCGGGCCGGCCGCAGCCGGCTGAACGAAGCCGAGGCGGCACGCCTGCTCGGCTGCTTCCGGATTCCGGTTGCGCGAACGGAAATCGGCAGCACCGCCGAGCAGGTGCGCGCCATTGCGCGGGAAATCGGCTTTCCCGTCGCCATCAAGGTTCTGTCCTTCGACATCGAACACGCCTCCGACGTCAAGGGCGTGTGCCTCAACATCCGCGGCGAAGACAGTCTGATACGCGAGTACGAAGCGCTGACGGCCCGCGTCCGGCGGCTGCGGCCCGATGCGCGCATGGAAGGCGTGACCGTGCAGCCGATGATCGAAAAGCGCTATGGGCGGCGACTCATGATCGGCGTTGCGACCCAGTCCACCTTCGGACGCGTGATCCGCTTCGGTGCAGGGGGCATCGCCTCCGAGGTGGTGCAGGACAATGCGGTCGGACTGCCGCCGCTCAACCGGCGCCTGGCGCAGGAACTGGTGTCGCGCACCCGCGCGGCCCGCCTGATGGAACCGTACCGCCATATCCCCGGCGTCGACACCGAAGCGCTCCTGGACGCGCTGCTGCGGGTCTCCGAGCTGGTGTGCGCGCTGCCCTGGGTCGTGGACATGGAGATCAACCCGTTCCTCGCCGACGAATCGGGGTGCATCGCGGTCGACGCGCGCGTCACCATCGACCCGGATCACCTGGATCCGGACCCGCGCTTCAGCCACATGGCGATACACCCCTATCCGGCGCGGCTGGAGCATGTCGAACGCCTGCGCGGCGGACAGGCGCTGCGGATCAGGCCGATACGCCCGGAAGATGCGGCCCTGGAGATCGCGTTCGTCGATCGCATGTCCGAGCGCTCGCGGTACATGCGCTTTTTCAGCGCCGGGCGCGGGCTGACCCCCGCGATGCTTGCCCGCCTCACCCAGGTCGACTACGACCGCGAGCTCGCGCTCATTGCCTTGTCAGGCGAGGGCGAATCGGAGCGGATCGTGGGGGTCGCCCGTTTCGCTGCCAACCCCGACGGGGTATCGTGCGAGTTTGCCGTGGCGATCGACGATCACTGGAACGGCCGTGGCGTGGCCACGATACTGATGCAACGGTTGATGGACGCGGCGCGCGACGCCGGATACCGCCGCATGACCGGCAACGTGCTGCCCGATAACGACTCGATGCTCAAGCTTGCTGCCCGACTCAATTTCGAGCGCAGCCGGGACGAGGACGATCCGGCGCTGGTCAAGGTGGTGCGGCCGCTCGCGTGATTCCAATCACAAAAGGCGCTGGAATCCTTACGCAGGTTCGGCAGCCGAATGTATCTCCCGCTCGCAAGTGATAAGCTCGGACGTGAGAAGCGCGTCTGCGCAGAGAGCCGGAGAATCGATGACCTACCTGAAGCGATTGCCCAAGTTCGAGTACGTCAGCCCTCAATCGCTCCCCGAGGTCTGCGGCCTGATCGCAGGCACTTCCAACGACGAAGTGATGCTGCTCGCAGGCGGCACCGACGCCATTCTGCAGATGCGCCGTCGCGAGAGGGTGCCTCGCCGCGTCATCGGTCTCAAAGGCGTCGCAGACCTCGGATTGGTGCGCGAGCAGGCCGACGGCAGTCTTGCCATCGGCGCCATGACCACGCTGCAGACCCTGCTGTCTGCTCCGGTCGTTATCCGGCGCTATGACCTGCTGCGCGAAACCGCCGCACAAATCGGGGGATATGAACTGCGCAACGTCGCAACCGTCGGCGGCAACATCGCCGGGGCGCTTCCCTGTGCGGACCTGCCCCCGGCCCTCATGACGCTTGGGGCACGGGTCAGGCTCAGCAGCCGGCGCGGCGATCGCTGGGTGCCTCTCGAGGAGTTTTTCCCGGAGTTCGGGCGGACCGTTGCCGAGAATGACGAGTTGGTGGCGGAAATCAACCTGCCCCGGCCGGCACCGAACAGCGCCGGAACCTACCTCAAGTTCCACGACCGCCACTCCATGGACATGACGGTCGTGGGAGTGAGCGCATTCGTGGTCCGGGATGACGAAAGCCGGACGTTTCGCGACGTGAGGCTGGCTTATGCCAGCGGCGCGCCGACGGTCTTCCGCGCGAAGCGGGCGGAGGCGGTTCTGCGTGGTCAAGCGCTGACCGAAGAGGGACTCGAAGCGGCGGCCGAAACCGCGTGTGCCGAGTCCAATCCCAGGACGTCCTGGCGGGCCAACGGAGCGTATCGCCTGGAGCTGATCCGGGCCCTGACCAAGCGCGCCATCAGGCGCGCGTGGGAAAAGGCCTCATCGCAGACGGAGACGAAGCCATGAACGATCTCATGCCCGTTTCGCTGCAGGTAAATGGCATTCGTTACGATGTTGCCATTCAGCCGTGGCGAACGCTCCTGGAAGTGCTGCGCGAGACGCTCACCATGACCGGCACCAAGCGATCGTGCGGGGAAGGTCAATGCGGCGCCTGCACGGTGCTGCTTGACGGCAAAGCGGTCAGTTCCTGTATGTACCTGGCCGTCGAAGCCCAGGGCAAGGAAATCCTGACCATCGAAGGTCCGGTCGGAGGCGATCCGGCGCTCGAGCAGATTCAGCGCTCGTTTGCGGCGAAGGGAGCGATTCAATGCGGCTTTTGCACTCCCGGAATGGTCATGATCACCAAGGACCTGCTGAGCCACACCCCCGAGCCGGACGAGGACGAAATCCGCGACGCCCTGGTCGGCCACGTGTGCCGGTGCACAGGCTACGTCCAGATCGTCGAAGCCATACAGGATGCCGCTAACGGCATGCAGGCTGCCGCCCGCGGCATGCAGGACGCCGCCAGCGCCATGCAGGACGCGGCCGGTGCGACGCAGGACGCAGCGCGTGAGATGGCGCGCAAGGGGGGCGCATGAACAAAGACCCGCAGAAAGAACTGCGCGACTTTCAAGTTCTCGGCCGGGCGATTCCGAAGAAGGATGCCCGGATCAAGGCCTCCGGCCGCGCCGAGTACGCCGACGACATCAGCATGCCCGGGATGCTGCACGGCAAGCTGCTGCACAGCCCGCACGCGCACGCAAGAATCGTCAGCATCGACACCAGCCGTGCCGCTGCCCTGCCCGGGGTTCGCGCCGTCGTCACGGGAAGCGATTTCCCGAACATCAAGTTCGGCAATCTTCCGCAGACGCGCGATTACCTGCCGCTGCCCATGGACACCGTCCGCTACATCGGCGAAGAGGTGGCGGCGGTGGCGGCGGTCGACGAGGACACTGCCGAGGAGGCGATCGACCTGTTGCGGGTCGAATATGAACCGCTGCCGGCCGTCTTCGATCCCGAAGAAGCCATGCAACCCGGCGCACCGCAACTGCACGCTAACGCTCCGGGCAACATCTCCGCGCACAGCGCATTTCATTTCGGTGACATCGACGCGGCCTTTGCCAAGTCAGATTACGTCCGCGAGGATGTCTACGAGACCCAGGCCGTCAAGCAGGGAATGCTCGAGCCGCATGCCTGCATCGGCCTGTGGGACAACGCAGGCAAGGTGACGCTGTGGTCCTGCAAGATGAGCCCTTACGTCACGTGGCGGCAGCTTGCCATGGGACTGGGCCTGCGACCGGGCGATGTGCGCGTGGTGCAGACCTTCGTCGGCGGCGGGTTCTCCGGGGGCAAGCAGGAAGCCATGCCGATGGACTTCTGCGCCGTGCTGCTGTCGAAGAAAACCGGCCGGCCGGTGAAGTTCGTCCATACGATGGACGAGGTTCTGACCATCGGGCATATGCGGCACCCGATGAAGATCTGGCTGCGCACGGGGACGGCCAGGGACGGCAAGCTGCTCGCCCAGCATTGCAGGCTGATCGCGAACGGGGGCGCCTACTCGAGCATCGGCGGGTTCAGCATGTATCTCGCCGGGGCAATGCTCAACCTGCCCTACCGGGTGCCGAACATCAAGTACGAGGCCCATCGCGTCTACACGAACAATGGCTTCTGCGGGGCCCTGCGGGGACACACGATCCCGCAGTTCTGCTTCGCGCGCGATTCGCAGCTCGAACTGATCGCGGCAGAGCTGAATCTCGATCCGCTCGACATCCGGCACCGGAACGCCCTTCAGCCCGGCGACGTCACCGCCAACGGCTTTCGCATCGGCACGTTCGCCTTCGACGAGTGCATCGAGCGGGTCGCGAAGCTCTCCGGCTGGCGCGACAAGCGCGGCAAGCTGCCGAAATACCGGGGAATCGGTTTCGGTTGCGGTTCTCACCTCTCGGGCGCGCGGCTCATGGGCCATTCCGCCTCGGCCGCGGAGATCAAGGTGCAGGAGGACGGAACCATCCAGCTCACGACAGGATCGACCGACGTCGGACAGGGCGCCGACACCGTGCTGTCGATGATCGCGGCCGAGGTGCTGGGCATCGAGGTGGACGATGTGGGATTTACCAGGGTCGATAGCCAAACGACACCGGTCGATCCCGGAACCTTCGGCTCGCGCGTCACGTTCTTCACCGGCCACGCGGTCAAGCGTGCGGCGGAGGACGCGCGCCGGCAGCTTGCCGAGATCGCCGCGCAGAAGATGGGAGCGGATCCCCAGGATCTGGTGTTTCGCGGGCGCGAAATTTTCAACCCCAAGGACGAGCGGCAGCGCATCAAGCTGAAGGACGTCGTGCGCTGGGGCGCTTTTCAACTGGGGAAAATAGTCAGCGGACGCGGCTCCTATGCGGCAGCCGACGAGAAAATCGACTTCCGCACCGGCGAGGGCAATCTTTCCCCAGCCTACAATCCGTCGGCCTGCGCCGTGGAGGTGGAGGTCGATCCGGAAACCGGGCGCGTGACCGTGGTCGGATTCTGGGGAGCGGACGACAGCGGAACCCCGCTGAACCCGCTGGGGGTGAAGGGCCAGGTGCTGGGGGCGACCGTCATGTCGATCGGCCACGCGCTGTATGAGAATCTGATCCGGGTGGACGGCCAGGTCATGAATCCTTCGTTTCGTGACTACAAGATGCCGCTGGCGACGGATCTCCCGAAACTGGCCGACTTCCAGCACAGCAACGTCATCACCTGGGAGCCGGAGGGCCCGTTCGGCGCCAAGGAGGCCGGCCAGGGTGCCGGAACCGGGGTGCTCGCGGCGCTCGCCAACGCCGTCTACGACGCGACCGGAGTCCGGCTGAAACGCCTGCCCATGACGCCGGAAAACATTCTGTTCGGCATCAAGCGTGTGCGTGAGCAGAAGGAAACCCGCAGGCCGTAGACCGTCGCTGCATTCTCCGACTGTGCCGCAAGCAATACGTGTGATAAAGTAAGGATTCCTTACTTTTGCTCCGAGTGCCCGCGATGCTCGCAAAGATGACCGCCAAGAATCAACTCACCCTGCCCAAGGTTGTCACAAATGCCGTCGGCCCTGCCGAGTATTTCGACGTGCAGGCCAAGGATGGCCAAATCATTCTCACACCCGTCCGCATTCAACGTGCCGACGCGGTGCGCGCGAAGCTCGCCCAACTCAACCTGCAGGAGCAGGACATCGCCGACGCCGTCGCATGGGCGCGTGCCGCACGGCCGAAAGCCGCGCGCAAGACCAGGAAATGACTGCCCCGCCCCGCGTCGTCCTGGACACGAACATCGTGCTCTCGGCGCTGGTTTTTGCACAGGGCCGGCTCGCTCCGCTGCGCCAGGCATGGCGACAAGGACAGTGCAAGCCGCTGGTATCCTCGGATACCGTCGCGGAGCTGGTGCGCGCGCTGGCCTACCCGAAATTCAGGCTCTCTCCCGGCGAGCAACAGGAACTGCTCGCCGACTATCTTCCTTACTGCATTGCGGTACGCCCGCCTGCCAAACCGCCCAGGACCCCTGTTTGCCGCGACCCGTGCGACTTGCCGTTCCTGCAGCTTGCCATCGTGGGAAAGGTGGACTACCTGGTTACCGGTGACCGCGATCTCCTGGCGCTCGCAGGGCAGTTCGCACGCCCCATCGTCACCGCTGACCAATTCCTGAACGTGCTCGCCAAGGCATGACCCAACGGGGAGCCAGGGCGGTTGACCGCTTTGACCGCAGAGGCGAAATCGTAGTGCCGACTTGCGAAAACTTACAGATGAATCAGGATGGTCGTATCGACGCTCTCAAGGAGGCCGGATCATCATCCGGGAGCCGTAATGAAGTCAGCCCGCAGCGGCGTAACGCCTGATGTCAACCTGGGTGCCGGCACGGGACAAATCCTCGGTCGAGCGCAGCAGCTCGGCAGTCACCTTGGCGTCGACGTAATACTCTCCGCAGTTCGGGCAGACCTGCGCAGGAACTTCTTTGGAAGAGGTTGAGAGTTGACACGAACGGTGCTCTGGCCCATGATCAAAAAAGGATTTGTATGCTGTATTGAACCAGGGACGCGGGCGGATTCGGATTCGTGCAAGAAAGGAAGGGGAGCCGTGTCGCGGATCCTGTGGAACAAGCCGGAGTTCGCTGGACTGCTGAAAATCAGCCCCGTTGCAGCACAGGCGCATCCACTTGCCTGCACCGCGGACGCGGCGTTCGCCCAGAACTAATCGGTCCGCCATCGCCGGCCACGCCGTGCTGTCCAGTCTGCTGGCTTCAGCACGCGATTTCGCCGCCCGCGATATGGTCTTGAACCGTGCGCCTGCGCCCCCGATGAGGACTGCCAGGTGGGTCTTGAATTTCTTTCTGAAAGCTGAGGGGCATTTTTCATGGGTTCCAGCAGGATTGATCCGATCACGCTCTCGACCATCTGGCACACCTTTCAGCGCGTGTGTTACGAGATGCGGGAGGTACTGGAGCGCACGGCGCAGAGCTATCTCATCGGCCGGCTCCACGACAACTCGGTAGGGATCTGGGATGCGCAGGGGCGGACCGTGGCCATCCCGGTGGGCCTTGCTTCACAGTTCGTCGGCGGCAAGTTCACCGTGCAGTACATCCTCGCCAAATTCAAGGGCGACCTGCATCCCGGCGATGTCTTCCTCACCAACGATCCTTATAACGGAGGCAACACGCACCTGCCCGACTGGGGTTTCTTCCGGCCGATCTTCTACAAGGGCGAATTGGTCTTCTTCACCCTCTGCCGCGCCCACATGACCGATACCGGCGGCGCTTTTCCCGGCGGTTATTTTCCGAATGGCTATGACATCCATTCCGAAGGAATCTGCATTCCCCCGATCAAGGTGATCGAGCAGGGGCGCGAACGCAGCGACGTCATGGGGCTGCTCTTGAACAACGTGCGCTTCAGGGACGCGGTGCGGGTCGACAACGCCTCCATGATCGCCTCCACCAAGATCTGCGAGAAACGCCTGGTGGAGATGCTCGACCGCTATGGGCGGGCCGTCGTCATGGCATGCATCGACGAAATGATGGATCGCACGGAGCGGGCGGTGCGTGAGGAAATCAGGAAGATCCCCGACGGCACGTATTTCGGAGAGTCCGCCACGGACGACGATGGTACGGAGCTGGACGTGCCGGTGTGGGTCAGAACCGAAATCACCGTCAAAGGCGACGAGATGCTCGTCGACTTCTCGAAAAGTGACGCTCAGCGCAAGGGATTCATCAACGAAGTCTACTCCGCGACCTACAGCGTCGCGATCGCCGCCATCGTCCCGTTCTTCGACACGAGCCTGGTAGACTATCACAACGAAGGCAGCATGCGCCCGATCAAGGTCGTCGTGCCTGAAGGCACGGTGGTCAATTGCAGATATCCGGCCACCGTGGGCGGCTCCCCGGTCAATATCAGCGAGCGCGTCTGCGATTCGATCTACGGCGCCATGTCGAAGGCGCTGCCGCACCGGGCGGTCGCGTGCCCGTGCCGCCACCGCGGCGACTACACGTACGGCCCCGATCCGCGCACCGGGCTCCAATACGTGCGGACAGGTTTTGACCATGACGGAGGTGCGGGCGCAGTGGCTGGATACGACGGATATGTCGGCGCGGTGGTCATGGGCGCGGTGCAACGCGGCAACGTGGAAGAGGAAGAAGTCCGCTATCCCTGGCACATGATGATCTACGAGATCGCGCCGGATCTGGAAGGGGCGGGCAAGTGGCGCGGCGCACCGGGCACGATCTGGGAGGCAATGAATGAGGGCGGCGACGTCGGCATGGCCACCGGAAGCTCAGATGGCGACCAGACGCAGGGCCCTGGGGCGCTCGGAGGCGAGCCCACGCCGCTCAACAAGACTTATATCCGCAAGAACAGCGGGCTTGCGCTCGCCCGCAGCCACCGCATGCACCGCGTGGTCACCGGCGACAGCGTGTTCAAGCTCTCCGGCGGAGGGGCGGGCGTCGGGCCGCCCGAAGAACGCGATCCAGACAAAGTGCGCGAGGATGTCCTGAACGGCTTCGTCTCACTGGAGCGCGCGCGCAGCGTCTACCAGGTCGCTTTTCGTCCCGACATGGAGATCGACCACACGCAAACCCGGGCGCTGCGCGGCGTTGCCCGATGAAACGGATCGCGATCGACGTCGGAGGAACATTTACCGACTGTCTGGTGCTTGACGAGAGCGGGATGCTGCGGGCGATCAAGGCGCCGACAGTGCCGCATGATCCGTCAACCGGTTTGATGGAATCACTGGCAAAAGCGGCGCGGTCCTACGACTTGCCTCTCGCGGAGTTCCTCGGCCAGGTCGAAACGATCATTCACGGGACGACGCTCGCCACCAATGCGCTCCTTACCGGCCGGGGCGTACCGGTAGGCATGATCACCACGAAGAACTTCAGGGACATCATCGAGCTTCGCCGCGGCATCAAGAATGTGAATACCTCGATGTACAACTACTTCGTGCCTCCGTACGTTCCGCTGGTGCCTCGCAGGCTGCGCCTCGGGGTCGAGGAGCGAACGCGGTGGAACGGCAATATTTCGATTCCTCTGAACGAAGACGACGTCCGCAAATCGGTGCAGGAGCTGCAGGCGAGCGGGGTGAAAGCGCTGTGCATTTGCTTTCTTCACTCCTATGCCAATGCGACGAACGAAAAGCGGGCCGCAGAGATCTGCAGATCCGAGTTCCCGACGGCGCACGTGACGACCTCCCACGAGATCCTGCCGGTCTGGCGGGAGTTCGAGCGGTTCAGTACCACGGTGGTCTCGGCCCATATCGGGCCGATCGTCTCGGACTATCTGCTGGCGCTCGAGGGGCGTCTGGCGGCCTCGAGTTTCAGGGGAACGCTGTTGATGATGCTGTCCAACGGCCTGACCGAGACCGCCGCGCGCTGTCGGCCGCGCGCGGTGTTTCTGATCGGATCGGGACCCGCGGCGGCGCCTTCGGCTGCGCTCCACTTCGGGCGGGAAGCGCCCGAAAAAAATCTGCTGTCGGTGGACATGGGAGGGACGTCGTTCGACATCTGCCTTATCCGCAAAGGCGAAATACCGACGACCACCGAGGCCTGGGTCGGGGACCATCGGGTCGCCATCCGGATGGTCAACACGCGTTGCGTCGGGGCGGGAGGAGGAAGCATTGCGTGGGTCGATTCCCTGGGACTACTGCGGGTAGGCCCGCAGTCGGCGGGCGCCGATCCCGGGCCGGCCTGCTACGGCAAAGGCGGGACCAAACCCACCGTCACCGACGCCGACCTTCTGCTCGGTTATGTGCCGGCGGACTTCTTCCTGGGCGGCGAAATTGCGCTCGACCGGAAGCTGGCCGAGACGGCCGTGAAGGAACTCGCGGACAAGCTCGGCCTCAGTCCGGGCAACGCCACCCAGGCCATCTTCACGACGGTGAACTCGTACATGGCGGACCAGATCACTGCCGTATCCACGAAGAACGGCTATGACGTGCGCGACTTTACCCTGGTGGTCGGCGGCGGAGCCGGGCCGGTCCACGGCGCCTTCATCGCGGAGCTCCTGGGCATCCGCTCGATCATCATCCCGACCGTGGCCGCCCTCTACAGCGCTTTCGGAATGTTCGCCAAGGACGTCGGCCGCGACTTTAGTCGTCCCTATTTCATACCGGCGGATCGCATCGACCCCGCCAAAGTCAACGAGTTCTATCGCGAAATGGAGCAGGAGGCTCTACAGGCCCTGGGCTCGATGCTCGTAACCGGATCGAAGCTCGCGTTCAGCCGCGCCGCCGAGATGCGCTACGTCGGGCAGTTCCACGATCTTGAGATCCCCCTGGCCGACGGAACGGTTACCGGAGACGAACTGCGTGAGCTCGTCGAGGCTTTCCATGCGCGACACGAGGAGCTTTACACCTTCAGGATGCCGTGGAAACCGGCCGAATTGATCACGCTGCATCTGAAAGCAACCATCCAGCGCTCGCCATTCAGTCTGCGGCCTTACGCGCAGGGCGACGGCGCGGCAAAAGCGCTGAAGCGCGAGCGCCTGTGCACCTTCTCCGGGAAGCAGGTGAAGACGCCGGTCTACGATGGCGAGAAACTGGGCGACGGCGACGCCATTCAGGGACCGGCAATCATCGAGCAACGCACGACTTCCGTGGTCATACCCGAAGGATTCCGCTGCGTTGTCGACGCGTTCCGCAACTGCATGCTCACGCGCACGACTTGAAGCGCAATTACGCGCTGCGCAAGACGCCTCTGTTGTTCTACACCAAAGGGGGAGATGATATGAAGAGAACAGCGGTATTGTTTGCAGCAGGCCTGGCGCTTGCGGGCTCCGCCGGCGCGCAAGATTGGCCGAGGCGGCCGGTCACCATGGTCGTGCCGTTCGCCGCGGGCAGCGCGGCCGACGTATTCGCGCGCATCATGGAGCCTCGCATGAGCGAGGTTCTGGGCCAGCGCATGTTGATCGAAAACGTCGGCGGCGGGGGAGGAACGATCGGTACCGCCCGCGTCGCGAAGGCAGCGCCGGACGGCTACCTCTTCGTGATGGGCGGCAACGGCACTCACGCGAACAGCCAGATCGTCTACAAGAAACCTCCGTACGATGCCCGGAACGATTTCGAGCCCGTCGTGCTGATCGCCGAACAGCCGCTGGTTCTGGTCGCGCGCAAGGATTTCCCGGGGAAAAATCTCCAGGAGTTCATCGCCTATGCCAAGGGAAACACGATCAGTTACGGATCCGGCGGCCCCGGTTCGGTGACGCACCTGGGCTGCGTGCTGCTCAATTCGGCGATAGGCTCGACGATGACGCACGTGCCCTATCGCGGCACCGGTCCGGCCATGCTGGATTTGAGAGCCGGCCGCATCGACTTTTTGTGCGACTTCGTTCTGGCGGTGCTGCCACAGGTCGAGGCAGGAACGATAAAGGCCATTGCAACGATGACCAAGAACCGCTCCCCGGTACTGCCGAACCTGCCCACGGCGCACGAGCAAGGCCTGCCCGATTTCGAGGCCTATGTCTGGCAAGGCCTGTTCCTGCCAAGAGCCACGCCGGAATTCATCGTCAAGCGCCTGCACGACGCGACAGTCGCTGCGATGGATACGCCCGCAATCCGGGCCCGAGTACAAGGCCTTGGCAGCATGTTCGTGGCGCCGGAGCGCAGGAGCGGGGAATACCTGCGCCGGCATGTCGCGAGCGAAATCGAGAAGTGGACGGCCGCAGTAAAGGCAGGCGGGGTGCCCGTGGATTAGGAATAGACTGGCTCGCTCCGCACGAGTCCCGTGCGTGCGGGCTTTGACGGAAACGGCGCATCGCGCCGCTTCCAGTTCAAGGAGCAATGCATTTTCAATTGACCGGTAATTCCGCTCGAATCGGAAAAAACGCGGGGAAACCTTCATCCCCCAAACTGCACCTGAAACGGGGAGCTCGCCATGTCTGCGATGAAGCCGTTGCTGTTGTCGGCGATCCTGCTTGCCCTGGGCAACGCCGCCTTCGGCCAGCAGTTCGCCGGGCAGAACATCACCATGATCGTGAATTTTTCAGCGGGAGGCCCGACCGATGTCGAGGGGCGCGTCATCGCGCGGCACCTGCCGAAATACCTCCAGGGCGTGGGCAGCATCGTCGTCCGCAACGTGGGCGGCGGGGGCGGAAACATCGGGGTCAATCAGCTGGGCGAGTCCTCGGGCAAGGAGAGGATGAATATCGGATTTCTCACCTGGAATCCCCTGAACCAGATCATCCAGGAACCGACCCTGCGCGTGCGCTACAACGACCTGAAGTTCATCGCCGGGATGCGCCAGACATCGCTCATCTACATCCGCCGCGACACGGCGCCGGGGATCAACAGATCGGCCGACGTGGCCAGGGCCCGGCTCTTCAGGCTGGGCGTGATGGGGCCATCCAATATCACCACGCTGCGGGTGCGCCTGGCACTCGACCTGCTCGGCGCGAAGTACGAAACCATCCAGGGGTACAAGGGCCTGCGCGACATCGACACGGCGATGCTGCAGGGGGACATACACGTGTCCACCAACTCGTTGCCCGGCTATTTCACCTACGCCAAACCGAACCTCGTGGACAAGGGGATCGTGATGCCCCTGCTCCAGTTCGATCGCGCCGATGTTTCGCTCGGCCGCAGCCCGGACCTGAGGGACGTGCCGACCTTTTACGAGGTCTACAAGGATGTCTGGGGGAAAGACGCGACGCCCGGCGGCGAGCGCTGGCAGGCCTTGCGCCTGCTGACCCAGCTGGTGGACACGATGTACCGCACCGCTTTCATGCCGCCCAATGCGCCGGCGGCGGCGGTGGAGGAGATGCGCGGCGCATTCGCGGAACTAGGGAAGGACGCCGAGTTCATCGCTCAGTACGAGAAGGTCGTGTTGACCAAGCCGCATTTCGTCATCGGCGCCGAGGGCGAGCGCGTCATTGCCGAGTTGGCGAACGTCCAGCCCTCGATGGTGAATTTCCTGCGCCGGTACATCGAAGCAATGCAGTAGCGGCGAGCGCCGGCGGCCCGGGCTCCTGCCGATTGCCGGTTGCGAACCGCTATGACCGCCGCATGACCGGCGATGTGCTGCCCGATAACGACACCATGGGCCCCAGCGCCCCTACACGTTAATGCGCGGTAACAGCCACGGTGACCGGCACGGTCGGCCCGGGGTCCCTGCGCAGAACCTGAATGTAATCGCGACCAGCGTACCGGAACGTCACGCGGTACCCGTTGATTTGGTCCTGATACGTTGTCACCTGACGGCACACCGGCTGGGGCGCCCCGCTTCCATTTTGAATCTGGTCCCCGGCAATGGC
>Ga0156283_1035_pt1 | contig 13159 bp, 13 predicted proteins | sample RifCSPlowO2_12_FD_107932 | JGI IMG/M metagenome (GOLD analysis project Ga0156283, IMG submission 107932) | Betaproteobacteria bacterium RIFCSPLOWO2_12_FULL_65_14 | reverse complement strand
CATCCTCGCGCTGGCGCTGGCCGCGCCGGCGCTGGCGCAGACCGATGCGAAGCTCGCCCTCGAGCAGGCGAAGCAGCGCTGGGCGCAGAGTCCTCACGGGCCGATGCTCGAGCGCCTGCTGCCGCCGACTTTCGAAGCGGGCGAGCTGCCCGAGCCCGCCTCGCGCGGCGCGGAACTGCTCCTGCGCTACTGCGTGCAGTGCCACAACCTGCCCAATCCGGCGATGCATCACGCCGCCAAGTGGCCGGGAATCGTGGTGCGCATGGTGCTGCGCATGCGCGGGCGCGGCAACATGGGCACGCTGATGAAGGAGATGATGGCGGGCGTCTCCTCGCCCTCGGACGGCGAGGCGCGCGCGCTCACCGCCTACCTGAGGCGCCACGCGCAGCGGCCGATCGACGCCAAGCGCTATCCCGAGCTGGAGCTGCCCCAAGGGCGCTCGTTCAAACTCGCCTGTTCGCAGTGCCACGTGCTCCCCGATCCGCGCCGGCACACCGCGGGAGAGTGGCGGCAGGTGGTGGCGCGCATGCAGGAGAACATGCAGTGGATGAACCGGGTGGTGGGCACGCGGTTCAATCCCGATGAGCCGCAACTCAGGATCGAGGAGATCAACGCGTTTCTCGCGCGCTATGCGCGCCGCGAGTGACCGGGCGCTAGGGCGCGCGCGCCGGGAGCGTTTGCAGCCACTCGATGATGCGCTCGGCCACGTTCTGCCAGCCGGCATCGAGCATCATGGCGTGCCCCATGGCGGGAAAGATCTGCGCGCTCACGCCGTAGGTCTGCGCGCACAGCTCGACTTCCTTCGCCGGGACCATCAGGTCGCCCTCGGCGCCCAGCACCAGCATCGGCGGCAGCTTCATGCGCCAGATCTGCGGCAGATCGAAGAAGGTCATGTCCCAGATCGCCCGCGGCGACTCGGGCTGCATCAGGCGGTAATAGCGCGTCAGCCGATCGGCGGCGACCGGCCCGGCGAACAGCGCCTGGCGCATCGCCTCGAGCGACGCCCGGCCGTTGTAGAGCAGCCCGTTAAGCTCGGTGAGGACATCCGGCTTCAGCAGCGCAAGGCTCATCGTAGCGGCGAGCAGCCCCTGCGGCGGCACCGATGCCAGCAGCGCCACCGCCGGCAGCGGCGCTCGCTCCAGATACTTCTGCGCAACCATGCCGCCCATCGAATGCCCGACCACGACCGGCGGCCGGCCGATATGTTCGATCGCCTCGGCGAGATCGTCGACGTAGTCGCCCAGGCTGTGCCAGGTGAGGCGCTCGCGGCCCGCGCTGCCGCCGTGGCCGCGCAGCGAGACGGCGTAGCAGTGCAGGCCGCGCTCGGCGAAATACGGCATGAACTGCTCCGCCCAGCACCAGGCGCCGGCAAAAGCCCCGTGCAGGAAAAGAATGGGGGCATGCTCGCTCGAATCGTCGCCCGAGCGCAGCAGCTCCAGCCGCTCCAGGGGCTCGACGCTAACGGTCTGATCCAAGCCGTGCCGTCCCGCCTAGGAGGGCACGGCCATGCCGCGCTGCACCGCGGGCCGCGCCGAGATGACATCGAACCAGCGCTTCACGTTGGGGAAATCCTCCAGCCTGGTCTTGTGCCATTCGAAGCGCGCCACCCAGGGATAGGTGGCGATGTCGGCGATCGAGTACTCGCCCGCGAGGTATTCGGCCTCGGCGAGCCGGCGCTCGAGCACGCCGTAGAGGCGATCCTTTTCCTTGACGTAGCGCTCGATCGCGTAGGGCACCTGCTCCTTGGCCGAACGCAAGAAATGGTGCACCTGCCCGAACATGGGCCCCACGTGTCCCATCTGGAACATCAGCCACTCCAGCGCCTTGTACCTCGCGCTCGCCGCCGCGGGGATGAACCTGCCGGTTTTCTCCCCGAGATAGATGAGAATGGCGCCCGACTCCATCATGGCGATCGGCTTGCCCTGCGGGCCCTCGGCATCGACGATGGCGGGGATCTTGCTGTTGGGGTTGATCTTCACGTACTCGGGCTTGAGCTGCTCACCCTGGCCGATGTGGATCCTGTGCACGCGGTAGGCGAGAGCGCATTCCTCCAGCATGACGGAGACCTTGCGCCCGTTGGGCGTGCTCCAGGTGTACAAATCGATCATTCGTTCTCCCGGGTGAATGGCAGGCCGCGCGCAGTTTACAATGCCTGCCTGCCCTGCGGGGAGATTCAGGATGCTGAAGTGGGTGATCGTGCTCGTGCTGGGGCTCGCCGTGCTGACGGCGGTCTCGCCATGGCTCGCGCGATTTGGTCTGGGGCGGCTTCCCGGCGACGTGACGCTGCGCTACCGGGGACGCAACTACTACCTGCCCTTCACCACCACGATCCTGCTGTCGCTCGCGCTGACGCTCGTCACGCGGTTCCTCTAAGAGATCGCCCTCTCAGCTCCGGCGCTCGCGCGCAGCGCGCCGGGCCTGGAACCAGGCGCGCATTTCATCCTGCGTCACCTTGCCGTCGCGGTTGGCATCGATGGCGTCGAACTTGCGCGCGATTCGCGGCATGCCCTGCCCGGCCTCGGCCCTGGATAGCGCGCCGTCGCCGTCGGCGTCGGCGCGCTTGAAGTATTCCTGGAACTTCGCGCCCGCGGTTTCGCGCCGGTGGCCCCTCCGCGCCCGGCTCCAGGCGCGGATTTCCTCGGGCGTGAGATTGCCGTCGCGGTTGGCGTCGATGACGTCGAATTGCCGGGCCAGCTTCGGCAGGGATTTTTCGACCTCGGCGCGCGACAGCATGCCGTTGCCGTCGGCATCGGCCTTCTTGAACGAATCGACCCGCCGCCCGCCGGGGGCCGCGGCAACGGCGAGCGCGGGCGCGAGGATCAGCGAGACGATGAACATCTTCCTCAACATGGGACGCTCCGGCGAAAGCTCATGCAGGCAATGAACGCGGCGCCGGGCGGCGGCGCCGACCTGCTTACACACTGTTACCGATTCAGCCGCGCCTGTATCGTGGCCTCGCCCGCGCTCGATTCCAGGCGCTTGCGTATCGCCTCGAGCTTCTCCCGGATCGCGCCGCCGACGAATATCTGCGGATTGGACGGCTCCAGGCCCTCGGCAAGCTCGCGCCGGGCGATGGATCGCCTGGCCAGGTCGAACGCCTCCTCGAACGAATAGGTGCTGCGCAGTCCCTCCTGGAAGTAGGCCTGGCCGAACCAGGTGATGTCGCTCGAATACTCGCAGCCGAAGGAGCTGTGTTTCGCGTCCGCGGCGGTGATGATCAGGGTGTTGTCGTCCTTCAGCGGTTCGATGAAGCCGCCGGAATAGCAGGCCGAGAGCACGATCACCTTCCACTTGATGCCGCTGTCGGCGAGCATGCGCGCGAGCATCGTGGGATTGACCTGGTTCAACTCGAGCGGCGGCAGCTGGAAGGAAAGCTCCTGCTCGGGCGCGCCGTGGGTGGAGAGGAACAGGATGACCAGGTCCTCCTCCACGTTGATGTTGTTCCCCAGGAACTCGAGCGCCGCGTTCAGGTTGGTGGCGGTGGCAAGCGGCGCCTGCGCCAGAGTGGCCGGATGATTCACCAGCGCAATCGAGCGCCCGGCGGTGTCGAAGCGCGTGTCCATCAGTTGCTTCACCACGCGCAGCTCCTTGGCGAAGGTGTCCTGCAGCCCGTAGGCGGCCACGCCGACGAAGTAGAGGTCCTCGATCCCCGGCCGCTCGGGCTCGAGCTCGGAGAGCCGCTGCTCGAGCAGCACTCCCTGCAGGTGAAACAGGTCTTCGCGCACCACGCTCGGCTGCTCCGGCCGGGACTCGATTCCCGACCACGGGTCGGTGCGCGGCAGAACCCAGACGAATATTCCGAGCATGGCGGCGAAAAGCGCCGCGGCGGCAAACGACCGCCGCGCCCGCCAGCCGGTAAGCACCCACTGGGTGCGCAGGACGGAGGCGAGCGCCCAGCCGATGAACAGCCAGTTCACCATGGCGCCGTAGCGCTCGAGGCCTTGCGTGAGCACCGCGTGGTAGACGATGACCGAGGCCACCTCGAAGAGAGGATCGGTCGAGGTGAACACCACGGCAAAGGCGAGCAGCAGCGCGGGATTGCGGAAAATCCTCGCCGCGACGAGGCAGACGCCGAGAACGAGCGGAATCTGCGCCAGCGTGACGAACAGCGCCTGAGCGTTGAAGGTTCCCGGAAATCCTTCGCGCGCGATGCCGCCGGCGAGCCAGAAGGCGAGGCTCGCCGCGATCAGCAGCGCGTAGTGGCCGGGGCCGACGCGAAAATCGAGCGAGCGCACCGGCAGGAACAGCGCAAGCCGGGTTCCGGCAACCACGTTCCGTTGCAGTCCCCGGCCCAGAACGCGCGCCGCCGAACTCACCGCCGTTGCCCGCGAAAAATGTTCAACGCCGCTCCCCCGCGGCAATGGCGGCGATCCGCGCGCGGCGCAGCCTTGGCGCGATCTCGCCCCGGGCGCTGGACGCGGCGATGGCCCCGGCGTTCACCGAGCGCGCCCGCTCGAGCGCCGCTTCCAGCACCGTGCGCGGCGCGTAAGGCAGTTCGACAGCGCGGCGTTCGCCCCGGGTCTCGGCCTCGGCGGCGCGCAGCAGGTCGGAGAAGCGCTCGGGCCGGCGAAACGCATCGCACGCCTCGAGCAGAGCGAGTTTCTCCTGCGGCGTGAGCTGCCCGGCGCGCCGCATTCGATCAAGCTCGCGCAGGCAAAGCAGCGCGACGTCGCGGCATTCGGCCGGCGCTTTCAACCTGGCGCAAAGCGCGCGCAAGCCCGGCTCGCCCGCATCGCGCGCGCTGCGCGCGAGCGCGCCGAAGCGCACGGCAAGCGCGTGCCCTGCGGCGGCGCACCAGGCGAGCGCATTCATCGCGACGCGCGTGCCCTCGTCGGCCGGCTCGTCGGCCTCGAAGCGCAGGCCGAGTTCGGGGGCGAGCTTCGCCAGCGCGCCGCAGAGCGCCAGCACCGCGAACATTCTCCCTGGGAGCGGCTCCATGAGGCCCCGGGCGAATTCCTGCCACACGCGTTCGGCGACCAAGGCATCGGCTTCGCCCCCCGCGACGATCTCGCGCATCAGCGCAAGGGTCTCCGGCGCCACCGCGAAGCCGAAGCGCGCGGCAAAGCGCGCCACGCGCAGCACGCGCACCGGGTCCTCGACGAAAGCGGGACCGACGTGCCGGAGGATTCCCGCCTTCAGGTCGCGCTCGCCGCCGAACGGATCGACGAGCCTGCCCTCCCCGTCGCGGGCGATGGCGTTGATGGTGAGATCGCGCCGCGCGAGGTCCTCCTCCAGCGTCACCTCGGGCGCCGCGTACACGGTGAATCCCTTGTAGCCCCGCGAAACCTTGCGCTCGGTGCGCGCCAGGGCGTATTCCTCGCGCGTCTCGGGGTGCAGGAATACGGGAAAATCGCGTCCCACCGGCTTGTAGCCGAGCCGCTCCATCTCTTCGGCGGTCGCGCCGACGACGACCCAGTCGCGGTCGGCACCGGGCAGTCCGAGCAGCTCATCGCGGACGCAGCCGCCCACCTGATAGATCTTCACGCGTAGGGCTCGTCGACGGCGACACGGCCGGTTTCCCTGCGCGCGGCGTCCATCCACTCGCGCGCTGCGCGAAGTTCCGGCAGCGCCTGCATGTAGGTGCGCGCATCCTCGGGCAGCGCCGGGGCGTAGGTGAGGAAACGCACGGCGACCGGCGCGTAGTAGGCGTCGGGCACGGGACGCCTCTAGCGGCCGGCGCGGTAGCGCATCTGCTGATAACGCGCGCGGGGGTTCTGGCCGGAGAGATAGGTGGGAACGACGGCTTCAAGCGGCGTGGGCCGGATGCCGAAGGGGAATTCGCAGGAACACACATTGTCCTCGCTCATGGAGTAGACGTTGTCGCGCGAGAGCAGCTTCACCGGCAGGCATTCCATGCTCCAGGCCTGCACCACGGACATCCCCGGGGACAGCCCGAAGATGAACCGCCGGTGACCGCTGAACTTGCCGGCTAGCGCGACCAGTTCGCGCAGCGTGTAGACCTTGGGACCGCACAGGTCGTAGCTCTTGTCGTAGGTCTCCCGCTCGAACAGCGCGTGCACGAAGCAGCGCACCACGTCCTCCACGTAGACCGGCTGGAAGCGCGCGTTCGGGCTGCCCAGGAACACGACCGGCATCCAGAACTGCAGTTCCGCGAACAGGTTGAGGAAATGGTCGCCGGGACCGAACACCACCGAGGGGCGAAACACCGTGACCTCGAGCTCGCGCTGCTCGGCGAACATCCAGGCTTCGCCCTCGCCTTTGGAGCGCAGGTACTGGCTCGGCCCGTCGGGCCGCGCGTTGAGCGCGCTCATGTGCAGCAGCCTCGCGACGCCGTTCTTTTCGCACGCCGCGGCGATTTTCTTGGGAAGCTCGACGTGCACCTGCGCGAAATCCGGCCCGTAAGGCATGCCTTTGCGGCTGTGCAGAACGCCGGCGAGATTGATCACCGCGTCGACGCCGCGCGCGAGGCTCTCGAGCACCGAAGCGTCGTGCACGTCCGCTTGCACCACGTCGACCGTGGGGAGCAGCGACAGGGTCTTGGCGCGCTCGCGCACGCGGGTGGGCACGAGCACCTCATGCCCTTTCCCGGCCAGCGCGGCGACCAGATGGCGGCCGATGAATCCGCTGCCGCCGATGACCAGGATCGCAGCCATTACGGTGAGCCTTCTTCCCGCGAGACGATGTGGTCGGCGAGGCTGCGCGGCGCGATGATGCCCAGGCGCTCCTTGAGAGGGCGCACCGCCCCTCCCCGCAGCGCGGCGTAATACAAGGTATTCACCATGACCTTCTTCACGTAGTCGCGCGTTTCATTGAAGGGAATCGATTCGGCGTAAATCGCGCCTTCCAGGGGCCTCGCGCCGCGCCACTTGCGCGCCCGCCCCGGCCCGGCATTGTAGGCGGCGGCGGCGAGCAGGGTGCTGCCGTTCAGGTCGTCCAATACGTGCCTCAGGTAAAAGGTGCCCAGCGCGGCATTGATGTCCACGTCGGTCACCTGGAGGTGGGAATAATCCTTCATTCGGAGTTTCCTTGCCACCCATCGCGCCGTGGCAGGCATGAGCTGCATCAGCCCGGAGGCGCCCGCCACCGACTTTGCGTTGGCGATGAAGCGCGATTCCTGGCGCACCAGACCCAGCACCCAGTTCTCCTCCAGCTGGTGCTCGCGCGCCCTCCCGGCGAGCACCTCGCGGTAAGGCGCGAGATAGCGAATGCTGAAATCGTGCAGCCGCACGGTGCGGTCGGCGGTGTTGATGGCACGGTCCCAGACCTCGCTCAAGCGCGCGAGCTCCGCCGCGGCGAGCAGCTGCCGGTCGTTCATGCCGCGCAGCGACCAGTTCCATTCGCGCGTCGCCTCGACGCGCAGCTTGAGCCGGTAAAGGGCGAGCGCGCGCTGCAGGCCCGGGACTGCGGCGGCGGCGGCGATTTCCTCGGGCGTGGGAGGCGCCGCTTTCGGCGGCAGCTGGAGCGCGAGCCCAAGCTCTTCGGCGGCGAGCCGCCCGTAAAAATGGTGCTCGGCGGCAATGCGGCCGTACATCGTTCCGGCGTCGGCAGCGCTGCCGGTTGCGGCGAGCGCGCGTCCCATCCAGTAAACCCAGGCGGGATCCCAGCGGCCGAGCGCGGACATGCGCTCGATCGCCGCTTTCACCTCGCCCCACATGCCCTGGCGGAGCGCGATGCGCGCGCGCCAGGCGAGCTGCTCGTCGGAGAGCGGCGCATCGCCCGATTCGGCGAACCACTCCACCGCGCCGGGCACCAGGCGCCGCGCCCCCCAGGTGGCAAGCTGGCCCCAGACGTAGCCCTGGTCCTCCGGGGAAAACTGCTCGCGCAGCTTTCGCTCCCAGTAGCTCGCCGCGATCTGCGGCTCGCTGCGTGCAAGCCGCGTGATCGCGAAAATCGCCAGTTCCCGCGCGGCGCGGGAGCGCAACGACCCGCGCAGGCCCTCCAGGTGCCGCACCGGCGCATGCGCCACCGCATCGAATTGCCGGGGATCGATCGCCTCGGCGCGGGCAAGCCAGGTCATCAGGCGCTTGGCCGCCGCCAGAAGGTTCGCATCGGCAAGCAGCCGGAAGCGCTCCCAGACCTGCGCGTTCGAGATCTGCCTGGATTGCAGCATCGTCTCGGCGATGGTCGCGCAGCCCTCGGATAACACCCTGGGCGCGTTCCAGAACTGTTTGATCTCCGCCGCGACCGATTGGTCCTGATTGCGCCAGCGCGCAAGCAGCGCGTAGCAGGCGACCTCGGCGTCGTCGTTCACCAGAAGCGGAAGCTCTTCACGAAACGCGTCCCAGTGCTCCTTCCTGGCGAGCGACTTCAGCCAATCCGAGCGCAGCCGCTCGCCGAGCGAGGAATCGGCATTGCGTTCCAGGAACGATTTCACGTTCTCCGGCGACGCGTCTTCCAGGTGCAGCCGCAGGCGCCAGTAATCGACGTAGGGCTCGAGCACGTGCCCCTGGACGAGCGGCGCAGCGCGTTCGAGCTTCAGCCGGTCTCCCACGCGGAAGGCATCGCGCGCAGCGAGCACCGCTTCATCGGGCGAGAGGCTTCTCGCCGCAAGCGCGCATTGGGGCAGAGCGAGCAGCACCAGTGCTGCGACCCGCATCGCGGATGCTATAGTGGCGAAACCCGGCATGGTGACCATCAGCATAGCACAAGAAAGCGCGAATTCTCCAGACGGATTAAGGGCTTTCGGAACATTTCTCAACCCGAATCGGCATGAACCCGCGGGAAATATACGACTGGCGCAAGGCACTGCGGCGGCGCCTGATCGAAGCGCGGCTGGCGCTGCCTGCCGATACCCTGGGGGCCTACCGCGAGCACATCGACGGCCATCTGCATCGCGCCTTCGGCAATACGGTGCACGGGGTGGTGGCGTTCTGCTGGCCCTACAAGAACGAATACGACGTGCGCCACATTGCCGCGGCGTGGCGAAAACGCGGCCTGGTGACCGCGATGCCGGTGATCCTTCGGCCGGGATCGCCGCTCGGTTTTCGCGAGTGGCACCCCGGCATCAAGCTCGAGGCCGGGCCGCTCGGCATTCCCTATCCTGCAGGTTCGGCCGAAGTGATTCCCGATTGCGTGCTCCTGCCCATGGTCGGTTTCGACGCCAAGGGCTACCGGCTCGGCTACGGCGGCGGCTATTTCGACCGCACCCTCGCCTCGTTCGGAAAGCGGCCGCTGGTGATCGGGCTCGCCTACGAGATCCTGTTCCTCGAAACCATCCACCCGCTGCCGCACGACATGCAGGTCGATTACGTGGTGACCGAGCGCGGCGTCTACCGGCGCACCGCAGAAGGGCTTCACTTCGGGTAGGAAAAGTGGTCGGCCCGATTCCCGCTATCGATGTTTCTGAGCACCGCGTCCGTTACAGCGGTACCGCCTGGGCGAGCACCTGGGCGCGATAATCCTGCGGAAGATCCTCCGCAGTGACGAGATCCACCGTAAGGCCGAGCACGTCCTCAAGGGCGTGCTCGGCCTTCACCAGATCAAGAAGCGAGGTCCGAAGCGGAGCGTCGACGAGAAGGTCCAGGTCGCTCGTCTCCGTGTCGATTCCGCGCGCGACCGATCCGAAAAGGCGAGGATTGGAGAGCTTGTGCTGCGCGAGTATTTTCAGCACGTCGCGGCGCCGCGCCATCAGTGCCGCGAAAGGTCGCGTTGCGGACGCGGGCCGCGGCACCACCTGCTTACTCCCGCTCGTTACCGAGAAAAAGCCGGTACGCAGGGTTGCCGCTTTCCTCGACGAAGGGATAGCCGAGTTTCGCCAGGAACCGGCGGAACGCCTGCATTTCATGCCGCGGCACCTGGATGCCCACCAGCACCCGGCCGTTGTCGCCGCCCTGATTGCGGTAATGGAACAGGCTGATGTTCCAGTCCGAGCGCATCGAGTCGAGGAACTTCATCAGCGCGCCGGGCCGCTCGGGAAATTCGAAGCGGTACAGCAGTTCGTTTTCGGCGATCGGCGCGTGCCCGCCCACCATGTGGCGCACGTGCAGCTTCGCCATCTCGTCGTCGGACAGGTCGAGCGTGCGAAAGCCGTGGCGCTCGAGCGCGCGCACGATCCGGCGCGTCTCCTTGCGGTCGTGCACCTCGACGCCGACGAAGATGTGCGCCTGCACCGAGTGCGCCATGCGGTAGTTGAACTCCGTGACCGAGCGCGCGCCGAGCAGCGCGCAGAATTTCTTCATGCTCCCGGGGCGCTCGGGGATCGTCACCGCGAGGATCGCCTCGCGGTGTTCTCCCACCTCGGCGCGCTCGGCGACGAAACGCAGCCGGTCGAAGTTGGTGTTGGCGCCGGAGGCGACGGCGACCAGCTTCTGGTTGCGCACGCCGCTGCGCTCGACGTAGGCCTTGGCTCCGGCGATCGCCAGCGCACCGGCGGGCTCGAGGATGGAGCGCGTGTCCTCGAACACGTCCTTGATGGCGGCGCAGATTTCGTCCGTGTCCACGAGCAGCACCTCGTCCACCAGCGCGCGGCAGATGCGGAAAGTGTTCTCGCCCACGCGCTTCACCGCCACGCCGTCGGCGAAAAGCCCCACGTGCGCGAGCGTCACGCGCCGTCCCGCCGCAAGCGACCTCGCCATCGCGTCGGCGTCCACCGGCTCCACGCCGATCACGCGGATGTCCGGCCGCAGGCGCTTCACGTAGGAAGCGATGCCCGCGATCAGGCCGCCGCCGCCGATCGGCACGAACACCGCGTGTATGGGGCGGGCGGTCTGGCGCAGGATCTCCATGCCGATGGTGCCCTGGCCGGCGATCACCTCGGGATCGTCGTAAGGGTGCACGAACGCGAGCCGCCGCGCCTTTTCCAGGCGCCGCGCCTCGGTATAGGCTTCGTCGTAGCTGTCGCCGTGCAACACCACCTGGGCGCCGCGCGCGGCGACCGCGTCCACCTTGATCCGGGGCGTGGTGACCGGCATCACGATGAGCGCGCGGCAGCCGAGCTTCTGCGCCGCGAGCGCCACCCCTTGCGCATGATTACCCGCGGACGAGGCGATCACCCCGCGCTTGAGCGCCGCCGGCGCGAGCTGCACCATCTTGTTGTAGGCGCCGCGGCATTTGAACGAGAACACCGGCTGCATGTCCTCGCGCTTGAGCATCAGGCGGTTGCCCAGGCGCGTCGAGAGGATAGTCGCGAGCTCGAGCGGCGTCTCCACGGCGACGTCATAGACGCGCGCCTTCAGGATCCGTTCCAGGTAATCGTTTTTCATCGGTCTTGCGGGGGAATGATCGCGGCAAAGTCGCTTACTCTACACGAGCGGGCCGATTCCCTCCATGCTCAGCACTAACGATACACCCCGTATTCCTTGGTGAATTCGAACATCGCCCTCAGGTTCTCCGGCCGAGCGTCGTCGACCACCGCGGATGCATCCATGATAAAACCACCGTCCTTGCCGACGACGTCGATCAGCTTCCTGCAATAGGCCTTCACTGCATCGGGCGTTTCTGTCATGAGCATGGAGAGCGGTACGTTCCCCTTGAGGCAGACGACGCCGCCAAGAACTTCTTTCGCCCGGAACATGTCGGTGCGCTCGAAGCCGTATATCGCCTTGCCCCTGGGAATATCGGCGATGGTCTCGAGCCGCGAAGTGACGTCGCCTTCCCAAAGCACGTTCGGCGTGCAGCCTCCAGCGATCAGATCCTCGATCAACCGTTTGAGCGTGGGCCAGTAGAATTTCTCGAATTGCGCCGGCGACATGAAGCCGTCCAGTCCCTTGTGCAGCGGCATGAACACCCGCGGCACGCCGCGGGCTTTCGCGGCCAATCCCGCTTCCAGCATGACGGGGTAGAGCTTCTCCAGGGCTGCCAGCAGCTTGTCGGGTCTCCGGAACATGTCGACCATTGCACCCTGGGTGCCGCGCAGGAAATCGGAAAGCGTATCGAAAGGCGCCTGCGAGAGCGCTCCCGCCTGCGCCGGAAAACCCAATTCCCTGCTTTGCAGGGCCCAGCGCCTGGCGCCGTCGGCCAGCCTGCTGGCTGCTGCGGCGGCCCGGAGCAGCGCATCGAATGCCGAGCGGACATCCGGCGCATCCAGGGCGGCCAGTTTGCCGATGCCCATGTAATACGAAATCAAGTCCCGGAAGGGAGGAAGCTTCTCGAGCGGTTTAAGTGCGCCGGATATCCTCGGCCAGTACCGGCGCATGAGGAAGTCGCTAGGGTCGGAAAGCAGCTCGTCGTATTCCTCGGGCTTCATGTACTCGCCCTCGACGAACTGGTAGGAGTCGTTGACGCCAACTCCATGCCCGGCCCACTTGAGTTGACGGTAGTCCAGGGCTTCCAGCGGGCCGCCGATCACGCGCGTGGCAAACGGGCTATCGATCATGTCGGGCTCGAAATCGAGCACAAACCTGGACCACGCCGCGATCGCCTTGTCCGGTTCGTACATCGCTTCCTGGCAGGTGATTCCGTAATGAAACGCCGGATAGAAGCCGGAAATGACCATAATGGGAACGCGATCTGGAACCTTCAGTTCGACCGCGTCGTTGACGCGCTTTTCCCTTGTCTGGAAAAGTGCTGTGGCATCGTTCGCCATCGTTCCCCCTTCAATGGACACGGATTTGATGCGAGCTGAGTTCGCCATCGAGCAGCGAGTTCACGCCAGTCTGCCGTCGGGCTTTCTTCGTTGACACTTACGATAGATAAAGGCAATTACAATATGTATAATACGTTACTCGAATCGTAACCGCGATCTGCTCGCGTTACAACTCTTGCTGGAGCACAGATGGCCCGGTCCCAGTCTTCCCCGTCCCCAGCTTGTCCCTTCGCTCATTCACCTGGCTCGCACCAACACGCACGGCCCGCGTGCCCGGTCAGCCGACGAGCCGAGGAGTTTGATCCCTTCGAAGACGGCTATCAGCAGGATCCTTCTGAGTACGTGCGATGGGCACGCGAACAGGAGCCTATCTTCTACAGCCCGAAGATCGGCTACTGGGTCATCACCCGCTACGACAGCATCAAGGCCATCTTCCGCGACAACATCACCTTCAGTCCACGCATTGCGCTGGAGAAGATCACGCCGGCCAGTGCCGAGGCGAACGGGGTGCTCGCCTCTTACGGCTATGCGATGAACCGCACGCTGGTGAACGAGGACGAGCCGGCGCACATGCCGCGCCGCCGCGTCCTGATGGAGCCATTCACGCCCGCTGGTGAACGAGGACGAGCCGGCGCACATGCCGCGCCGCCGCGTCCTGATGGAGCCATTCACGCC
>Ga0156283_1250_pt1 | contig 13297 bp, 11 predicted proteins | sample RifCSPlowO2_12_FD_107932 | JGI IMG/M metagenome (GOLD analysis project Ga0156283, IMG submission 107932) | Betaproteobacteria bacterium RIFCSPLOWO2_12_FULL_65_14 | reverse complement strand
AGTGTTTTGCCGCATCGGCCGTCGTGGCGCCGGGCTTGATAGCGTCGATAACCGCATTCATGCGGTCGATAAGCTCCCTGTACCAGCCCAGCACTTTCCGGTCGGGGGTGGCGCCGACGGAGAAGGTGCGGTAGTAGCAGGTGAGGTAGCCCATGTACCCGATGCCGCAGTACGCCGAGTAGACGAGATCACCGTGCTGAATAATGCGGCCCGAGTTACTGATACCCCGATCGAAACTATTGGGTCCGCTCCGAGTATTGCCGCGCGGTATCGTATCGGCTCCCGCCTCATGGGCGGCGAGCATCGCCTGCTGCACCACCCAGGTTTCGCTCACGCCGGGCTTGAGGAGCTCCCAGGTCTTGTTCCAGGCGTTGTCGCTGATGGCATACGCCATCTTGAGACAGCTGATTTCATCGACGGTCTTGGTTTTGGTCGCCTCCAACATCAATGGCCAGCCTTTGACGACGTTGAGGCCTTTGGCGATGAGCGCTTGTGTGGCCGTGCCGTCGAAGCCGACCACGGCAAGTTTTTCTCCCGTGAGCTTGCGTTCCGCCAATTCACGGTGAATTCCATCGGCGAAAAGCTTTGCTTCCTCCTCCGTGGCCTCCGGCCCGCACCCCTCGTTCACCCAATTGCGCGCCAACCGCCAGTGTTTGATCCAGGGAGCTTCTGCAGGATAGTTGTGGTACCAGCCGGCATGCTGGAAGATCACCGGGTCATCCTCGGCGAAGAAGAGCACGTACCAGAGTTGCGACACAAATTCCGAGCCTCTGAGGCCGCTGAGATACCGGGTGTTGTCCGGACGCGCTGCGACAATGGCGGCCACCCCATGTTTTTTGAGCACTTGGCGCGCCTTGTCGGCCCGCTCCCTTCTCATGCGCTCGACATTGATACGTTCCTGCCAATCCGCGATACCCGTGCCGAAAGTGAGCTTCGATGCCATTTTGACCACGGTCATCTCCTCTAGTCGTCGATTTTTCATTTAACCCAAGCTCGCGCCGAGCGTCAACAGGTTTGTTGGGATCTGTGTGTCTCAAAATCATTGACACGCTCCGCGCCGAGGGCGAACATCGACAAGCTCTCTACACTGAACCGTTCTATTTATCCACAACAAGGGGGAGTCATGATGCGTTCAAGATTCCGCTGGCTGATAGCTGCAATCGTGAGCGGGGGCTGCCTGACCACGGTTGCAATGGAGACGCTCGCCCAAGCCTATCCAACACGTCCTATCCGACTGATCCTTCCGGCGTCGCCCGGAGGCCCGACCGATTTGCTGGCCCGCGCTCTGGCGACCAAGCTCAACGAAATACTCCCGGAGCCGGTTGTAGTCGAGAACCGGCCAGGCGCAGGTGGAACAATTTCCTATGACGCGGTCGCGAAGGCGGCGGCAGACGGGTACTCGCTGCTCTTGGGCGATCTCGCCGGCTTCGCCGTTAACCCGAGCTTATACAAGTCGCTTCCATACGACACGCGCAAGGATTTCACGCCAATCGGCCCCGTGGCGACAGCGCATCTCTTTCTTATTGCAAACGCGTCCCTCCCCGCGCGTAATATTCAAGAACTGATCGCCCTCGCGAAGAGCAAACCCGGGGCGTTTTCCTACGGCTCTGGGGCGGGGGGATTTACGCATATTGCGCCGGAACTATTCAAGCTGAAGAATGGACTGGACATACTCCATGTTCCCTATAAGGGGGCCGCACCTGCGCTGGTCGACGTCGTCGCGGGACGCGTCTCCTTCATCATGACGACCGGCTTGGCCACGGCCAAGCCGCATCTCGATTCGGGCAAGCTCCGGGCACTTGCAGTTACGGGCGAAAAACGAGCGGCTGCGCTGCCCGACGTTCCGACGTTCGCGGAGGCCGGGTCCCCGCTGCCGGAACTGACTCTAGGCAACTGGTGGGGTCTAATGGGGCCGGCGGGGCTGCCGCGCCACATCGTGGTCAAGCTCAATGAGTCCCGTGCCCAGGCGCTGGCGGCGCCCGACGTTGTTGCCAGACTCGCCGCGCTCAACATGGGTCCATTGACCAGCACCCCCGAAGCGTTTACCGACGTGATAAACGCAGCAATTGAGACGTGGACCCAGGTCTTGAAGCGCATGAATATCACGCTGCAGTGAGGCGCTCCGAACACGGTCGATCACTGACCGAGCATGGCATGACACCGATCGCGATCGCGAGCGAGCTCGGATTCGACTGGCGCGTCTGCCGCGGCATCGGCATCATAGGCCGTGCAGTGGACCTCGTGGGCCATATCGCGGAAGAGATCCGCAATCCGGTCGCCCGCGAAATCTCCAGGCGGATCGAAGAAGAGACATCGGCGCATCCGCGCCCGAAGTGAGATCCGGCATCCGCCGGGAAATCGCGCCGCAAAAAATTCAGGCGCGTGAAGACGCTTTCACGAAATTCACGAGGAGTTCGTTCACTTCCCGCGCCCGCTCCCTGTAGACGTAGTGCGCGGCATGGTTGAAGGCGTGGAACTGCGTGCGCTCCACGACAGCGCCGATGATGCGCAGCAGGTCAAGGCCGAGCTTCAACGGGGAGGACACGTCATTCGCTCCCCAGACGATCATGGCGGGGGCATTCAGACGCCCGGCGCTGATCATGTCGAGCGTCTCGTACTTTTTCTTCCTCACGTCGGGGAGGAAGACCGCGTTGAGCAGATGCTCCATTTTCTTCCGCGCTTCCAGAACCTTCGGAAGCTTGCCCACCCTGAGCAACTCCTCGATGAAATCCTCGGTGATGTGGCCTCTGGAATGTGAATTGGCGAATGGCTCGCGGCACACATAATCCCGGTCGGCTATTGCCGGCGCCTCGATCTCCAGCTTTTCATAGAAGTCCATGGGCACGCATGGATCTTCGGGCGAAAGGGTAGCGCTGTCGAAGATGATCAGCGCCTGCGCCAGTTCCGGGTGGTCAACGGCGATACGCGCGGCAGGCAGGGCGCCTCTCGAGTGCCCGACCAGCGCAGCCCTTTCAATGCCCAGCGCCCGCAGGAAGCCGCGCGCATGTTCAATCGTGGCAGCCATGGTGTAGTCGCCCTCGCGCCTGGGATTGTCAGTGAATCCCATGCCAAGCTTGTCGAAGGCATAGACGTGAAAATGCCGGCACAGTTCGTCGAAATTGAGACTCCAGTGATAGGCGTTGTAGAGGGTGCCGAACTTGCCGCCGCCGATGAGAACGACGTTGCCGCCCTCCCCCGCCTCGAAATACCTCGTTCGGATGCCATCAACGTCGACGAATTTCGGGTTGTCCATTTTCTTTCCTTTGGCATCGAAAGCCCGGAAATCGCCCGCACTGCTTGGCGAAGACACATTATCATAGGCGGCACAGGAATTGACGGGTTCTGGTCCACCACAGGAGGACATGATGAAAAGACCTTCGTTGATCGGCGCAAGTGCGCTTGCCACGCTGCTGTTCGCCCAGTTGTTTGCAGTCACGGGCGCTCAGGCACAGGCATTCCCAAGCAGGCTGGTGAAGGTTGTCGTTCCGTACGCTGCTGGAGGCGCTACGGACGCCGCGGCGCGCGGCGTGACGCAGCGCCTGTCGGAAATCTGGGGGCAGCCGGTCGTGGTCGAAAACCGCCCCGGCGCAGCGACTACCATGGGCGCCGAATTTGTCGCGAAAGCCCCTCCCGACGGGTACACCCTGCTTTTCTCGGATCATCCGACATACGTCATCACACCACACCTGTACTCGAAGCTCAACTACAACGCTCTCACTGACTTTGCACCGATCACCGTCGTGTTTCACTCGTCGCCCGTATTGGCCATGAGCAATGCGGTGCCGGCGAGGGACTTCAGGGAGTTTCTTGCATACGCGAGAGCCAACCCGGGAAAGCTGTCGTACGGATCTTTCGGTTACGGCTCCAACCCGCACGTGGCGATCGAGAAGCTGAAGCAGATGGCGGGGATAGATCTGGTGCATGTGCCCTACAAGGGCGGCGGTCCGGCGATGACCGACCTAATCGCCGGCCGGGTGGCGCTGCTGCTGGGCACCTATTCTTTCTGGGAGCCGAACGAAAAAGCGGGCAAGCTCAAAATAATTGCCGCTGTGACCGACAAGCGCCTGGCAGTGCGGCCTGATCTGCCGACCGTCTCGGAGTCGGGGGTCCCCGGTTATTTCATCAACACCTGGTTTGCCATGGCGGCCACTGCAGGAACGCCGGCACCCGTGCTCGACAGGATTTACGCCGATATCGTGAAGGTATTGCGCGACCCTGGATTTGCCGAGAAATTCATGAAGCCACAGGCGCTTGAACCCGGGGGCGAATCGCGCGAGGAATTCGCCGCGATGCTCAAGGCCGAGTATGCGCACTGGGGCCAGTTAGTGAAAGACTCTGGCGCCAAGGTCGAATAACTCGGGATCGCCTACTCAGCGCGGATGTTGAGGTCGCTCAGGACCTGCTTCCATTTGCCAAGATTGGCCTCCAGCAGGGCGGCATATTCCGCCGACGGCAATCCGCCCGTGTCGAGGCCGAGGACGGCAAAGCGCTCCTTCAAGTCATTGAGCTTGAGGACAAGGGACAGCTCGCCATAGAGCTTGTCGATGATCGCGCGCGGTGTTCTGGCAGGGGCGAACAGGCCCTGCATGGTAACCGCCTCGAACTTCGCCAGCCCGGATTCGTCCATGGTCGGAACATCGGGCAGCAAGGGAGTTCTCGCAAGGCTCGTGACCGCCAGCGCGCGCAGCTGCCCGGACTTCAACTGCGCCAGCACCGACGAGGTAGCCGTCACGACCAGCGGCACCTCGCCGTTGACGGCGGCGGCAACCGAAGGCGCCCCGCCCTTGTAGGGAACGTGAACGATGTTCACCCCTGCCTGTATCTTGAAAAGTTCGGTTGTCACACGGAACGAAGCCGCGCCCGAGGCGTAGAACAGCTTCCCGGGCCTGGCCTTGGCCATTGCAATGAGATCCATGATCGAGGTCGCCGGAAATTTCGGATGAACCGCGAACACCACCGGGTTGGAAGAAAGCTGGATGACGGGGACGAAATCCTTCAGTGGATCGTAGGGTATCCTGGCATACAGCCCGGGATTGAGGATCATCTGCCCATCGGTCCCGACCAGAAGCGTGTAGCCGTCCGCAGCCGACTTGGCCACGTATTCCGCGGCGATGATGCCGTCGGCGCCGGGCTTGTTCTCCACGATGACCTGCTGGCCCAGCTGCTCTGAGAGCTTCTGGGCGATGACGCGCGCGAGAAGATCGGTGCCGCCACCGGTCTGATTTCCGGTGACGAATCGTATCGGTTTGCTCGGGTAGCTTTGCGCCGTGGACTCGCCGAAAGCGACGGCCAACGCCAAGAACAGGCCAAGGATCTTGCACGTAGTTTTCATGTCCATCTCCCTTATCCAAAAAGCACGCGACCCCATTTTTTCCGCACCTGCTCCATGACCACCGGTGAAGTCTTCGTTGTCCTGGGGAACTGATCCCGCCAGGACCAGGGCCTGCAGGCGTCGAAGATCGCCGTCGAACAGGTCAGGTCTCCGGCTTTTCTCTTTTCGGGCTCGAGCCTGGGGTCGGAGGCCGTCGACAAACGGTTGCTGAGGAAATCGATCTGGGTCCTGGGATCGCACCGGGTGCCCAGCGCCCACAGGACTTCGGTCATGTTGGTGGGATCGATGTCCTCGTCCACGACGATGATGAACCTACCCACGAGCGTCGCTCCCCGGTACGCGCCGGCGGCGATCAGCGCAGCCTGCTTCACGTGCCCCGGGTACATCTGCTTCAGGGAAACAACGATCATCGGGCGCCTTCTGGCCTGGTAGGCAAACGAGACCCCCTTCACCCCGGCGATCTGCTGCTCCAGTTCGGCCCACAGCTGCGCGGAAAGATCCAACGTCTGAATCACGTTGTCATCGTAGCTGCCGACCATGACCGGCAAGCCGAACTGGATCGGGTCGTTTCGATGCAGAATCGCCCTGATGTTGAGTACCGGGTGCGGGGTCGTGCCGCCGGCGTAATAGCCCGCCCATTCGCCAAATGGCCCTTCGTCCGCGCTTTCGGCCTGTGGCGGCGGCATTTCGCCTTCGAGGACGATCTCCGCCGTTGCCGGGATGGGAAGATCGACCGTTTCTCCCGTGACCACTTCAACGGGCTTGTTTCTCAATCCTCCCGCCCAGTCATACTCGCCGACGCCGATGGGAATCGCGGAGGCGGCAGCGATCCATACCTGCGGCTCCTGTCCGCACACCATGGCCATCGGACAGCTCTGGCCCCGGTCCCAGTACTTCTTCGCGATGATCGCGCCGTGATGGCCGGGCACTATGTGCATGGTCACGGTGTTCCGGTCCGCGATCTGCGAGCGGTACGCACCCAGGTTTATCCAGCCGGTATCCGGATCCTTTGCGATCACCATGCACCCGGTGCCAATATAGCGACCCCCGTCGTGCTCGTGCCATTTGGGCGTGGGAAACTTGAGAATATCGACTTTGTCACCGACCAGCACGTTCTCCTTGACCGGCCCCGTCTGCACATACACGGGGGGGATCGGCTTCACCGCAGACAGCCTGTCCTTCCAGGCGCGTATCAGGTCGAGTCCCTTCAACTCCAGAGGCAGCCCCAGACCCAAGGCCACCCGCCTCGTTGACGAGAACGGATTGGCGGCGATGCGGTATCCCTTCGGATATCCCTGCACCTCGTCGAATACGATGAGCGGCGAATCGGGTGTGGAGAGGGCCAATTCGGCGATGCGCCCGATCTCCACATTCCAATGGGCCCCTTCAATGGTCCTGCATTCGCCCAGCTCCCGCGACTTGTCGATGAATTCCCTCAGATCGTAGAACATGTGCTTCCCTTCAATCGCCGGAAAACCGGTTCATTAATCAATGATTGCGCTGATATTCCGCTCGGGCCGCGGTCCTGTCCAGGGGAGGAGGATCCAAGAATGAACATAAGGCCGGTTGCGCAGGCAAGTTCGATTCCTGATTGCAGCGCGCGGGCGGTCCGTCCTGCCTTTCGCGTCGGATTCCTCCCTCGAGACGGCACGGCCCCCGCGGGTCTTCTGCTGGGGCATAATCGGGACAGGGAGGGAAGACCATGAAAACTCGACCAGGCGAATCGACCGTGCGCGCTGCACCGCGACTGCAGCCGTGCGCCGGCGCGGTGATCCTGGGCCTTGCGATATCCATCGTGGCGGCGAGCGGCGCGCTGGCCCAGAGCAGGCCCGACGTCGGCGAAATGATCGACGATCTCGTCACGGCGAATCACATCCTCTACCACCAGGGGGTGTTGGATGGATTCGGCCACGTGAGCATCCGCGATCCGCGCAATCCGTCGCGGTTCCTCATGTCCCGCGCGCTCGCACCGGGGCTGGTCGCTCCCGGGGACATCATGGAATTCGATTTCGACGGCAGACCGTCCGACCAGCAGGGCAGGGAAGTTTATTCGGAGCGCTTCATCCACGCAGAAATCTACCGCGCGCGCCCCGACGTCCACGCGGTGGTCCACAGTCATTCCCCGACCGTCATCCCGTTCAGCGTCACCCAGGTGCCGCTCAGGCCGGTCGCCACCACCGCGTCGTTTCTGCATGCCGGCGTGCCGGTATTCGAGATCAGGAACGCAGCCGGAATGACGGACATGCTGGTGAGAAACAGTTCCCTCGGCAAGGCGCTGGCGGCGACGCTGGGGGCCGGACCGGTGGTGCTGCTTCGCGGCCATGGCAATGCCGTCGTGGGGCCGGACATCCGCCGCGTGGTGTCGCGCGCGATCTACGCCGAGGTCAATTCCAGGCTGCAGCTGCAGGCGCTTGCTCTGGGCGGGCCGATCACGTACATCTCGCCGGAAGAAGGCACGAAAATGGAGGCGGGGCGGGACGCTAACCGGCGCTGAGCGACGGTAATGCCGCCGGTCGGTCATCAATTACAAGCAATCAGGCTGCGGCCCGGCAGCCTGGAGCACAGGCGGGTTTCCGCACCCGGGGCATAGCAAGTAGCCGCAGTTTCATCCGCGCATGACGAAGCGCGGCGGAGAGGAGTGCGGCTATGACAAGCATTGGGTTTCTTCCGCGATTTCCGCTTCTCGCCAATCCGCTGGCATTGTTCGGCGTGCTGCTGCTCGCCGGCGCGCTCGGCGGCGAACTCATGCGGCGCGTGCTCAAACTGCCGCGCATCACCGGCTATGTGCTGATCGGGCTGGCGCTGGGCGCGAGCGGGTTCAACGTGCTCGACGCCAGAATGCTGGGCTACACGCGCGCGTTTCTCGACGTGGGTCTGGGGCTGGTGTTGTTCGAACTCGGGCGGCGCCTGGATTTCGAATGGCTCAGGCACGACCGCTGGCTGGCGGTGATGGCGCTGACTGAAAGCCTGTTGTCGTTCGGCTGCATGTTCGGTGCGCTGGTGTGGTTCGACATCGCGCCGCTGTATGCCGCCATGGCGGCGGCGATCGGTGTGTCGTCGTCGCCGGCAATCGTGCTGCTGGTCGCGCGCGAGCAGCGCGCCGAAGGCCAGGTGACGGAGCGCGCGCTGAACCTGGTGGCGATCAACAGCGTGGTGGCGTTCGTGCTGGTCACGATGTTGTTGTCATGGATTCACCGCGAATACAGCGCCGGCTGGCTGATCGTGGTGCTGCACCCGGTTTATATCCTCGGGGCCTCGCTGTTCGCGGGATTTCTGACGAGCGTGCTGGCGCTGGTGCTGGCACGCTGGCTCGGCAAGCAGGCCGAACAGCATCTGACCCTGCTGCTGGCGCTGGTAGTGTTGCTGGTCGGCGCCGCGGAAATGTTGAAATTCTCGGTACTGATCGCGTTGCTCGCGTTCGGGGTGCTGGCCAGGAACCTTGACCGGGATCATGTGTTGATGCCGGTCGATATCGGCCGCGTCGGGCAGGTTTTCTTCATCGTGCTGTTCGTCGTGACCGGCGCGCTGTTGCAGGTTAACGACCTGATCGCCGGCGGCGCAATTGCCGCGGTTTATATCGCGGCGCGCTTCGTCGGCAAATCGCTCGGCCTGCTGTGTCTGGCGCACCTGAGCGGTATCCGCCCCGGCAGCGGCGGATTGCTCAGCATTGCGCTGCTGCCGATGTCGGGCATTGTGCTCGCGATGACCAACAGCGCGGGCAGCCTGTATCCCGAGTTCGGCGCGAAACTCGCAACCATCGTGCTCGCCGCGGCGCTGATCCTCGAACTGGTCGGCCCGCTGGCGGTGCAGTTCGCGTTGCGCCGCGCCGGCGAAGCGCGACAGGAGGAGGCGATATGAGCGAGATGGATTTCAAGCCTTCGCCCGAGATTTCAATGGGCGTCGAGCTCGAGTTGCAGATTCTGAACTCGCGCGACTACAACCTCGCGCGCGACGCCGCCGATCTGCTGACCTTGCTGGAAAAAACAAAGTATCCGGGCGCCATCAAGCCGGAAATCACCGAGAGTATGATCGAGCTCAATTCGTCGATCCATCTCAGCTATGAGTCATTGCTGGCGGAGCTGAAACAGATCCGGGACGCGGTCGCGCAGGCGGCGGTCCAGCTCAACCTGCGCATTGCCGGCGGCGGCTCGCATCCGTTTCACAAATGGAGCGAGCGCCGCATCTATCCGACGGAGCGCTTCAAGCACCTGCTCGAGGTCTACGGCTATCTCGCCAAGCAGTTCACGGTGTTCGGCCAGCATATCCACATCGGCTGCCCGGACGGCGATGCCGCTGTCTACCTGACTCACATGCTTTCGCGCTACATTCCGCATTTCATCGTGCTTTCGGCGTCTTCGCCGTTTCAGCAGGGTGCGGACACCGGTTTCCAGTCATCGCGGCTCAATACGGTAAGCGCGTTTCCGCTTTCCGGCACCATGCCGTTCGTGCAGACATGGACGGAGTTTATCGCCTATTTCGACAAGATGCGGGGTTTTCGCATCGTCGAAAGCATGAAGGATTTCTATTGGGACATCCGGCCCAAGCCCGAATACGGCACGGCCGAAATCCGCGTGCTCGACACGCCGCTCACCGTCGAGCGCGCGGCGCTGCTTGCCGCTTACGCGCAAGCGCTGGCGCGCTACGTGCTGACGGAACGCCCGTTGCCGGCGTCGGCGGACATCTATCTGGTCTATAGACATAACCGCTTCCAGGCGTGCCGCTATGGCTTCGATGCAACCTTTATCGATGCGTATACCCGGCAGCAGGTGCCGCTGCAGCAGGACATATTGCAGACACTGGACACGCTGATACCGCGTGCGGCGGGGATCGGGACCGCTGCGGCGCTCGAAACGTTGCGCGCCGACGTTGTCGCGCGCCGCAGCGATGCGGCGTGGCTGCGCGAAACACATGGCAAACTGGGTTCACTCAACGATGTCGCGCGCGCCCAGAGCGAACAATGGATGGGGCGGACGTTGGCGCCTGCGTAATCATTGAAGTCGCTCGCGCAGTTGAGCGTGGCACGGCCGCATCTCGTGGTGACCGATCTCAGGTGTCGGCGTCGGGCGACAGCAAAATCCCAGACGAATCAAGGCGCTGGCCGATGGCGCTTGAGCGGCGTCGCCCGGGGACGACAGTCCACGCGTAAGCAGTGAGTGCAGGCTCATAGACATCTAATTGATTAATAAATGACAAATGAGCTGGCACGGCGATTGCGGGAGGTGCTGGTGAACGCGTTTGCGTTCGTACTTGATCTACAACTTCGGAACAGGAGTGACTTATGAAACCCAAACGGATGTTCAAACCGGTAAAGATCGCAATGGCAGCGGCAGTTGCGGCGGCGATGGCAGTTCCACTTTACGCGGCGCCCGATAGTCCGAACCCTGACGCGCCGAGTCCGGCCTTCCAGAAGCTGGATACCAACTACGACGGCTACATCAGCCGTGACGAAGCGACGAAGTTGCGCAGCTTCGAAATAGCATTCGACGAAGCCGATGACAATCATGACGGCAGGCTCGATGCGAGCGAGTTCGTGAAATCGCAGGCGATCTACGAGCGCATGCGCGCCAAGGCCGTCGTCACTGACAGCGTCATCACGGCCAAGGTGAAAGCGGCGCTGGTGAAAGGTCGTGACGTGCGCGCGTTCAAAGTGAACGTCAAGACCAATAACGGCGTGGTGTTGCTCTCGGGTTTCGTCGAAAACGAGCGACAAGCGCAGCGTGCGGAGGAAATCGCCTCCGCGGTCACGGGCGTGAAGAGCGTGAAGTCCAATCTGGTCGTGAAGAGTTAAACGCGATGCCCCGGCCGGTTTCCGGCTGGGGCGGGCTTGATCGCCGCAGGTGTTGAGAATGCGGCGACCACGGCGATAGGAGGCGAAGCGCGGGGCGAGTTTTTCGCAGCGCGTTGCGATTCGACTCTACCGGTCCGCTATCGCTTCGCCTCCCCGTGGCCTTCGAGGCCGGGCTTGTAAAGCCCTTTTACGAAGTCGCCGATGCCGCTCTCGACCCATGCGCCCTTCTGCAGCACGAATACCTCGTTTTCCTTGGCGGCGGTGTAACTCATCGACGCTTCCCAGGTCATTTCGAGACCGAATCGGTAGGCGTCCTTGCACCCGCGCAGCGCCGCCGGATCCTTGGCGGCGATCTCCCGCGCCAGCGCCATGGTTTCGGCCTCGAGCCTCGCAAGCGGCACCGAGTAGTTGACGAACCCCATCTCAACCGCCTTCCTGCCGTCGAACTGTCTCCCGGTCATCGCGTACAGCAACGCGTCGCGCGGCCGCATCAGATTGGCGAGCGATTTGGATACGCTGCCGCCCGGGAACATGCGGAAATTGATCTCCGACAGACCGAACTTCGCCTCGTCGGCGGCCACGGCCAGGTCGCAGCCCTCCACGATCGAGAATGCGCCGCCGAAGCAATAGCCGTTCACCATCGCGATCGTCGGCTTCGGGTAATAGCGAAGCGTGCGGCCGCGCCACTCGACCGCCATGCGGAAAATGCGGTCGTACTCGGCAGGCTTTCCCTTCAGCTCGTGAAAAAACTCCTTCAGATCCATGCCGGCGCAAAACGCGTTCCCCGCGCCGGTGATCACGAGTACGACCGCCTCGTCGTTGTAGCGCAGGTCCTCGAGCGCCGCTGTAACGTCCCGATGCAGTTGCGGGCTCATTGCATTCTTCTTTTCCGGCCGATTGAGTATGACTTTTGCGACCTTGTCCTTGATTTCCACCTCTACCGTCTGGTAAGACATCATCCCTCCTTTATCCATCGTCTTGGCCGGAACATTCCGCCTCGATCGATTCTAGCTTGGGTGTTGCTTCATGAATAGCGCGGCGCCCTGGTTCACCGTTCCTTCAGTGACTGCCGCCCAGCTCCCTGCTTTCGGACTGCTTCCCGCAATGTCGGGAACGCGCTTGCAGGACGGTGCGGCAAGCGAGCGCGGTGGACGTCGCTTCCTGAATCTGGGTATCATTGCTCTGCGGACCTGGGAGGGGAGCATGAGAATCGAGGATGTCGAGTTCTTTCCGCTTTCGCAGCGGCAGGAGGATCCGACCTGGTCGTTCGCACTGGCGAACTATCCGGTAATCGAGGGCTGGATCATCGTGCTTCGCGCCGAAGACGCAAGCGGCCACGGTTACGCGCAGGCCATTCCCCACATGGGGTCGAACTTCGAGGGCATCCGCGCCGCGCTCGGACTGTTCAAGCCGAAGCTGCTGGGCCGCTCGGCACTGGACATCGACCCGATTCTCGCCGACCTGGATGCGGTCATCGCCGGCAACGCGCAGGCGAAGGCCGGGATCGATTGCGCGCTCCATGACCTTGCGGCGAATCTCCTGGGCGTGCCGCTGCACGCGCTGTTCGGAGGCGCGTTCCGCAAGTCGATCCCGCAGATCCGCATCATCCCGATCAAGACGCCCGCGGAGATGGCGGCGCAAGCGCGGCGCCTGGTAGGCCAGGGCTATCGCAGCCTCAAGATCAAGCTGAAGGGGCGGGTCGCGGACGACGTCGAGCGGGTGCACGCGATCCGCGCCGAAGTCGGCAAGGATGTTCTCCTCACCCTCGATCCCAACCAGTCCTATCTCGCGAAGGATGCCATCTCGGCCCTGCGCAGGATGGAGCCCGACGACGTATACCTCGTCGAGCAGCCGGTCCCGGCCTCCGACCTGCGCGGCCTGGAACTGGTCACGCGCTCCGTGACGCAGCTGGTCGAGGCGGACGAAGCGGCGGTCACGCTGAACGACGTCCTGCAACTCGCGAACCATCGCATCGTCGACGCGATCAGCCTGAAGATCCCCAAGCTGGGCGGACTGCGCAATGCGATGCTGGCCGCAAAGATCTGCCACAGCGCCGGCATCGCGTACCGCGTGGGCGCTACCTTCGGACCGCGACTGATGGCGGCGCATGGCGTGCATTTCGCCGCTGCGCTGCCGCGGCTCGACCTGCCATGCGAGCTGGCGGAGTTCGATCACCT
>Ga0156283_1110_pt1 | contig 13414 bp, 11 predicted proteins | sample RifCSPlowO2_12_FD_107932 | JGI IMG/M metagenome (GOLD analysis project Ga0156283, IMG submission 107932) | Betaproteobacteria bacterium RIFCSPLOWO2_12_FULL_65_14 | reverse complement strand
GTACCCCGCCAGCGTGCAGCGCATCAGGTTCTTCCACAACCCCAGGTGGAAGCGCTTCGGCACGATGTCGTTCATCTGCAGCACCAACCACAGACCCGCAACGACCGTCAGGGTCCCGATCAGCGCGTGCAGCCACGTGACCCAGGTGCGGGTGTCGGCGAGATCTGCGGCGCTCGCCAGCTTCACGTCCTGCAACGAGGACACCATGATGAACGCCACCAGCGCCGCGTTCACCATCACCCAGACCGTCTGGTTCACGCGATGCGCTCCGATCTTTCCCGCACGGGCCAGGTAGAACCCGAACGTCAGTCCGAGTACAAGCAGAATCTCGAGCGCCAGATTGATATCGGCAATCAGCACGCCCGGCCCGACGAAACCCGGCGAGCCTGCCTTGCCGGCGGCGAATATGGCCAATGCCAGCGCTGCGGCCGCCGCCGCCAACACGCAGCCGGTGAGAATCGCGAATGCTTTCATCCGCTCCAGTCGTTAGAAGTCAAGTCTTTCGCCTGTTAACTCGCCTTGCCTCGAGGGGATGCAACAAGAGCGACTCCACATCGCCGGGCGCCTCAACTCGACTCGACGATTTCCACCGGCGTGCCCGGCGCAACCAGGTCGAACAGCTCCAGCAGATCGTCATTGCGCATGCGTATACAGCCGATCGATCCGGGCTTGCCCATGTCGACACTGTTCGGGCTGCCGTGGATGTAGATGAAGCGTTGCATGGTGTCGACTGCTCCCAGCCGGTTGAACCCCGGCTCGCATCCGGAAAGCCAGAGAATCCGGGTCAGGATCCAGTCGCGCTCCGGAAACCGCTCGCCGAGCGCCGGTGTATAGATCTCGCCGGTCGGGCGGCGACGCACGAAGACGGTATTGACCGGCTGTCCCTTGCCGATCTTCGCGCGGACCACGTGCCGGCCGCGCGGCGTGCAGTAGCTTCCTTTCTGTTCCCCGGCGCCGTTTTTTGCGGTGGATACGTCGTAGCGGCGCAGCACCGCGCCCTCATCGTCGAAGAGGACCAGGCATTGCGTTGCGATCGAGATCTCAATCCTCGGCATCGCCCGCCCCCGGCTGCCGATTTCGGCGCGCGGCAAAAAAAGCGGTAAGCATTTCGCCGCACTCCCCGGCAAGCACCCCGGCGGTCACTTCGGCATGGTGGTTGAGTCTGCGCTCGGCGAACAGGTCCACGACGCTGCCGCACGCACCGGTCTTGGGATCCGCCGCGCCGTAGACGACGCGTGCAATGCGCGCCTGCATGATTGCACCCGCACACATCGCGCAGGGCTCGAGCGTAACGTAAAGCGTGCAGCCGGCCAGCCGATAGTTGCCGATTGCAGTGGCGGCCTCGCGCATGGCGCGGACTTCGGCGTGGGCGGTCGGGTCGGCCGTTGAAATCGGGCAGTTGAAACCGCGCCCGAGGATGCTGCCGTCCCGAACCACGAGAGCGCCCACCGGCACTTCGCCGCGGGCTGCTGCCTGCGTGGCGAGCGACAGAGCTTCCCGCATCATGGCGGCGTCAACGTCCTGGTTTGGTGAGGATCCCAATCCCGTTAAATCAAGGGTCGACGCAGATGCACCAGCTTAGTTGGCGTACAGATTGGTCCCTGCTGCCCCTGCGGCGAGAAAGCGGAAATTGCCGAATGCCACTGTGTTCAGGTTGCTGGTCGTTCCGGATGAGGCGGCTTGCCAGGTGATGCCGTCTGCACTGGTGAATACGCCGCCGTTGTTGCCAACCGCCGCAAATTGGCTGCCAAAGCTCACGCCTGTAAGCAAGGTCGATCCGACCGGCCCGCGCGAGGTCCAGTTCACGCCATCCGGGCTGGTGACCACCGTTCCCCCGGCACCCACGGCAACAAAGGTGGTGGCTGGGGCACTGTAGGTCACGGCCTTCAGATCGGACGAGGTTTGCGACGCAACAGCCTGCCAGTTGGCGGTGTCCGCGCTTGTCACTATTGCCCCGTTGGCGCCTACCGCCACCCATATGCCGTTTCCGAAGGCGACGCCATATAAAGTGCTTGATGTCCCCGCGTTACGTACCTCCCAGGTCTGTCCGTCAGCGCTGACCGTAAACGTCCCGCTGGCCCCTACGGCGAGATAGACGGCCCCATTGGAGGCGCCGGCGAAGAGGTTGTTTGCAGTTCCGGAACTCACTGCTGCCCAGGTTGTCGCGTCCGTGCTGGTCAAGGCCACGCCGCCCGCGCCCACTGCGACATACCTGCCGATGCCGTAAAACACCGCGTTGAGATCGCTGGTAACGACGTAGGGGATCGCCGTCCAGGTCACGCCGTCCAGGGTCCCGAACATTGCGCCATTGGCACCGACTACGACAAAGGTGGTCCCAAACGCGGCGCCCCGCAGATCACTGGCAATAAGGGAGGGTCTCAGATTCCATGCGTTTCCCGCGGGCCGAGGCGTTGCCGAAACCAGGGGAGTCCCGGACCCGCCCGGGCCATTGTCGGTTCTCCCGTTGATCGTAAAGTAATACGTTGTGCCGTTGGCCAAGCCTGAAACCACCTGAGGTGAAACTGCACTGGTAATCACCTTGCCGCCTGGGACAGTATTGAAGTTCGTCGAGGTGAGACTGTCCGATGGTGCATGGAACAGCCAATATTCCACGTTGGATTCCATGGGAAACGAGACAACCACACTGGTATCGCCCGCTGTCGCCTCAATCGTGGAGGGTGCGCTTGCAGACTTGCCTTGGTTGCTGCAACCCGCCAATAGTGAGATGGCGGTCATCGCCGCCATCAATACCAGGAGTCTTGTCATGTCAATCCGTCTTTTCATAATCGATGTGCATTAATGCGCTGACCATCTAGACTATATTAACTCTAACACGGCGTCGCGTTTCTCTTTCGGCGGCAAGCGCAGAATTCGGAGCGGGATTGAGTTTCCCATCGTTTTCTCAACCGACCGCGGCGCGATACCTCTTCATGACCCCCAGGATGCGGTTCATGTTGTAGGGCTTCACGACAAAACCGTTCGCACCTGCATCGATCGCAGTCTTCACATTGGCGGCGCTGCCGAAACTGCTGACCATGATCACATGCGCGTCAGCGTTGATTTGCTTGATCTCCTTGAGCGCCGCAAGGCCATCCTTGACCGGCATTTGGATATCCAGAAACACGACGTCCGGACGTCTATTACGATAGATTTCCACGACATCGATACCATTGGCGGCATTCAATATTTCCGCGGCGCCGATCTCCATCAAAATGAGCGCCAGCATGCCTCTCATCAGAGCGTTGTCATCGGCAATTAACACGGTCAGTGCTGGATTGAGGGGCATGTAGTCGGCCTCATTTGTTCGATCGCGCCACCTAAGCTGGCTCGATCCTCGTATCAGCAATCGCCTCAGAAACGATGCGTTCCAGCTTCGAGACGCTCTCTGCCAGCCCCGCATAGTTTCGTTCCGTAATCGCCGCCTGGATTGCGGCAGCAATTCCTGTCAGCTGCGGATAGCCAAAACCGCTGCCCATGCCTTTCAAGTCGTGGATTCCCGCAGCAAGTTGCGGCCAGTCTTGTCGTGAATAGGCTGCGCGAATGTCCTGCATTCGCACCGGCAGCCCCGCCACGAAGCCGTCGCTCAGTCTTCGGAATCGAGCGCTCTTTACGGACAACGGTGGCGCATCAGGGTTACACGGGCTGTCCTGCACTCTTGCCGGCAGGTGTTCCGCCAACGTTGCATAAAACAGATTCCAGTCGATCGGTTTCGAGAGGAATGCGCTGCAACCGGCTTGCTTGAAACGCTGCATTTCGTCTTTTGTAGCACTCGCGGTAAGCGCCACGATGGGTCCATCGAATCCGGTTTGGCGCAGCAGTCTGGTTGCTTCCATGCCATCCATGACCGGCATCTGATTGTCCATCAGGATCAGATCATAGTCATACTGCATCGCTTCCTCGACCGCCAGCTGGCCGTTGCCGACGATTGTCATTTCGGCGCCTGTCTTCTCGACATACAGCCGTATCAGTTCTTGGTTGTCCGGATTATCTTCGGCGAGCATGAGCCTTCCGCCCAATTGCGGCGGCGCGATTGCGCCCGCCGTCTCATCGCAACCTCCCGCAGCGTCCGGTAATTCACTGACGAACTCGACCGGCCGCGGCCTGCCGGCGTCGATGAGAATCTCGAAAGTGCTACCCTGACCGGCCACACTGCTGACATGAATGCCGCCTCCTAACATCTCGGCCATTTGCTTCGATATGTGCAGTCCGAGTCCGGTGCCGCCGTAGCGCCGGCTCGTACTGGCGTCCGCTTGCCTGAAGGGCTCGAACAGGCGCGTCAAGTGCTCGGTTGTCATGCCGATCCCCGTATCGGCTACGACGAATTTCACCTGTCCCTCCGGCGCGAGATAACTGACATGAACGCTGACGCGACCCTCATGCGTGAACTTGATCGCGTTATTGGTGACGTTCAACAGTATTTCTTTCAGTCGCGTCGGATCGGTGATGATTTGGCTGGGAAGTGGAAAATCACATTGAATATCGAAAGCGATGGTCTTCTTTGTCGCGTGCACGGTTGACACGGACCGCACGTCCGCCAGCAGAGAGAATAGCTTCACGGGAACAAGCTCGATCTCGAGCTTACCCGCTTCGATCTTCGCCACGTCCAGAAGGTCATTGATGACGCTTAGCAGATGTTCGCCGTTACGCAGGATCGTCTGCACGTTGGCCAACTGCTCTTCGATGGAAGGACGGTGAGTCAGAGTGGACTGGGCGTAGCCGACGATGGCGGTCAAAGGGGTCCGCATTTCATGGCTCATATTGGCGAGGAAATCGGACTTGATCTGGTTGGCTGTCTCGGCGGCGGCGCGGGCATTCTGGTTCTCGATCGCCATCGCTTCCAGCGCGAGCTGCTGTTCACGGCGCACACGGTCGGCACGCCAGACCACGTAAAGCAGGCTCGCGTAGACACCATAAAAAAGAGGTGCGAGCAGCAGCGCCAGACGCACCATCGCGCGGTTGGCCTCCTCGATGGAACGGGTGCGGTCCGTGTAGGTTTCCACTACCGCCTGTATGCCCACCTCCGACATCGCAGGCAGATAACTCGAGATGAGATTGCGATCGTGCACGACACCGTCGAAGGTGCCGAAGCGACCGCGGAAGGTGAGCTCGCTCCTCGGTGTGCCCTTGCGCGCACTGAGAAAGCCCGCGTTGCCCGACTGATCATCGCCGATCTGTTTGGGATCGGAGGAATACAGCGTGAGCCCGTCCAGATCGTAGATCTTGACCTTGAGCAGATCGGTCCCGGCACTGAAGCGACGCACGATCTGCTCGATCGCGACGTTCTCGGGCCGGCTCTTGAGAAGCTCGCGATCACGCAAGCCGGCGAGCGGCAGGAGCGGACGGAGCCGATCCCATTCCTCGTTCACGAACACCTTGGTCATCGCCACGTTGGCCGCCTCGGTGGAATCGATGATGCGGCCGCGGGTGATCTGCCACGACAACTGGACGGCGCCCATCAGGGCGCCGGTGACCATGGCAATGCCGATCAGCCCGAATAGCGTCACGAGGCGATGCAGAAACAGTTGGCGCAAAAATCCACTGAGCTGGCTGGACATCGGTCGGTCCGTCCCACAAACGATAGCTAGCGCGATAAGGGTGTCCTCGCCAAGTCCGCGGCGCGTGTCAAGGGCTGCAGGGAAGGCCAGACATGCGCCGGCTTGCGCGTAAGTCCGCCCGACGATTGCTATATCGGCGCAGATGGGGCCGAACTTGAGCCGTCAGCGGCTGGTCGAGCGATTCCGGCAATCAGACGATGAAGTCATCAGCCGCACGTGAGCACGCTGATGGGCCGCATGGGCGGCTTGCACTGCGCCGTTGCCCGGTCGAGGTAGTCGGCGAGATGCGCGCCGAGTTCGCGCACATCGTCCTCGGCGCCGTGTATGAAGCTCGACTTCCGGCGACGAAGATAGGGCAGCCCCAGCACATACAGTCCCGGCGCGTCAACGACGCCGCGATCGTGCTTCAGTACGCCCTTGCGGTCGAAGACCGGCACGTCCAGCCAGGAATAGTCCGGGCGGAAGCCGGTCGCCCATATCACCGTGCGAACGTCCTTGCCGAGCACAAGCCCCAGTCGCGGTGACGCGCCGACGTCGGTGGGGGCGTAGCGTTCGGCGGGCCCGACCTCGCCAGCCAGCCCGTTGCGCTCCGCCCACTCGTCGATCGAGTCGAGCAGCCGGTTCATTTGAGGTCGGCGAGCGAGCAGACGTTGCGCAGCGACCCGGAGAATTGCGCCTTGCCGTCGCGGATGCCCGCCAGGCGGCCCACGACCTCGACGCCCTGTATTCGCAGGACATTGAGGTCGAGCGTGGCACGCTCGGGCGTGCCGACAAGCTGCGGCGAGGGCACCCGTCGGGCACGGTCGGGCTCGTCCACGTCCTCGATGCGCTGGTCGAGCACGCCCGAGGCGAGCATCCACCACTGGATGTCGCGGCCCCGATAGACGCGTGGCATGCGCACATGCTCGCCGACCGCGAGCGTCACGGGCCGGCCGCTTTCCTGGATCTCCCGCGCGAGCTGCAAGCCCGTCGCTGACCCGCCGACGACCAGCACCCCGCCCTCGGCGAGTTGCTGCGGATTGCGGTAGGTCTGCGCCGTGAACTGTTCGACGCCGGCGGGCATGGCCTCGGCCAGGCGCGGCACGACGGACAAGTTGCAGGCGCCCGTCGCGAGCACGACGGCGCGGTACCGCCATTCGCCCTGAGTGGTCGAGACCTGGTAACCGTTGCCGCTTTCACCAATGGGCACGACGCCGGTCACCGCGGTGTGCGTCAGCACAGGCGCTGAAGTGACTGTGGCGTAGGCGGAGATGAAATCGACCACCTCGCCGGCGCTCATGTAGCCGTCCGGTTCGGTACCCCGGTAACTATAGCCGGGAAGCCGCGTCATCCAGTTCGGCGTGAGCAAACGCAGCGAATCCCAGCGCTCGGTGCGCCAGGAGTTCGCGACCTCGCCGCGCTCGAGCACCACGTGCTCGATACCGCGCTGGCCTAGCACATGGCTCATCGCCAGGCCGGAGTGACCGGCGCCGATGACGACGACGTCAACGGCGCCAGCCGACTGCCTCGTTGCGCACCCTGTCATCACGTCTTGCTCGCGGTGACCGTGACGTCGGTCGGATTGGTGATGACGTCGAACACGGCCGAACGCTTCTGCGACTGCGCGACGAGTGCGGCGATCTGCTCTGCGGTCGCGTCGGCATCGATCTCGTAGTGCACCTTGATGCCGTCGAAGCCGTTGCGCACGTTCGGGTCGATGCCGAGGATGCCCTGCAGATCCATGCCGGCCTCGAGCGTCGCCTTGACCGAGTGGAGCTGGATGTTGCGGTGCTGCGCGACCGCGGCGATGCCCGCGCTCAGGCAGCCGGCCAGGCCGACGAGCACCATCTCCACGGGGGTTGCGCCGTTGTCCTCGGACGCGAAGACCTCCGGGTGATCGGTGCAGAACTGGTAGGACTGGCGATGCTTCTGCTCGCCGCCGAGGCCGTAAAAGCCGTCCACGGTGGCGCGGCTGTGGGTTCCTTTGAGCCATTCGCTGGTTGCGCGCCACTTGAAGCGTGCGGCTTCCGGGGCTTCGGCGAGCGCCTCGCGGGCGCCCAGCAGTGCTGCTACGTTGACGCCGTTCTCGGCGGTTTTGGTCTGGGTGGTCATGTTTCGTTCTCCTGTCGGTGGTTGATGAAGGTGCCCGGATCGGTCACCGGACAGGAGCGACTATGTGCGCCGCGCGTTGAATGCAGCGTGGAAGCGAGCGTGGAATTCTGCGGTCTGGCGTGGAATCTGCGCCGCGGGTACGCGCGCCACGGTTTTCAGCGGCTCACCGGCGCTCAGTCACGTGGAGCTTGGCGACCAAGGGCCGGAATTCCGAAGGCGGACTCTGAGCGGCGTCGGGACACGGCCCGACGAGAGCGTTCAGACATGGCGGCCCCGGTGTCTGCAATGTGGTTAGAAGTGGATGTTAAGTCAGAGCAGGGTTGGGGCAGCACGCGGCCAAGAGCGGAAGCTCGGGCTGCCTCCGTGGCAGTTCATTCTGAGGATCACCTCCGCCGCGGGCTCTGGCAACAGCCTGTCTACATGAGATGGGGTTTACGGTCACACCTCTGCGGCGTCCGCGTCCTCGTCGTCCATCGCCCGACCCTCGGCGCGCGAGCGCTCGATCCCGTGCTCCGCGTGCTTTCGAAGATCGTCGTAAAGCTCATACGCAGGATCGGCCTTGCTCAGCGAGGCAAGCACTTCCTCCGCCTGCTCCTTCATGTGAAGGTCTGCAGGGAATGGCTTGCCTGGAATTCCTGATCGCAGGCCGCTCACCGCCGAGGCGCAGAGCGAGGAACTCACGTCGCGGTGCACCGATTTCCCGAGTGCACGCGCCGACTTCAGAATGCGCACAACGAACGTGCGCTCCGCGAACACGAAGGACTCGGGCGCCTCTCGCAGCACGCAGGCAATGACCTTGAAGTGCTCCACTGTGCCTCTCGCGCTCCATGCTTCGAGCACAGTCGCGTAAGTGCGATCCCGAAATCCGAAGACCTCCGATACAAGGTCGGCGAAGTGGTGCGCAAATGGATACTGTCCAGCCCGCGGCAGCGCCCAATCCAGCGCTTCTCGGAGCAAAGTAACTCCTTCCGGGTGCCCGAGAACATCTAGGGACGGCGTATGACGCCCAGTCCCGCCGATCGGCGACATGCTCCAATCTTTCTTCTCGACTGCCCGCTCAAGCCGCTGCTTTGCGAGTTCGAGCACCTGTCGAGGGTTGCGCTTTGCGACTCGTGCGAGAAACCCCCGTACGAAGTGGTCGTCGAGCCGATCGGGTGCGGTGAAGAGTCCCAAAATCCGCGCAAGCTGTTCGTCACTGATTGAATCAAGTGGAATGAGCTTGTCATCGCCCAGCCACATGAAGAGGTCGCCGCGTGATGCTTGAGTGAGGGACGGATTCGCATTCGCGAGCAGGTCGATAGCGAATTGCTTGTCTTGTTCTGCCACTTCCCGAAAAATCCACGATGCGGACGCGAGAACAGATTGATCGCTAGATGCAAAAATGCGGCACAGGTAGAAGTGATCTTGCTCGGTCAGCGACCGCCCGTTGAGCCCCATCGAGTACGCGCGCGCCACGAGCGGAAGGTCCTCGTCTCCGCATTTGAGAAGCGCGTCTATGCGCGAGTACGCTTCACCGGGTTTCTGCTTGAGCAACATCGCAAGAGCGAACGAGGCGAACCCGGCGAGTGGGCTCTCTGCCGCGCGCGCTTTCAGCGCGAGAACCTCGCGAGCGAGCGGTAGTTGGTTACTTATCAGCCGGTTCACTAAGGGGGACGCCGACTGGAGCGTTTCATCACTATAGCTCTTAAGATCGAGCAGTCGCTCGTTGACGAAGCAGGCAAGTTCTTCGGCGCTCGGAAACGCTTCTTTTATCTCTTTGGCGAGGCCCTCTTGTACCTCGTCATTTCCGTCACGTCGCTCGTGATCGTGCTTCCATGTCTGGTGCCCCCAACCGTCCATGAGGACGCGCGTTACGCGCGTCACCAGATCGCGATCGAGATGCTGCAAGATGCGTCGTGCCGGTCCCTTGGTCGCTCTATCGGGATAGTGTGCGTGCCATGACACGGACTGCGCCACCCGCATGAGGATCACCGGCGGGAACTGGTGCGTCTCGATCAATGCGTTCACGCGCTCAAGGGTGTCGACAAACTCAGCTGACCATTCCGCTCGCTCCGTGTCGCTCGGCGTCCGATTCATAAGCCCAATCGGGCCGTGTACTGCGCTTTGCAGCAGCTTTGCAGCCTCGAACGCGCGGCGCTTGTTGTCGCTCTGGAGGCTCTCAAGGATCGCGTCGATTATTCGGCGGCGTATTGGTCTGACCGCTTTGGTGTTCACCCCATAGGCGGAGAGCGTGATCGCGCGGCTGGTCGCCTTCGAGGTGAAATGCCCCTCAGTCGCGAGCGCGCCTTTGAGCACGTCGAACGGCGTGAACAGATCTGTCCAGCTTGCTTCGTTCGGAATCAGCGAGAGCCCAAAGTCGACGATACCTTCGCAGTACGCAATCGGCTTGCGTGGTTCCGGCGCCGCCATCTCGGTAAGTAGTCGAAGCGGGTGGCTCGGGTACTGATTGGTCCGCCGAGCATCGCTGCGGCCGACCTCCCATAGCAGTTCGCATGCCCGGACGAGATACCGCAGGTTGTACGCAGCGTTGCGAATCAGGAGGCAGACGTCCTCGTTTTTTCCGTGCCCCCCCTCCAAGAGCCGCTCGGCGAATTGCAGCGCCTGACGCGGCTGGTAATACGCCGCCTCGGCCGCAGCCTTGATTTGCACGTGCCGGTAGTCGTCCTCCCACTCAAGGCTGCTCCAAAGGGCGTCGAGCAACCGACTGTCCGAGGTGTCGCCCTCATTGCGGCGCCAGTCGAGGCGCCCAAGGTTGACTAGGAGATTCGCTTTGTACTGCTGGATTGCTGCCGCGAAGACGCGCTCCAACTCACCATTCGACTCGCCGTTCGACGTGATGTATGCGGTCTCAATGATCGAATCCGCGAGCAGGTCAGGTGAAAGTCGGTAGCGCGCGCCGCGTTTGAACAGCACCCCCGACGAGATGAGCAGCTTCGTCAGGCGCGTCGCGTCGGGCACACTCACGCCCTCGATGTCCTGGAGCAGCGCGAGCACCTTCGAGTCATCGGGGGCAACAGGCTGAATAAGGGCGATGACGCGCAAGATGCGCTCGATACGCTCTCGGTCTCGCGTGCTGTTAGAGATCCCCCTTGCAATGGCGGCCTTGTAGTGCTGAAGGACCGCCGCTTTAAACACCTCATGCGAACCGAACAGCTCGGGGTGAAGTCCTTCCTTTGCGACGATCCACGCACCGACCACGACAGAAAGTGGGCTGTCGTATGCCACCTCGGCAATATGCGGGGCTGGGTTTCTTGGAGACCCCATCCTTTCCAGTACCTGGGTGGCAAGTACCGCCGCATCGACCTTAGTCGGCTTCTGCATGGCGACCGATGTAATGAGGTCCCCCGCAAGTCCCCAATGTGCAAGCTCTTGGTCGATCACTTCCTGAGCGTACGGGCGGAAGACGATAAACAGGCGCGCTCTAATGCGTTCGTCTGCGACGTAGCGCTCCATGAGTTCGCGGTCGCTACGGTCGTGCGCGTCATCGACGACGAGCAACTTCTCGTCGAGACCCAGATCCTCCAAGCCCTTGACAGTCACTTGCTCGGTGGGCGACAGCATGAACACCCTAATGCCTGGATGAGTATTCATGAAGTCCTCGATCGCTGAGCGGAGCAAGCGCGATTTGCCCCCGCCCGCGGGCCCGTTCAAGGACACAACAACCTTCGCGGGATCGCCTAACGCATCGGCGAGCTGCTTCCGTTCGTGTGCTCGACCGACAAGCTCCCAGTGATGGCTGAACGGCCGCTCGCTCGAAAGCAATGGGGCAAAGAAGTCCTCGGGCGTTAGCCAAGGACCTGGAGACGGCTCGCCGAGCAGAGCGAGACGCTGACCAGAAAAGTACGTGTCGACGAGACGCCGCTGCTTTTCCTTCGACAGCGACCGTAGCCTTTCCGAGAGATCATCCCGATCCCAGATGTCCCATCCTCGATGCTTCGTGACTTCCCGGCGCGCGAGAGGACTCGCGACGCGCGACAGCAGAATGAATTTCTTTGTTGCCTTCGCCGTATGGGCCTTGACCGCGCTCTTCACTTTGGCGGCACCGAACGAGGCTTCCCGCTTGCATTGAAACGTATGCCTCTCGCCCGTTTCCATGTTGACTTCGATGTCGATGCCGAACTGTTTGTGCCCGGTCTTCCCTGCGGCATGAACCCGGGCTCCTGGGTAGAGCGATTCCAACAACGAGCGGGTGAAGCGCTGAAACCCTTCAGGCGAAAGCGAAGCGAGTGGAAGCGGCAGGTCGAATGACACCGACACCTGCTCTTTCGAGTGGCCGGCATAGACGAGAAGTTGCTGGGGGTCGGCCCCAAGCGCCTTGGCAAGTACGGCAATCTGCTCCGCGCGTGGACGCGAGGTACCGTCTTCCCATCGACTAACCGTCTGTTGAGCGAGGCTCAACAGCTTTGCAAGCTCCCCCTGAGTTGCGATCCCCTGCGCGAGCCGAAGCTTCTTGAGCTCTTCGCCCAGTGTCTTGAATTTGGTGCGCTTTTCGTTAGTCATATTTCGTCACTCATAAAATGTGTGACACAAATATTCCCACACAATAAATGAGTACGATACCGTTTGTCAAGAGCGAATCGACGAATCGCCCCGACGCTACCCGACGAAAACCGTGTCGGTTTCTGGCTAGCCTCTCGACTAAAGACCGGAAGCGTCGCGCGTCGCCAAATCCAGGGCAGCCATAAGGCTTTGTGCCGGTCGTCTGTTTCTGGCGGCTACCGACGTCGCCGATGGGTCGAGCCCGGACCTACGGTTGAGGTCACCGACCGACCAGTTTCCTCCTCCAAGCTGCCTCTCAGCGTTGCCCGGCCTCGTCATGTCAGTCAAGCACTGAACAGCCGGAACGCCCAGACCCTCTCGACAGGAATGCTCGCCGCTTGCAGCGCGAGGCGCACGGACTCGGCGTCGGGCGCCTGGTAGAGGCCGATCATGCGCCGGCAATCGGCCGACAGGTAGGTTCGCACGCGGTGCACGCGGTGGGTCAGCAGGCAACTCGCGCCGGCCTGCTCGGCCGCCTGCATTTCCTCGAACGCCACGGGTTCCTCGAATCTGCGGCTGACGAGAACGTTGGCCCGCGCGAGTTCGTCGTCCGTGACGCCTGGCGCATCGTGCACCGTGCCGGCCCAGACCTGGCGGCGCGGCGAGCCGGCCTGATTCAAGGCGATGCGCACCGACTTGGCGTCAAGGGCTGAAAAGTGGCAGAAGAGTTCCGGCCGTCCGCCAACAGCCGGCTGCCGTGCCAGTCCACCCGATGGATGCCTAGGCAGCTGGTGCCGCGCCAAACGCCTCAGACCAGCAACTCGACGGGTGGTGCCAGCGCTAGACGCTTTGCCCGCCTTGCCAGTCGTCGGTCGAATGTCGCGAATCCGGAGGCACGCGAACTGCGCGCCATGTGCAGCGCGTCAGCGAAATCGAGGCCCTTGTCGAACGCGTCGACCGCCACCAGGACCGCGTCGCGATCCTCGAGCGTGATGTGTTCGATGCTCGCCAGCGCCCGCAATACGCGGGAAATATCCCTCGGCGGCAGTTCATAGAACCCACGCAGGACCCACTCCAGTTCCAGCAGCACGGTCACTGAGACGAACGATCTCTCGGAGAGCGCCGCGACGGCAGCGGGCCGCTGCCTGGCGGCCTGCGCGTCGTCGGCATCGTCGACGAAAAACCGGGCCAGGACGTTCGTATCCAGGGCCCTCATCGCTTGCGGCGCCGCGAACGGGTCAACAGCGACGCCGGGTCAAAGTCCTCCAGACGACGCGGGACGCCGCGCG